>Ga0209373_10000124_pt1 | contig 166410 bp, 151 predicted proteins | sample Higcelweek5metaG_FD_187173 | JGI IMG/M metagenome (GOLD analysis project Ga0209373, IMG submission 187173) | Freshwater pond sediment microbial communities from the University of Edinburgh, under environmental carbon perturbations - High... | ecosystem: Environmental > Aquatic > Freshwater >... | reverse complement strand
TCAAACTCTCAAAAAAATTCTGAGAGCCTTTTGGCTCTTTGTTTACTCATTTTTTCAACTCTTTTGAATTGAACTTAGGCTCGTCTTATTTCTGCTCTTCTATTCAATTTTCAAGGTCCGTTGCGCTGCTCTCGTGAAGCGCTTGATTATCTTATCACCTGCCCCCCATACTGTCAACACTAAATTTCATCTTTTTCATGAATTCTTTGAAATAGAAAGAAAACGTTGTTTCTTATTAATACCTATAATAAGCGAGATTTTTCAATCCTATATTGCGCGAGACTCGCATGATGGGAAAATCGATTTTCGTATCATGCGCATATCCTCATATCCTTCGATTTCTTTTGGTTTTTATGCGATATAACAATTGCAATGTTCGTATTTAGGCGGTAAAATACTTTTACTGGCTTCTTTGCGTGTAATCCGGTTTGTGATAATATGTTTTCTATGATAAATAAGGATTATATTTTGCTCGCGTTTGTTTCACGACAGACACTGGCATAAACAAGAACAGACAAGATTCCGCACTCATCGAGTTGCGGAAAATTTATGAGAGTAGGTGGAGTTATGACAAAAAAACACGGATCAAAAGTTGCAATTATCGGCGCAGGTGCAGTTGGCTCAACGATAGCTTTTTCAATGGCTATTCAGCAGCTTTGCACGGAACTCGTTCTCATTGATGTTAACAAGGCAAAGGCACAGGGTGAAGTTCTTGACATTAGCCACGGTCTTCCTTTCCTCGGTCAGATGGATATGTATGCAGGAGATTATTCGGATGTAGCCGATTGTGACCTAATCATTATTACGGCCGGAATTCCTCGTAAAGACGGAGAATCTCGTCTTGATCTTGCCAAGAAGAATGTTCTTCTCGGCAAGAAGATCACTGCAAGTATCATGGAATATTATACGACTGGAAACATTTTGGTCGTATCGAATCCTTGCGACGTAATGACATACATGGTTGGCAAGTGGTCCGGGCTTCCTTCGAACCGCATTCTTGGTTCAGGAACAGTCCTTGACAGCGCGCGTTTCCGTACACTTCTTTCTCAGAAACTTGATATCGATGTTCGTAATGTTCACGGTTATATTATCGGCGAACACGGTGATTCTCAGCTTCCTGCTTGGAGTGCAACGAATATTGCCGGACTTACAATTGATGACTACGCCAAGACGACTGGAATTTCCTTCACACAGGCTGATCGTGTTGAGATTGCAGAGAAGACACGTTTTTCTGGTGCCGAAGTGATTAAGCTTAAGGGCGCAACATTTAACGGGATTGCTGTTTCTGTTTCTACGATTGCGAAGTCTCTCCTTAAAGGCGACAACACAATCCGTACAGTAGGCTGCCGTCTTACAGGACAGTATGGAATTAATGACATTGTCACAAATGTTCCTTGCATCATCGGCGCCAATGGCGTTGAGCGTATTCTTGAGCTTGAACTTGATCCTCAGGAGCTTCGCTTCCTTCAGGCTTCTGCCGAGAAGGTTCGCGAGATCCTTAATGAAGTTATCGATCTGTAATTGATTTTGTTGCTACACAAATAAGCCTCTGTATTGCACTCATCTGCAGTACGGAGGCTTTTTTGGTGAAATCATTCATTCACGAGTAGATTTCTCTTGCTCCATCCGTTATTTCGGCCACATAAAACTCTGGAGTATATCCGGTTTGCTTCCTATATGATTCGCCAGCCCCTGCCATAAATGCCGCTACTTGCTCATTCTCGACGATCGCAATTGAACAGCCACCGAATCCTGCCCCCGTCATCCGAGCCCCTACGACGCCCTTCTGCGCGATGCAGGCACGATACATCGCATCTAGCTCTTCCCCTGTTACTTCAAACAGGTCGCGGAGTGACTCGTGCGAAGCATGCATCAGTTCTCCGAACCGAATCATGTTTCCCTCTTCCAAGACTCTTGCAGCCTGTATTGTTCGCGCATTTTCTAAAACGACATGTTTTGCTCGCTTTTGCGCAATTGGATTACGTATATATTTTTCGTTTTCATAAAACTGAGTTAGTGATAAATCTGCAAGACAAGCTATATCTACATGACTTTTCAGATCAGCATATGCCTCATCACATTCTCCTCTTCGTTGATTGTAAGCACTTGTAACAAGCGATCTTGGTTTTTTGGTGTTACATATCATCAGTGTGTAACCCATCTGACTGAGTCGAATTGGAGCATAATGATAGTCCAAATCACTGCATCGAAGGAGGATTGCCTGATCTTTTTGCCCCATTGCAGATGCAAATTGATCCATAATCCCGCAATTCATGCCCACGTATTCGTTTTCTGCCATTTGCGCGATACGGGCAAGCTCAACTCTGTCGATTGGAGTACCTACTTGTTCGTGACTTATTGTGGCAATGGCAATGGCAGCGGCCACCTCAATCGCCGCCGATGATGACAGTCCGCTTCCATGCGGAACCGTTTCGTCAAAGAGCATATCCATTCCGCAGAGCTTATATCCTTTTTGTCTCATGATGTGAGCGACTCCCAGTTGATAGTTCCCCCAGGAGATGTGACCGTATCCTGAAAGATCTGAAATGTCTGCCTCTACAATCCCTGGAAGGTCGCTTGCAGCAATTCTGATTCGGTTATCAGAACGGATACGAACCAGACACGCAGAGCGAAGACTGATTGCACAAGGGAAAACATATCCCCCCTGATGATCCGTGTGTTCGCCAATCAAATTGACGCGGGCAGGACCGATAAAGACCCGGATTTCTCCTTTTCCGTATATTTCACAGAACTTATTTTTTAGTATTTCGATCTCCATATCCATTATCCTCAGAGCCTTCTTATTCCACTGGCAGCTCTGCCCTTCCTTCTGCGTCTTCTTTCATTTTTCGCTTGCACAATCATTACTGCGATCCCAACGGCAAGTATCGTGCCCAATACGATGATTCCAGTTATGACAGGGTGGCGGAGTGCCCAGATTTTTGACGCGTTCGTCGTTGTTCCTTGTACCGTTCCCGCAACCGTTTCTCGTGTCGAAAGAGAAGATTCCGTAGCAGATGGTTCTGTCTCTTCCGCTTCTTCTGTCTGACCGATTGGCAAGATATCACTAGGCGCATTGTATGGTTTGTTGTCCATTACATTGCCAGACACTCTGATAACAGGATCCGCTTCAAAACAAGCATCTGCTCCCGCATTCAATACGGCAGCAACATATGTTGTCTGACGATTCGCATCCTCATAGGGGATTCCGCAGACGACAGTGATCATCTCGTCTCCGTTTTTATTGACAGCGAGTAGTGTCATCCCCGTACCCGCTTCAATCGTCGTGCCTGTCTTGCCGCCGACAACCTTTGCAACATTTGTATCCGCACCCAAAATCCAGGGGTCCGACAAGAGTTGGTTAGTATTTTTGACGATTGACCAACCATCAAAATCGTGCATGTTTGTTGCCGTAAATACATGTGTGGGCGATGATATGACGGATTGAAAATCCGGAAAGGTAAGGGCATAGCTGAAAATTATGGCCAGGTCAGCGGCCGTAGTATAGTGGTCTTCGTTTTGAAGTCCATTTGCATTTGCAAAATGTGTGTTTTGTAAACCCAGCTCAGCGATCTTCTGATTCATGATATCCGCAAACAGTTCAAGATCCGACTTGGTAGTTGCCTCAGCAGCAGATGCCGAAGTGCCGCTATCCGTTATTTCGCCTGCATTTTCTCCCACGACTACGTCTGTGGTTCCTGTCGTTGTTTCAGATGTGGTTTCATCTGTTGCCTCGCCCAAAGTCAGATCCGTTGATCCGCTTCGAACTTTCGCTACAACCGCCTCTGCCAAAACGTTGGCAGCATCATTTCCTGAAGGCAGAAGAAGGCCGTATAGAAGTTCACTGACAGATATTTGTTCGTCTACTTCCAGTCCCATCAACGTAGAATTGGGGGTTGTTGCATCGATTGCTGTCTGGCTCACCGTCAAAACCTCTTCCGTATCCAAGTATTCCAGGGCGATAGCCGCCGTCAATATTTTCGTCATGCTTGCCGGATAGATTCTCTCGTCCGGATCACTTGCAACAAGTGTCTTATTTGCAGTTCGGTCATACACAATGTATGATGCGCAAACCACTTCGGAGATGTCTGGGAGATTGATATCTTCCTGTCCAACATCTGCTCGAACAGGAAAAGAAGAAAATACGATCGCAGTCAAAAAGGCTAGTGTTACTACCGATGCACCGACTTTCCTCTTCGCCCATATGCACTTTTGAGACATCGCTTACCTCCAAAATTGCGCAGGGAAGTGGCTATTTTGACACTTCCCTGCATAATGATTACTCTTCTTCGGCTGTATTTATTGATTCTTCTTCCTCGCTAAAATCATCTTCCTCAGCATAAACACTCTCATCATTTATCGTATTGTCAGATGCAATTTCTTGCCCTTCCGCGAAAGCCTCTTCATCGGTAAGTTCTTCTTCGTCAGAGGGTTCCTCATGATCCACAACAGCAATGTCAACTACTTTTCCTAATTTCGTCCTCATCAGCGTAACGCCCTGCGTGACGCGAGACAAAATGGGGATCTCAGATGCAGCTAGTCGAATAACTATACCTGAATCATTGATAAGGAGAACATCTTTTGTATCATCAACAAGTGCAATCCCCACAAGAGGACCCGTTTTTTCAGCAATGCGGTATGTAATCAGACCTTTTCCGCCGCGTGTCTGAATCCGGTACTCATCAAGTTCAGAGCGTTTTCCAAAGCCGCGTTCGGAAACCACCAATAGGTTTTCTCCTTCAACGATGGGTGCCATGCCAATAACCTCGTCGCCAAGAGAAAGGCTGATTCCACGAACGCCCATTGTGTTTCTGCCCGTGTCACGAACATCGTCCTCTTGGAATCGGATTGACATCCCCTTCCTTGTTACCAGAACGACATCTTGCTCTCCGTCTGTCAATTGAACGCCGATGAGTTCGTCCTCATCCCTAAGGTTAATCGCAATCAGTCCGCTCTTGTTAATGCGGGAATAATCCATTAATTCTGTCTTCTTCACAACGCCTTCTCGAGTCGCCATCATCAGATATCCACCGTCCTCAAATTTGCGAACGGGAATAACGGTTTGGATCTTCTCCCCGCCGTCAAGCTGCAGAAGATTGACAATAGCTGTTCCTCTTGCCTGTCTACTCGCTTCAGGCACCTGATATCCCTTAAGACGGAATACACGCCCACGATTCGTGAAGCACAGAAGCACGGCATGCGTCGAAGTCGTGATAATGTTCTCGACAAAATCTTCTTCTCGGGTCGCAAGACCTGAAATGCCACGTCCCCCTCTGTGCTGGCTCTTGTATGTATCACTTGGGAGTCGCTTAACATAACCAAAATGCGTGAGCGTAATAACGACGTCTTCTTCTCTTATGAGCGATTCGTCATCAATGTCTTCATCTTCGCCTGCCTCAATTTCCGTTCTGCGCTTATTCGCAAATTTTGCCTTAACTGCAAGTATTTCCGTCTTAATCACGCCACGTAGCAGAGTCTCGTCGCATAAAATATGCTGAAAATACTCGATTTTGAGTTCGAGTTCTTTGTATTCAGCCTCAAGCTTCTCTCTCTCTAATCCTGTCAATCTGCCAAGTCGCATATCGACGATATGCTGAGCTTGTTTTTCGGAAAAGACAAAACGCTCGCAAAGCCGCGATTTCGCCTCTTCCTCTGTTCTGGAAGATCGGATCATCGCAATGACTTCATCAATATGATCAATTGCCTTCAGCAGACCTTCTACGATATGTTTCCTTGCCTCTGCCTTCTCAAGATCAAAACGTGTGCGACGGCGGACAACATCCTCCTGATGGCGAATATAGTGCAGAAGAGCGTCCATCAGTGTAATCGTCTTGGGCTCAAGTCTGCCCTGCTCATCTGGAACAAGGGCAAGCATATTTGCGTTAAATGCTTCCTGCAAGGATGAATGCTTATACAGCTGATTCAATACCACGTTTGCATTGGCATCCTTTTTGAGCTCAATTACAATTCGAACTGCAGCCGTACGGTCAGACTCGTCTCTTACATCGGATATCCCGTCGATCTTCTTCTCTTTGACAAGATCGGCAATCTTCTCTATCAAACGCGCCTTATTAACCATGTATGGCAAATCATGTACCACAATTCGTTGGCGGTTATTCCTCATCGATTCGATATCTGTACGCGCACGTACGACAATTCTGCCGCGTCCTGTCGTGAAAGCATCACGAATACCGCGTTGTCCGATTATTGTTCCACCTGTTGGAAAATCAGGCCCTTTGATGACTGTTGTAACATCCTCAAGCGTCGCCTCTGGGTTGTCAAGAAGCATGACAACACCATCAATCACCTCTCCCATATTGTGAGGAGGGATACTCGTTGCCATGCCAACCGCAATTCCGACCGATCCATTAACGAGTAAGTTCGGAAAACGAGCTGGAAGGGAGATGGGTTCCATCTCATGCTCGTCAAAGTTCGGGCGGAAATCGACTGTATTCTTGTTGATGTCACTCATCAGTTCGAGAGAAATCTTCGCAAGTCTTGCCTCGGTGTATCGATATGCTGCTGGCGGATCTCCATCCATTGATCCGAAATTTCCATGGCCATCGACCAGCGTGTGTCTCATAGAAAAATCTTGCGCAAGCCTAACAAGTGCGTCATAAACCGATGCGTCTCCATGCGGATGAAATCGTCCGAGAACATCTCCAACCGTAGTGGCGCACTTACGGTATGATTTTTCAGGTGTGAAACCCTGCGTGTACATAGAATATAGAATTCTTCTGTGAACTGGCTTGAGCCCGTCACGAATATCTGGTAGTGCTCGGTCAGATATGACACTCATGGCGTAGTCGATGAATGATTTCTTCATCTCAACTTCGAGATCAACAGGGATAATCGTGTTCTGTACGGAACGGAAAACAGCATCGACCTGGGCTTCTTGCTGCTTGCGAAGATCCTTTGTCTCGGTCGACCCAATATCTGTTGGGTCTAAAGTATCGGCCATTATTTTATCCTCCTGTTTTTACATAAAAAAGTATACTAGATTATTATACCAAACCTTTCACGCGCGCACACGCGATTATTACTTATTTAATACAGAAGCAGCACAAATGATGTATGTTATTGCATAATTTTTCAGGATGCGTGCAGACTGTTCGAACATTTTTTGTCATGGTATTCTATTGTCATAATGTTTCGATGACAATTTCCATTTTTTTGCAACGAAATTGCATTCTCACTCGTCTAATAGATAGAAGGAGGATCAAAATGTATACAGATGTTTCATCTTCGAAAAAAGAAGCGGTGCAAGAGGTGATGCCGCAAATCGAAGTTCTTTTCGATTTGTATGCGGATGATGTTTTGCGCGTATGTATGGTCTACCTGAAGAAGCGTCACTTGGCCGAAGATGCTTTTCAGGATGTATTTGTAAAAGTCTGTCAGAAAGCGGATTCGTATCGGGGAGACACCCCTGTCTTGTTTTGGTTGCTTTCCATTGCGCGAAATACCTGTAAGGACTATCTTCGCTCAACGTGGTTTTCTCGTGTGGTCTCTTACGATGAATGGACACAAAAAAGGCAGGCGGAGCCCATGCCACGAAATGAATCTCGCCATGGAAGTGAGAATGTGACAGAAGAGGTGCTTATTTCACATCTTGATCAAAGCAGTGCGCTGCGAAGTGCCGTTTATGCCCTTTCGCCCAAATACAAAGATGTCATACTCCTGCGATTCTACTTCGACTTAAGTAATGATGAAATTGCAAGGCAACTTGGCATCCAGACGGCATCCGTTCGCAGCAGACTTTTTCGCGCAAAGCAGAAGCTTTCGCAATTTATGGATAGGGAGGATTAACATTATGTTCAAGGATAAAATACAAAAAGATCTCGGAGAAATTCATGCTGACGAGCGACTTCTAGCCGCTACTCGGCAGAAAATCACTTCGTCAAAGGCAATTCATACGAAGCCCCAGCGTACCTCACGCAGCAAAAAGAGTCGTTATCTTTCGCTTTCTGCCGCTGTACTATGTTCCGTTCTCGTCATTTCGAGTGTGACAATCTATTTAAATCAGAACAATGATGAGGGAAACCATACAAATATTTTTGCGCGGCTCACACAAGAGAGCACGCAAGCTTCAGAAGGTGATTCGCACATTCAGTCAGATGAAGTTTTCGAAGATAGCGATATCAATACCTATTCAAGCTATGCCTCCATCAAGCTTGCCCTTTCAAAAGCAGGGATTTCCGATTCTAATAGCAACTATTATTATGACGACATCATCATTGGCGATTCCGACACCGCGAATTCCGCATCAGAAGGCTCGACCGAACCTTCAGCGTCTGCTGATACGGATTATTCTGAGACAAACACGCAGGTTGAAGGTGTTGATGAGGCCGACATTATTAAAAATGACGGGGAGTATATTTACTATGTCTCATGTGGCATTCTCTTTGTCATTGACGTGCGCGATCCAGAGAACATCGAAATTGTTGCAAGACTTTCCGAATACGGTCTGGACTCGGATAATTCGTATTCGAGCATCTCCGACATCTTCTATGACGAAGATTCGGAAACGCTTTCGCTGATCTACTGCGCATACATGAATTATCTGGTTGATGAAAATATAGCTTTACCTGATAATGCTACGGCTTCTATACGAAACGATAAAGCAAAGATGTCAGATGAATACGCTCCCAATGACGGCTATACGCTTCTGCGCGTTTACGATGTGTCGAATCCCGCCTCGCCGAAACTGACACGATCCTTCGCACAAGAAGGGAGCTATTTGTCTTCGAGAAGAATTGATCACACAATTTACCTGATTTCCACTTCATACATGTGGTTTGACCTCTCTCTTTCGGGCGATGAACTCGTTCCGACAGTGTCTTCTGATGGTTCCACTTGGGCTCCGGTTGCGGCAGATTCCATCCACTTTGTGGATGAGGCGTATGCGACATCGTATACAGTCGTATCGGCAATTGACACCACGGATATGCATGAAGATACAAAAACCGAGGTCATCGCCGGATCGGGGAATCTCGTGTACTGCAGCAGCGAGACGCTCTTCGTGACAACAACGGTCTGGAATGCCGTGTTATATTCTGAAGTATATGACGGCACGACTTCTGAAGACAGCGCCGTATCTTCTTCCGAAGCGCCTGCGTCTGATTCATACTACCAGACAAAAATTCTATCTTTCGACATTGCCGATGGAAATCTTTCCGCGAAAGCCGCTGGATCTGTAGATGGCATGATAATCAATCAGTATGCGCTTGATGAGTATGATGGTTTTCTTCGAATTGCCACGACTACAGGCGACTATTCTGGCACCACAGAGAACAATATATTCGTGCTCGATGAGTCTCTTGACCAGGTCTCCTCCCTTTCTGATCTTGCTCCGGGAGAATCCATCTATTCAGTCAGATTCTATGGCGATACAATCTATATGGTTACGTTTGTAGAAGTAGATCCACTTTTCGTCATTGACGCATCCGATCCATATCACCTCAGTGTTCTGGGAGAACTGAAAATACCCGGATACAGCAATTACCTTCAACTGATTGGTGCCAATCTCCTCCTTGCGATTGGCAACGAGACCTATACCGATCAGGGAAATGTGATACCTGCCGGCTTGAAGATTGCAGTATTTGATGTCTCCGACCCTGAAAACCCCGTCCTTGTCTCTTCACTCGTCTACGGTGATTCATATGGCTCTTCCACTGTATCATATAACCCAAAATGTCTTCTCATCAATATGGATAGCGGGCTCATCGGACTACCCGTATGCTTTGACAAGACATCGGGAGATTACGGATACGAATATGAAGAAGGCTTCCTGCTTCTCCACATTGATTCGTCAGGCAATCTGACGCATGAATATCTGTTCGACGAACTTGCCGATGGGTACAGCCAGTACAGAGGCATCTATATCGGTGACACCCTCTTCGTCCTGAGTGATTCGGAAATTGCATCGTTTAGTCTGACCGATTATTCCAGACTTGACTCAGAAGAAATCGCATAAGGTTATGAAAGAGGAGACTCCCGGCGACGGGAGTCTCCTCTTTCGATCAATTTACTTAACGACATGATCCAGAATTAAGACCCACACGGGAAGCGTCAGAACAGACATAATGGTTGTGAGAAAAACGCATTGTGCCGCTTTGGTTGCATCGCTTTGCGCCTTTATAGCCATAACGGTCGTTGTTGCAGCAGCAGGCAGCGCGCAATATAAGATGCAAACCTTCGCGACAATAGGATCCCACGTCATAAAATGAGACGATGCTAGGTATATTCCCAGAACAAGAGCAGGGGCCGCAATTAAGCGTAGAATCGTAATCAGTATGAGGCGGTTTTCTTTCCATATTTTTGAGAGAGGAATGGCGGCAAGCGTAACGCCACAAAGAATCATGCCCATCGGCGTAGCAACCGCTGCGAGGGAAATAACCACGCCGGAAAATACCTTCGGAATTGGGATATGTGCAAACAAAATAAGCATGCCAATGGGTACGGCAACAACGGGAGGAGAAAGAAGCGCCCGTACTATATCTCTGCCAATCTTCTTCCATCCTCCGAATTCCCCCCCGCGACGCACGGTAAAAATCAGTGGCGTAGCAACATAGAACATCACGCGAACAGGAATGGTGTAGATGGCAATATAGAAGCTTCCGACATCTCCGTACAAAGACTCCATAATCGGGAAGGCCATATATGTGAAATTCGTAAACATAAGGTTAACAAGCATAATCCGTGACATATCATCATCTTTACCAGAAATCTTGTTAACCAGAATGCCAAATCCAAGAAGAATAAACATCGACACAATACTTGTCAGGATCAGCGATCCTGAGTTGCGAATCTGGGACGGATTATAGTCGCTTTGAAACGCAATGGCCTTAATCACGACACAGGGGAAAATGAAATTGAAAATAAAACCGGCAAGCGATGTTGAAAAGCGATCTTCAACGATTCTTCTCTTACGAGCAACAAATCCGATTGTCATAAAAATTGCCATCTGTATGGCCAGAGTAAATGCTGTCATATAATGGGCTCCTTCTCCGGCTTTCCGGCTTGTCTGGGATATTTTGCAGGCGTTGCCCGAAGTTTTCGGATCACAATAATTGTCCGGTTCATATCTGTTCCCGGAAGGAAAAAGTGATCAAGTGTCTCAAGGGTGCCACCAAAAGTAGCAATTGCCTTCTGTGCTTGCTCTGCTTCTTGTTCAGCATTTCCCTTCATCGCAATAAAAATACCGCCGACCTTAACAAAAGGAAGGCAATACTCACACAAGACAGGAAGCGAGGCAACGGCACGAGCAGTCGCAACATCATATCGTTCCCTGTATAGCTTTGTCCTGCCGGCATCCTCGGCACGAGAATGGACGGCAGAGATGCCCTCAAGCGAAAGGGTATCGCACACTTTTTTCAAAAACCCGACTCTCTTCTGAAGCGAGTCCAATAAAACAACATCCAACTCTGGCATCGCGACTTTGAGTGGGATACCGGGAAATCCTGCGCCAGTGCCGACATCAATCAGCTGCAAACGACGTACGCCACGATTCGTCATTTCCTTCTCCAAATAGGATACAAGTGTCAGCGAATCCACAAAATGGCGGAGCGCGATGCCCTTATCATCCGTGATATTCGTTAAATTCATCTTCTCGTTCCATTCCTTGAGAAGCGATGCATATGTCGTAAACGCATGGATATTCTCAGCGGAAAGAGGAACGCATAACTCTTTTGCACCCGATGAAAGCATCGGATCTATTCCCGAATCCGTGCTGGTTGCGGCAAGGATTTCCTGCGGGAAAATACTCGTATTGATTGACTTGGCTGAAGAAGAGGGCCTGACTACCTTGTCAGGACTGATTTTCTTGTTTTCCATCATCTGTTGGTGCCCTCCTCCTTCTTGCCTCAAGATAAACCATGATAACTGCAATATCCGCAGGAGAGACGCCCGAAATGCGAGAAGCCTGCCCGATGGAGACGGGCTTCGTCCGGATCAGTTTCTGCCTTGCTTCAATTCGAAGCCCCGAGATCTGGTCATAGGGTAAGTTCTGCGGTATCGCCCGGCTTTCCATCGATTTATATTTGGCTATTCTGTCGTTTTCCAGTTTGAGATATCCTTCATATTTTACTTCAACTTCGACAGAAAATGTAATATCTTTCGATAATTCGGGTCTGAAACAATCAACCAGAGCAAGAGTATCATAGTGAATTTCAGGTCGCCGAATCAGCTCAGCAAGCGAGACACCTGAAGCAGGAGACGTACAACCCAGCGATTCCATCAGGCGCGCAAGCGTCTCACTTGGCGGTAGGTAAGTCGTCTTCATACGATGAATCTCGTCTGCAATCTTGGCTTCCTTTTTCTTGAAAAGCGCATATCGAGTCTCTGAAATGAGTCCGATTCGATAGCCATGCTCCGATAATCTTCGATCTGCATTATCTTGTCTCAAATAGAGTCGATATTCCGCTCTTGAGGTCATCATACGGTACGGCTCGTTCGTTCCCTTTGTTACCAGATCATCAATCAAAACACCAATATACGCTTCGGACCGATCCAGTACAAGCGGCTTATTCCCACGGAAAAACTGTGCAGCATTAATTCCTGCAATCAGACCTTGTGCTGCTGCCTCTTCATATCCTGACGACCCATTGATCTGACCTGCCATAAATAGACCCGACATGATCCTTGATTCTAACGAAGGGAAAAGCGTGGTTGAATCAATACAATCATATTCGATCGCGTAGGCTGATCTCTGAATATGTGCCTTCTCTAGTCCAGGCATCGACCGTACTATTTGAACTTGGATTTCTTCGGGCAGACTCGTGCTCATCCCTTGCAAATATAGTTCGCCTGCATCGGCACCCATTGGCTCGACAAAAGCCTGATGACGCTCTTTGTCTTTGAATTTCATAAATTTGTCTTCGATGGACGGACAATAGCGCGGTCCGGTTCCTTGAATGACTCCGCTATATAGAGGCGACCGGTTCATATTGTCAACGATGATCTCGCGCGTCTTGGGTGTCGTCCAAATTGTATAACAAGGCACCTGATTCTCGGGAGGGGTTCGTCCTGCCATATCGTGTTCAAACGAAAATAGCGGGATATCCGTCTCTCCATCTTGTCTTTCCATAACCGTGTAGTCAACTGAAGACGCCAATAAGCGCACAGGCGTACCTGTTTTGAACCGTCGAACCGGAATTCCAGCATCCGCAAGGCTTTGAGACAAACCGTGCGAAGGGAAAAGGCCATCTGGTCCGCCGTCATAGACAATCTCGCCCATGATAATTCTGGATTCCATATATGTTCCCGTGCATAAGACAACGGTTGATGCCGCATACACGGCACCGGTTCTCGAAAAAACGCCACAAATAATTTTTTCTCCTTCTTCATCAACATCCCACAAGATTTCCGTTATCTCCGCTTGCCTAATATGAAGATTCGGCTGATTTTCCAGGATTTCTTTCATTTTGGCGCTGTATTTTCTGCGATCGATCTGGGCGCGGGGAGAAAAAACCGCCGGCCCTTTTGAACGATTCAACATACGCATCTGAATTGCATTTAGGTCAGCCACAATTCCCATTGCTCCACCAAGCGCGTCAATTTCGCGCACTAACTGCCCCTTCGCCGTACCTCCGATGCTCGGGTTGCATGGCATATTTGCAAGTGAGTCTAAGTTGATTGTGAATAGAATCGTGGATAATCCAAGGCGAGCACATGCCAGTGCCGCTTCACAGCCCGCATGTCCAGCACCAATAATAGCCGCATCATAGCGGTCGGCTAAATATGCGTATGGTCGATGTAAGGCCTGAGAAAGTGTTGTCATATTTTTTATCCATCCTGTCCGGTGTCACTTCATTTTCCGATACAAAAGCGAGAAAATATCGTCTCTACCAGTTCTTCACTTACTGTTTCTCCCGTTATTTCTCCAAGAGCCTCACAAGCACTGCGAAGTAGAGAACAGGTGATATCCGCAGATTCGCCTCTATTTAGCAGTTCGATTGTCTCCGAAAGAATCGAAGAGGCAAGCATTACTCGATCAAAATGTCTCGCGTTTGTGATCAAAATCTGCGCTGACTTGCCTTGTCCCTTCTCTTCATAGAAGCTAATAATCTGTCCAACAATCGTATCTATGCCCCTGCCGGTAACACTAGAAAAAGACTCGATAAAGCGAATCTTAGATAAACAGCCACTATTTTGAAGCCGCTGCCGAAGTAACAACCCATATCTGTCAGAATCCTCACCATCAATCAGGTCGGATTTGCTGAGCAAGATCCCGGTTTCCGTATTCTGACAATACATGCTCATTTCAGAAAATAAAGCACGCTCCTCGTCCGGGCTATCCGTATCTGGAGAAAAGAGCCATAAGACCAAATCCGCTTCTCGAATTGCCTGATAGGCTCGGGAGACCCCCATCAATTCGATCTCATCTTCCGTCTCGCGTATCCCAGCTGTATCAATAAGTCGAACCGGCAGGCCGGAAATAACCGTAAATACCTCAAGGGTATCACGCGTCGTTCCTGCCGTTGCCGTCACAATGGCCCGATCATATCCAGCAAGGGAGTTGAGTAGAGACGACTTCCCGCTATTTGGCACCCCGCATAACACCACTGTCATTCGCTCGCGCAAAAGCTTCCCCTGATCATACGTCACAGAAAGGTCGCGAAGCGCCTCCAGCTGTGCAAGCAGCTCCGATGAAATATGGGCGGTATTCTCAGGAGTATCCTCATGTTCAGGAAATTCGACAATCATCTCAAGAGAAGCAAAGCAACGATATATGTTAGAAGAAATGGCAGAAATACGGCGGCGCAAGGCGCCGTTCAACTGGCTTTCAGCAGCTTCAAGTGCAAGTCTGGAATCGGCTGAAATGACATCCATAACCGCCTCGGCCTGCGATAGATCAAGTTTCCCCGAAAGAAATGCCTGACGCGTAAATTCGCCCGGCTCAGCCGGACGAGCGCCGTTTTCGTATAAGACGCGAAGAATCTCCTGCCGTACAGCCGTTCCGCCGTGGCAAGAGATCTCAATTGTATCTTCTCCGGTATATGAATGAGGGGCAAGAAATCGAGTGCAAATGACATCATCGATGTGGCCAGACGTTTTGGGGTCGTATATGTGACCGAAGGCAGCGGTATATGCCGTCATATCAGATAAAGATGTAGCGTTTCCTGCGCTTCGAAGCAACGTAAACACACGATCAACGACATCCGCCGCTCCAACTCCCGCCAAACGAATGACCGCAATTCCGCTCATTCCGGGCGGCGTCGCACATGCGCAATACGGACGATCCAAAGACACGATCCTTACTCCTCTTCCGATGCTGATATGCTTGTCTTCACCGGCGAAACGATAACTTTGCGATCCGGCTCTTCACCTTCACTGTGTGTCGTAACATCCGTAAAGGTCTGAAGAGATGAATGTACAATTCTTCTTTCTGATGGATTCATAGGTTCCATCACAACAGGTCGACCCGTACGAGAAGCGCGAATTGCAGCTTTCTGAGCCATGCTGATGAGTAGTGCCTCTCTGCGCTTCTTGTATCCACCAATATCGAGATGAACGCGAACATGTTCTTCGCTCGCCTTATTTGCAACAAGTGATGTCAGAAATGAAATCGCATCTAGCGTCTCGCCGTGTCGTCCGATCGCCGCACCGCAATCTTGTCCGGTAACGCGAATAAAAATTGTATCGGCTTCGCGATAAGAATCGAGTTTGCCGTGAATGCCAATACCAGAGAGAATCTCGGCGACAAATGATACCGCTTGATCCTCAGCTTCGCCGACGGCATCGCCTTCGAAAGACTCATCATCACCATAGTATACTGTATCTTCATTCTCAGAGGCATTCTCATCAATAGTAGCTGTAACCTTCACCGTTGCCGATTTCTTCCCAATTCCGAGAAAACCGCCAGCGCCTCCCTCTTCAAGCACTTCAATCAGAGCATCATCTTCAGAAACACCCAGTTCCTCAATAGCGAGCGCGATAGCTTCTTCGACCGATTTTGCTGTCTTTGTTACTGACTTCTCCATGACTTGCCTCCTGTATATCTTTTATCGCCGTCAGGCGTAATACGACAAAACTACTTCTTTGCCCTATTTTGTCTTCTATTCTCAGTCTTCTCGTCAAGTATTTCATCCTCAGGGACCGCACTCTTTGTAAATGCCATCGCCTTTCTGATCTCCATTTCGGCTTTCTTCTCTGCAAAAGGCTTGTTGAAGAGGAAATACACAATATACTGCTGCAAAATACCCATTAAGTTACCGGCAATCCAGTAAAAACCCATAGCCGCCGGAAGTGTGAAGGTCGTAAACAGCATAAACGCAGGCATCATCCAGTTCATCATCTTCATGGTTGTTTCCATCGAATTCTCTGGCGTCTGTCCCGCACGAGCCGGATTCTTCTTTGCACGTTCCTTGGCAAGCTTCTCCTCTTTGTGATTAGGACGAAGATGCGTCGTAATTTGCATCTGAATTACAGTTGTCAGCAAAACAAGAAGAGGGATGATCAGCAGGGGGATATACGTTCCGGCATCGGTCAATATCTTCGTTGGGTTCCATGCGGGTGTCTTCGAAAGATCAAGCCCAAAGAACTTCATGTCAATGACTTGTCCCATCTTGATATAGCCATCACTGATCGCCTGCTGAAGTGCCTGAGAATTCTCGTGAAATGCACGCAAAATCGGAATGTTATTCTTCGAAATATTCTTAAGCTCGGAACTCGAAATCAGATCCAGACCCTTAAGGATCGTACCAATGCTCTTGAGGTCACCTGACTTAACCTGCGTAAGATAATAAAGTGGCGCACGAACTACCGCATAAATAGGCCAGATAAAGAATATCTGGACAAAGGGCAAAATACATCCGCTAAATGACATTGCGTGATTTTCTGAATATAGCTTTGTTAATTCTTCTTGTTGCTTCTTTTTATCATCCGGATATCTTCTTTTGATCTCAGCCTGCTGCGAGGACAGTGCCTGCTGCTTGATCATGGCTCGCTGCGAGCGAACATTTAGGGGAATCAATAAGCCGCGGACAATAATGGTTAAGGCAACAATCGCGAAACCGTAATTACCAAAAAACAAGAACAATAAACGTGTAATCTCGCCGAATAAATCCGACAGCAAAGTGATTGGATTTAGCGAAAATAGTAAAAGAGTATTAGGCTCCATTGAATGCTCCTTCGTTTAGCCAAAATGGCCGCAAAACAGTTACAAATTAGTATACCATAAACAGGGTATTTACTTAACTGGATCGTATCCGCCTTTACAAAGCGGGTTGCACCGCAAAATACGAAAAGCCGCCTTTGCCGTACCCTTGATTGGACCATACTTCGTGATTGCTTCAATAGCATATTGAGAGCAAGTCGGCATAAATCGGCACATCGGCGGCAGTCCCGGCGAAATGTACTTCTGATACCCTCGAATCATTCGAATCAAAAAACGTGAAATCACTCTTATCACCTGTTGTTGGGCAAGATTCCGGCACGCCCGAGTAAACTCTTCATTTCCTTTTGCAAAAAAGCGAACTCGCAAGGAGTCTGCGTTTCTTTCATCATAAAAATCAGATCGTACCCCGTTATCAGTTCCGGCTCGAGGAGTCGATAACATTCTCTCATAAGACGCTTCATGTGATTGCGGGCAACCGCACCCTTTATCTTCCGGCTGCTTGTAACACCCATCCGATTGATATTCATCGGAATGCGAACTCTCCCGCGAGAGATCCTCTCCGACCTATGAAAAGCGTACAAAACCAAACAACGACCCGATACAAATGCACCGCGTTTATACACGCGCGCGAATTCATAATTAAAACGAAGTGGCTCCGTAATCTTCAAAAGTCTTCACTACTCCCTTATGCGATTGACAAAAGTAAAGTATGCCGACAAACCAAAGGGCACACCGCAAGAAAAAAGAAGGACCAGAAGGTCCTTACGCTGTTAAGCTCTTTCTTCCCTTAAGTCTTCTTCTTCTAAGTACATCTCTTCCGGAAGCCGTGCTCATTCTTTTTCTAAAACCGTGCTCCTTAGATCTTTGACGCTTTTTAGGCTGATATGTCATCTTCATGCAGTTATTTCCTCCCATGCTGCCGATTATTTTCCGCGTACAATTCGCTATGTATAGCGAGACGAATAGCGATAGAATTATACCTGTGAAAAGGCATTTCTGTCAATAGCCGCCATCGCATGTTTCCGCCTTCTCGACAAAAAAGCCTCTGTCTCGAAGGTGTATCGACTCGCAAAATGCCTGATCTCTTTGTGCGGCGTCTTGAAATACCCCGAAAACAGTACTGCCCGAGCCACTCAACCTTGCAAGAACAGCGCCCTTCTCGACAAGAAATTCCCGTGTCTTTGCAAGAACCGGGAAACGACTCTCCCCAATTGATTCGAACTGATTCGTTAGAAATGGTGCCGCCAGCTTGATTCTCTCTACGATACTATCCGGAGAATCGGAAAACATCAGATTGTGTAGAGCCTCTTCTTCTCCTTGCAAAGGTTTTGCCAACGCATTCATACTATCCATTTGCGAAAATGCCCACGTTGTAGAGATACTGCAATTGGGTCTGATAAGAAGCAAAGGCAAGCCGGAAAGCGACGACGCTGGTGTCATGACCTCGCCAATTCCCTCACATAGATGCGTATGTCCAAGAAGACAAAACGGAACGTCCGCGCCGACTTTCGAAGCGATGGATATCAGCTTTGTTTTCGGAATAGCATTTTTGTAAAAGAGATTAAGAAGATGGAGGACAGCCGCCGCATCCGTGCTTCCACCGCCAAGCCCAGCTTGCGACGGAATGTGTTTTCCAATTTCAATCTCGATCGACACGTCTGATAACTGCAACTCCTCCATGAACAATCGCGCAGCGCGATATGCCGTATTCTTCTCGCCTCTTGGCAACGTTTTCATGCTTGATCGGATCAATACTCCGACATCCAAGTTGTTGTCCTGCGCCGGTTCTGAACACTTCACATACAAATCATCCCCGAGAGAGATCGATTGCATAAGCGTGGAAAGAAGATGATACCCATCGTTTCTTTTCCCACATATTTTAAGGAATAGATTGATCTTGGCATGTGCCTTGACTCTCTTTTCTTGGATTTTCATATTCTCACTATTTCCTCATTTGTTTTTCGAGTAAAAAGAGCCACTCATATTCACAAGCGGCTCTTCATAATTACTATCCTTGTTCAGCGGCAAATGGTTTATCCAACGCTCGCGGCAACACTGCTAACCGTAGCAACTTCAACTACCTTCGTAAGTATATCAACATAACTATAGGAGATAATCTCCTGACAATAATCTGAGTCTCTTCTCACACAACGAACGGTAAATACATTAGGGTAACAATGATCAAGGATTCCTTCATGTACAATCGTGCGTTTTCTTCCGCCGTTGGAAGTCAGGCGAATCTTCCGGCCAATAAAATTCTCAAGATCTCGTTTGCATTCATCCAGATCCGTTTTAACTATCACTGCTTCGCACCTCCATGCCTTAACGTATGATCCAATTGTTTCAAAAGTCATAAGCGGATACATATCATATATGTCTGATACACAGAACACCCGCAACATTCTTCAAAACACCAAATGTCTTGCTCTTGCCTGTCACTCGCGCATGTCCTATACTATAAATCTATTGCTGTTCGCATCGCACCTACTATTACAGAATTATAACAATTGTTTGATCACTTGTCAACGCGAAACACAACGGATTGTGGTCAGATTCTACAAAAAACGCCAAATATTGTGTTTCTTTCTGTTGAAAAGCACACAATGTGCGAAAATAAAGTTACAGTTTGATTTGTAAATATGCTGCTTTCGAAAAGGAGAAAGAAAAATGCTAAGTGATATCGAAATTGCAAGAAACGCTGAAATGTTGCCAATCAAAGAGATCGCCGCAAAACTGTCTGTTTCTGAAGAAAAGCTTGAATACTATGGGAAATATAAAGCAAAACTTCCCCTTTCCATCATGCACGAACGGGAGAATGGGAAAGACGGTCGTCTGATATTAGTAACAGCGATGAATCCGACTCCTGCAGGCGAAGGAAAGACGACGATGAGTATTGGACTCGGACAAGCCCTGACAAAATTAGGTAAGAAGACCGTACTTGCACTTCGTGAACCATCCCTCGGACCCGTCTTCGGCGTCAAGGGCGGCGCGGCAGGCGGCGGCTTCTCTCAGGTGCTCCCCATGGAAGATCTTAACTTGCATTTTACCGGAGATTTGCACGCGATAACATCGGCGAACAACCTTCTTTCCGCCATGCTCGACAACCATCTTTTCCAAGGAAATGCACTTCGAATCGACAAGGATCGTGTTTTGTGGAAGCGTTGCTTAGATATGAACGACCGCGCTCTCCGCCAAAATATTATCGCCCTTGGCGGGGGCAACTGCGGTGTTGAGAGAAAAGAATTCTTCTCGATCACAGCAGCTTCTGAAATTATGGCGATTCTATGTTTGTCAACGGATATGGATGACCTTCGAGTTCGACTCGCACGAATAGTTATCGCCTATGATTTGGACGGGGGGCTGGTTACTGCTGGTATGTTACACGCAGAAGGTGCTATGGCCGTCCTTCTGAAAGATGCCCTGTGTCCGAATCTAGTCCAGACGATCGAACACACGCCAGTCCTCATTCATGGGGGGCCCTTTGCGAACATCTCACATGGCTGCAATAGTATTATTGCCACAAAAATGGCACTAAAACTTGGTGATTACGTGATCACGGAAGGCGGCTTCGGTGCGGATCTTGGCGCGGAGAAGTTTCTTGATATTAAATGCCGCACGGCCGGTATCTGGCCCGATGCCGTTGTCATCGTTGCAACCGTTCGTTCGCTCAAATACAACGCCGGTGTTCCAAAAGCAGAGCTTAACATCCCCAATCCTGACGCCGTGCGGAAGGGGTTTGCCAATTTGGGCAAGCACATTGAAAATATGTTGGCATTTGGCATTCCCTGCGTGGTGGGGGGGAACCGATTCCATACCGATACGCAAGAAGAACTTGATATCGTCCGAGATTTATGTGCAGAAAAGGGCGTCCGTTTCGCACCGGCAGAAATTTTCGCAAAAGGTGGCGAAGGCGGGATCGAAATGGCCAAGGAGGTCCTTCTGGCCACAGAAGAGAAACAGTCCGCAAAGTCTCCGAAATATATGTATGAACTTACCGATGCCCCCGAAGAGAAAATACGTTTGATCGCCACAAATATTTACGGTGCAGCAGACGTCCATATTCTTCCCGAAGCTGCTGAGAAGCTGCGCTCCTTCGAGAAGCTCGGTTTCGGCGAACTGCCTATTTGCATTGCCAAAACACAGTATTCCCTTTCAGATGATCAGAAAGCACTTGGCAGACCCTCGGGTTTCACGCTTACCGTTCGCGATGTATGGCTGTCAGCCGGCGCCGGTTATCTTGTCGTTTTGACTGGCACGATCGTAACCATGCCCGGACTACCGCCCAAACCGGCAGCAGAAAGTATTACAATGAATGCCGATGGTGTAATTGAAGGTCTGTTCTAGGACACGTCTTTCGGAAAGGACTATGATTTCTCATGAAAAATCCTGTGACATTTTCTATTCATTCGGCTCGGTCTGTGCAGCGGAAGCGGCAAATTCGCAACATCATACTTCTTGTTGCTTTATTGGTCTTGTTTCTTGGCGGTTTCTTGATTCTTCGCGTTTCTGTTATGAAAAAAGAGATCAGCGAGAAGTTTCCTTCCGAATCAGGGACTTCGTCACAAACTGGCGACGAGACACTCACAGCGTCTAGCGAGACAATGCCTACCGATACGAGTGCACCCACTACAATTGCCACCTCAGATACAAGCACGACTGACACGAGTTCCACGGATGCAACGGATTCCACTGCCACGACTGATCCGACTGCTACCGAACCGATAAGTACAGATCCGGTCGCTTTCCCAGCCGAAGAGAACGTATATATTCCTGATTCAGACGCATTGCAGACAATTACACATCAGGTCCGCGATTCCGCATATGACGATTTGCGAGATGCTGTGGCTAACCTGATCGCCAGTCACCCGGAAGCAAGGATCGGTTTCTCGTATGATAACTTAATTAATAGCGAGGCATTTGGAATAAATGATTGTGCCCCGTTCGTTGTCGGAGGTTCTGTCGCTCTGCCCATAAACCTGATCCTGTATAATCACGTCTACTCGCAAACGATCACTCTTGATCAGTATTTTGCAGTCGAACAGGCTGATATTCTTTCCGGATCCGGATCACTTAGCGCTGCTTCAATCGGCACAAATCATTACCTTCGGGAATTAAGCTACCTTTCTCTGGTTTCAAATGATAATACGGCAAATTCGATGATTCTTCGCAGTCTTGGAGGAATTGATACGGTCTACGACGAACTTCGGCCAATCAGCAGTGTCGTTGACTATCGAGTTTCCGTTACATATACAGATTATGCCAACCTACAGTGGTCTGGTATGAATCGAATGAGCACGCAAGATCTTGCCGAATATGCCAAATCATTTTATACGAACTATATGATGTACCCAAATGTTTATCAGCCTATGTTTAATGATCTTTCGCATACTGACAGAACTGTCGGTGTCGGAAGCGGGCTTCCTTCTGATGTCCTTGTCTGCCATAAGTCAGGTGCCAACACCAAGTATGACTCGAATTCGGATGTTGCTCTCATTTTCTGTGAGGAGCCTTATATTGTTAGCGTAAGTGTTGAGTGTGCTGATGATGCCGCTGGCAAAGCGATCGAACAGCAGCTTGGAAAGCTTGTCTATGATTATATACACAGTTGTTACTCCTCGTAATTTTACTATGCACGGCATCCATTTGTATGGTACAATTGATTCACATTTTTCTCTTACGTCCCATCCGGTCTGCAGTTGGCAGTGGGTCCTGTGCGATGTAACCCGTGAACCCTGTCAGGTCCGGAAGGAAGCAGCAGTAAGCGGTCCCTTATATGCGCCGCAGGGGTGCCTGCTCCAACTGTAGTCCGGATGGGATGTTTTCTTGTAGTGATCCGGCGATCGTATTCGCATTCATATGGGAGGAGTCTGGAGAATATGGGACACGTTGCATTATATCGGCAGTATCGGCCAGCAACTTTTGATGATGTTGTCGCCCAGAAGCACGCAGTTGCCGCATTACAACAATCCGTTATTTCCGGGCATTTTGCTCATGCTTATCTCTTCTGCGGTACACGCGGAACCGGTAAGACATCTATCGCTAAGATTTTCTCTCGAGCTATGAATTGTCTGAATCCGCAGAACGGGAATCCCTGCAATCAATGCGAGATTTGCCGCGGGATACTTGACAATACTCTTCTTGATGTAATCGAAATGGATGCCGCTTCCAATAATAGCGTCGATAATATCCGTCGCATCTGTGACGAAGTCATGTTCCTTCCTTCTCTCGCCAAATACAAAGTATATATAATTGACGAAGTCCATATGCTCTCTTCGGGTGCGTTTAACGCTTTACTTAAGACGCTGGAAGAGCCTCCGGCGCATGCAGTTTTTTTGCTTGCGACAACAGAACCGCACAGAATTCCTGCTACAATTATCTCGCGCTGCCAGCGATATGATTTCAGAAGGATTCCTTTGGAAGATATGATTGCTCGCTTGCGATCCATTTCTGACACACAGAAGATTCATATAGATGATGAGGCTCTGTTTACTATTGCAAGTCTTTCCGACGGCGCGTTGCGCGATGCAATTTCGCTTCTTGATCAGGTTAGTTCCGATGTCAATGATCACATTACGCGAGATGATATTCTCAAGATCACCGGCGTGGTTGATGATGCCTTTCTTTTCTCAATGGCTGAAGCACTTCTTTATTCCAAATCAAGTGAATTAATACGGCTATCTGAGCAACTTGTCATGGATGGCAGGGACATTATTCATTTCACTTTGGATCTTGCTCATTACTTTCGTGATCTGATGGTGATTCGCGTTTCCGACGAACCTTCTTTACTTGTAAGTGCGACGAGCGAGAGTATGCGCGGTATGAGAAGTCTTTCGGCACAAGTGTCTGAAGATGTCCTGATAGATGTAATAACCATGCTGTCCGAGCTTGTCGCGCAGCTGAAATGGTCGCCCGATATACGAACATCGTTTGAAATTGCATTGCTTAGTTATACAATTCCAAATGGCCCGTCTCGACTAAACGGCAATCTGGCATTACCTCCGATAACAAAGCCTGCAAGTTCTTCTGTTTCGTTGAAGAGCGACAAATCGATCCCTTCTTCATCTCCTGCGCCGGCTGTCCCATCGGTTGCACTTTCTGCGCAAGAGTCTAGCGTTGCCGATTCTTCTGTAGTAGCGCCTGGCGTTTCTTCCCCTACAGATGATGCGGCACCTTCTGTTGCTGCAATACCTGCCATTGCCGAGCCCGCTGTTGCCACGCCAACTGTTCTGTCACCAGTCGCAAAATCACCTGATGAGCCAGATGATCTTGATGCGCCTCCGCCGCCAGAACCCCCAGAAGATGGGTTTGGTTACGATCAAGTGCCTGCATTTTTCCAGGAAAATAGTGAAGTGAGGCAGGAAACAACGTCTACCCCTCCTCTTCCTTCAGATATATCTACATTGGGTCAGAGCAACGGGGTACCTGAACTCAATAAAATGACAACGAATATTTCCCGTGTAGCTACGGCTCATTCGACATCACGAAGTGGGAAGTCCGGCAAGAATACCTCGGCAAAAGATTCCTATATGCCGCCACCTCTCCTGACATTATTTTCTCCGAATGCGGCAAAAGTCGTCGATCCTCCGAATCCCTATCAGTCACGCGGAATTAGGCCGGCTCCCCCCATAAACATGCCTTCTGAAGGCGATAAATCGGAACAGACTTCCGAATTATCCGGAGCCGCATCGGACCTTTCTTCTCCTGCGTTCGTTGCGACGGCGCAGGCGTCAACATTGCCCGTCATTGAGCAATGGCAAATCGTCCTACACCACTGGCAGGATACGTTGTTTTCCGATTATCTTCAGTTCAAGAATGCCGTCATTCAAAGAGACGGCAATGTCTTTCATATAGTCCTGCCAAACAACACAAAAGATTACATTGACAAATTGACCGCGCGCGGTGATTACAAAAAAATGATTGCCGATATCAAATCGATTGTTGTCGGTGTTGAAACCATTGAAATCACCACCGTTTCTCAGTCTGATCCCCTTTCGGCGCATCCGAGTAATGCGAGTTCCGAAGAACCTGCGAGCGCAAAGCCTGCGTGGGTATCACAGATTCTTTCACTGTCGCAGGATCCTGACATTGAGATCATTATGACAGACTCTGAATAATTGCTGTTCATATTGTTCGGCGTCCAAATATTGGCAGAAATGGTCAGTATTTTTTTCTTCCCTAAATTATAATTGACACGAATGGTTGTGAATGGTATATTTGAATGCGAGATACGATTGATTTTGTCGCATTTCTCATTTGTATATCACTTATTATGCAAATCAATTTTTGGGGAGGTATCTTTTGGTGAAAAAGAGTCTATTCGCTCGCATCACAATCTGCGTATTAACTGTTTCCATGTTTTCGGTCAATGCATGTTCCTGCGAAGATGCAAATATTGCGTCCTATACTGCTCAAAAGAGCGATCTAGATAGTGCTGCCTTATCAGATTCTTTTGTTTCTGGAATAAATCAATATGGCTTCACCACACTTTCTATGCTATATGACGGTGAGAATGTGGCGATTTCACCCGCAAGTCTAGAAATTGCTTTCCTCATGGCTTATTCTGGCGCGGACGAAGAAACCGGAGACGAAATGCTTGATGCTCTATGTATGTCAGACCTCTCCGAGGACGAGATTCTTGCCTCGTGCGAACAGCTTATGTTGCGGGTTAACAGTAATGGTATGGAAACTGCGAATTCTCTTTGGCTCCAAAATGACGTTACGCTCAGCGATAGTTTCATTCAAACTTGCAATTCGAATTTCTTGTCTGATCTATATACCGTAGATTTTGCAAATGCTCCATCTGCTGCAGTGGATGCAATCAACGAGTGGGGCAGTGACAACACGGATAGCCAAATCGAAGAAATCTATTCGGGCACACTATCACCAGACACACAAATGGTACTCGTAAACACGATGTATTTTTTGTCTGACTGGGATGATCAATTTAGCCTGACAGAAACAAAATACCACACTTTCTATGGGACAAACTCCGAGAGCGATGTTCCTTTCATGGCTACCCATAAGGATATGTCCTATATGGAAACCAGTACATACCAGATGGTATCCCTGCCATTTCAGGACAGTACCTACTCCATGGCTATTATTCTTCCCTGCGAAGATGATGGTCTTTCGGACGTGATAAACGAAATTACCGAGGATGGATTTTCCTCGTCCTGCAGCGCACTTGCAGAAAACGAAGTTATTTTCTGTATGCCTCGATTTGATTTCTCATATAATGCATCGATGAGTGATGTGATGCAAACTCTTGGTATGAATCTCGCTTTTGACGCAAGCAATGCCCAGTTCGATGCGATGACAGGAACTTCAAATGATCTATACATATCGGATGTTCTACATGAGTGCAGTATAGCTGTTGACGAAGATGGTGTTGAAGTTTCTGCTTCTACCGAAGAAGTCTTAATGTCGAAATCTGCTTCACGGAATCCGGATCCTATCGAGTATTTTACTGCCGATCATCCGTTCATTTTTGCCATTTATGATGAAACAGATAATGCCGTTTTGTTTTTGGGCACCGTTGGGCAACTATAAACTATTTACCGTCATCTGCGATTCGTGAGGCAAGAGATCTCCTTCTTACTGTGGCTCATTATTGCACTGCATCAAACTATATTACCGGATGTGTCTTGCGGGAAACCACATTCCCTTCATTTTTGGCGCTTCTCCTTGCCTTTTGTTGCTGAAAAGTTCTATAATAAGCCTTTGTAAGTATATACGACATTTACGAGGAGGATTATTTATATGGCTAAAGGTTTTCACGGGATGCCCAGCATGGGTGGCAACATGGGACAATTGCTCCAACAAGCGCAGAAGATGCAGCACGATGTTGAGAGAGTTCAAGAAGAGATCAAAAATTCGACAGTGGATGCTTCAAGTGGAGGCGGAGTCGTATCGTTGGTTCTTGGTGGTGACCATCAAATCAAGTCGATTGTTATCGACCCGAAGGCAGTTGATGCTCAAGATGTCGAGATGCTGCAAGACTTGATTATCGCCGCATGCAACGAGGCTCAACGCAAGCTTGAAGAGCTTTCCACCACCAAAATGAATCAGGTTACCGGCGGCGTTAAGATGCCGTTCTAAATTCACAGGAGTAAGCGAAATGGCAAGATATTCCCCTTCGGTATCAAGGCTCATAGCTGAGCTTGGGAAATTACCGGGAATCGGACATAAATCCGCACAGCGACTCGCCTTTCACATCTTGTCTCTCCCCGAGGAACAGGTCGTTGGCCTGGCAACCGCGCTTACGGAGGCGCGCCATTCAACAAGACTATGTTCCATTTGTCAGAACTTTACGGATAAGGATCCCTGCGATGTTTGCGGCGATCCCCAGAGAGATCATACAACAGTATGTGTAGTCGAGAACCCGCGTGACGTATCTACAATTGAACGTATGCGCGACTATCGGGGACTCTACCACGTCCTACACGGCGTATATTCTCCGATGCATAACGTCGGGCTGGATCAGATCAAGCTTAAAGAGCTGATTACTCGCTTACAGGGGGACAGTCAGGTAAAAGAGGTCATTGTTGCTACAAATCAGACTGCTGAAGGGGAAGCAACAGCCATGTATATCTCCCGACTCCTGAAGCCGTCCGGAATTCGCGTAACCAGAATCGCATCCGGACTTCCCATGGGTTCTGATATTGAATTCGCCGATGATATCACACTGTCAAAAGCGATGCGCGCACGACACGATTTCTAAGTATATGCAGAATTTTTCGACGCAAAAGGGACCCTAAACAGGGTCCCTTCTCTTTTTCAATTACATAAATGGAGAGAACTAATCGGATTTCTCATCGTAAATTGTCTCCCCGATCTTAACCATTCCGAGTTGATCCCTCGCAAGTTCTTCTGTGTATTCGTCCGTCCCAACCTTGCTCTGCAGATCTTTGACATCTTCATTTTCCTCGCTCACAAGGGCGGCCTCTTCCGTGAGGTCTTCGCTCCGGTTCGATATCCGAGTAAATGTCGCTTGCTGCCTGATATACATCGTCGCCACGACAACAAAAAGAATGACAAAGAAGAGCGTGATCACAACGCGCATAACAGATGAGCTTCCATCCCTGCTCCCGTATTTGCGTTTGGTTCTGCTACTTTTCGCTTTCATTCCTTCTCCTCGCATAGAATCGTCCATTATTTCTCCTCTATATTTTATCGATATCCTGTCATTCATTCAATCGTTTCATTCACGCATACACAGCAAAACAGGGAATATGCAGGGCAGTACAGCAAAGTGTAGTTAAATGGTAATCGTCTCGTAACATTTCCACTGCTCAGATCGTCTGCATGTCAAGCGAATCCCATATGAGTGAGAAAAGTGATTTCAACGCTATTCTACTTCTTTGCCTGCAAGAATCTCGTACATTTCGGAAGCACTTTCTTTACGTACGGTCTCACGTATGTCTAGAACCCGAATACGCGTGAGCCCATTTCCAAAAGAAATTTCCAGTACATCCGACACCTTGACTTCCGCACTTGGTTTCGCCTTGCGACCGTTGATGGTAACGCGCCCCGCAGCACAGACCTCATTGGCGACGGTTCTTCTCTTAACAACTCTTGACACCTTAAGGAACTTATCTATTCGCATAATTACAGATTCTCCCGTCTTTTTGTCTCATTCCACAGTTCGTCCATCTCATCAAGCGACAGGGTGGAGAGATCCTTGGATTGGTCTTTCGCCATCTCTTCAACCTGCGAAAAACGAGCGATAAATTTCTGATTTGTTCGATTAAGTGCCACTTCTGGATTCACCCCCAGAAGCCGTGCATAATTGACAACCGAAAAAAGCAAATCGCCGATTTCACCTTCTACCATTTTGTGAGCACCCGGATGCGCTTCTGCGCTTACCTTCGCATAGGGAGGCAAATGGTTTTCCGCAAGCGCGCCAGATATTTCTTCAAGTTCTTCGGATATTTTGTCTCGTGCACCCTTTGCATCCGCCCAGTCAAAATTAGCTTTTGCCGCTCGCTTTTGTATTTTCTCTGCTCGAAGTAAAGAAGGAAAGCCTTTGGGTACATCCATAAGTGTCTGCGAATAGCTTGTGTGCCCCTTCTCCTCCCGTTTGTTTTTCTCCCAGACGGCCAAGACGGCATCAGGCGTATCTGCTTGATCCGATCCGAAAACATGTGAATGTCGAAATATGAGTTTGCGGCAGAGCTGGTCTGTAATGCTGTCAAAGCTGAATTCGTTATCCCGCTCCGCAATGATTGCATGAAATGCAACTTGCAAAAGTACATCACCGAGTTCTTCCTTAAGCAGTGCAAGATTCTCCTTCTCAATCGCATCGACGGCTTCATATGACTCTTCGATCATATTGGAACGAAGAGTCATATGGGTCTGAACTTTGTCCCACGGGCATCCATCTGGTCCCATCAACCGCCGAAGAATTGCAAGTAAATCCTCGCATGAATAGGTCCCCGAATCATGTGCAAATAAATCGTGTTCCATCTTATCTACCTCGTCCCTTAAAGCAATCGGATCTGAAAACGATCAAAATTGACCGTCTCTGTGTACTGGTCAGAAAAAAACAGGGTCTGCCGGAACGCAGCGAATTCATGCGTGTTCTTTGATAGCCAAAGTGGAATGGGAACATCAAGTGCGTGGCATAATTCAATCAAAGCACATTCAAGTTCTTTAACAAAACTAAGTTCCGGCATATCTTTCGTGACTGTTGCCTGACGAATAACGATATTTTGTTTAAAGAGTTTCCCTTCAAGTTTCATTATATCTCCTCTGTTTATTCGAAATCAGCTTGTCTCATTACACATTTTAGCCGTATTCCATTCACATTTAGTTTACCGTATATCTTCTCGTACGAAACAATTTGCTGCTATTATGTAAGTGTCTCCAAACAAGACAGTCCTTACTTCATAACACCCTCCTTGCAGATATCGGCGCCCCCCGCCGATATCTTATTTTTTGCATTTGTATTGTACAGCAAATTGATTATACTGCATATATTCCATCTCATATGCTATACTCAAATTTCAGATACAATTTTTGAAAGGCGCAGCGTTCATAAATGGGTATTCTTCAAAACGAACCCCTGCCGACCAGAGAGAAAGAACTTGAGACGCTGGAAAAGCGATATCCAATCCGATATCGCACGCCACGTCATGTTCCTATACAGTTTTTGATTAAGGGCAATGCTCTTCGCATTCGCTTCTTTGTACGTTATTGCAAATCTATGCTAGAAAATTATCCTGGCACAACGACGTCCTATGCAGATATCGCCGAGGCGGGTATACGCACAAATTGGTCAAAGAAATATCCATTCCCATGGCTTTCTGACGATGGATACGAGAGAGCGCACGCACGCGCTAGCTTTCGGGTGCTGACAAATGAGCCTGACCCTTCTGATAAGGAGATTGAACCGGAGCCGCCTTCTGTCCGCGTGACATTCGAGTTTATTCGGGCAAATAATCCGAAAGCGGCTGCACAATACCCGAAACAGCGCTTTGTCTACTTCTGTATGACCTCAAGTGAATTATTCCCCGCACATGTAATCAGTCCGATTTGGAGATGGTTTTGGGGTTTCTTCCGGACATTTCAGCTTGAATCCATTCAGCTTAACTGGTCTCGAAGCTATCCAGGCAAGGTCAAGCTTGCACGCGAAAATAATCGTCACAGTTTTCAGCAGGCGTGCGCCCACGAGACGGGGCACCTGTTTGGTATCGGGGATGCATATGGTGCAAACTATCGTTTCTACTACGAGGCTCCAGGAACAGCAAAGTATATTATGTGTCACAATCGACGCGTTGATCCAGAAGAACTTGATATGGCTTTGCGCGCACATCTACATAATAAAATGTCATTTTTCCCGAGAAAGTTCAGCCCCAGAATATATCTCTTCGGATTTCGAAGAGCCTTCCACCTGCAGTTTACTCGCCTTTCAAAAATTGATAAGATTCACTCCGTCAGGAAATAGAAAATTACGCCTTTGTTCAATTTGAATAATCTGTCTTCTTTTATTTTATAAAATGCACAAAATGATGTGTCTTTATTGTGAACAGCGTGTTCTTTTTGTCAAATTTGTCCTCCTGTGTGTCTGTCATGATATTGTATGCTTGATGGATTCGTTGTAAAATACAAGTAGATATTTCAGTGCTCATCGATTTATCAGATACATTACTGATACCGCATGAGCAAACAGGAGGAATTTATGAAGAAGTGTCCCGATTGTGGCATGGTTATTGCAAACCAAGCTATTCGTTGTCCGAAATGCAAGTATGATTTTACAGATGGGCAGGGACAGGCTGGACAAGCCGCCGCCGCTACAACAAAGGTCGCTGCTGCGATTATGCCAATGTCACTCATTACAAAGGACAATGTAGATGAGGTTTATGCCGAGCTTAAGTCGAAGATCATCAAGCGCAAGACCGAATTTGATCATTTTATTGATTTTCTCGAGAATCGTACTTCTTGGATGACAGCTCCAGCTGATATCGAGGGCGTTCTTGCTCACGAGAAGGGTCTTCTGATTCATTCCGTTGGTGTTGCGAAGCAGCTTCTGCGCATCAAGGATACTTTGATGCCCCAACTTGATGAAGAATCTGCAATCGTTATGGCGCTTTTTCATGATGTCGGCAAAGTCGGTGTTGAAGGCAAGCCTCTTTTTCTCGTCGAGGAGAAGGTGACAACCTCCGCTCTTGGACTTGGACTTGGCCGTAGCGTTACATCCTCATCATACATAATCAATCCGAAGCTTGTCCCTATGAGCGTTGGTGTTCGCAGTCTTTTCTTGGTTTCTCAGTATATGTTGCTTTCAGATGACGAAGCACAGGCTATATGCTACCAAGGTGATCCGACAAATATCGACGGCAAGGAAATCCCTCACACCGTCGTACTTGGTGTTGCAAATAAGTATCAGACGAAGATCTACGAGAACGAGGAAGTCGTACGTTCTTATAGCTTTACCACAATCGGCTGATTCTGCTCTTCATTTACCTGATTAACACTCGCGTTGCTTTTTCGTAGCGCGAGTGTTTTTTGTGTGACAAAGTCACGGAGATCCATACGAAATTCGGATATTCTATGCATGTGCTTCTCGGTTATGCGGCCTTCTCCAGACCAAATACAGAAGCACTTTATCGCAGAAGCTTGTTTCGGTCAAGGATCGTAATGACGCCTCTTTTCTGTGAGATTACGCCATCTGCTTCAAAATATTTGAGCAGTCGGCTGATCACTTCCCGCGAAGTACCAAGGTTGCGCGCAATGACTTCGTGCGTGAGAAATAAGGTGTCACTGTCAGATAGTTCTCTCTGCTCTGCAAGAAAAGAGGATATCCGTTGCCCAAGGTTTTTCGATATCATCTGATCAAGCACCCACATGACGTCAGAGAATCTTTTCGTGATGACAGCCATCGAGAATCGCGATACGGCAGCATTTCGAGAAGAGATATCCTCCCATGTCGCAGCAAAAATCTGATACGAAGTACTTTTTGTTTCCGATTCTATTGCAATTTGAAAAGTGATGTTTGCAAGAGTACAGGATGCAGTTAGTATACACAGATCTCCCGCTGACAAGCGGTATAGCGTAATTTCTCGGCCCTCTTCGCCGGTGAAATACGCGCGCAATCTCCCGCTTATGACGAGAAGTACCCCTCCACATTCTTCTGAAGGTTGTTTGATTGTAGCCCCTGCAGCATATTCCTTGGGTACGACTTTGTTCAGAAGTAATTCTCGATCTGAAGACGCAAGTTCTGCCCAAAAAGGAAAGATGCCCCTAAGTGCATTTTCGCGTATGTTTCTCTCGAATTCCTCCATTGCTTTACTCCTTTTGACATCACGATCCATTGTCTCATCACAAGAAAGGATAGGAAATACGTATGTTTTTTAATCTATTTGGTAAAAATCATTCATCATCTATTAAGCCCGATATTGTCATGGGTAAAATCAATAGGAAAGACAAGTTTCTACTCATTGATGTTCGTTCTCCTGAAGAGTATGCGAGGGGGCATATTGAGAAAAGCATCTCCATTCCTCTTCTTTTCCTTGCTAACAGGATACCAAAAATTGCGCCCAATAAGGATATTGAAATTGTGGTCTATTGTCAAAGCGGCGCCAGAGCAAAACAAGCGCTACTACTACTTGAACGGCACGGTTACTCAAACGTCAATAGTCTCGGCGGCATCGTCGCCTGGCCGTACAAGGTCATCAAGTAGTGATTCATGCCATCGGCGCGTCCGACATGATTTTGCGGATACGCTCAACGAGGATAACGGACGCGTCAATTTCTTCTTTTCGGACAGATACACTCTCAACATTACAGCCGATCGGGATATTCTTCTCTAAGGCAAAAGCCCATAGTTCCTTGAAATTGCTGACGGATAGGTCAACTGATTTTTCAAGCATATCGACAGAATGAAGCATATCATTTTCCATCCACTTCGGAATGCTGATACCAAGCCACTGCATAAATTGAAGTGTTTTTAGCGAACCGCAAGGTGTTATTGTAAATAGAATCGGTACAGGTAATATTCCTTTCTCCTGACATGCATAGTAATAATCGGAAAGGAAATTCTTGGCTGAATCCAGGTTGTAGACAGCTTGTGATACAAAGAATGAGCAGCCCTTTTCCATTTTGTCTAGAACACGCAAATGTTCATCTTGACGGAGCATGTGTCTCTCGGGTATCGCCACGCCGCCTAGGTGAAAGTGCGGATTCCTGTGAAGTGCAAGCCGATAAGCGTCTGACAATCCCAGCCTGACCGTCTGTGTGGACGAAGAGGCGCCGACAAAGACAGAGTACCTGTCCTTGCCGGCGTCTTTTGCAATCCACGATGCAAGATTTTTAGCAGAGTATTTTCCAACGCACCGATATACAATACCAGGAATATCCAGCTTGGTAAAATGCGCATCATAATATTCGCTTGCGTCCAGTGTCTTAATGAACGGGAACGGGCGATCTTCATGGTTGCGATCACTCTCGTCTTGAAGGTCATAGACAATGAGTGCATCCACCGCAAGTTTTGAAATTCTGGCAAATTGCTGTGCCGCAATTTCACAAATGCGGGAGGCCTCAAGACCTGCTTTGGGGGGCGTTATTCCGTAAGTCAGTATGCCTGATTCACGAGATGTAATTCTATCTTGCAGCACAATCACCCTCCCGAACAAAAAGCTGTGCGATTATTCCTCGCTCCTGACTTCCTTCTTCAGACTCTTATAGACGGACTCTAATTCAGACTCTTGGATTGCTTTGCCATCAAATGTAACATAGATTCCATCACCGGGATGTGTTTCTTTGAGGCGAATGGATTTGACATTAACAAAAGAATCCATCTTCTGGTGGCGAATTGTCTCAAAAGCAGATTCGAAGATTTCTTTCGAGCCCTTTGCCTGGCATGATTCGCACTGGCAGACGGTAAGATCATGCGAAACAAAGGCAGAACCTGACGTGTTATTTATTGCCCCGCAGACTCCGTCCCCTGGCTTCTGGCTATAATGGGTGTGCAAGAGATGGTGTGCAAGCTCTGAATTTGGTTCTCCATAGAACTCACTATACAGGCGAATGATGTCGGGGTTCTCCTGCGATTTCCGATACGTAGATGTCTTATCAATATTGACAAGAACCTTCTGTCTCTTCTCAAGCGCGTCAACCTTCTCTGGCACAGGATGTCCTGCCCCATCAATACAACCTCCCGGGCAAGCCATAACTTCGATTAAGTCGTAGCCGACATCGATACCCTGAAGGATCTTCTTGACGATAGGTTCTGCATTATGGAGTCCACTGATAACGGCAACACGAACAAAGACTCCGTTCGCATCAACAGTAGCTTCCTTAACCCCTGCAAAGCCACGTATCTCTTCAAAGTCGAGATGATCCACAAGCTCTTTGCCGGTAAGTTTCTCGACCGCCATGCGAAGTGCCGCCTCTGCAACACCCCCCGATGCCCCAAAGAGTATGCCCGCTCCGGATACTTGCTTGTATGGCTCATCAAACTCTTGTGGCTCGATTTTGCCCAGTCGATTGAGGTCAACCATCTCCAAAAGCTCTGTCGTTGTGAGGACTGCATCAACGTCACGGATCTTGTTTTCGGCAAATTCCGGTCTTGCTGCCTCATATTTTTTGGCAAGGCAAGGGACAATCGAGACAACAAACAAATCTTTCTTCTCAATGCCGGCTAATTTAGCAAAATGATTCTTGACAGTAGCGCCCATCATCATTTGCGGAGATTTACAGGTAGAAAGATGAGGAATCAGTTCCGGATAACGCTTCTCAACGAAATTCACCCATCCTGGGCAGCAGGATGTGAATTGTGGCATAACGCCCTTATTCCCGACGCGCGTCAGAAATTCGGTTGTTTCTTCAAGGATTGTCAGGTCAGCTGCAAAAGTGAAATCGAACACCTTGTCAAATCCGAGTTTCTTCAGCATTCCGGCCATATACCCGGCGGCTTCATTGAACGGAACGCCATATTGTGATGAGATCACGCTTCTTACGGCCGGTGCGACAAATGCAACGACTGTCTTCTTGGGATTGTTAATCGCACGGTATATACCGCTTCTGTCTCTGCGGAAATTGAGTGCGCCACAAGGACAAGCCGTAACACACTGGCCGCAGCTGACGCAGTCTGTCTCTTGAAGGGGTTTGCCACTCTTCGTACCAACGATCTGACGACCGTCCTTCATATAAAACGACAATATATCCGGCCCTTCAATCTCTTTACATGCGGCGATACATCTTCCGCAGGAAATACACTTGTTGTTATCACGAATGATATACGGGTGATCCTGAACAATAGGAAAATACGGCCTTTCATGGATCGGCGGCACATATTCAATACAGTGATCGGTGGCTTCTTGCTTTAGGTCGCAGACATAACGTTCTCCGCAGCCACAATTAAGGCAACGTCTCGCTTCGTTCTTTGCAACTTCCTCTTCAAGTCCGGTCTCAATCTCTGTATAGCCTGTCAATCGTTGCTCGTCAGGAATGGATGGCATGGTCGCTCTTGCAAATTTGGGACGTTCTTCAAATTCCCACTTTGGCAAGTCTTCAAGCGAGCCGCGGCTGCAGCTATAGTCTGTCTTTCCTTCTTTCACATAACCCTTTTCAAAGAAAAAATCAATGGATTCTGCCGCATGCCTTCCGGCCGCAACGGCTGAGATAACGGTTGCCGGACCCGTAACACAGTCTCCTCCTGCAAACACTTTCGCCTCAGATGTCTGGAAGGTCTTCCCGTTAATTCCGATATCGCCCCACTTATTAAGCTTCACAGGCAAGTCGTTGTATAGACACTGTGTATTGGTGCTCTGTCCGATTGCGCCGATAATAATGTCAGCATCGATTTCAAACTCGCTTCCTTCTACGGGAACCGGACGGCGGCGGCCAGAACGATCCGGCTCACCCAGCTGCATCTTGATGCACTGCAATTTCTTCGTGACACCGTCACTTGCAAGTGTAATCTTGGTAGGCGCCATAAGGAAAAGCATTTCTACCCCTTCATGAATGGCTTCTTCCACCTCGTAAGGTTCTGCAGGCATCTCATTTTTGGTGCGGCGATAAATCAGCCTGACACTCTCTGCTCCAAGTCGAAGTGCTGTACGCGCACAGTCGATAGCGGTATTTCCGCCACCGATTATTATGACATTCTTTCCGCGCTGCACATTCTCATTCTTGGTAACTTGCTCAAGATATGAAATTCCGAGTGACACGCCAGATAGATTCTCGCCCTCTATTGACAGGGGTGTTGCACGCCATGAACCGATTGCAAGGTAAACGGCATCAAAATCATTGTTAAGATCTTCAAGATGTATATGTGTTCCAAGCACTTTTCCTGTCAGGATCTTGACGCCAAGTGCCTTCATCGTATCTATTTCTTTGTCCAAAATAGCCTTAGGAAGACGATATTCAGGTATGCCATATCGCATCATTCCACCTGCGTACGGCTGACGCTCAAAGACGGTAACATCATGGCCGTTGATCGCGCTATAATATGCCGCGGAGAGTCCGGACGGACCCGCACCTATGATGGCTATTTTTTTGCCTGATGCTGATTTCTTATTTGGTAGCCAAGGCGTTGTCCTTGCCATGTCCCAATCAGCCGCAAATCGCTTAACATAATTGATGGCAACAGGGGAATCGACAAGATTTCTGCGGCACTGCGCCTCGCAGGGATGAGGACACACGCGGCCGCAAACGAGCGGAAATGGATTGCTATCTTTAATTACCTGAACAGCCGTCTCGTAATTTCCATTTCTGACATGGCTCAAGTATTTCTGTATATCTACATTCGCAGGACAGGTCTGAACACAAGGGGCCACGCAATCTGCGTTATGATCGGAAAGAAGCTGTTCGAGACGGATCTTACGGTAGCTTTGCAGTTTCGCGCTATTCGTACAGATGCGCATGCCTTCTTGAATGGGCGTCTGGCACGCTTTCACATCTCTTTCTCCATTCTCACCGACCTCAACGACACACAATCCACAGTTCCCGTTTGATCGATCCAAACGGATGTCATAACACAGATGCGGAATATGAATGTTCTCCTGAAGCAAAGCTTGTAGAATGGTTAAATTGTCATACACTTCCATCTCATGTCCGTTTACTGTCACCATAATTCTCTTGTGATTAGCCAAATCCATCATGAAGTACCCCACAGTCAATTTTCTATTATTTCTTCTCTTTGCATGCAAGTGAGCAAAAAAATAACCGACAGTCTGCTCTGACACGTTGTCCTGAGCAAAAGCGGCCGGCAAAGTACCGTCACTATAAATACGCAAAACTCGGGCGCCCCTTGCACGTGTCTATTATACACTGTAGTCGGCTATTTCCAAAGCAAAAAAATGAATTCAAACCGTCTTTTGCCTGCAAAAAATTACGCAAAATCGGATTATGGCATAATAATCCAACGAAATTTATCGTGATTACAGGTGCGTAATAGATACGATTGTATACTCCGGAGTGACACAGGTATCGTAAACAAGCTGCTGCGCAGGAAGATCCTGCGCCAACCACTTCGGTTCGTGCAAGCAGATAACCTGAAGCTTCTCAAACGCGAGGGTATTCAGAATTGGCCGCAGAAGGCTTTTGCTTGTCATATTTTCATGTGTGCCCATTGCGCTTCGTATATCAATCAAGAATACTCCCTCTTCCTTCTTTTCGAGAACACAGGGATTCGACGTCATCGATTTGCTTATCCTCCTCTTCTTTCTTCTTTTCATTAGATTCTCACTTAAATTGACCTGCGTAAGGAAAAGAAGCGGGTCTTGCCCTCTCTCCCAAATGGACAGATTATATTCTCGTAGTATCGCTAGATGTATGCCTTTTACATGAGATGCGACAAATACGCGACACGTTGAAAGCCATACACAAATATTTCGAAGCTCCTTTCGAAGATCAAAAGCGTTGTTGAAATCGCTTGGATCATATCTTTTCTCTTGCTTAATAGACCAACATCCGTTAATTTTCTCGTATATTCTGACTGACCCTATCTTGTCAAAGCTTGACGCGCGTCCATCTTCATCAACCAAAACCGCTATTTCCATCATCAGCGCCTCCTTTTTTCATTTCATGTAGAAACCCCTATCTCAACCTACATCGTTCCATTTGCAGTCATGCAAGCGATTTGAAAGATCGTTTTCGAGTGTTCCCACCGCATCCGATCTGCACTGTCTGCAGTGATACATCTGTTTGATTATCGATTCACACTCTTTCCGGATTGAGTGAATTTCCTCTCTTTGTGCCATAGGCAGCAAGGCAAATTCGGAGCCTTCCAGAGGAATGTGCTTCATAATATTTGTCATACTGACACCTATTTTGCGTACCTTTTTCGCTACTTCAATAATATGCTTCTCATTGATTCCTTTTAGGATAACAATATTGACTTTGCAAACGACGCCGTGAGTGGTCAGATACTTTATCCCTGCTATCTGATTTTGGAGGAGAAGGGCCGCTCCCTTTTCGCCGCTATATCGTCTTCCCTTATAATCTACATATTTATAGATTCGCGCTCCGATCGAAGGGTCGACCGCATTTACGGTTACCGTGACATGTGTTACGCCAAGATCTATGAGTTGCTGTGCGTATTCGGCTAGCATTAGACCGTTTGTGGACAGGCAAAAGGTAACATCCGCATCTATTTCTCTAATTCGCCTGAGCGTTTCCGCCGTTTGCGGGAAATTAGCCAGAGCATCTCCGGGGCCTGCAATTCCGACAACCGTTAATTTGTGAACTTTGCTTCTCATCTGAATATATCTCTCTACGGCCTCATCAGGAGATAGGACTTGTGTCGTGACACCCGGACGACTCTCATTGGGGCAGTCGAATTTTCTGACACAGTAATTGCACGAAACATTGCATTTTGGTGCAACGGGCAGATGAATTCTGGCATATTCACTCGCTCCACTGGTATAGCATGGATGTGTTTCCGTCTTCATTTGAATGATTTTCTGTCTTGTATCCATATAAAATATACCTAATCTACTTGCATCCGGAACAGTTGGAACAATTGCCCCCGCAAGTCAGTCCTTTCCCATGATCTAAATGAATATTCTCAAAAATGTAATCCGAAATCGTTAGTTTCTCCACGCCGGCATTTGAAGCGATCGTAACGACGTCTGTTTCGAATGAGAGCCGAATCGGAACATCGGCATACTCATCATCTGTAAGCCCAATTCTTTGTGCAGGCACATATGTCGAAGTCTTTCCGGTTTTTATGTGGATCACCCTCAGAGTTCCAAGTAAGGCAAGTGACTTGACTCTGCCCCTTCTGTCAAAAGCAAGAGAATTGATATCAGCATCTATTCCGAGTGCCGTTGTATCAAACGCGAAAACGATTCCAATCGGGGTTCGTATTTGAACAGGCTCTGCGGGTTCGATGGATGCCAATTTCCCATCTTCATAGAGGCAAAATCCAATTCGGGAAGGAATCTCACCAGCTGCTGTCTTGATCATTATGACTTCATTGGGCCAGAGAATCAGGCTGCGGGGTAGGCCGTTCGGAAAGAAACGAATTCCGATGATTTTGCTCTGAAATGCTGCAAACGAGAACGAGAATGCATAGGGTTTCGTCTGACCCGCCTCTTCTTCCTCAGACCACGCAAAACTTATTTGTCCATTCAGAGGAAATAGGCTGTCCAGTGATCCATCCTCGAAAAACGTAACCAGTTCGGCCATAATTGTCCCTACCGATGTCTCAATCGGTGTTTCATTCTCAAGCGACAGCGCTCGCAAGCTTCCATCTTCGAAGAATGCGAGTGATTTCGCATCTTTCCGTCTGATTCCCGGGTTCGAATACTGCGGGACAAACCGACCATATTTTGTCCAAACAAGATTGGGCATGTTGACTTTGCATTCTCGCATTTGTCCTGCCCGATAGGTAGTAAAACTCGTTATTCCTACAAGTGTTTCTGAGGCGTTTGTTCGCATTATGAATCACCTGCCGCATTCTCTTTTGCTGTAATCTCTATGGGCTTAATTCGGAATACTGATACGTTCATCTTGTCTATTCCCGAAGTATATTTCTCAACATATCGCGGGCTGAGCGTCGATTTATAGGTGTTCGGCAAGTATTTCTCAACAAGAATTTGCAGTGCCTCCGCTGCCTCCGTATAATTTGTAACTTTCTCTGCTTGCCCAAAAATCATGACGCTCAAATAGGTGGTATCCGCATGGCAGGGAATCGGATCCTTAACTGTGCCATACTCTTCATAGACGGAAAAACAGACCTTTGGGGTTCTTTGGAGTATGTCAATCTTTTTTCCTGAGCCCATCCCGTGAAAATATACCATGCCGTCATACCAAATATAATGAATCGGTACCACATATGGATACTCCTCCCCACAGAGCCCAAGTGTTCCCGTACTTGTCTTGAGAAGCAAACGATCAATCTTTTCCTTGTCTATACATATTCTCTGTGTATACCTGATTTTTTCCATGTGCTCTCCTTTCATTTTTGTGCCTTTGGGGTAATTTGTTTTATCTCACAAAACAGGTCATTACTATCCCATTTCAGAAGGACAGTTCTTGCAAAAATACATCTGAGGCAATATGTCTTCACATTCGTTTCTGATACGATTCATCCGTAGTTCGCCGCTTCCCGTTTTCCCGTCTGAAAGAGAATGCCCCACTGGTGCTATAATGTTAGATATTGTGCAGCCATATTCCTTAACTTTGGAAACCATTTCCTGCGTCTCCTGCAGATCAATCTGCTCGGGAAGAAGAATATTTGCCTTAACCTGTATACCTTTATCCGTAAGATACCGAATACCCGTAATCTGATTTTGCAGCAGAATGCACACCGCCTCTTCGCCGAAAATCGTCTTGCCCAAATATGTAATTGACTGATATATTTTCGCTCCGTGCTCGGGAGAAATCGTCCGTATATTTATGCTGACATGTGTGACGCCTAAGGAAATGAGGTGATTTGCGTAAAACGGAAGCATAAGTCCATTGGTCGATAGGCAAAAAGTGTCTCCTCTCGCCTTTTCGCGAATAAGCATGAAGGTTCTTTTCACCGTGTCAAAGTCAGCAAGTGGTTCATATGGCCCAGCAATACCCACAATACTAAGTCGCGGCGAATGCTTTTTTGCTGCAAAATACTGCGCGACTGCTTCTTCGGGACGCATAATCCGCGTTGGCTCTGCGGATGTATCTGCACTAGCAGTCTGTGAAGGTTTCGGCATATGATACGTAATATTGTTTTTTCCTGCGACAGGCAAATGCATGCGCTCTTTTTCAGAGGTATAACACCCAAAGCATGGATGAAGATTCACAGGCTCAAAATCACTTTTTGCTTTTCCGCTGCTCATTTCTCTCATATGCTCACCGCCAATTCACAGCTTTCGTTTTCTTCCTATCCAAAATGTCCTGCCGGAACTGCAAATACAGAACCGGCAGAACAGAAAAAGGAGGTCGTTACCAGACATTTAGGAGCCATTCTTTGTTTTTCTTGTACTCCATGTCCGTAAAGAGTGTGTTGGCCATTTGTTCGGCAAGCCAGATGGCGCCGGCATATCCTACGATTGGATGTCGGTGCATCCCTGCTCTATCATAGGTGGGAAAGCCTACGCGAAACATGGGGACTTTGTTGTCGATTGAAATAAAACGGCCCTTTGAGTGTCCGAGAATCAAGTCAAGTTCTAGCCCCTCGTTCTTGATTCGGTTTTCTAATTCCCACAGATCGGCATTGGTAACAATTTCCATTGGGAAATCGACTGCTTCCTGAAGCGCCTTGATTCTTGGATCATTTTTGTATCCGGAATTGTCGTCTCCAAGTAGTATAAGTACGGGTTTCATCTCGAGGTCCAGACAGAATTCAGCCAGTCCGATGACCAGATCAGGGTTGCCATATATCGCAACTTTCTTATCCGCAAAGAACATGTGTGTTAAGTCTGCAAGAGCATCCAGTGCGATTCCGCGTTCCCGAACGAGCGAGGCAGGAATTTTCTTTCCTGTGAGTGTCTGCAAATTCTTGAGAAAGGTATCCGTGTTTCGTATTCCTATCGGTGTCGGACCAATTATGGTAGGAATATCGAATTCATCTCTCAGGTATTCGGCTGCTTTTCCACCCTCATATCGATTGAGTGCAATCGTACCAAGGGCGTTTGCCGTATCCGCCAGATCTTCGACGGTGGTGTCTCCGTGCGCAACCGTATTTCCTGTCGGCATGACCGGGGCGTCAAAATTCTCGATTTCGAATAGTACATTTGCGCTAATGCCCATTTCGGAAACAAGATGCTTGAGTGCCGTTACATCACCTGGGTTAACCCATCCTGTAAACAGATTAATTTTGCCGTTCGGCTCGGTCTTTTTAGCAAAATAACTAACAAAACTTCGAACAGCCAGATCATAGCCCGTCACCATACTGCCAACAAAACTTGGCGTGTGAATCGCAATGAGGTGAACCTCGCGATCTGGATACTTTTCCTTCAGAAGTCCGGCGTTAAGTTTTCTGACGACACCGTCAATATCATCACCGATGACTTCTGTCGAACAAGTCGATATGATTGGAATCACCTTGACATCTGGGTATCTCATCAAGAGCACATCCACAGCCTCTTCCACCCGTCGAACGGCGCCAAATACCGCGCCATCCTCATGAACGGAAGAAGATGCAATCTCAAAGCTCTCCTTAAAATGCTGGGAGAAGAGCAGGCGGACAAACATAACACAGCCCTGCCCTCCGTGAACAATCGCAATACAGTCCTTGATTCCAATACTCGCATATTGTGCGCCGCACGGCTGACAGGTAAATATAGGGTTGATTATGCCGGCTCTTTCTTTATCTTTCAATTCACAGTGCATAGTTTTCTCCTTCCTAATAGTGCGGATCTGTAAGCTCTGCATTCAGCGAACCGGTAATCGTCAGAACGTCCAGTCGGTCTTTCAGCATTTGCATCAGCTGTTTGATTTCTTCTTTGCTTTTTGTGTTGATCCACAAGAATCGAGATCTGTACGCGTCTGCAAGACACATGGCATCCACCCAATAGCACCTGTCGGCCGGCAGATCCTTTTCAACTGGTTCATCGCAAAGTATTTGCGTCGTCTTCATGATAATGTTCGTGTTTTGCTTCTCGCGATCCCACGTTCGAGAGTGGAACTGCCACAGGCAATTCTTCATTATATAGTCAAGCATTTGGTTCATCTCTATCTTCATTGTATCGTTCAAAATATATCACCTCCTCACAAATCAGCGACTTTCTCCTCTTGCGTGAAATCCGTATAGGTCTTCTCACGAATACTTGGCAGGGGATCGAATTTGCCTGAGTATTCTCGAAGTATGGTTGACTGCCTTATTTCATCGCTAAGTGGCGTGTCCGATAGAATTTTTTTGGTGACAAATCCTTTATCTGTTGGTATTTCGTCACTGCTAATATCAAGACTCGAAAGTTGATGAATCGGAGAATAGATCGCGTTATAGACATCTCTTGCAAAACGAACCCATCCCTCATATCCTTTCCAGGGCCCATTGTGATAAGCATGGGCATTCAAATAGGGGACACGAATCTTCTTCGCAACTTCGCCCGGACGTTTCCCCGTGAAAATAATGTCCGGCTTCAGCATTTCCATTGCTTCAAGTCCTTCTAATTCGTTGGGGTCGTCTATGGCTAACGCGCCCTCTTCACATCGGGATATTCCTTTTTCAAAATCTCCCTGATGTCCGAATTTCGAGTATACCGAAACCACTTCAACGCCCATTTCTTCATGAATTACATGCGCCCAATGCCAGAGCTTAGACCCGCCCGGCCACAGGCATACTTTCTTTCCTTTGAGTCTTTCCTTGTACCAGTCAAGCTCTGGTTTCCATTTAGCCGTTTCTTCGTCAATGATTGCTTGCGCGCGGTCTTCAATACCGAAAAAGAGACCGATTTTCCGCAAAGAATTCGATAATGGCTCAAATCCAAACCCGTCAATATCCAGGCGCGGTATGCCATAACGTACGTTCAATTCGTTACAGATGTACTCCGCAGAGCGGGCGCATTCAAGAACATTCAGTTTTGCACGGTGCATGCCACGAAGTTCATCATACGATCCGTTTCCTGTAAATGTTGAGAGAACTTGAATACCCATTCTTTTGAAATAATCCATCATGACTTCCTGGTCACCCTGAATATTGTATTCGCCAACATAATTGATGACATAATCACTCGTTATTTTGGGCTCGACCGTTCCGACTTTCTGATTAATCCATGCAATGTTAATTTTGTGATGTCCGCCGGACTGACTTGGCCCGCCAAAACCTGGCGAGTTACAGACAAATACATCAACACCTGGAAGCTCATCCATTACGGATTGTGCAACCGCATCTATATCATCTCCAATGAGTGCGGATGCGCATGTCTGATAGATTGTCATTCTCTTAATGTTCGGAAAAGCTTTGAATGCCTCAAGCATATTACTCTTCAGGAGTTTCTCAGCACCAAAGACAATGTGCTTTTCCTTCATGTCTGTTGCATATGTATATTTGATCTGGAAATTGTCATTATCACTGATGTAGCGTTTGGTCTGCCATGTGTCATATGTACATCCTACAGGACCATGACTCATGTGAATAACGTCTTTCATCGGCGTTCCTATTACATGCTTGGCTCCGCAATATGCACAGCCTCGCTCCGATATAGATCCCGGAATTGTGTTCAGGTAACCAAGTGGCAGTGCCGTAGTCAAATCATCTTCTGGGCCCTTGATTACCGCATGCTTTTCTCTCTCTGGAATGCACTCACTGCATTTAAACAAGTGGTATGGCATAATTTCGTCCTCCTTCTATATGTTTTTAGAGAATGGCTGCTTCATTCTCTTCATCTGTTCGAACACGAACAACCCGCTCAACAGGACAGACAAAGATTTTGCCATCGCCTATCTGCGACGTCTGATTAACCGCAATAATTGCCGCAATCACAGAAGGAACAACCTGATCCGGTACAACGATGGACAGTTGTCTCTTCGGAATATACTTCATGCAAATTGTCTTGCTCGCATCAAATATTTCCGCAGGAAACTCCATATTGATTTCACTTGCTATGCCTCGCTGCCTGCCTCGTCCGAGAACAGCAATCGCGGTCACGCTTGGAAACCCTAATTTCTCAAGGGCATTTTTGGTTGCGCTTACTTTCTTCGGACGAATAATCGCAATAATTTCTTTCATGCAAAATCCTCCCTATATTCCATATTCTCCTGTACGAACCGTAACGACATCTTCAACGTCCGAAATAAATATCTTTCCGTCTCCAAAGCTTCCTGTGTAAGCCTTATACTTGATAAGCTTAAGAACTTCCTCAACATCATCGTCTTCTACAACTACCATCAAAATGGTTTTGGGAAGCTCGTCATAATGAATGGATCCAACCATAATTCCTTTTTGCTTTCCTCTACCAAATGCGCTGATTTTTGTCAGCGAATGAAATCCGGCTTCAGATAGTCCGTCTGCTACTGGGTCAGCCGCGTCTGGGCGTACGATTGCTCTAATCATCTTCATATTTTTCACCTTATCCTTTCTTCGTCTTAATCGGAGATTCCGTATTTAACCACCATTGCCTCAAGCTCATCCATCGTAAGAGGATGCGGAATGACAAACTTATCGTTTTCAATGATCTTTCTGGCAAGTTCGCCATACTCTTTTGCCTGCTGCTGGGTTGCATCATACTCGACAACGGTTTTCTTGTTGAACTCTGCCTTCTGTACGATGTTGTCACGCGGAACAAAGTGAATCATGTGTGTACCGATAGAAGCCGTAAATTCGGCGAGAAACTCTCTCTCCCTATCAACTTTTCGACTGTTACAGATAATTCCGCCAAGACGAACACCGCTCTGGTTTGCATATTTGAGCAGCCCTTTGCAAATGTTATTTGCCGCATAGATTGCCATCATTTCTCCTGATGCAACGATATAAACTTCCTGCGCTTTTCCGTCACGGATTGGCATTGCAAACCCGCCGCACACAACGTCTCCTAGTACGTCGAAGAAAACAAAATCGAGATCGTCCGTATAGGCTCCATTTGCTTCCATCAAATCAATGGCCGTAATAACGCCTCTTCCAGCACAACCCACGCCTGGCTCCGGCCCACCGGATTCAACACATCGAATATCTTTGTATCCGGTTCGAATGACTTTCTCATTCGTCACTTTTTCCGCGCCCTGTTCACGAAGAACATCCATAAGTGTCTCCTGCGGTTTTCCGCCAAGAATCAGTCGTGTGGAGTCAGCTTTGGGGTCGCATCCGTGGATGAATATCTTCTGGTCGTAATAGTGTGCCATTGCTGCCGCTGTATTCTGTTGTGTGGTCGATTTCCCAATACCGCCCTTACCATAAAATGCTACTTTTCTCATTTCTCAATTCCTCCGCTTTCCGAAAATGAATAAATAAAAAAGAAGCTTCTTTTCGGCGCAAACCGATAAAAAACCTCTTTGTTATTTCCCGTATGTTCGATCTGGATCTGGCTTTTTCTCTTGTCATAGTTGTATGAAACTTCGTAAACATGCTCTCGATGTAGTTGCAAGAAAATGCTTTCTCTGTCTGCATCACTCGAATGTCTATGCCTCACATTCTACGCTGTGGCACTTGAATGTCAACGTGTTTTGCCCCCAACAATTCGTGATAGGCTTCTTCACGATCTGTACATCCTGCACAATTGTTGATTGCACTTTTGTTGCCAATTGCCAAATAACCATATGCTTTTGTTACGTTTCGTCACGTTTTACACGGTAACAGCATCGCGGCACAAAATGCATAGCATGGCTTCCAGCACACAATGTTGTTTGACATTTGCACCGTTTGATACAAGTGCAGACGGATTCTCGCAACTTGTAAAGGCAACTAACATCGTCTATAATTGTGAGGAATATAGTATATTTCTGCAATTTGTTCATAAGGAAATGATGATATGACAAAAGATACAACTACGGATCTTCTACGTGCGCAAGAAGTCGCAGACATTCTGAAAATAGCAAGAAATACGGTCTATGAATTGACAAAGCGTGGCGAACTTGCTTCTACCAAAGTTGGCAAACAGGTTCGTATCACTCGCGGAGATGTGGATGCCTATTTGAATCGAAGCACAAAGGCTGCTTCTCACATGCAAGAGACTTCTAAATCCAGCATTCTTCTGGGAAGACCTTCAAACAGTCATAATCCTTCGCCTGAAGAAGGTGCCTCCGGGAATGACTTCATTATATGCGGACAGGATATTTCCTTGGATCTGCTTGCTAATTACATGAGTTCCGCGACGGACGCCATCTCCGTTTATCGTTCCAACCTTGGTGGCTATAACGGAATCTATGCCCTTTATAATGGACGAGTTCATGCAGCAACGGCTCATCTTTGGGACGGAGATACTGACCAATACAATGTTTCGTACATCAATAAAATGATGCCCGGCATACCTGCACTCATCATTCGTATTGGCAAGCGCAAGCAGGGGCTCTATGTTCGCAAAGATAATCCCAAGAAAATTACCGGATGGTCTGACCTTAAGAGGCAGGATATTGTGATTGCTAATCGTGAAAAAGGTAGCGGTTCGCGTGTTCTTCTCGACGAGAAGCTCCGAATCTTGGGCGTTATTGGCGATTATATTCGTGGATATTATACGGAGAATAAGTCTCATCTCGCTGTAGCAACCACCATTTCTCAAGGATCGGCAGACGTTGGCGTCGGCAGCGAGACAGGATGTGCAAACATTCACGGCGTAGAATTTATCCCTTTGCAGACAGAATGTTATGATCTGGTGATTCGACTGGCAGATGCAGAGAAGCAGCCGTTTCGTTTGCTTCTCGAAATCATTTCTTCCGATGCTTTCAAAATGGACCTTACTAGTGTTGGCGGATATGATACAGAAGAGACGGGCAAAATTATATGGGAATAGCTGCGTCCAAATAAGATGATCCTTCCTATTTAGCTGCGTCTTACTTAGACCCTGCAGGGAAAATTTCCAGCAGGGTTTCTTGCTTTCTTCTTAACAAAATCTTCACAGCATGAGAGTCTTTCTTAATGCCTCTTTGGGGCAAGAGTGGGCTATAACTGGGGAAGATAAATGAAAGCTGTTAGGAGTAAACATGAATATGGGAATAATAATGGTAAGTTTTGGTTGCATTGGCCTTTCGTTGCTAGTCTATTTGTTTTATGTGCTTTTTCGAGGTGAAAAATTATGAATTATGCTATTTTGCAGGAGATCTTGTTTCTCGTTATTCTGATCGTTCTATCTATCCCACTTGGAATATATATCTATAAGGTTATGACTGGGAAAAAGGTATTCATCTCAAAGATTCTTCTTCCGCTTGAGAAGACAATCTATAAGTGGATGGGTATTCGTGATAATGATGAAATGAGCGCCAAAAAATACTCTGCGAGTGTCATCATTTTCAGCCTCGTCAATTTTATTGTGCTTTTTCTCATTTTAGTCTTCCAAGCATATCTTCCACTTAACAGCACACACATGAGTGGCGTCTCGTTATCTCTTGCCTTCAATACCGCGGCAAGTTTTGTTACGAATACGAATTGGCAAGCCTATTCTGGTGAATCTACTTTATCCTATTTCTCACAGATGGTTGGGCTGACCGTACAGAATTTCGTGTCAGCTGCCGTGGGAATCGCTGTGTTGTTTGCATTTCTCCGCGGTTTTATTATAAAAGAAAAGAAAACGATAGGTTGCTTCTGGCATGATTTGATCCGCGCAATTCTCTATATACTTATTCCCCTATCGCTAATTCTTGCCGTCATATTAGTTTCACAAGGCGTTGTGCAAACATTCTCCGCAGGGGATGAAATCGCGACTCTTCAAGACAAAATAACTCAATTTATCTCACTTGGCCCCGCAGCGAGTCAGATTGCAATCAAACAACTCGGGACAAATGGAGGCGGCTTTTTCGGCGTCAATTCTGCATATCCTTTTGAAAATCCGAATGCAATAACGAATTTTCTAGAATGCCTATCTATTTTGCTCATCCCTTCTGCTCTTTGCATTTCTTTTGGAAAAGCAGTCAATGATCGGAAGCAGGGACGCTCCATCCTTGTTACGATGCTGATTCTCTTTGTTACCTGCCTTGCAATAATTACAATAAGCGAATATACTCTTTCCCCTGTTTGGCAAGGTGTTGCAGGTGAGACCGCAATGGAGGGAAAAGAAACCGTAGACGGTGTTGGCATGTCATCTCTCTGGTCAACTGCTACGACTGCAGCATCTAATGGGTCGGTTAATGCCATGCACGACAGCTTCACCCCGCTTTCCGGACTCATGATGATCTTTCTTATGCAGCTCGGAGAGATTGTCTTCGGAGGTGTCGGATGTGGGCTGTACGGAATGCTTGCTTTTGTTATACTGACTGTCTTTATTGCAGGACTTATGGTGGGCCGAACCCCCGAATATCTTGGCAAAAAAATTGGGCCTTTTGATATGAAGATGGTCTGTATCGTTGTACTTACACCCATTCTATGTAATCTGTTTGGCACGGCAGCTGCGGTGCTGTTCCCTGGCAGTTCTTCGTGGCTGACAAATAGCGGGGCACATGGCTTTTCGGAAATAATGTATGCCTTTTCATCTATGGCAGCAAATAACGGGAGTGCATTTGGTGGTTTTCTCGCAAACACTACTTTTACGAATGTAATAGGTGGATGCATCATGATTGCGACTCGTTTCATTCCCATGATTGCCGTGATTTTCCTTGCCGGGAGTATGGCAAGCAAGAAAACGGTTGCCGCTTCTGAAGGGACATTATCAACGACAAATGTGCTCTTTGTCGGGCTTCTTATAGCAGTCATCCTGATTGTCGGCGCGCTAAGCTTTTTGCCTGCGCTAGCTCTTGGCCCGATTGCCGATTACTTTACAACATTGAAATGAGGTGTGCAAAATGAATCAGAATAAAACGGCAATTTTTGCCGATGCAATTAGACAATCCTTTATCAAGCTAACCCCAAAGACACAAATAAAGAATCCGGTTATGCTCGTTGTATACATAGGCGCCATACTAACTACGATCCTCTTCTTCCTGTCATTTACTGGCATCAAAGATGCAAATTCCGGTTATACGCTTGCCATTGCTCTCATTCTTTGGTTCACATCCCTCTTCGCAAATTTTGCCGAAGCAATAGCCGAAGGGCGCGGACGTGCACAAGCCGACAGTCTCCGCAGCGCACGAAAAGACGTAACAGCACGCAAACTGAAGACGCAATCGAATATAGATGACTATACGGAAGTTGTCTCAAATAATCTGAAAAAAGGCGACCTCGTCTACGTTGTGGCAGGTGAGCAAATCCCAATGGATGGAGAAGTAGTTGATGGTGTCGCATCTGTTGACGAGAGTGCGATTACAGGCGAGTCAGCACCTGTAATTCGCGAATCCGGCGGTGATCGAAGCGCGGTAACCGGAGGCACGACAATTGTATCCGACTGGTTGATTATCATGGTAACCGCGGAGGCCGGAGAGAGCTTTCTCGATAAGATGATTGCGATGGTTGAGGGCGCCGCACGAAAGAAGACGCCAAATGAAATCGCGCTGCAGATTCTTCTTGTAACGCTTACCATTATTTTCCTTGTTGTGTCCGCAACACTTCTTCCCTTCTCCTCCTTTGCCAGCAAGCAAGCCGGATCCGGATCCGCTGTCTCAATCACAAATGTCATTGCCCTTCTCGTTTGTCTTGCCCCCACAACAATTGGTGCACTTCTTTCTTCGATCGGAATTGCTGGAATGAGTCGGCTGAACCTGGCAAACGTACTCGCGACGAGCGGACGTGCTATTGAAGCGGCCGGAGATGTCGATGTGTTATTACTCGACAAAACCGGCACCATTACCCTTGGCAATCGTCAGGCAAGTGAATTTCTTCCTGTCCCGGGAGTGGACGAGAAAGAATTAGCGGACGCAGCTCAGCTATCTTCGATTGCAGACGAGACCGCTGAGGGCAGAAGCATCGTCATCCTTGCCAAAGAACGTTTTGGCATTCGGGGTCGGGATCTTTCGAATCTCCAGGCGACTTTCATCGAATTTACCGCCAAGACTCGAATGAGCGGAATTGATTACAAGGATAATGCCATACGAAAAGGTGCATCGGAAGCGGTGAAAAACTATATTACCGCGCAAGGCGGATTCTATCCAACTGCATGTGATGATTTAGTTAACAAGGTTGCCAGAGAAGGCGGAACGCCTCTTGTTGTAGCAAAAAACAACCAAATTCTCGGGGTCATCTACTTAAAGGATATTGTCAAAAACGGGGTAAAAGAGCGATTCGAAGATCTACGGAAGATGGGCATCCGCACGATCATGATTACCGGAGATAATCCCATGACTGCCGCCGCAATCGCCGCCGAGGCAGGGGTTGATGATTTTCTGGCTGAAGCAACACCTGAGGCAAAGCTTGCGCTTATCCGTGATTATCAGGCAAATGGACATCTCGTTGCCATGACCGGAGACGGAACCAATGATGCGCCGGCACTTGCGCAAGCAGATGTTGCCGTTGCAATGAATTCGGGAACACAAGCTGCAAAAGAAGCGGGCAACATGGTGGATTTGGATTCGAGCCCAACGAAACTGATTGATATTGTTCGGATCGGGAAGCAATTGCTCATGACACGTGGTGCACTCACCACATTTAGTGTAGCAAATGATGTGGCCAAGTATTTTGCTATCATCCCTGTCCTCTTCTTCGGAATATATCCTGAACTTGAAATACTGAATTTCATGCACCTTACAAGCTGCACTACCGCCATTTTGTCTGCGATTATTTATAACGCACTGATTATAATCGCCTTAATTCCTCTCTCACTTCGTGGTGTAAAATACACGGAAATGTCTGCAGGAAAACTGCTTTCTCACAACCTCTTCCTTTATGGCGGGGGCGGACTCATTGCCCCATTCATTGCCATTAAAGGAATTGACATGCTTCTTACCGTTTGCGGTCTTTCCTAATACAATTACGAAGGAGAATACTTATGAAAAAGGAAATAGTCCAGCTCATGCGTCCCACACTGATTTGCTTTCTCGTTCTTACAATTCTCTGTGGCTTACTCTATCCGGGCATCGTCACAGGCATTGCGCAGATCTTTTTCTCAAACAAGGCAAACGGAAGTATAATAACCGTATCAAATGCGAACGGAGATTCGGAGAAGATCGGATCGCTGCTGATTGGTCAGACCTTCACAGATCCAGCCTATTTGATTGGGAGGCCAAATCTATCGGGGAGTACATCGCCAAGCAACCTATCCGTGGTAAGCGATGAAGAAGAAGCTCTTGTCGAAGAAAGAGTCACGTGGTTCACTGCACTCGATCCGACAAATTCGGCCGATATCCCGTCTGATCTCGTAACCGTATCAGGAAGCGGCGTAGATCCCAATATTTCTCCCGAGGCCGCCGAATACCAGGTAGCACGAATTGCCAGAGAACGCGGCATCAGCGAAGATGCCGTCAGAGAAATCATCTCAAAATACACGACTGACCGCTTTCTTGGTGTTTGGGGCGAGCCAACCGTCAATGTTCTGCAAGTCAACTTAGCCTTGGATGGGTTACTATAGACAAAGCAAATGAATTTGTGCAGCAAATGGTATTTCGGTACGGGAAGAGAGCGGGGCATGTAGTTTATGGACAGTGATGACAAGAGGCCAAATCCAGATCAGTTATTAGCCCAATATCACGAAACCCACGAGCCCTGCCAAGGAAAACTGAAAATTTTCCTTGGCTATGCGGCAGGAGTTGGCAAAACGTATGCAATGCTTGATGAAGCACACCAGCAACTGGAATCCGGCAGCGATGTTCTTGTCGGGTATATCGAGCCGCATAGCCGTCCTGAGACTACAAGCCTCCTTGCGGGTCTTTCTCTTCTTCCTCCGAAAGAGCTAGAATACAAGAATATCCGGCTCAAAGAATTTGATCTTGATGAGGCACTGCGCATGAAGCCGCAGATCATCCTTGTTGACGAACTTGCTCACACGAATGCACCTGGCGTTCGCAATCGGAAGCGCTATCAAGATGTTGAGGAATTACTAAATGCAGGAATCGATGTATATACAACTGTAAATGTCCAACACATTGAAAGCCTAAATGATGTTATCCATGAAATATCTCATGTTTTTGTCCGCGAAACCATTCCGGACTATATATTTGATAACGCAGACTTGGTCATGCTAATTGACATCGAACCGGACGAACTCCTAGGGAGACTCGCAGCGGGAAAAATATATCGTTCCGACCGCGCGTCCACCGCAATGGAGAATTTCTTCACAAAAGAAAAACTCTGTCTTTTGCGAGAAATAGCGCTTCGGAAAACGGCTGACCGAGTGAGTAATAAGACAAAAAATGTAAAAGATTCTTCCGAGCCTTCTTCTCGTCTCAAATTCCTTGTCTGTATCAGTTCCGCGCCTTCATCAGGCAAGTCGATCCGATGGGCAGCAAGAAACGCCGAGGCATTCCACGCATTCTGGACAGTCGCATACGTCGAGACCTCTGACAGTGCGAGCAGTGCCGATAAACAGAGGAAGGCTGTATCTGCAAATATGGATCTGGCAGAACGCATGGGGGCCGAAATTGTCACGCTAGTTGGAGAAGATGCTGCAAAAACAATCGCTGATTACGCGAAATTGTCTGGAATAACAAATATAGTGATTGGCAAATCACGAAAGAGAAAGACGATCTTCAATTATTTTCGGAAGGATTTCGAGGATAAGCTGTTAGTTCATCTTGACCACACGGAGCTTCACATAATATCTGACAGTTCAGAAACCTTACCACCGCCAAGATCTCTTCGTGCAGCAATAAGTGCGAGTGTGATACTAACTTGGAAAAATACGCTGATCATGTGCGCCCTTCTTGTTGCCGCTACCCTTCTCTCTCTTCTATTTCGAAATATAGGAATTAACGACCGTAGCATCATCATGATCTATCTTCTTTCCGTTCTTCTCATATCAAGAACAACATCAGGCTATTTCTATGGGGTTCTCTCATCAATCTTATCCGCACTTACATTCAATTTCCTCTTCATCGAGCCCTATTTTACCCTCACAATTATCCAGGCTGGGTATCCGATTACCTTCATTATTATGATTCTTGTCGCACTCATTACGAGCGCCTTAACAGCGCGCGTGAAAACGCAGGCAAAGCTTGCGACCGAGCGTGGACGCAGAACCGAAATCCTCTATGAAATCAACAAAAAACTTCTGGCAACGCGTGGCATTCAAAATATCGTCGACGTAGCAAATGAATATATCGTAAATATCTTTTCGCGTTCTTCCATAATCTACACACAAGATCCTGGTATCGAGAAAGCGTTTTCTCTCTGTCAGTCACCCAGTGATGACGATGCCTCATTCATGAAATCCGAAGATGAGCAGGCAGTCGCGCACTGGGTATTCGTTAATCAAAAAAAGGCCGGTCGGGGAACCGACACGCTTATGGGCGCCGGCGTTTTCTACCTCCCAGTAATCTCATCGAAGAAAGTACTTGGCGTCATCGGCATATCCTGCGCTAAGAAGAGAACCCTAAGCCAAAACAGCCGCTTCATCCTGCGGATGATTGCATCGCAACTCGCCATGGCTCTTGAGCGGCAGGGACTATCCGATAAGCAGAGAAGTATGCAGGTTGAGTCGGAAAAAGAAAAGATGCGAAGCAACCTGCTTCGGGCGATCTCACATGATCTTCGCACACCGCTGACTGGCATATTGGGGGCAAGCTCAACGCTCCTTGAGAGTGGTGAGCTACTGGATCAGAAGACACGTGAGAAACTTATTTTCGGCATCAAGGAAGATTCCCAGTGGCTCATTCGAATGGTTGAAAATCTGCTGTCTGTCACACGTATCAACGAAGGAACGATGAACGTTACCAAGAGCCCTGAAGCTGTTGAAGAAATCGTAGCCGAGGCCATTGGCAGGATAAAGGCGCGAATACCTGGCCGAACCATTTCGGTCTGTGTTCCAGATGAGCTCTTGGTCGTTCCAATGGATGGAACCCTCATTGAGCAGGTACTGATAAATCTCATAGAAAATGCCATCAAACACGGCGGAGAAAATACGTCTGTTTTCGTAGACGTTAGGCGAGTCGGCAATCGTGCAATTTTCGAAGTCAGCGACAATGGAGAAGGTATTCCTGAAGAAGATTTGCCATACATTTTTGACGGTATCGCCTCACACGGGAATCGAAGCTCTGATTCTTCCCGTGGAACGGGCATTGGACTATCGATTTGTATGTCGATCATTCGGGCGCACAAAGGGAAAATGGAAGCGGTAAACAAAGAAGAAGGCGGAGCAATTTTCCGATTTGAATTGCCAATTGATGATAGCGCGGAGGAACAGACTGATGAAAAATAAGACAACCATACTGATTGTCGAGGATGAAAGCGGGATCTGCAACTTTATCCGTGCCATACTTACGGCAAACGAATACAATGTCATTGCGACAGGGCTTGGAAAGACCGCAGTCTCCATGACGGCTTCCTATCTTCCTGACCTGATACTGCTTGATATGGGTCTTCCTGATATGGATGGGCTTGATGTACTAAAAAACATACGTGTCTGGTCCTGCGTTCCGATTATCATTGTCTCTGCGCGCGGACATGAACGAGAAAAAGTTGAAGCCCTTGATGCAGGTGCGGATGACTATTTGACCAAACCTTTTGGTACGGCAGAACTTCTGGTACGTATACGAACCGCACTGCGGCATAGCAATAATTCGGCTCAAAGCCCCGCCGTAATGCCTCCGTTTTACGTTGGCGCCCTAAAAATTGATTATGAGAAAAGAATGCTGTATGTCAATCAGGTTGAAGTTCATCTCACACCGATTGAATACAAGATTCTGCTGCTGCTTTCACAAAATGCCGGAAAGGTCATCACGCACGATTTCATCATCAAAGAAATCTGGGGACCGTATGAGACGGATAATCAGGCACTTCGCGTAAACATGGCAAATATCCGCAGGAAAATCGAGGATAATCCCGCTGGCCCCAAGTATATCTTAACGGAAGTCGGTGTTGGCTATCGAATGGTCGATGAAATACGTGAATAGCACTACTTCGCTTCTACGCTCTTGACCCGCTTGCACTTCGCGTGGATAAACGATATGACCGCCGGAGAAACGGATATGAGAATGATGGCAATCATAACAAGGCTAAAATGATTCTGAATAAAGGGGATATTTCCGAAAAAATAGCCAAACCCAAAGAGAGCAGTCACCCAAGAAAACCCGCCGATCAGGTTATATCCGATAAACCATCTGTAAGGCATCTGACCGACACCTGCCACAAATGGCGCGAACGTCCGAATGATGGGAATAAAGCGCGCTATCGTAATTGTCTTACCACCATGTTTTGCGAAAAAGGCCTGTGTTCTCTCAATATATTCCGTCTTGATGAAGCGGATCTTCTCGCGTTTATTGATCTTCTCGCGGCATTTCCGTCCGATCTCATAGTTAAGCGTATCTCCGCCAATCGCCGCAGCATATAAAAGCAGCAGCAAAATGGGAATGTGAAGCGGCTCGCTTGGCAGTGCGGCAATAGCACCCGCCGCAAAAAGAAGAGAATCTCCCGGGAGAAACGGTAAGATTACAACACCCGTCTCAATAAAAATAATCAGGAATAGAAAAACATAAGCCCAAATATTATGATTTGATACCAATACGCTCAAATAATCGTCCAAATTCAGAAAAATGTCGATGAGTTTCGTAATACCCAAATCGTAATCCTCCTACCCATTCGAAAAAGCGAATGCTGAAAACTATTATAATATACTCTTGCGGGATAAATAACCCTATCTCAGGTAATTTTGTCACTGATAATCATAGGATTATTTTATGTCAGTGCAAAATCGTTTCTGCCTTCGCATTAAACAAGTGCGAAGGCACGATCCTTTCTTATGGTGGCAAAATATCCGATAGCGGTACGAAACTGTATCCAGCGGCCTGGACTTGATCGATAATCGCGCTTACGTCATCCCAATGTTTCGGATGGATAAGAAAAATCGCGCCGTTTTCCGCATTGTTTACATAGTGTTGGGTCAGTGAAATGCGAGTCGGGTTATGCTTAAGGAAATAGATGTCCTCGCAAGACCAATAGATGATATGTGTATATCCCAATTCGCCAAGAATTTGACAAAGTCTCTCACTGTTGTCTCCGCCGGGCGATCGAAAATAGGGAAATTCTGTCTTCATTCTTGTGACATACTCATCACCAAGCACTTCTCGGGCGGCATCCTCCCATCCAAGAATCTCTCCTCTGATCTCATCATCGGACAGCTCCCCAAGGTCTGTTGGGTGATTCACCGTGTGGTTACAAATGAGATGCCCGTCAGCGACAGCCTGCCGCCATAAATCCGGATGGTTTGTTAGTTCTCCAGCAACAAGGAAAAAAGTCCCCTTGATTCCTCTGCTATTCAAAATGTCGAGTATTTTCGCCAGATTCTCGCCGGAATCATCGAAAGTCAGCGCAATACTGGGCATCGTCTCGTCCCCTCTGCTCACGAAAATGCTGGGGCCAGGCGGCGTCGGAACGGGTGTCGCTGTCGGCACAGGTGTGGGCATCGGCGTTGGTGTCGGCGTCTCAGTCGGAATTGGCGTCGGCGTTGGCGTTGGCGTCGGCGTAGGGGTTGGCGTAGGCTCCGGCTCGTATGAGAGCATATACGTCAGCAATTCACTGTGATGCTCAATATGGCATTCTGTACGTGCGTTAAAATATGGAAAAAACATGATCAGGACAAACAAATGCAGACCCACAACAAGTATGATGCAGGCTTGAGAAATGAAGCGTGTGTGCGTATCCGGAGTCATGGCCAGTACCTTCTGTCATTTTAGCAGCGAAATCGGAAATATGTCTGTTTGTGGACGAGATGTGAAAAAACATTCCAATCGCAATTCCTGCTTTTATTTACAAGTGATTATATCACAGACAGGCAAGTTGGTACCCATAACGAATATATTTCCGTCTCCCCGCCGAAACAAACTAATAGATATATACGTATATATCGGCGGGAGGCGTAGCCTCCTCGACGCTTGTGACATAAATGACTGGCATAACCTCCCCGTCACGATCTTCAATATGCATAACCCCTGTGACGAGAACCCACGTATCATCCGCCCAATCGCTTGCGTTATCGTATTCGCACAGGAAACCATACGGAATTGTATCGGCAGCGCAGCACCACATGGCAAGTCGCACTGGAACAAATTCCGTATCAGAAAAATCATCATCTCGATAGACCTGCCCCTTATATGTCACCGTGACTCCTTCGTATGCGTTCATATCATCATTCACCGAAACGAGCCACGTGACAAACTGTGCATCTGAAATAACCATATTATCCGAAAGAGTAATGCCCGACCCGGCAATAATCGCCGCTGTCGGGGCCACTGTCGGGGCGGTAGTCGGAGCTGCCGGATCAGTCTGAGAGGAGTCAGTAGAGACCAGATTTTCTGTAGCATCTGAAGATGAGGAATAACTTGTGTCAACGGATGCCCCGATGTCTGTCCCGCCAAACTGAATTTGCGCGTTTGTATGGTATACGGCAGGAAGAAAAGTCGCTGTAAGTATCGGAATGAGCAGTACAACATACGCCGATACGTTTGGATTTCGCACCGGGCGGAACAATTTGGGCAGAAAACTTGCTGATATGAGAAGCAATGCGGGAATCGAGAGCCAGAGCCAAAGATCTACTCTCGGATGAACATATGTGTGTATCCCTCCGGTTATCAGAGCCGCACAGAGTAACACAGCAAGCGAGACCAATACGACGATGGCAGCCAAGACTTCGGCATTGATTTTTCGTATCATAACGTGCCTCCCGTAAGCATTGTCAGAACGCTAAATCCAATCAGAGAGAGCAGAAATAGTGTCACAACATAGAGCAGAATAAACTTCTTCGAAAAGGCGGAACGAAGCACCAGAAGATTCTTAAGATCCAGCATCGGTCCCATGACCATGAATCCCAAAGCAGCGGAAAGAGGGAAAACACTCGAGAAGTTTTTGCCGACAAATGCGTTGGAATTCGAGCATATGGACATGAAAAAAGATGCCAGTAGCAGGATAAGTACTGCGGTAATTTTTGTCTGAGACAGATCAGTGAAATAATCTGCCTGCAAGAAGTGCGTAATAACGGAACCCAAAAATGCACCAGCAACTAGCAGTGGGCCCGTGCGAAAAAACTCAGCTCCCGCTTGCCGAAGTAATAGAATAGACTTTTTTTCTTGTATTGAAATCTGCGTCTGAACGGATCTGGCGGCCTCAGGCAAAATGACATCTTCTCGAATAAGCAGTCGGCCTTTCTCGAAAATGCGAAGTGCCGCGCCCATACAAACCGCAATCGCAACACCTGCGGCAATTCTCCAGACAACAATATGCGCATCCCCTTGGAAGGCATACCATGTTGACAAAATGACGATCGGATTGACCGCAGGCGATGCCAGCATAAATGTCATTGTTTGCGGGATCGGCGTACCTCTTCGAATCAATCTCGCAGTAATCGGAACCATCGCGCAATCGCAAACAGGGAAAAATGCACCGAGAATAATGGCGGCAAGAAATCCCAAGCCGTACTTTCGCGAGAAAAGACGAATCATGTGCTCTTCAGAAATATAAGTCTGCAAAAGCGCCGAGATGAATACGCCCAAAAGCAAAAACGGAAGTGCCTGGATCAATATACTCAGGAAGGCAGTGTTGATCTCAAGAAATCCCTGATATAGCGTTGTAAATTGCATCGCAGGAACGGTTCCGGAAAATAAAAGGATTGCCCAGAAAATAGACAAAATAAAGATAATGCCTGCCGCTTTCATTGAGATAGGTTCGGATTCTTTACTCAGGTATTTCTGCAACCATGGCCACTTTGCCGCAAATTCAACCTTGGGACTTTGTACGACAAGCGCACTTCTGTTGATGTTTATAATAGATTTTCTTATGGCTTCTAAGGATTCTCCTGCTACGTCTTGGCTTCGATTCAGAATTACAGCGTCACTGTTTCTTATCTGTCCGGAGACAAGACCGGTCATATTTCGGATCTGAAACATATACGTGTGCGCATCGGCAAGAAAAATCACTTTCCCAATACTTGTTTTGTGGGGCAGCCGAACGAGGAATAGATCTTCAAGTTCCCATGTTCCATTATATTCTATGATGATACGCGAGGGCTGGTATTTCCGTTGCAAATCGTAAAAAAGGAATTCATCCGGACGCTCATCGTATTGAAGCGTCTTAATGTAGACTGCCTTACATGCAAGACCGGATGTATCAAGTTCAACTTCGCCTTGCTCGCAAAGCAGAAATACAACGGTTTCTTCCGCGCGGATCATCCCGCTCATCGAAATTGCATTCAGAAAAGTGGTTTTCCCTGATTCCAGAAATCCTGTTATCACATCAACTCTTGTCTTCATACATATCATTCTCTTCTATACTCCGAATCGCTCCGCCAATACATCGCCCTTCAGTTCGCTTCCAATTACACATATTTTGCCGACCACATCCGGTTTCGAAGGATAGAAGTGAATCTCTTCTTGCACATAGTCAAATGCGCACCAACGTTCTATGAGAGGCTCTAACTCTCCCTTCATTTTTACAATCCCTTTCGCGCGCAACACGTTACCACACTTTGCGTCCGCAAACGAAGATAATACATCTCTCAGTTTCTCTTCGGTAAATATGATCGGTGTCTCAACGCCCCAGAAAGAGAACACGTCCGCCGCCGAGTGCCGATGCCCCGTATGACCTGTTCTGGTAACCCCGTGATGTGCCGAAAACGGAATCGGTGATGAAAGGCGGACATTCTTGCGATTCATTGTGTGCGCATCACTCCATATTCTTTCGGGGGATCGCTGAACACTGTTACGGATGTCATTTGCCGAAATCTGATCCCAAGGGGTTGAGATAAGATGTACATCCGAATTTATGCGCCTGATATCTTTTGAGATATCGTTTAGCATATCCAGTGGTACTTCTTCAACGCGACTGAACAAAACAAGGCTTGCCGCCTCAATCTGATTCATATAGAACTCTGCAAAATTTCTTTTGTATATCATATATTTCTTGACGTCAACAATTGTAGCGCAAAAAGAGACTGTCGCATCATAATTCCTGCCGATTTCTCTGCACGCAGTATGAATATCCGAGAGTTTTCCCACGCCTGACGGTTCAATGATGATACGATCAGGCTTATATTTTTTGAGAAGATCCCGAAGTGCAACATCAAAATTGCCAACCAAAGAGCAGCAAATACAGCCTGCATTGATTTCTCTTACCGAAACACCGCTTTGCTGCAAGGTAAATCCATCTATGCCTACCTCACCGAATTCATTTTCGATGATTGCAACGGTCTCGCCTGTATCTCGCTCGGCAAGAAACTTGCGTATCAGCGTCGTCTTGCCGGCTCCCAGAAAACCAGAAATAATCTCAATCTTCGTCATTGCAATTCGCCCTTTACACTAACAGAATAAATGCTTTGCTCATTTTATCGCTAGATTTCCTCAAAATCTACCGTAAATGCGAATTATTTGCGTCTGTGTTATTCGTCGCGAAAGGGCTTTGCGGAAAAAATGGTTCCTCTGATTACAGCTCATGCGTAATTTGACCATCCCTGATATGTACCTGCCTTGTGCAGGTACATGCAACAGAATCATCATGTGTCACAATCACAAGCGTCTTCCCCTCACTATGTATTTGGCAAAAGAGTGAAAGGATTTTTTTTTCTGTCTCTTCATCCAACGCGCCTGTCGGCTCGTCGCACAGCAGGATGTCAGGGTTTCGGATCAGTGCGCGGCCGATTGCCACACGTTGCTTCTCTCCACCAGACAATTCCAGAGGAGTCAAATGCTTAAGAGGCAAAATCCCAAGCTCTTCCATCTTGCAGTCCACTCGCTTGCGTATTTCTGCAGCAGAAAGTTTGTCCGTCCAGAGTGCAAGCGCTATGTTGTCATAAGCATTAAGGTCGTCAAGCAAGGCAAAATGCTGAACAACAATGCCAACATGACGCCTCCGGAATCGTGCGCCTTCACATTGGTTTCGAAGAACCAGTTTTTCTTCTTGAAAGAGATACGACCCGTCACTTTGGAAATCAATCCCGCCGAGAATATTAAGGAGCGTCGTCTTCCCCGAGCCGCTTTTCCCTCGAATAGCAAGCATTTCGCCCTCATCAATTTGAAGATCCAGATCGTGAAGCACCGTCGTTCTTTTCTCTTTTGTTCCGTAGTATCTGCAAATGCCTTCCAATTGAATTAGGCTCATTGTGATTTCCTCCTTATGACTTTATCCAAATCAATTTTCATGAAAATCCGCATTGTGGACAGAAATGACACGGCAAGGACCGGGACAGTAATCACGAACAAATTCCATACAGGTATCGTCATACAGCCATATTTAGCGTAGGAAATCCATATTGGCAGAAGGACGGACAAAACCCCGAACGTGATAAGTTCCAGCACAATCGCGAAAAGTATATGTCCGGGAGAAACACCTGACACCATATAAATGCCATATGTGATTTTCTCCTTTTCCATTCTGCGCACCAGAATCGAAGAGACCGAGAAAAGAGAAAGAATGTATAGCACGGCTGCAAGTACAAAATACAGGCATACATTTCTCTGCGAGATGATCTCCGCGCTTTCAAGCGCCGATCCGGCCCATTGAGTGGCTGACAAAGGTGGGAATCCATATAGATTGGTGATTCTATTTAACTTGTCTTGTATATTTACCGTAGGATCATGGACAACAAGTGTTCCACTAAAAAAATACGAGCCCTCTGTATATGTCGTTACAAGCGAGCCGTCTTCTGATAATGCTTGCTGTGCTGTGGGGTAAATCACATATCGATCTAACGACATCAGGGACGATGTCCCAACAATGATTTGATCTGGCAATAGTGTATCTTCTTCCAAAAAACCAATTACGAGAAGCGAATCATATTGAAGTTCGATTATGTCGCCGACAGAATAGTATTCGAGATAATCATAACCCAGAATAACTGGCTGCGGAGCTCGTGTATCCCAAACTTCATATTCTTCGTCAGTGAATAGCCGGCCACAAGAGACTGTCATATCATATTCTTCCATAAGATATTTGTCGACCATCATGCACTTGATTCTCTGCATCTGATACAAACTATTATCAGGATCCTGTGCCATCTCATAATATTCGTCCGAATATCCATCCTCGTAGCCTTCGCAAAAGGTCTCTGGAAGCTGTGCCTCACCATTAACATAGGGAAGTGACATTGAAAGATACCCATAGTCATAAAGCGAAAAAGCGGGATCATCATTAATGGCTGCAATCACTTCTTCGGATGGATATTCTCCACCACTAACAGCATCGAAATACGATGGATCTATAACGTACAAATTGAATAGTATCTTATCTGAGACAGATTCCTTGTATTCATTTGCAGCAGTTGATGAAATCGACAGATTTGACAACAAAATAAACACGACAAGAACACTACATGTCAGTTCAAATACAATTAGGCAATTATATCCAAGATGCGTGATTAGGCTTCGGAAATACTCGCGAATTACAAAACGCATATGTCACCTCATTGATTCCGGAAGAGAAAAGTGGCTCACAGAATAATACAGTGGGAAAAGCCAACCAAGCAACAGGATGAGCCCAATACCACCACACAGAAAAGCATATGTTATCTCTGTTTGCACTGGCAAATGAAAAACGCCAAAGTAAGCCAAAACCCACCCAGTAATTACAGACAAGAGTACGCCGGCAGTTCCAAAAACGAGTTGTGGTCGAATAACCTGCAAGGTAGATATCCCCGGAGAAAACCCAAGGAGAAGAAGCGTCGATATTTTTTGTCTTTCTGAGCGTAGCAGAAGCACGAGCGTGCAAAGATACGTCAAAAAGAGAAAAATAAGTACAGTGGGGGCCAAAATGTCTGACATGATTACGCCCCCAGAAACAACGTCCGTGGCGGCCTTCGGCATATCGATTTCCGACATGGTAATGCCTAGATTTTGCGAAGCGTTATCCGTTATTTTTTGGCAGATCTCATTGATTTGATTTGCACTTGCATCAATATACATGCGCGCATCGCATACCTGCTCCAATGACAACGACCCAAGGTTAACATAAATCAGATCATCAAGCGTCGTCTCAACTTGAAAGCCAACAACGCCTATCACCTGATAATTATTTCCAAGAACGGTAATCATCTGAAGATTTGTCTGCGAATCAACCCAGATCTCACTTATATGATTGCTGCCAACAACTGCAAGCGGTTTATCAGATAGGCTTTCTTCATGAGAGAAGAAACGTCCCGACGTAACCGGCGGCACTTCAATATTACCCTGAAAATATGCAGCGCGTACAAGAGCGGCCTGAACACACAGAAAGTATGAATCTTTGCTGTTGCCTGTCTTGACTAGACCAAGAAGTTTCTCTTGCTCTGTAGCAACAGAAGCAGAAGACTCTGTTGCTTCCGTTGTGGAAAAATACTTAGCCTGAACAGATAGGAATCCCCTATCAATCTTCTGGTTGTAATTATATTCAGTTGATGTACAAATGAAAAAGAAGAGGGCAAAAGACAAGCAAAAAAACAGAAGCGTGGCAGAGAGATTCGTTCTGCTTAGCAGTTTTCTCATTCAGTATCCACTCCAATCGTATGTTGGGCATACATAACCGCACAGGCGGGAACAGCACAAGATGTATTTGTATATGCAAAACCCTATCCCAACGTCTGTTCAACACCAACATAATTCGTAAGTGAATCGCTCACATAATCACTATTTGAGCTTATTGTGTCCAGAGTACGGTTCGAATAGCGTTGAGGCCCCCAGTAATATGTTCCTGTTTGATTATTACACCATCCAGCTCTCACGTAACTGTAATTGGTATTTGTTACTGCTTGTACACAGTACCTCTTGTACAAATACGTATTCATATAGGCTTTTTCCACCCATGAAGATTTGCTGAAAAATCCAAGTACAGCAGTTGCAAATACACATACAATAAGTAGCACCATCACGGAAACTGTTAGTATTCTTCTCATATATACATCTCCACATAATCAAATAGGATTAATCATAGCTATATTATAACGAGTGCGAAACGAATCGTCAAATAGTATTTATGCGACTAATAATAAAATGTCATATCTCATGTTTGATTACATCAAACATGAGAAGAAGCGGTCGCACGTTTTGAATTTTCAATCATGCATACAGCTGCCCCAATACTTTTCCGGAAATTCAATTATTGATGTCTCTTCGCCTGCGGACGCGCGTGTTCTCACCCGACATCCGTCGTTTTTGTCTCGCCTTCGCTCTGCTCCCGGTCCTCGGGCTTTCGCCCTGCGGAGGGTCGCTGCCGCGAAGGTTCACCCTTTGTCGTGCGCGCCTGCGGACGCGCGTGTAAGATAGTAAAAAAGCTCCCGCTTGGGAGCCCTTTCTCTGGAGCCTTTAACCAGAATCGAACTGGTGACCTCATCCTTACCATGGATGCGCTCTACCGACTGAGCTATAAAGGCGCGGCATGTGTGATTTTATGGAGCGGATGACGGGAATCGAACCCGCGTGGTCAGCTTGGGAAGCTGGAGTTCTGCCATTGAACTACATCCGCATTGTTTTGACGCACGGTAAATTATACAGGGAAGACGAATCTATGTCAACGCGGAAAAATGCGCGGACATATCCAAACGTAACGTAACGTTGCCATTTTGTCATTTCTATTCTTTTGATTTATACTATCAGTATTTTACACTCTGCGTTTAACTGTCAGGGGAGGTTTCTTGTGGATAATTATACGATGATGCAATTTTTCGAATGGTATATTCCTGCAGATCAGACACTGTGGCAGAAATTGGAACATGAGGCAATGCACCTTTCTTCTTTAGGCATTTCGGCTGTTTGGATTCCGCCATGCTCAAAGGGTACCTCAATCACCGATGTCGGCTATGGCATATATGACCGTTATGATTTGGGGGAATTTGATCAGAAGGGTACGGTTGCCACAAAATATGGCACGCGGGATGAACTTCTTGCCGCTATTTCAGCTCTTCATCAATGTGGTGTTGGTGTCTATGCGGATATTGTCATGAATCATCTGGCAGGCGCGGACCAGACACAGGACATTACGGTTGTCGAAGTCGATCGGATGAATCGCGAACATGACATTTCTTCTCCGTTTTGCATTTCTGCCTGGACTTCGTTTTCATATCCTGGACGCAAAGGCAAATATTCCGCTTTTCAGTGGAGTTGGGAGCATTTTACGGCAACTGACTGGGATGAGAATGCAAAGAGATCGGGCATCTTCCGAATCTGCGGAGATTTCAAGCATTTTTCGGAAAATGTTGATCACGAGCTGGGAAATTATGATTATCTCATGTATGCCGACGTTGACTATAATCATCCGGCTGTTGTCGCCGAGACGCTCTCATGGGGGAAATGGATGTGCGATGAATTGGCGCTTGACGGCATTCGCCTGGACGCGGTTAAGCACATCAACGAGGATTTCATCGAATTATTTGTTAAGACCATGAAAGAATATGTCGGGCGTCCTTTTTTTGCTGTTGCCGAATACTGGAAGGATGATTTGTCTTGTCTTCGAAAGTACCTGGATTCAGAGAATTTCTTCATGACGCTTTTCGATGTTCCTCTTCATTATAATTTTCAAGAAGCCGGACTTCGCGGAAAAGATTACGATCTTCGGACAATTTTTGATGGTTCTCTGGTTAGGTCCAATCCGATGAATGTTGTTACTTTTGTGGATAATCATGATTCTCAGCGACATCAGTCATTAGAATCATATGTTTCCTCTTGGTTTAAGCCACTGGCATATGCTTTGATTTTGCTTCGCAAAGATGGCTATCCTTGCCTTTTTTATGGTGATTATTACGGTGTCTTAGGTGATGATCCTATGCCTGATCATCGCAGTGAAATCGATCCGCTCATGCTCGCACGCAAGATCGCTGCATACGGAGAGCAAATTGATTCATTTGATCAGCAAAACGTCATTTCCTGGCAAAGGATGGGCGATCAGGATCATCCATTTTCAGGACTGGCCGTCCTCCTGAGTAACAACGATGATGCATGTAAGGAATTGTCTTTTGGCACGGCGATGGCATCAAGTGTTTGGATGGATATCACGGGCAATATTACGTGTCGTGTTACACTTTCCGCTGAAGGGAAGGGTAAATTCCTTGTTCAAGGTTCTTCTGTAAGCGTATGGGTGAGACAGCAGGTTTTTCAGACGGCAAAAAAGGGCTGAATCAAAAACGACCGTGATACAAATCATGTTGCATCACGGTCGCCACATTATATTTCTTTTGTCTTAGGTCTATGGCAAGTAGCTTGTTCCCATTAGGAAGGCATCACATTCGCGTGCGGCCGCGCGCCCTTCGTTAATTGCCCAAACGACTAGGCTCTGTCCCCGACGCATATCGCCTGCAGCAAAAACACCCTTGAGATTCGTAGTGAAAGTGCCGTACTCTGCCAAGACATTGGATCTTGTGTCTCGAGCAATGCCAGCAGATGTAAGCGCCGTGTCCTCGGGTCCCAGAAAGCCCATAGCCAATAGTACTAGTTCCGCTGGCCATATCTTCTCGCTGCCGGGTACTTCCGCAGGAATCAGACGCCCTGTGGCATCTTTCTCCCATTTCACCGATACCGTGTGCACTTCTTTTACATTGCCATCCTTGTCTCCGACAAAACGCTTGGCTGTCGTGAGCCATGTACGCGGGTCAGCTCCCGTAAGTGCGATTGCCTCTTCCTGACCATAGTCCGTTTTAAGGACAAACGGCCACTGTGGCCACGGATTTGTCGCAGTACGAACTTCGGATGGGCGAGGCATAATCTCAATCTGATTTACGGATATCGCTCCGTGCCGAATGCTGGTTCCTACGCAGTCTGTTCCCGTATCACCGCCGCCAATGACAATAACATGTTTGCCTTCAGCAGAAATCGGGACGCTCTTGGCGGCTCCCGCTCGTTCGCTGCCAATCGAATTCATTTTATTCTCGTCAAGAAGTGATTTCGTATTTCCGCGAAGAAAGTCAACGGCAAAATGTATTCCATTTAGGTTTCTTCCCTCGATCGGAAGATCTCTTGGCTTCGTCGCGCCGCCGCACAAGACCACCGCATCATATTCCTCGCGAAGTGTCTCAGTCAGAATATCCCGTCCGATTTCCACGCCGGTAATAAAGCGAATTCCTGATTCTTCCATCAGTCTGACCCGTCGCAAAACAACAGACTTATCCAGCTTCATGTTGGGAATTCCATACATTAGTAGTCCGCCTGGACGGTCAGCTCTTTCATACACGGTGACCTCATGTCCGACTCGGTTTAATTGATCGGCACAGGCAAGACCAGCTGGACCACTGCCAACAACAGCCACGCGTTTTCCAGATAGGGTGGCAGGAACGACGGGCTTAACCCATCCTTCCTCAAACGCCTTGTCGATGATGTAGCACTCGTTTGCTTTAATTGTGACCTGTGGATCATGCATTCCAACCGTACACGATCCTTCGCAAGGTGCAGGGCATACGCGACCGGTAAATTCCGGGAAATTGTTTGTCTTCTGGAGCCTAGCCAGAGCCTCTTCCCACAAACCCTTATAAATAAGATCATTCCATTCAGGGATCAAATTGTTAATCGGGCACCCAGATGCCGCACCCTTAATTAACAGACCCATATGGCAAAACGGCACGCCGCAATCCATACACCGAGCGCCTTGCTGACGCTGACTTGCATCGTCCCAATGTGTGTGAAACTCTTTCCAGTCCTTCATTCTCTCGAGTGGCTCCCTATCAACGGGTAGTTCTCGAGCATATTCCATAAATCCAGTGGACTTGCCCATTCTTATATCCTCCCTTACGATTGCTTCTCGAATTCTCGCTTATTTGCCCACCGCTTCAAAAGCGGCAAGCATAGCTGCCTCACCCTCAAGACCTGATGCCTTTGCTTCCGAAATGGCCACTTGCATGCGCGCATAGTCTTTGGGAAGGACTTTGATGAATTTAGGAGTAAAGCTATCGAAATGGTCCAAAATGTTCTTGGCATATCCGCTTCCCGTATACTTGATATGCTTTTCGATCATCTTCTTGACAGTCGAAATATCATCAGCCTCGGAAAGCACAGAAATACCGACCATCTCTTTATTACAGCGAGTCTCAAAAGTACCATCCTCGTCAAGGACGTAGGCGATTCCACCGGACATACCAGCGGCAAAATTCCTGCCGACAGGTCCCAGTACGACCACCTGACCCCCCGTCATATATTCGCAGCCATGATCGCCACAGCCTTCAACAACGGCTGACACGCCACTGTTTCTTACGCAGAAGCGTTCTCCGGATATCCCTCGAATGTAAGCCTCTCCGCTTGTCGCTCCATAGAAGGCAACATTGCCGATGACGATATTCTTTTCAGGAACGAACGTCGCCGAGGCATCTGGATATACCGCAATTTTGCCGCCAGACAAGCCCTTGCCAATATAATCATTCGCATCCCCTTCAAGCCTCAGCGTGACACCCTTCGGAACAAATGCACCAAAACTTTGTCCTGCTGATCCCTTGAAAAGAACCTCAATTGTATCTTCGGGCAGACCTGTCGGGCCATATTTCCTTGTCACTTCACTTCCAAGTTGCGTACCGACAACACGGTTTGTGTTTCGGATCGGAAGTGTGACGCGTACCTTCTTCGCAGAATCGAGCGCCGGCTGACATAGAGGAATGAGTACCTGCTGGTCAAGCGTATCCTCAAGCTTGTGGTCCTGCTTAATGGTGCAGTAGCGACCGACACTCGAATCGAGTTTTGGCTGATACAGCAAGCAAGCAAGATCAAGTCCTTTCGCTTTCCAGAAATCAATCGCCTGATCCGCACGAAGCATATCGGTGCGACCGATCATCTCATCAATTGTTCTAAACCCGAGCTCTGCCATGATTTCACGCATCTCTTGCGCAATGAAGCGCATATAGTTGACGACGTGCTCCGGTTTGCCTGCAAATTTCTTGCGAAGTTCAGGGTTTTGCGTCGCAACGCCTACTGGGCATGTATCAAGGTTACATACGCGCATCATGACACAGCCAAGTGCAACCAGTGGTCCCGTTGCAAAGCCATATTCCTCGGCACCCAGAAGAGCCGCAATAACAACATCTCGGCCTGTCATTAGTTTTCCATCTGTCTCAACAGTGATTCTGCTTCGCAGATCATTCAGAAGCAGCGTCTGGTGCGTCTCGGCAAGACCGAGTTCCCAAGGCAGACCGGCGTGACGAATACTTGTTCTCGGAGAGGCGCCGGTTCCGCCGTCATAACCGCTAATCAGAACAACATCCGCACGTCCTTTTGCAACACCAGCAGCAATCGTTCCGACACCGACTTCAGAAACCAACTTCACGTTAATTCGAGCGTATTTGTTCGCATTCTTAAGATCATGAATAAGCTCCGCAAGATCCTCTATTGAATAGATATCATGATGAGGCGGCGGCGAGATCAGTCCGACACCCGGTGTCGAATGGCGAGTCTGAGCGACCCACGGATAGACCTTTCGTCCAGGAAGCTGTCCGCCTTCTCCCGGCTTTGCTCCTTGCGCCATCTTGATCTGAATCTCACGAGCATTGACAAGGTAATGACTTGTAACGCCAAAACGTCCTGAGGCAACTTGCTTGATCGCACTGTTTTTGGAATCCCCATCGGGAAGCGTCAGGAACCGAGCTGGATCCTCTCCGCCCTCTCCTGTATTACTCTTTCCGCCAAGACGATTCATCGCAATGGCAAGAGTCTCGTGTGCTTCCTTACTAATTGATCCGTAAGACATCGCGCCTGTCTTAAATCGGCGAACGATCGACTCGACAGATTCCACCTCGTATATTGAAATGGGTTGCTTCGTCGGAACAAATTCGAGAAGTCCGCGAATCGTGCATAACTTCTGTGTCTGGTTATTAAGCAGCTTGCTGAATTCCTTGAATTGATTGTAATCACCGGAACGAACAGCCTGCTGAAGAAGATGTATTGTCATTGGATTGAAAAGATGATACTCGCCATCTTTTCTCCACTGATATATGCCTCCCGCCTCAAGACCGTTGTCTGGCGAATTAACGGCAAACGCAGGCAGGTGACGCATATTTGTCTCGCGGGCAATCGCATCCATATCCATCCCGCCAATACGGCTCGGAGTGGAAGTGAAATACGTATCAATTACGTCATTTCCGATTCCGATCGCTTCGAAAATCTGTGCCCCCTGATAGCTCTGGATTGTTGATATTCCCATCTTTGACAGCACTTTGATAATTCCCTTAACAGCTGCCTTCATATAGTGCTTAATCGCCTCGTCAACCGAGATATTCTGAAGGAAGCCGCGACGAATCTGATCTGCAATTGTCTCATATGCAAGATAAGGATTGATTGCCGAAACACCAAAACCGATAAGGACGGCAAAATGATGCACTTCTCTTGGCTCACCTGATTCGAGGATGAGACTAAAGTTCTTTCTCTTTCTCATACGGGTCATATACTGGTGTAAACCCGATACAGCAAGAAGTGCCGGAATGGCGGCGTGTTCTTTATCAACTCCGCGGTCCGACAAAATAATGATATTCGCACCATCATCGACTGCTTTCTCTGCCGCTTCAAATAAATCAGATAACGCCTGCGCTAGCTCTTCCCCGCTACCTCCAGCACAAAACAGAATCGGGAGCGTTACAGAAGAGAAGCCCGATTCATTGACCCTCTTGAGATTCTCGAGCTGGGCATTCGTGAGAATCGGATGTTTAATTCGTATCAGATGGCAATCTTCCGGTTTCGGAAGAGATATATCCCCCTCGGATCCAAGATAGACTCTGCGCATTGTGACGATATCTTCACGAAGCGCATCAATCGGCGGATTCGTAACTTGCGCGAAAAGCTGCTTGAAATAGTTATACAAAAGCTGCGGTTGGCTGGAAAGAACCGCCAAAGGCGTGTCTTGTCCCATCGAACCCAGTGGATCAATTCCGTCTCTGGCCATAGGAATCAGCATGGAACGAATATCTTCATAGGAATATCCGAATGCCTTCTGGAGATTCTCGATTTCCGAGGCATCAACCTTCGTATCGGGCTCTTCTTCTTTGGTAGAAATTGTATCAAGCGTACGCGTATATGTATTAATCCAAGTCCGATATGGATGTTCGGACGCCATCGTCTCTTTGACTTCGTCATCCGTAACAATGCGTCCCTGCTCAGTGTCGATAAGCAGCAGACGTCCCGGACGAAGACGGTTCTTCTCGATGATGTTATCGGCAGGAATATCAAGAACGCCCGCTTCAGACGACAAAATCACGAGTCCATCCTTCGTCACATAATATCTCGATGGGCGGAGACCATTTCTGTCCAAAATGGCGCAGACCTTCTTGCCGTCCGTAAACGCCATTGCCGCCGGTCCGTCCCAAGGCTCAGAAATCATGCTGTGATACTCGTAGAACGCTTTCAATTCATCGCTCATGCTCTCATGACGAGACCATGGCTCAGGTACCATCATCATGGCAGCCTGCTCGATGGGGCGTCCAGATAAAGTGAGAAATTCAAGGGCGTTATCAAACATGGCGGAATCGCTGCCATCGGTGTTGATGATCGGGAAAACCTTCGATACATCCTCGCCAAAGACATCCGTCTCTATCAGCGACTCGCGAGCGTGCATAGAGTTAATATTGCCGCGAAGGGTGTTGATTTCACCGTTATGAATCAAATAGCGATACGGATGTGCGCGTTCCCAGCTGGGAAATGTATTCGTGCTATAACGCGAATGGACAAGCGCCAGTCCCGATTCGAAATCCAGGCTCGCAAGATCTAGGTAGAAGGCATCTATCTGATCTGCCGTCAACATTCCTTTGTAGACGATTGTTCTGGAAGAGAGGCTTGCAAAATAGAAATACTGCGAGCTGTCCTGCGGTAGGTTAAGCGTCAGGCTCTCTGCGCGCTTACGAATGATATAGAGAGTTCTCTCAAAACCAAGAGGCGTCTTAATGTTGTCACTCTTTCCTATGAACACCTGACATAAATAGGGGCGATTCGCACGCGCGCAAGAACCAAGTGAAGTCTCATTGACAGGAAGCGTCCTCCAACCAAGTACAGCCTGACCTTCTTCGTGAATAATCTTCTCGATTCTCTTCTGACAAGCGGTTCTGGCGTCTGCCTGGCGAGGCAAAAACAGCATGCCAACACCATAGGAGCCTTCTTCAGGAAGTGTAATATCAATCAGCGGACAAACCTGACGGAAAAACTTATCGGGTATCTGAAGCAGCATACCTGCTCCATCTCCTGTGTTTTCTTCACTTCCGGCACCACCTCTGTGAGCGAGATTGGCTAGAATCGTTATACCCTGCCTTACTATCTCATGCGATCTCTTGCCGTGAATATTTACAACAAATCCGATACCGCACGCATCATGCTCAAACTGCGGCGAGTACAGACCGTTTGCCTCTGGCAATCCTCTCATACCATCTCTCATATACATCTTCTCCTTACACGCAAAAAATATGCAATTTCGAAAAAAAAATAGAAACACCCAAGCAAGCTACATAATCACAAGCTCGGCATCTATCAATTCAGTGCGTCTCTGCCCGATCATAGATCAAGATATAAGCTTGAAACGCCAACATATTATAGCATTCTGTAAGTGTAGAATCAATAAAGAATAGAATAATAGAGGTAGTCGGAAAACTATGCCTACGCAAGGCTTGTTTGGCAATAAAAAGCACGGCAAATCAGCAAGTTAACCTCATAAAATTAAGCAGGCATTCCATTCGCAATCCTATGAATGTAAATACAACTGATATCTTTTTGCAAAAACACCCTGAATCAGTGCCTGCCCCTTCTCATTTGGGTGAATTCCATCCGCACAAAGACAATTTCCAAGGGACCTCTCATCTAAGAATGCTTCTCGAACGTTAATAAGGACGAGATTATTCGCATAGGCAAGCCTCTCCATCGCTGCCGAATACTTCTCCTGATGCCGATATATATACTCCTTCTCGCCGAGAAAAGATAGAATGTTCTCTCTATCAATACCCTCTTGTGATGTAATCCAGTTAAAATAGCGATATGCATCAATCGGGGGTAAATTCATCAGAATGGGACGAATTCCTCTTGCAAGAAGCGTAGAAATCATCTTCTGAACTGAATCGATAAAACTTGAATACGGTGTGTTTGGAGTATGCAAACCGTTTGGATCCGCTGAAACCTCAGACCAGTTATAGTCACAATCATTTCCACCAAATTCCAGAAGAATCAGGTCTTCATCCAACCCCCGCTCGATGCTTCGATCAAGGTTTGCAAGAGCCTTAGGTGCCGTACATCCAAAATGCGAATGATTACTGACATCCATATGGAAAAGCTTTGCAAAACAATTCACCGCGCCATCCTTCATAAGTCGATACCTGCCCGCAGCTTCATCAAGGATAACCCCTTTAAGTATTGAATCTCCCCAGACACCTATTTTCGTAATGACTTCCATATTTATCACCATCCAATCTTATTACCATAAGTTTATCATCTAGTTTTCAAAATTACAAGATGGTATTTCAAACAACATTTCTTGTGTTAAACAAAAACAAAGCTCATCAGAAGAAATCCCTCTCTTCTCTGATAAGCTCTGTAAACAATTATACTCCGATCCTCCGAAACAAACAAATTTACTTAATCGGGGAAAATTCGTCGTGCCTCTCAAGGAATTCGTCATATTGCATTCTTTTATCAATAAGTCCTTCAGGTGCGATTTCGAAAATGCGATTTGCAATGGTCTGTACGAATTCGTGGTCATGCGATGTAAATAGCATCGAACCCTTAAATGATTTGACCCCCTCGTTAACGGCCGTAATGGATTCAAGATCCAGATGGTTCGTCGGGTCGTCCAAGATCAGGACATTTGAACCCGAGAGCATCATTTTCGAGAGCATGCACCTAACTTTTTCACCACCGGACAGAACACATGCCTGTTTGAGCGCTTCTTCGCCCGAAAACAGCATGCGACCCAGAAACCCACGTATATACGATTCATTTTGATCCTTCGAATACTGCCTTAACCAATCAACGAGTGACAGGTCGCTGCCATCAAAATAGGCGCTGTTATCCTTGGGCAAATATGATCGTGATGTAGTGATGCCCCATTTGCACTCGCCCTCGTCCGGTTCAAGTTCGCCCATCAGAATCTGGAAAAGCGTCGTATTTGCAACCTCATCATCTCCCACGAGAGCAATCGCGTCGCCCTTCTCCATGGTAAAGCTCAAATTATCAAGAACTTTTCGTCCATTAACCGTTTTGCTTATCCCGCGAACAAAAAGTACATCGTTTCCGATCTCGCGATCCTGCGTAAAAGAAATGAAAGGATAGCGTCTGGATGAATTTTTCACCTCGGGAAGCTCAAGATTCTCAAGAAGCTTCTTCCTTGATGTTGCCTGTTTCGATTTAGACGCGTTAGCCGAGAATCTTGTAATGAAGTCCTGCAGTTCTTTCCTTCTCGTCTCGACTTTCTTTGTCTGATCCTTCGCCTGGCGAAGCGATAATTGCGTATATTCATACCAGAAGTCGTAATTCCCCTGAAACAGAGTCACCTTTGAGAAGTCGATATCCGCGATATGCGTGCAGACTTTGTTAAGAAAGTGACGGTCATGCGATACGACAAGCACGGTATTCTCGAAATTCATCAAGTAATCTTCTAGCCACCGACAAGAATCAAGGTCGAGATGGTTTGTCGGCTCATCCAAGAGCAGCACATCCGGATTTCCGAAAAGCGCTTGTGCCAGTAGTACCTTGACCTTCTGGGCTCCGGTCAAATCCGACATAGTACGGTCAAAAAAATCGGGTGCTATTCCAAGTCCCTGAAGGAGAATCTCCGCATTGCTTTCGGCCGACCAGCCATCAAGTTCTGCAAATTCACCCTCCAAATCACCGAGAATGATGCCATCCGCTTCGGTGAAATCCGATTTTGCATACAATTTTTCTTTCGCTCCAATAATCTCATATAAGCGTTTATGACCCATGATAACCGTTTCGCGCACGGAAAAAGCGTCGTATTTAAAGTGATCCTGTTCCAGAACGGCCATACGTTCGCCGGGTGACAGCGTTACCGTGCCCTTACTTGATTCGATTTCTCCTGATAGTATTTTGAGAAATGTTGATTTCCCGGCACCATTTGCGCCAATGATTCCGTAACAGTTTTCTTTGGTAAATGATATGTTTACATCTTCAAAAAGCGTGCGCCCGCCGAATCTTAGGGTTACTCCGGATACATCAAGCATTCTGTTCTCCTTTATTTACAAAAACATCCATCGTCTATAATACATACATTCATAGTTTCGGGCAACCTTTTCCAGGTATATGAAGGAAGGCTTTTTTAGTGTCCTCACTTATTTTGTACTCTTTTTACGTGTTTTGGGTCAATCAGTCCACTCTTCTCTCATTTTTCACATGATTTCTGAAAGAATATCTATTATCATTCTTCTGTAACAAAACCGTCACCCGATCCATACAAAACTGAATTGCACGGAGATTATAATTATGTTCTAGCATAAATGAAGGATCTGCCGACAAAGGAGAAAACTATCATGACGAAGGATCGACGAGGGGCTTCGAGAATTACCGGAACACCCGCTCCCGAAACCCAATCATACGACCGCTCAAATCTGCCTAACCGATCTGCTCAGACAAAGTACGGCCGAGAAAATACCCCCAGAAGAAATTCCGCACAGAATCACGTTGCCACAAGCAGACGCGCAACACCCACTAAGCAGAAGAGAAGAAGAGGAAGAAGGATACTTCGCTTACTCATCGTTATTCTTGCAGCCCTATTTGTCTTTTCCCTCTTCCAGCTCAGTTCTAACCATTTTTTCTCTGGCAAGAAGAATACTACATCCGATCAAGAGGCTGCAGCAATAACGTCCATAGATTCAGCTTCAGATGAGACCGATGCAACGATAGATGAGTCTCTCCCCCTTAGCGGTAAAATTATCATTATTGACCCGGGACACGGCGGTCAGGATGCTGGATGCGCTTACCCGACAAATAACCCTGACATACGCGAATGTGATGTGAATCTTGATATCGCTCAGTACACAAAGACAGAGCTTGAGAGTCTTGGTGCTACGGTATATCTGCTTCGTACTGATGATTCATGGCTTTCTCTTTACAGCCGACTATCTATGACACACCTATACTGCATGAATTACGCGGATTCCATTGGCCTTGATGAGATATCTGATGCAGACAGCGAATATCTTACCAATTCACTAAATGACGTAATTGACATCAATTCCGATACGGTTGAATCAGGCGGAATGGGAATTATGAGCGGAACAGGAGTTGGGAGCAGTCTGGAGATGCTTATGGATTTAGAATATCAACTGGACAATGTCCTCTTCATCTCTATTCACGTGGATTCGAATCCAGAAACCTCTTTGCACGGAACACAGGTCTATTACGTCACAGACGATTCCGTTAATGAGAGCGAAGATCAATTGATTATTGATGACCCGTCCTATGCTGATAATGAGAATTTCGCTATCCGTGATGACTACTATGGGCGGGATAATGATCGCAACGCCGCTCTTGCGCAGCAGATTTATTCCTCTATTGTTGCTCAAGTACCGGATCTCGCAACGAATACGCCCGAGACCGTTGCGGACAACTATGCGGTGCTTCGGGAGCAAGGGCTGACAAGCATTCTCATAGAGACAGCCTTTATTACGAATTCTTCTGACCGGGAACTGCTTTCGGATAGTGCGATCAAACAAGAGATTGCACTTGGGATAGCAAATGGATGCGCAAGTTTTTATGCATCAGAATCTTGAAGTATGTTACTATGATTTCGTAGGAATTGAGATTGTTTTCTCATTACTTTCTGAAAATGATGCGTAAGTTGGAGGATAAAAGTATGGATATTGCACTCGTTACCGGCGCTTCTTCTGGAATTGGCGAGCAATTCGTCAGACAGCTCATTCGCGAGCGCAGTTCATTTGGAAGTGTTCCTTTCGAAGAAATATGGCTTGTCGCGCGTAGGCAGGATCGATTGCTTTCCCTGAAGGAAGAGCTTGATGCCAAAAGGATCCGTGTTTTCTCGCTTGACTTAGGTGATCCTTCTTCCATAACTTCGCTCACGGAGGCCCTTGCAGAAGCGAAGCCCTCAATTGGACTTCTAGTTAATTGTGCAGGTGTGGGACAAACTGGCGCCTTCGAAGAAAATGAGATTTTCGCAATTTCAAGTATCGTGTCTGTAAACTGCTCGGCACTTGCCCAAATAACATCCATTTGCCTTCCCTATATGATTCCCACTGGTGATGTATGTACCTATTCGACAGGACCACGCATAATAAACGTTGCCTCATCCGCAGGTTTTATTCCTCAGCCGAATTTTGCGGTATACGCCGCATCCAAGGCTTTCGTCATCAGTCTGTCGCGCGCACTTCACGCAGAGCTTCGCGTTCATAACATTGCGGTAACTACGGTCTGTCCCGGTCCGGTCGACACAGATTTCATATCGGTTGCCTCTGGAGTTCCAGGGAAGAAGACATCCGGCTTCAAGGGATTGTTTACCGTGCATGCCGACCGTTTAGTTCGCAAATCCATACTTGCTACCAAGAAGGGCCGCGGCCTATATGTTTACGGCTGGTCCCAAAAAGCCCTTCACGTTTTGTCCAAGATTCTACCAACAGCCCTTTTTACTTTCGTTATGACGCGCCGCACAAAAAATTCAGAGAGAACTGAATTCTCTCCTGTCTCTGAGGATAAAGCAATTGATTCTCCATCGGAAACGACATTGCCAGAAGTTATTCAAACCTCGCCAAAGGCCATCGACATTGAAAAAGTAGTCGCAATTGATATGACAGGGGCTTCGGAAACCAATGCCATGGAAGCTTCTCCCTCCCCCATTATTGAACCGCAAAATACGGGCAAAACGGATGTCTCTGAGAAGATCCTTTCAAAATATACGGTGAAGTAGCTTCCGTTCATGTCGATATAGTTGTACCATTTATAGCATGTTGGTATCGTTTTCCCGTATCTCGACTGATTTGTTATAAAATACTTGTTTTTTTAATAATTGTTTCATATTTCTTTGCTTTGTTACCATTGCGTTTTACAGTACAGTCATGTTAATATTTGACTGTTGGATTTTTATATAATCAATTTATTACGGAGGATGCATATATGTACGATACACTTGTCACGCTGAAAAGAGGACTCACAGAGATTCTTGCACTCAACCTACTCCTTGAAGAGGATCAGTACGGATATCAGTTTGTACGTCTGATTCGTGATAGAAGTGAGGGAGATATTTCTCTTACGGAAGGTGCTCTTTACACAACCCTCTATCGACTCGAAGCTGACGGATATGTAGCTTCCGAAGATGTTCTGGTTGGCTTGAAAAGACGTCGTCGCTACTATCACATCACCGATAGCGGGCGTGCATATGCCGCACGTGAGATAGCCAAATATGAGAGACTTGCTGGCGGAGTCATGAAGGTTCTGTATTACGGCAAGGATTAATTTCCTGCGAAAAACAAAGAATTCTGAAAATAATAGAGCGATCCTTCGGTTAGGGTCGCTCTATTTTGTATTCTTCCTTGAAAAAGACAGGTAAGTATAGTATATTGTTAGCGAAGGCTAACAGATTGAAAGGGCGTGACAATATGGGAGATCTCCATCTGGTTGATTACTTAGCACTCATTCCCGTTGCATTTTGCTTGTTGCTTGTTTTGATTCTACGAATCAGACGCTCCATTCTTTCGCACAGAAACGGTACATATTCAGGGTGCTCCGGGTGCTCCGGGAACTGTCATTCCTGCTCATATGCCTGCTTATCGGAGATCGCAAAGAAGGACTCCTCTTCAGATAAATATCCTTCGTCTTGATTCACGACTGACAAAACATCTGCTAATACTTAGCAGATGTTCTTTTCTTTTCCATGAGTTATTGCGCTGCGAATTGCCCCAAGCAGATGATAAAGTATTATACCGATCCAGAACCCTACTACATTCATCCAAAAGTCATCAATATCGCTTTTCCCCATGTTCAGAAAATACTGTGTGGCTTCAATCATTCCGGAAAGAATAATCGGAAGCAGAAAAAGAATAAGACGAGACAGTTTTTTTGCGTATACGCCGAGATAGAATCCAAGCGGTGTAAAAATAAAGAGATTACCAAAGAACTGAATAAAAATGCCCTGTCGAAATTCTCCGCTTCGTATGTGTGGCCAATATACCGAGAAAGCACCGCTGAGGGGAATCAGATTCAGGCTTCTCTCTCCTCCCATATCTATTTCCCGTTGCAACCCAAATAGGTACACCAGAAGAAGAATGTAAATGAACAGAAATGTAATGCTGGACAGATGAAATGCGTGACGAAAAGTACTCCTTCTCGCACTTGTATCCCATGATTGCACTGAAAATAGACGAATCAGTACAGAAACAAGCAGTCCCGAAAACCATAGGATGCCCAGACGGAAAACAGTCTCCTCCGAGATTGGCAGCCCTTTTGTCACCCAAAGAAATGCTTCATACCCAAGAGATATGACGACTGCAAGCAAGTGTGACAGCGCGCTAACAAAGTAATCCTGCGAGAACATAAACAACACAAAAGCCAGGCCAGCTGACACAATCACGATTGCAAACTCGCGCTGGGGAGATGAAATCACTTCCGATATTTCTAAAAAAAGCATAAGAAACAAGCCTGACGGAATCGTAAGGACGATGCGCTGCATGAACGTCATTCTGACATCCACTTTCTTGCTTTTTCTTTTGCCGCGAGAGTTTCCTGTCATTTCTCTTTCACTTCAGTGTCGATAGTCGCATGAGAAGACTTCTTTCTTTTTTTGCTTGCATACACGTATAGCGTAACGCCAACCGCTGCGATCAGAAGAATCGCTCCGCCTCCAATGATCCATGCCATCAATGGTTTCTTCTGTCCCGAATGATTCTTAGATGAAGCACTCCCTGTCGTCTGAGCATCGTTTGTTGGCGTCGTCTCGCTTGTCTCCTCTGCAGTAGAGCCTGATGATGTCACAGCTGGCTCGCTGACTTCGGTCGTCTCATCCGAAGGTGTAATCGGTCCGGACAAGACAGAAAGGGAGATTCCATTTCCAGACTGTCCAAGTGGGATAACATGATCCAGCCCAACGAATTTGCCATCCTCCTGCCAGAGAACCTCTTTGATAAACGCATATTTCTCTTCATCCCACGTTGTAAAGTCATCCTTCACGAGTCCGCCTGTATCTCCCGAATTTGCATTGAAGCACCAGAACGTGTAATTGATATGGTACTCCAAAATAAGCTGTCGCAAGTATGTCATCCAAGTCAGATTCGGCTGTGTCATATATCCTCCCCATTCGCCAATGAGCAGAGGGGCGATATTATCCTTCTCAATATAGAGCCAATTATCATTCCAGCAGTCTTCTTGAAGCGATTCGTATGTGTAATCTCCTTCGAACCACGGCTGCTCATAAACCGCAGGGCCATAGTCATGCGGAGAATACACGATCTGATCATTTCGGTCTGCCGATCCGAAATCCACAGGAAAATCCTTCACCCCCCGAAGATTCCCGCCCCACCAATCAAAATAGTAGTCGGCAGAATCCGTTGAGGAATAATCCCCGTTTGTAGAAATGTCAATCGGATAGATCTCGGTTCCTTCAATCACAATGAGGACATTAGGATTGATGTCTAGAACGAGACTTCCCGCTGTCTCAGCTACATATTTCCAATTGTTTGCATCCGTTGAATCATTCCAGATCGCACACTCCTCTGTCGGTTTTCCGTGAGGTTCATTCTTCAAGTCAAATGCGACGACCGTATCATCGTCCTTGAATTTTTCTGCCAGATACGTCAGCGAATCGTAATAGTCTTGTGCAGAAATACTGTCTGTATACCAGAGATTCACCATATGTCCCATGCTGTCCGTTTCCGCACAGTGAATGTCGAGCATAACCTTGATTCCGTTCTCTTTGCAGATAGCAATCGCATATGTAAATATTTCTTCGCTATTCATTCCGGTAAGCTCGGAATTCAGCGCCTGGTTATAGTTTGCCTCAGGATATGTCCCGCTTTTCCATTGCAGTACAAGTTCCGTCGAAATGGGTATACGCAGCAAGTTGAAGCCATGATCTGCAATGGCTTTCAGTGCCTCTTCCATATTGCAATTCCAGACTCCGTCAAAAATATTCGTTCCTGTATTGTACCCAAACCAGTTTATTCCTGTCAGCCAGACCTCCGTCCCATTCTCATCGAGAATATTACTTCCGTCTGTATGAAGCCAGTCGTCATCAGTTGCGGCCTGGGAAACGTCAACTGCCGTATTATCTGTCTCTCCGGTCTCGTTTGTTGTCTCTTCCGTAGCATCGCTCTGCAAAGTTGTAGCACTTGGCGTTGTCGCCTCTGCCCCTGGGGTTGCCGTAACGGTTCCCGATAGATCCTGATCATCTGAAGAGGTAAGAATAAACCCGATGTCCCCGATGGACGCCCCTGCAGAAATCTCTTTGTTATAATCAACTGGTGTAATCGTCAGCGTCGTCCCTGTAATTGAATAATTCGCATTCCATCCGTCATTTTTACCGATACTAGAGCCGGACAAGACGGTGATGGCAACTGACCAGTTGGAGACGGCCGTGGCAGTATTGTTATTGATGCTAACCGAGTATTGTGTCTTTACATTGTCGCCATCCGTCCAACTATTCGTTTTCACGATGACAGCTGACAGTGAGTTTCCTGCCCAAACGGTAGTCATACCAAATAACAGACATGTCATAATTGCAATGCATATTATTTTTGCACCGAATCGTATCCCAGACCTTCTCATGAATCTACCTCCAAACAGCTTTGCAGCATATACACAGTATTTTGGAATGAGGGCGAAAAGTCAAGTGTGCGTTTGCCTATATCTATGCTGTAAAAGGGTCTGAAGGCAAATCGTCCTTGTCTTTCCGGGAATGCCGCTTCATCATTGGCATCAACGCATTATATATCAGAAGCGGAAGGATGGAAGACAAGATTCCCTTAAGCAAATTGAACGGAATGAAAACAAATACAATAATAGATTTAACATCTGTAACAAGCGGATTAACACTTTGGGCCGTTTTCACGATGCCATCCAGGTTTGTTCCGAACAGGCGCGCATAAAACTCAAGAAGAAAGAAATAATTGAATGCGCATGTGAAGATAATCATCACCACAGTACCCATAACCACAGAGAATATCTGCCCTTTCGCGGATGAAAAACGTCTATGAAGAAGACCCGTCGCCCCGCAGAAGCACGCGCCGGCAAGGAAATTGGCTAATTCCCCTACGAACATTGTCGACGATACGGAAAGATGGATCAAATTTTTAAGCAGTTCCACGATGATGCCGCTGACCGGCCCGAACACGAGCGATGCGAATACCGCAGGCGTATCACTCAAATCCATCTTAAGAAAAGGCGGGCAGAACGGGATGGGGAATTCTAAGTATTGAAGTACCGCTGCAATGGCAATAAGTAAGGCAAGCGTTGTAATTGTGCGGGTACTCATGGTTTTGTTCTTTTTGGATAATCCGCCGATATCCTGCGTCGTCAAGCCTGGTTTTGTTTTTCGTTCATTTTGTGACATTTTTCTCCTCCTTGTGATCCTCAAGGCACAAAAAAGCTCTCCCCAAAAACTCGGGAGAGCAAATACGCAGTATTCCCAACCGGAAATGCTCCAGTCAGTTGATACTTCTTTCGTCCGGACTATACCGTCGGCACCGGAATCTAACCGGTTCTGCTTGTCGCTCGCGGGCTTGTCAGCGAATTGCTGCTTTACCGCCGGTGGGGAATCACACCCCGCCCCGAAGTTTATGTTCCCAATTATAGATGTGCCCGTCGACGTTGTCAAGGAAGGATGGGCAGACTGTTTCAGAAAAAGCAGAGCGAAAATCGCATGCGCATAACAGAATCCATCTTACTCTCTGCAACACAAAGCACAAATAAATGATATAATCAGGTAAAAAATGAATGGCCGATTCTCTCGGACTGACTGGAGTATATATGCATAAGCCGCATGCTTTTCTTATGATTCTTTCCATTCTTGCCCTCTCTTTCTCTCTCGCCTCATGCGCCGACCGACAGAAGACTTCAGGCGCGACAACGACTGCATCCATTTCTGTCACAGCTACGCCGACGCCTCTTCCCACGCCGACATTGTCACCTACACCGACGCCCACGCCTACACCGACTCCGGAATATATTGAACCTCAAACTGCTGAACCCGTATGGTATAACGGCTATGTCGATCCGCGTACGGTTCGCGCCGAGATTGTAACAAATCCAGAGGATATCACGGTCCTAGTTAACAAATACTACGCTATGCCAGAAGATTACGTACCGGAATTGGTTCTTGCGGATTCTTCAGCAGGCCAATATTTGCGCCCGGAAGCCGATGACGCTTGGGATGAGATGCGGGCAGCATGTGAGGCTGATTGCGGCGAGGTATTATACCTTGTTTCTGGATACCGCACGTATGCAGATCAGACATACAGCTTCTCCAATGCAATTACTCGTCGTGGACTCGAAAAAGCAGTTCAGAAGAATGCCTATCAGGGAAGATCCGAGCACAGCTTAGGACTTGCTCTCGACATTAATACGGCTGATGACAAAGAGATTCGAGATGAGTTTGCCGAGACGACTGCCGGACAATGGGTAGCAGAACACGGTTATGAATATGGTTTTATCCTTCGCTACCCTCGTGATATGTACGAGATCACAGGATATGGCTACGAAGCGTGGCATTACCGTTATGTCGGCGTCGAGCTTGCAACAACACTTCATGAGACCGGGCAAACACTGGAAGAATATTACGGAAAAGAACAGATTATGCCAGATAATGCATATGACTAATTCTTCGATTCCCAGTCATTATTTCTTCAGGATAAGAGGTGGCATCATGTACAAGAAGCTCTTAGTCATATTTGGCATCACTATGTTGCTCTTCTATTGTATTTCCTGCGATAGCTCGTCTCTCGCAAGGGAAGAAGATTCCTCCTCATCGGCGGCAAGCATTACACCGACTTCGACTCCAGCGCCGACCTTGACTGCAACACCGCACCCCTTGCCGACAATGACGCCCACTTCCACCCCCACGCCATTACCTGCGGTAGATGAGACTTCCTCCGGCCCCGTATGGTATAACGGATATGTAGATCCACGAACGGTGACATATGAGATCGTGACAAATCCTGAGGATCTGACGGTTCTGGTTAACAAGTACTATGCTATTCCCGATGATTATGTTCCTACCCTTGTACTTGCGGATTCTTCGAAAAATCAGTACCTGCGAACAGAAGCAGATGATGCTTGGGACCTTATGCGTGCCGCTTGTGAGGCAGATACCGGTGAAACGCTGTACCTCGCGTCAGGATATCGGACCCTTGATTATCAGCAAGAGCTTTTTGACAGGGCAGTAAGAAAAAAGGGGCTAGAAAGAGCCTGTTCCAAATATGCCTATCCAGGACGTTCCGAGCACAATTTAGGACTTGCCCTTGATCTTGCAACGGTATCTTCGCCTTCAATCAGTGGTGATTTTGCGGATACAACAGCGGGGATTTGGCTTGCTGCTCACGCGCAGGAATATGGATTTATCCTTCGCTATCCAAGCGGCAAAAGCGATATAACAGGTTATGCATACGAGGCTTGGCACTATCGCTTTGTTGGCGTAGACCTTGCGCAAACGCTATACGATAGTGGTCAGACGCTCGAAGAATATTATGGAGAAATTCAGGAAATGCCCTGAAAGCACCCTGCAGATTCAATCAGAATCCATCTATGAAAAAGCGCACGGAAGATCTTTTCGATAGATTCCGTGCGCCTTATACAGGGTCCTTGTATTCGACATGCGTCAACTATTATGCCGTCTCTATCGCCGCTGCTGACTCAAGATGAAGCTCTGCCACCGCCCACTCTCTCATCTTATACTTCATGATTTTCCCTGCAGCATTCATCGGAAATTCCTTCACAAACGCAATATATTTCGGTGTCTTGTGTTTTGCCATATGCGTTCGGACAAATTCCTTAAGATCTTCCTGTGTTATTTCTGATCCTTCTTTGCGAATAACGCAAGCCATGATTTCTTCTCCATAGGTCTTGTCAGGCACACCAATTACCTGAACATCACTTACCTCGGGATGTGTATAGAGGAATTCTTCAATCTCTTTCGGATAGATATTCTCTCCTCCTCGGATAATCATGTCCTTGATTCGCCCAGTAATCTTGTAATTGCCTTCAGGGGTGCGAAGGGCAAGGTCACCCGTATGGAGCCAGCCGCCTTCATCAATTGCTGCTTTGGTCGCTTCTGGCATCTTATAATAACCGCGCATAATATTGTATCCTCGTGCAACAAATTCGCCCGCAACATTGTCAGGCAATTCTTCGTTGGTTGCTGGATCAACAATTCGGCAAGATACTCCCGGCAGAGGGCGGCCGACCGTGGCTACACGAACCTCAAGCGGATCGCCAACACGGCTTTGTGTACATCCGGGAGAACTTTCTGTCTGTCCGAATACAATCGTAATGTCAGACATATTCATCTTGTTTACCACGGCTTCCATGACGGGAATCGGGCAAGGAGACCCCGCCATTATGCCAGTTCTCATATGGGAGAAATCGGTTTCTGCGAATTTCGGATTCTCCAAGAGCGCGATAAACATCGTTGGCACGCCGTGCATTGCTGTTACTTTGCGCAGATTAATGGCTTCCAGAACTTTTGCAGGCTGAAAATACTCAACAGGTACCATTGTCGTTCCATGTGTCATAGATGCAGTCATGGCAAGTACCATTCCGAAACAATGAAACATAGGGACCTGAATCAGAAGACGATCTGCGGTCGTAAGATCCATGCAGTCTCCAATACATTTCCCATTGTTCACTACGTTGTAATGGGTCAGCATAACGCCCTTCGGAAATCCCGTCGTTCCTGAAGTATATTGCATATTACATACATCATCTTTGTCAAGCGTGCTTTGCATCTGTGCAACCGCATGGGCGGGAATACTGTCAGCAAACGATATGGCTTCTTCCCAGTGGAAACACCCTGGCACATATGTCTCGACAGAAATGACGTTTCTGAGGCATGGCAGTCGCTCAGATGATAATTTGCCCGGTTCGGCCGTCTTGAGTTCAGGACATATCTCATTTAATATCTCAATGTAATTTGAATCCTTGTATCCATCTATCAATACGAGTGTATGCGTGTCAGACTGGCGCAGAAGATACTCTGCCTCATGTATTTTATAGGATGAATTCACGGTAACAAGCACTGCCCCAATACGCACAGCCGCCCAGAAAGTGAGAAACCAGTGGGGATAATTCGTCGCCCAAATCGCAACATGATCGCCCTTTTTCACCCCCATCGCAAGAAACATTCTTGCAACTCTATCAACTTCATCAAGAAATTCTTTGTATGTCCGCGTGTAATTTCGCGTCGTATACGCAAACGCATACTGATCGGGAAATTTTGAAGCAACTTCCTCGAGCAGTTGTCCGAAAGTATGGTCGATCAGGATGTCTTTCTCAAAAATACGCTCTCCGTCTTCTCTGGCTACATAAAAGCAATCTGGCGAGACGGAATTTGCACCGTCTGACACGGATCCAGTCGGCGTAGTCATAGTCGACTTCTGCTGAATCGGAGCGTTCTCATCGGTAAGCTTTCTCTGCTCCCATTGGCGCATATAGGACACGAATTGCGGGAAGACAACGGCCGCGTCTTCGATTTCCGCCGACCATCTTTTCACCCATTCGAGTGAGATGTACCCATCATATTGATTCTTCAGAAGCTGCGTGAATGCGGCAAAAAGCGGAAGATCGCCTGTCCCGGGAAGGCGATAGCTCACTTTCCCAGATGCGTCCATCACGGAATCCTTCACATGCACGTAGCGGATATACTTTCCAACGTTCTGCCAAGTCTCTTCCGGTATCTCGCCAAAATAGCGATAAGGGTGATGAATATCCCAAAGGACGGCGACCGCGGGGCTGTTAACCGCTTCAACGAGTCGCAATAGTCTCTTCGTGTCTGCGTAGACGCCGTTCGTCTCAACGAGCAGCGTAACCCCCGTTCCCACCGTCTTCAGCGAAAGCTCACGAAGAAGCTGCGTGACCTTCTCATCATCGACTTCTCCCGAAGGCGCAGGATTGGCATCCGCAAGAACGCGAACATAGGGTGATCGCATCTTCTGAGCAAGCGAAATGTATTCTGATATCTCTGCCATCGCGATGCGCGCGCCAGACTCAGAAGAAAGAACGCAGTTTGAAGAGAAGCACGAAACCACAAGCGAAAGGTTATCAAGTGCATCACGCGTCCGACTGATCTCGTCTGGAAGAAAGGGTTTTGCACGTGATGCCGTAATCTCTTCGCCAAGTCCGCGAATCTCGATTCCGGAATAACCAAGATCAAAGGCCATCGAATATATATCTGTCCACGACCATTCGGGACAACCTAGTGTAGAAAAAGCAAGTTTCATTGCCATAATTCTTCCTCCAGCATCAACGATTAAATCAAATAATTCGGGATATTACTGCAAGAATATATCATTTCACAGCGCAAATCAAATCATATCGATTCATAAATCTGAACGCTTTCCAACCGATGGTGATACATTCGCATTTTTATTGCCTTCCACTAATGAGGAAAAGATCATGCCGCCTCAAAGTGTCAATTTGAGGCGGCACATCATACATGCCATAATTTTATAAATCATGAAAGAGGATCATGAGGCCGGCGGAGTAGGAACCTCCTCTACTATAACTGTCGCAGGCTCCTGTAAATCCATTGCGGTATCCGATTCTGCCTTTGTACCCTGTGTCTCGTTAGCTTTGGCGGTCATATCTGAAATAGAGATGCCAAGCTTATCAAGAGTAATAAATTTCAGAAGGGCATCCAGCACTGTCCCCGTCCCGCCATTTCCGCTGCCGTCCGAGCCACCCATATTAACCATTGTCTTCGGCACGATATCAACAGACGAATTCTTAATTGCATCCGAAAGCTTGTCCGTTACCTCCTGCACAATTCGGTATTGCGCGCCGCCGTATGCCTTAACCTGCGCATCAATTGCCTGTGCCTTTGCAAGACCTATGTTGGACTCTTTAGAAGCCTCCGCCTCGCCTTCAAGCCTGATGCGTGTATTGTTTGCCTTCGCAAGTGCAACAATTTGATTTGCCTCTTGCTCGGCCTTGCTCGCAAGAGCGGCACCACTATTTCGCTCGACTTCAATCTGGATCTTGGATTTGGTAAGGAATGTCTGCTGTTCTGCAGCCGCCTGTGCCTCGCGCAAGAGCTTCTCGCTTTCCGCCGCGACCTGTTGCTTCTGATAGGTAACTTTCTTCTCTTCCGCAATTTGTCTGTCGCGAAGCTGCGTAAGGATATTCTCAATTTGAACATCTGCAACAGGCGATTTGGGCGTGCCAATCAATACTTCTTCCAGTTGCAAATTATACTTTTGGAACTTCTCTCTCATCTCCAAAACGGCTCTTTCACGAATGGCACTACGCTCCTGAATGAGCTCAATCAAAGTCTTCGTCTGCGCGACATCCTTGAAGTAAGCGCCTACAAGCGGGTCAAGAGACTGGTTAACAAGCATAGTAATGTCGCCGAAACGTTGGATGACCCACGGCGCCTGTTTATAGTTGATGTGCATGACGACGGAAAGCGGCAATGATGGCTCAAATGCGTCCTTCGTTATGATATCAACTTCGGTAAGATTCTCGTCATATTTATGGTCTCCGCTTTCGGATTTGTTCCATTTGAGGATAATATTGGTCGTCGGAACAAGTACTACACGTCCCGCATCCGTGTTGAAAGCGTATTTGCCTGGCATAAGCGGTTTCTCAAGCACACCCTTACAGCCAGTCTGTACAAGCTCGCCGTGTTTGTAATCATCTCCCGTGGTATCTACGCCTTCATCACCATAGAAAGACACAACGACACCGACAAACCCGATCGGAACGACCGTCTTGGGCCGATATTCGACAGTCGCAAATAAGCGGTTGATATAATACGTACCATCCGTAAGAACCTGCAGTTGTTTACCGCGTTTTCCTCCTAATTCCAGGAAACTCTCTGGATCTTGGAAGCTTGCATGTGCCTCGCCAACGTAGGGCGCAATGATCTCGCCGTCCGGAAGCGACTGACCGTCATGAACCGTAACGATTCCCATCATATCGCCTTCTTCAGAACCTCTGCCCATGATAATAACCGGAGTAAATGCATTTCTGGCAAGAAGCGTCTGTTGCATAACAGCAAGCTCCGAGCGCTCTTGTTTTGCGCCGTTAAAAATCGCCTTAATATCAGTAGACGTAATCACGATAAACTGCGCGAGATTGATTGCGTAAGTTCCTTCTCGAATGATCCCTCTTTGCGGGCCTCGCTGTCCGCCATTTTGTAGAAACCCCATAATATCTTGGAAGTTATTGGCCTCCGAGATAACGCGGCCGAGCGTCTGCTTGGGCTCGAGCGGCTTACCGTCGCGAGCGAAAATGTACGCGATCTGACCTTGCGGAATGGTGATCAGTGGATATTTATGTATTTTGTACATCAAGGCCGACTTAAAATGAATTCCACCACGCAGAAGATATGGCGAATAGCCCGCTTCTCCGTTCAGTGCGATAATAGAGTCCCTCAAAGATCCGCGAAAACTCCACCATTTCTCAATGACAGCCACTTCATTCGAGCTGATAACTCTCAGCCCAAATATCTTGAAAATAAGCAGATACAAAACGAATATACTACCAAGAACAATAGCCACAGGAATGAATAAATCCATATTCTTTCTCCTTTACAACAACGAAACAAAAAACCTCCTGCGTGAATGCGCAAGAACTGTCTCAATTATAATTCCGAACGCCCAAAAAGTACACAGACAAAAATAGATTTTCGAAATTTCTGCATCATTTTCGAAAATCTATAACTGCTACTTTTTTCCACTTATTTGATATGAGAATGAAAGCTCCTCTGTCACGATTCCTCATCTCTCGGAGAAAAAATCGCTGCTAGCCTCATATCCGTATCTTCATCACCAGCAGGCATTCCCCACAGATGACCCTGCAAATAATCGCATGAAGCCTTCGTAAGGAAAACAACCTTCTTCTCAGAGTCGACGCCTTCTGCAACGACTTCGAGATTCAGTTGATGAACCAGCGTAATAATGGCAGCAACGAGGAGACTTTGCGTATCCTGGTATTCGATACTGTCGATGAAGGACTTGTCGATCTTCAGAGTATCAATGGGTAGCAGCTGAATGTAGCGAAAAGAAGAATAACCTGTTCCGAAATCATCAAGTGCAACGCGAATGCCCATTGTCTTAATCTCCTTAAGCAAGCTGACCGCAATATCCAGAGAAGAGATCATGACAGACTCGGTTACTTCGAATTCGAGTAACCGGCCCTCGCAATGGGTCTCATTAAGTACGCTACTCACCATAGAGATAAAATTCGGAGCCATCAACTGAACGGAAGAGATATTGACGGAAATGATAATCCCCTTATGGTATCTCTCCTCAATCTCAACCGCTTTCTTACACGCTGTCCGCAAAATCCACTCCCCCATCGGAATAATATATCCGGCTTCCTCCGCAATCGGGATAAACTGCACAGGACTGACCACGCCAAATTTAGCTGAATTCCACCTGACCAGCGCCTCCAAACCGCGCAGCCGTTTCTTATCCGGCGTAAATTGCGGTTGATAAACGAGAAAAAGCTCATTGTTCTTAATTGAATTCATAAGTCTCTTCTGGTAGATAATCTTCTGTTCAATTTCAAGCCTCATATCCCGGCGGAAAAATTGCACACAGTTCTTTCCATTCTCTTTCGCCTTAAGCATAGCAACATTTGCGCATTTCAGGAGTTCTTCAGCATCCACCCCGTCTGATGGGAAAATGGACACGCCGAAGCTAGCCGTAAGTGAATACTCATTCCCTTCAATCGGAAAAATCTCCTGCAAGGAAACTCGGATGGATTCAATATACGAGAATAGCTCTTGCTCAGACATTTGACGCTGGATAACCAATGCGTATTCGTCACTTCCAAGCCTGCCAATCATATCTTCTGTATGAATTAACATACCCAGGCGCAGCGAAAATGATTGCAAAAGCATATCTCCAATCCGATGTCCAACGTCCTCGTTAATCGAACCAAAGTTATCTATGTCAATGAAAATGAATGAAAAGGACATTTTCTTGTCTGCCATAATGCTGATAAGTAGGTCAAGTCGGCCAAGAATCGTTGCGCGGTTCGGCAGCTCCGTCAACAAATCAAAATTAGAGAGGTGTTGCATCCGAGTCTCATTTTCTTCGAGAATCTGGTTATACTCCAACAGCTGGTTGTTGCGTACGACCAATTCGTTTTTAGCCTCTGCCACAGTCTCGTAAAGCGTCTGAATCTCCTGACGCTGCATTCTGACCTGCTTGATTTGATGATTCAGTCTGCGCCCATAGAACGAAATAATCGAAACAATTACAATTGTGCTAATTGGGAGAATAATCCCGGGAATTGCTTGTATTTCCTGATTGAAAACGACATGATATGTTACAAGAAGTGCATATGCCAAGTTGACAGAAACGGAAACAATATACCCAAGTTTAACGACTTGGATGACAAGGTAGATCGACATGATTACCAGCACTTGCGCGATAATGCCGCTAAGTCCTGAATTCTTCGTTTTGATCTGGAAGAAAGCAATAAAAAAATAAACAAAAACAAATGCGATAATCTGAATCCATGAAGTGAGATCTGAATAGTGTGCCTTCAACCGATTATTAAAATACTTCGCTAAAATGTTATCTTTTCGATGATCGTTCTTCAACGCAGTGCCCTCCAACTTCCAGATACAATACCAAAATGGAAATAGGAATTCGATTCGGCAAAATTAATATGAAGCATGAAAACCAAGATGCAAATCTCCTCTTAGTATAACTATCTCCTCATTTGTTTACAATAAAATTGTTTACGAATTTGACAATATCAAGTTGGCAACGCTTGCATCTATAAAATTTGTTTGTGATATAATGGCCTCAAAAGGAGAAAAATGTATGCGAACACATGGCATTCTTATGTACTATTCAAATACGGGTAACACGCAGACCGTTTCTCGTTATGCCGCAAGCAAATTCGTTGTACCATTTGATCTGTTTGATATACGCAGAGATCACCTTATTGATTTCTCAGAATACAACGTGTTTTGTTTTGCGACTTTTACGGATTGTTGGCAGCCTCCGAAACTTATGACTGATTTTGTAACCTCTTTTTCTGTTCCTGCCAATGCGTATGCCTTTTCTATATTTACTTTTGGGAGCATTCCCGGAAGATGCAAAACCATGATGACGCGGCTTCTTCAGACGAAGGGATTTCATGTGCTTTCCTCGCACGGAATCCATACTCCGGAGAATTATCCCCCCGCAATAAAGTTTGGCATCACAGCCGAGAAGTATCCGCAAACGAGGGATGTAGCGAAGCTCAACGCCTATATTGCGAAAATAAATGCAGCTCTTCGCGAGATTGCGGAGGGAATCATGCCTAAGGATACCAAGCTTCCAAGAAGCTATTCGGCCGCGTCCCTCCCCCGATATCCCGCTTTGCTTTTTCGCTTATATACGCGAAGATTTACTTTGCGTGTTGACGCCAGTATATGCACCGCTTGTGGTATCTGCGTCCAGGCATGCCCCACGAAATCCATCCGGATCGATGAGAAAGCCTATATATCGCAAGATACCTGTCAATCGTGCTGGTCGTGTTATAACCATTGCCCGCAGTATGCGATATTTGCCGGGAATTTGCATGGTGAAGGTCAATATCGTGGTTTTTCTGTTACGTTTCAGTCCAAGTTCAAATAGAAACATGCTTGCCTGCTCTCTACATTGAAAACTTTCGATGTATATGATACTGTGTCGAAAAGGTTCCCTGTAGTAGGAAGGAGTGAACGTTGTGGATCATTCATTTTCTGGTTCGGTTGCAATATATAAAGCCTTGGCAGATGAGACGAGACTTCGCATTCTACATATGCTAACGGAAGGCGAAATGTGCGCAAATAAAATATTAGAAACTTTCGAGATCTCGCAACCGACACTATCTTATCATATGAAGATACTGTCCTCTTGCGGTCTCGTTTCTTCGCGCAAAGACGGATTCTGGATGATGTATTCCATTCGTCCCGGCGGCTATAAGGCAGTACGAGAAATCCTGGAAACTTTCGAGAAGGGATCTCTGGTCGGGACCCTTTATGCCTTGTTGCCTGAAAACCAATCCCCCGATACGGCGCAAAGTGATTCTTCGACGCGTGATTTACTCTATAAATTGGAACTTGAACTACTGAAGCCTGATACACGAAGCAATGCGAATCGGCTTTCTGCGCTGATCAGCGATTCTTTTTGTGAACATACAACCTCCGGCCATATCTACCACTATCATGTGGGAGATACCTTCAGCGGCGGCGCGACATATGACGGGGATTGGCTGATAATCGATTTTGCTGTCCGTAAACTATCTGCTGATACAGCGCTTGTTACCTATAAGGTTGTCATGAATTCACAGCCGGACGATAGCAAGAAGGTAACCCTTCGCTCCTCCATTTGGAGAATCGAAGCGGATGATTGGAAGCTCATTTTCCATCAGGGCACGTATTCTTGCGCAAAGAGGACTTCGTTACATTGATAGCAAACAGATGACGAGAACAATCTGTCTCTTCCCAAACGATTCACGAAGCAGTATCCTGCTATCCTTCCATCGTCTTGCAGCACTAGCATCGCTTGCATTCTTGTATGCAGATTTCTAGTCGCGTTCTTTCAGACTGTCAGCAAGGTTGATGTTAAGCACCGATTTTCGAGCGAAATAGAGCGTCACATAATAGATAAGCTGGAGGAAACAAAAAGATATCAGGACATAAATCGGGCTAATTCTCGCATCAAAAAGGAAATTCATGTCTTTTGAGATCCCGTGAAAAAATGCATTCATAATCGCAAGTGAGCCTGGCACGCTTATCGCAAAACCAAGCCAGACAAGAACAGAATTTGAACGGATCAAGAGTTTCGATATTTCTTTGTTTTTGTATCCCATCACTTGAAGCATCGAAATGCTCTTCGCACTTTCATGTATCATGAGTATTGTCACAGAATAGACAACAATAATGCCAATGACTGCCGCGACGACCGCTAATATATAGAGAACACCGCGCATCACGGATACAGATGATTCGAGAGCATCAACCCCCTGATCTTTGGTAATAACGCTATTCACTGTGGAACTGTCAAGTGATATTTTCTCAGAAGAGAAATACCCAATATGCGTATCATCCGGATAGCCAAGCATCTCGTTAAGCTGCTCTATATCAATGAAAATATAATTCCCCATGTCTACATCGGCAATGACATCAATCGGGACATCATAGTATTTCCGATCGGAATCATTTTGTATGGTAATCGTTTCTCCCGCCGATATTCCCAGACGTTTTGCCACGCTGTTAGATATGGCAATCTCTCCGTCAGGAATGGTTTCTCCATTCAAATCTTGAGGCGAAACATAGTGAGAGTCCTTCTCGATTCCACACATAATCAGATCGTATTTCTCACCGTTTTTCGCATATGTGAATCCGGACAGCATGAAGCTCTCCGTGCCTTTTGGCGCATCAGCCGTATTCGGCGTCTCAAGAATGTATTGATATTCGTATGAATATACATCGCCAAAACCTTGGTCAACAAAATAATCCAGCGTAGAGTTGATGATAAAGCCCGAGAGAATAAATAGCGTAGAGACACCCACTCCTATTATCATGAGCATACTGCGAGAGATGTTCGATAGCATCTCTTTGAGTACAAACCGAAAGCGAAATGATCCCACACGAAAGGGAAGCAAACGAATAAGGAAACCCTTCTTTTCTTTCCCAGAATTTGCCTTAAGCAAAATAACGGTCTCAATTCGCAGTGCACGCAAAACCGACAGAAGTGAAAAAAGTGTAATGAATAGTGTCGGAACCAGAAGCGTGATAAGAATATTCACGGGAGAAAAATCCAGGTTGACCTTCGGAATGCCATATTCCGATTTGGATAAGATTTCCATGGGTTCTGCCACAAATGAACCCGTCAACAGACCCGCCGCAGACCCTGCAAGTGACAGTCCTGCCGGAAGAATCAAATAGTGTGGTAAGATTTTGCGTTTCTTGTAGCCCATTGCTGATAGCGTACCAATATTCGCATATTCGCGGCGCAGCATTCTGCCCATAATTACGCCCATAATCAGGCAACTGACAAATAGGATTACGAGAGGTGCGACAGCTGCCATGGCAATAATGGCGTCAATTTCGCTGTCAAACTTAGAGATTCTCTCATTGTTCTTTGCATCTGTCCACGTAGTTACAATCCCATTTCTTCCCAGTTCAGCACGGAATTCTTCCTCATTATCCTCGCGAAAAGCAACGCTATAGTATACTTTTTCTGCTGCTTCTGATAGCACCAAATAATCTGATTCCACGAGTGCCGCAATGCCAAATTTCGACGCGTCAGGCATCATATCCTCTTCTGATTTTAGCGTAGACAAGTAATCTGGGTATGCTAGAATTCCGCACAGCGTATATGAATGGCCGCCAACATCGACCCGGTCTCCGATCGCGAGGTTATGCTGCTCAACATAGAATCGATCCAGCATAATCTGTCCCTGCCCGGAAAGAGCCTTGCCAGATACGACCGAATACAGATTCAGCTTCGTATACTCGGGGCGAATACGAATGGTTGCGCCATTATCACAGACGATATCCGCATACCGGCTTGCCTGCAAGACAAGACTATATTCCTCTTCGTATTTTGCTATTTCTTCATCGCTAAGTTGTTCCGAATAGGAGAAAGACGCATCCTCAACATGACTTGTGATTCGATCTTCCGTAACACTTTCCTTGATACTTACCATTGCCGTTCGAAACGAGATAAAGAGTGATGATGCAAGTAAAATAAGTAGGAATAGTCCAATGTAGAATGATTTATGTTCCCAAAAAGTACGTGAGATTCGTTTGTTCAGTGTCATTACCACTCTATCCTTTCTACAGGAATGATTGTCTCATTGATTTCATCGTGTGTGATTTTACCGCTGCGCAAACGAACAACGCGATGGCACATTCCAGCGATCGCACTGTTATGCGTAATAATAATTATGGTGGTATGGTACTTGTCGTTAATTTCTTTTACAAGGCGCAAAATGTCGAGCGACGATTTAAAATCGAGCGCACCCGTTGGTTCATCACAAAGAAGCAGACGCGGATTTTTCACGAATGCACGGGCAATCGCCACTCTTTGCTGTTGTCCGCCAGAAAGCTCGACCGGATATTTCTTAGCAATGTCATTGATTCCTAAATCTGCGAGTAGCTTGCTTATGTCAAGCGGATTTCGGGAGATGTCTGCCACTACCTCGACATTCTCATACACCGTCAAATTCGCAATCAGATTATAGAACTGAAATACAAATCCGATGTTCTCTCTGCGGTAATCCGTCAGTTTCGCACTCGATAAGGATGCAATCTGCGTCCCGTCAAAAGAGAGACTCCCAGAAGAGGCGTGATCAATACCACCCAAGATATTGAGAAGCGTCGATTTGCCACTTCCGGAAGGCCCCAAAATGGCGACAATCTCCCCCTCTTTGATGCTAAGGTTTGCGTTATCTAGCGCAAGAAAATCCTGATCTCCCACATTATATTTTTTTGTAAGATCCCTGATTTCAATAATGTTCTGGCTCATGATTTTTAGCTCCTCTTTCTCAAACACTCTTCCACAAATTTGTCCACGATTGAATCAATGACTTCGCTGGAATCCATGCTTTCGAAGCTCTGTTGTCCCATCAGTATCCAAAACAGAGCCCGCGAGAAGGCGACGGCCTTCTCAGAGGACATGTAAACCGGAATGCCCCGTGCAGCAAGTACTGAGAATATCGCTTGAATTGTTTCTAAATCCTTCTTGTCGTGCTGTGTAATCGTATGCTGCCCGATTCCCTGAATGATCAGATCAACATCCTCGTGAAACGAGGCGAAGACCTTTACCTCTTCCGATCGCATAAGTTTTTTGAGTATGCTTTTCAGAAGAGCCTCTGCGTTAGTCGAGTCGAGATGGATCAGATCAAGGGTCAGACTTTGCTTGATATTTACTTCCATCTCCTCAATAACAGAGAAAAAGAGCGCCTCTTTTGATTCATAGAACTTGTAAAAAGCACCTTTGGAGATATTAACGGAATAGGCAAGATCCTCCACGGTGGTCTTTCGAACGCCCACCGTCTGTAGCTTTCTCATTCCGACGGATAATAGATCTTTTTGAATCCGCGCCTTCTCCAGATCGGTAAATCCTCTTGGCATAACAATCTCCTACGCATCACGTTTGTGGCTGTGTGACTGAAATGTAAATACAGTCACATCTATATGCTAGAAGAATTCTCTGTGACTGTCAAGCGCTATTTTTTGCGCATTTCTCTGTTAGGAAAGCCATTGGATAAATGCCGTCTTGTCCTGTCGGTTATATCCTGCTCGTTCATAGAAAGCAAGTGTCTTGTCGGATTTTGATCCGGTCATCAACATAATCTTGTAGCAATGGTTTGAAACAGCAATCGCCCTTGCGGCTTCAAGAAGTATCGTTGCATAGCTAAGTCCTCGATAAGCCTCATCCGTAATCACATTTTCTACCAGCGCATAGGGACGTTGACTATGCGTCAGATTGGGAATGACAACGAGAGAAACGGAAGCTACGAGTCGCCCATCAGAACGGCCGATTAGTAGATGATAATCCGGGTCGGCAAGGATATGCCGGATTATCTCCTTCACCCTCTCGTCCATCTCCGGAATTGTATTCCCATGCAATTGGGTATATAGTTCAAAAAGCTCGTCGATGTCTCCTTGGATGGCCTGTGTGATGACAATTTCTGATGCTTTATCCATACGATTATGCCTCTATTCTCTTCATAATAGAAAATGATGGTACAATTATGTTATGTCAAATAGAGCGGTTTTGTCGAGCAAATGCGCTAAATCTATGCGAAATTACTTTCTACTGCGAGGTGCCAGATGCCCAAAATACGGGGTGCTATTTTCGATTTAGATGGAACGCTTCTTGATTCCATGCACATATGGCAACAAATTGACATAGACTTTCTTGCGTGTCGCGGAATTGTCGCAACGCCAGATTATTCACAGGCAATTAAGTCAATGGGGTTTCGCGCAGCGGCGGCATACACAATTGAACGTTATCAATTATCTGATACGCCGGAAGACGTGATTGCCTGTTGGAACGAGATGGCCAAGGACTTTTATGCTTCGCATATTCTCCTCAAGCCCTTTGCGCGAGAATATATTTCTAAGCTCATTGCGGAAGGTATAACTCTTGGTATTGCAACCGCACTTCATGACGAAAGTGTATCGGACGTTCTCAAACACAATCAGATTCATCATCATTTTCACTCATTTTCAACGTTGTCTGAGGTCAGCCGAGGGAAAGGCTTCCCTGATATTTATCTGTTAGCCGCTCAGAAGATGGGGCTTCGCCCTGACGAATGCATGGTATTTGAAGACCTATATGAAGGCATCAAAGGCGCAAAGGCAGGCGGCTTCTATGTTTGCGGCGTATACGACGCCTCATCAGCTAACGAGTGGGCATCAATCAGATGTCTGGCCGATCAAGTAATACACGGATTTGATGAGATGCTAAGCTAAATCTATATGCAAATTCAATTAGCACGATTGCGGGAAGCTCTCCGCCCACTTTTCAACGACCTCAACAGGAAACATAATCTCCTTTGCCGTCTCCTGAAGCGAATATCCGTTTCTCAGATATCTTGCCGCGATGACTTCCATTGCCTCACCAATTTCGATGATGTGACCATCCGGATCATATATTCGGACAACACGTTGTTTCCAGTCATGTGTCTTGACCCTGTGGACATATGAAATGTCATCATATTGATCAAGCTTCAAAAGAAACGCATCAAAATCCTCTGCCTCAAAATAGAGTTCCATATTATTAGACTTCGCAACCACCTGTTCTTGCAAAATATCTGTAAGCCATGAGAAATTCTGCTGCAAAGCAAATCCCCCGCTCATGGTAACATTCCACCCCAAATCCAGTTCAACCGTCTGATCCAATAGATCCGCATAAAACCGTTTGGAAATTTCAATGTCATTTACTGCAATCAGCGCTAACTTAAACTTCATCCTCTGCCTCCCTATTGCACCATTTCCGGCATTGCGTCAGCCTTTTTCCATTATCACCTTGTTCTTTGTCATACGAATAAGAGGAAAGAAGCGCGCAAGGAAAACTGTCGCACATGCCGCAGTTCTCAAGGCCTCTTTCTTCGCAGCAGGATTTGACAGGACACACATCTCCCCAAAACGGTTTCTCGATCGTAATGCAGCCCCTGCAATCCATACTGTCTCGATAACTACACTCGCTGCACAAAATTCCACATCTTGACTCAATCATATCTTGTACCTCCCTTTCAAGTTCATTATCATATAGATTGCATGTTTTCGCCATATGAATATGAATATGGAAATGGAAAAGGACCAGCCACAAAGACTCTTGCAAGCAAGGTGTGGCAGATCCCTCTTCTTATTTTCCTACTTGTCGGCTATTCGATCTCGCGGACACATCTAGCTTCCATATAGCCACGATATCCTCTTGGCTCAAGCTGAAATCTCGGCGCCTCTTCGTCAGCCCACATGAACCCGTATAATGTCGGATCATATGTCTTCATTCGCTCCCAGATATCCAGAATAGCGGCCTCGAAATTCTCGTCTTCATAGGGAGGGCCTTGAAAGATCATCATCTTGCATGCCGGGAATGAGGTCAGCTCATAGCCATCCGGAATGGCTTTATGATAATCGAGCGGTAATTCAACGCCCTGCACATATTCCGATGTGCCTTCCGGTATCATCTTCGGCGGAAGCCACATTCCGATCGGCTCATACAAGGCCTCCTTCACGCTCAATAAAACGCCCCACACATCGCAGCCAACTTCTTCGCAATACTCGAAATATCCCTTAGCCGCAATGCCTCTTCTGATCAGTATATTCCGCGCCGGTCGCTCAATGACCTGCACGAAAACGGTATTCTCGTTTACTCCCATACATTTCTCCTTCTCTGTCCGTCCCTTTGGGTCTCTTACTCGATAAGGAACCCAAAGAGAAATGGCGGGTGTCTCTTGGCTGTACTTCTTCGGAGGCAAGCCGAATTGTCTCGAGAACGCCTTGGTAAAGCCTTCATGCGAATCGAAAAGAAAGTCGAAAGCGACATCCGTCACCTTTACTTTTCCATCTCGCAATACGAGCGCCGCTTTCGAAAGACGGAGCGCGCGTATGTAGTCAAAAGGCGTTTTTCCTGTCAGTTCCCGAAAAATCCGATCACTGTAGCATGGTGAGTAACCCGCGACCTGCGCAAGCGCATGCAGGGTAATCGGCGAAGTGATATTTCGCTCGATATATTCCTGCATCGCCTGAACCGCTCGTATCACATCGGGTTGACTCATGGTATCTGCTCACCTCAACAAATACAATACAGGATCCGCCTGCAAAAAACTTGACCTGAATTGTTGTGATTCCCAAAAAAGGTTCCGCCGCAAAACTTAATAGAGTAAAGCAGGATCCATTTTCTCTTTCTGCATATTCAGTAGTTCGGCAATATCGTCCGTGAATTCGCGATCTGTCTGATCTTTCTTCTTCTCAATTGATTCCAGAATTTCGCAGACAAATTGCTCCGATCCGTATTTATTCCAGTCGCTTGTGAGTTTAACATGAATCGGTGAATTTGTTGAAAGCGAGAAGGAGAATCGATTCATATATCCGTCTATATCTGTGGTCGATATAAGTAGTGTCTTGCCGGTAAGCTTATTGCGAACGCCCAGAATTCCACCGATCTTCTTCTTTTCGAGGTAAGAAGTCGTAAGCTCTTTTTTTCTTTCTCTGTCCACAATTAGTACCCCATTTCCTTCAAAATGTCAGATAGAATTTGAAGTCTTTCTCCCAATAACTCGTCATCTCTTGACAGCGTGTTCGCAAAAAGCAAGAGGTCTTCGTCAATCAGCGGATTGTTCGTACAGACAGAAATATTCATGGCATCACCTTGCATGCCAATGCGATCAATCTGCGGCTTATCCGGCTGGTACAGCTTCGGGAAGCGATAGGATTCCGAGAGGTAGAGCTTCGACCGGCATAGCAAAATAGCAAGATCCAGAACTCGGTGCATCGGAAGTTCCTCTGATTGTCTCGACCATTTCTCACCCGTATAGCGCCATACCTTTGCCGAGACATCAACGTTTCCTCGATCATTCCATTGTGCCAGACCAAGCGATAGTCCCTTCGCATCCGTCTTCTTTGCAAGTCGTCCGTCAACATTCTCATAGTTCTCCGACACAAAGACCGGTTTGTGTTTCAAATATGTTGGTATATCCATTACTTGCCTCTTCTCTATTGTGCACGAATAAAATCTGCGTCGCCGATTTTAGTAATTTAGTAAATTACTAATTTACTAAATATTACATGCTGTCTGTTCCTGTGTCAACATCCAATTACTTCTCTGGATCTTGTGAGTGAAGATCGTCTTTCTTTTCAGACCCTACGTGTTCCGCTAACGATAAACAAGGAATAGGGCACCGTCTTGTTTTTCCTTCCAGAAAAGAAGATCTCAGACGTAATATCCGTATATCCTTGGGCCAACATGATGTCGACAAAAGTCTTTGCCTCAAATCTATTATGTCCATCAAAATCCGTATCGTCCCGATGGAAGGCTCCGTCATCAGACACAAGATCGACAATGATCATTTTCCCTGCGTTTTCCAGATGAGACGAAAGGGTCGCCATGGCTGCCTCAATGTCGCGAACATGATGGAAGACCATTGAAGAATAGATCAGATCGTACTTGTCCGTCAGACAATCCTTCTCCATAATATCTGCGCACATTATTTCCAGATCAATGGTTGCCGCTATTGATTTTTCAGACGCAATGCGAAGCATTTCAGAAGAAGAATCCAGAAGTGTGATCTTCGCTGGAAGATTCGTAAGTGAAAAACTAATCAGTCCCGTGCCCGCACCAAAATCCAACGCATGTCTGTATTTCCGATCGGCAATAACGAAGTCAATTTGCTCTGCAATTCGCTTAGCGCGTATTGCCCTCTCATTGGTATCCCAGACCGCTGCTTGCTCATCAAAACTCATTTCTCATTCTCTCCTTTGTTTCCCTGCCTCAAACCTTACCCCAATAACTATATGCGTAATGTGGCATGCAGGCAATTCCATCGGATTCATACTCCGTAAAGAGAGCCGTAAGTGCAAAAACAAAATCCTGATAATCTGTATCGCTTGGGGTCAATGAATAGGATGCGGACAGATTTCTGCCGATGAATCCGGATAGATCATAATACTGAGGATTGTCGATCCGTAAAGTCTCGTATATTCCATCCCTGAAAAAAGAAGAAATATCTTCACTCACATAATTCATCCCCCCGCTGAAACCGCGAAAATTCGGGCAGAATTTCTCGCATATTTGCGCATTCTCCTTTACAAACTCACTTTCCGGATCACGGCTGTTCCACATAAGCATCACTGTGACATCTTGCTTCCCGATTCGTTTGCATTCGCGTCGGAAGCCTTCTTTATCAAACCAGTGAAATGCCTGGGCGGCGGTAATGAAGTCGATCGTGCCGGATGATAGTCCCGTATCCTCAGCACTTCCGGAAAGGGAAACCAGCGCCCCGTATTCTGCCAGATCTTTCTCCGCCCGCGTTCTCATCTCGTCATTGGGCTCAACCGCATAGACCTGATATACGCCCTCGAGTAGCAAGCGTGTGAGAATCCCAGTTCCAGAGCCGATATCGGCCACTTTCGCGCCTGGTGGCAGAGGATTCTCTTTCATCGCCGCAAGGATTAATTCTTTGGGATATGACGGGCGGTAGTTTGCATAATTTTCCGATTTTCCGATAAAAAGTTCTTTGTGATTCATTTCGTTACCTGCGTTCCTTGTTGCTATACATCGACTCATCAATTCTTCGAATAAACGCCTGAACATCCTCGTCAATATGCGGGTCGAATATGGCATATCCACTCGTAAGCGAAATCGAATACGGATATGCTTTTCGCTCATTGTTCTGTGCAATATTCCGATTCAGCCGTGCGATGGCACCTTTCACATCCGCCTCAGATTTACACATCATAATGATAACAAATTCATCCCCGCCAAAGCGACAGATTACATCCCTTTTTCCGAAACTTGCTCGCAAAACTTCCGCAGCAAAAATCAAGGCATCATCTCCGCTAATATGCCCATATATATCGTTAATGGCCTTAAATGAATCCAGATCGACCATGATCCCGGCAATAATCTTCTTCGGATGCTCCTTGCGGGTGATCTCACCTAAGTAGTGATCAAGCATCCTTCGATTATTGATCCCCGTCAAGTGATCCGTATACAATTGTCCTCTCTGCTTACTCATGAAAAGGATTTGTATCGAAATGACCATGCACGGCCACAAGAAGGATATCCCATAAATGAAAAATTGTAGGAGTCCTCCGATCATCGTCGGTATCATAAAAAACAGAAGTGGGAACATGGCCTTGGGGTCAACCTTTTTCCTGTAGCGGATCAGTTCATAATATGTATAAAGAAAATAGAATGTCCATACAAGCGGCCGGGTAAAAAACAGCACCCCTCTGTGGTAGATGTTTTGGTTATCATAGTAGAAAATGAGCGGCATATACAAGCTCAGAATGATCAGAATCGCGTCAATGTATACCGGAATCATCAAAACCCGAAAGGTATTCATCGCCTTCTTTTCATTCCCATGTATCTGGAAATGAACATACATACTCCATATCACCCACGGTATGGGCGCGATGGAGAAATAAATCATCGTGTAAATAATGTCTGTCATCCGAGCAAACTGTCCGGGTATCCCATCGAGAGCCCACAGCATAGAATCAAGCGGAAGCATAACCATTACAGATAGAACAAGCCACATGAAAAGTTTCTGTTGGAAAAGATATTTCTCGCGGAGATACTGGGTGCTAATAATCATCATAAGCAGCATTGCTGCAGCAAATACGTTCATCTCAATGTAAGCAATCGCTAACATTATTCTCACCTCCTGCTTTTGCAAAAAACAAGTGCAAGGCAATTCATAACTTTATTATATCAAATATAAACGAAAGCAATTGTTAATAGAAAGCAAAGAATCATGCTAGGCTGTTAGGCAAGATAATCTCGAAAAAGGTTCTACTATCATCACTTTCCACTTGAATTGTGCCGCCGTGAAGTTCGGCAATACTCTTAGCGATAGCAAGACCCATGCCCATCCCACCGGCATAACTGCTTCTCGATTTTTCTGCCCGATAGAAACGTTCAAATAGATTCGGAAGATCCTCCTCACCTATTTTCTCTCCAAAATTGATGACGCGAATCTTGATAACCGTCACAACGCGGTCCAGTTCAATCACAATTCGCTTTCCCGATTTCCCATATTGAATTCCATTTTGGATAAGATTTTGCAGCATCCGAATGAAAAGCTTCACGTCGACACGGACATGTAGATTCTCGTGTACTTGTACGATCGAGAACGCAATTCCTTCTTTTTCAAGCCGAGGAATGAAGTCAATCAGAACTTGGGAAACAAGGTCATACAGACGGATCAGCTGTGTATCAAGAATAATCTCTTTGTATTGCAGGCGGCAGTATTCCAGCATTTGATTGATTTGCCGACGCATAATCTGGCAGGTCTGGCTCATAATGTCCGTATATTCTTCACATGCAGCAGGATTCGTGTAAATATTCGTCCGAATCAAGTCTGAATAGCCTGTGATTGCGGTAATTGGCGTCTTCAGATCATGCGAGATACTACTGATGATTTCGGTCTTGGCGCGCTCATCAGCCTTCTGTTTTTCAAAAGATTCCTGAAGCGCTATAACCATCATCTCAATACTTTGCGTAATCTGCGCGATCTCATCATTGCCGTTTGGCTGATCCCGGCGTGAATAATCCCCTTCGCTAACGCGTTCAACATACTCTTTGAACCGCTTAAGGCGGCGATACAAGCCGAGTGAATACAAGGCGAAAAACAGGGCGACAAGAATAACAAACGGAACGCCCCACAACAAAATCGTCATGGGTCCGTCCGTATCTTTCGCAGCGTCAAACACGTGTAACGCGTAATATATCAGGCAAAGAATTGCACCTGAGGTTATCTCTGCGCATACAAAATAGAACACGAGGCGAAATGAAATATCACTTGGCAGCCTAATTCTCAATTTTGTATCCTACCCCCCATACGTTCTTAATGATCTTATCCTCGCGGGCTTTATCATCTATTTTCTCGCGAAGTCTGGCAATATGAACCATAACCGTATTGTTACTCTCAAAATAGATCTCGCCCCATACCCGCTCAAATAGCTCTTCCAAGGAGAATACCTTCCCTGGATTTTGTGCAAGCAAAATCAGTATATCAAACTCTTTGCGCGTTAAGCTGACTTCTTGACCATAGAGCAAAACGCGGCGTTCACTTTTTCTGATTTCAAGTCCCTTAATCAACAGGACATCTTCCTCAAGTGGAAGCTGTGTATCCTCGAAAAATGCCGCTCTGCGAAGTTGCGCACGAACGCGAGCGAGAAGTTCAATGGAACTATATGGCTTATTCAGATAATCATCTGCACCCACCGTAAGCCCGACTGTACGATCCACGTCAGTATCCTTGGCGCTGAGCATCATAATCGGAACGTGACTAAATTGCCGTATGCGTCTGCACGTCTCAACCCCATCCATTCCATTCATCATGACATCTAGTATCACAAGGGAAATATTGCCAGTCTTCATGAACTGTAACGCCTCAATGCCACTTGATGCGGTGATCGTCACATATCCCTCTTGTGTAAGTTGTCTGGCTATTAGGTTGCGGATGGCTCCGTCGTCATCAACAATAAGAATCTTGCTTTCGTCCATATTCGTCATCTTACGTTTCTCCTGATGAAAAATGGCGTGTACAACAGCCTGAATCCGATAGGGTACCTCCCTATCGTACCACGATTACGTCCATTTTGTGTGATATGCATATCGTGCCATTTTCATTAAGTCCATGTTTACCTGCCGTCAAGATACACAGATGCGACGATATTCAGAGGGAGAGTATTGAACCGTTCTTTTAAATGAACGGCTGAAATAACTCGTATCGCCAAAGCCCGTTCGCTCGCAGATCTCATTTACGGAGAGCTGTGTGTCGCGAAGAAGTGCCGCCGCCATTGTCATTCGAAGCTGCGTTACATAACGATTAATTGAGACACCTGTGCATTTTTTGAAATCTGCCAGAAGGGTCGTCCGATTTGTATGCAGCACTTTGGCAAGCTCATCCACCGTTGTTTTCTGATGGTAATAGTTTTGCAGGTAAAAAATGGCGTCAGCCGTTAGTTTCGTATACCCCGATTCAATTCTTGTTGGCATCACGGAGAGCTGTGCCTTCTCTGGAATATAGAGTCCAAATAGTATTTCAAACAGAAATGACCGACTTCTGCAAGGCCACGAAGAGGAGTCTTGCTTTTCAAGTTCTCCTTGTAGCCGGGAGAACCGCTTCTTCATCGCGCTGATTTCTTCGCCTGAAAACGAGAATATCTTCTCCTTCTCATTGATTTTGTCAGAAAATGGCGTCAGATAAAATAGATCCTGATACTCTGTTCCAGAGTAAGTATCCATATACAAAAATGCGTCAAAGTCGAATTTGGTGTTAATAACGCATGGATGGAAGAAGATTACTTCTGTATCCGTATCCTCTTCTCTGCATATCGAGACGCGATCCTTCTCGTTAATGCAAATCACATGCGGCCCCAGCAGAATATGTTCCTTCCCGTTAATGGACACATGAAGAGTGCCGTGATCTTGCAGCAGTATTTTGTAGTACTCCGAGGCAAACGGGGACAAAAGCATATCATGCCCTGAAAAAACGCGAATGGGCAAAGAATAACCTGTGTAGAACTTCTGTCCGACTGTATCTAACCGCATACTCGTACTCCCCTATTCTTCATAATTCAGATTATACATGTTAGTAAAAGGTTTGTACTGCCGACAGCGGACACGTAAGAAAGATGTAAGGAAGCATGAGCTCGCCAGATTATTCCCTTGCTCTTACTTGACAATTAATCCTGTTCACATTACTGTGGTTGCATGTTTTGGATTATCAAGGTTTCAAGGAGGGGCGCTTCAAATGCACTATTACATGCCGCCAGAGTGGGAAACGCACCAGCGAATGTTTATGCAGTGGCCGGTTCAAGATGATGTCTGGGCAGAAAATATTGACCTCGCGCGTATCGCATTTGCCGATGTTGCCCGAGCGATTTCACGTTTTGAACCAGTGTCGATGCTCGTCAATTCAGATCAATATGCGAATGCCGTTGACCTGTGCGGCTCTTCTGTGAATATCCTGATCGTCCCACACGATGACTGCTGGGCGAGGGATACCGCCTGTACGTTTGTTTGGGATTATCACGCCAGCGCCCTCGCGGGGATCCATTGGGGATTCAATGCTTGGGGTAATAAATATCCGAATTTCCAGCTTGATGCGAAAGTCCCGACGGTAATATGTGATCAGTTTGGCATTAGGGAAGTTGATGCGCAGATGATCCTTGAAGGCGGGTCAATTCATACAAATGGAAACGGCACGCTGCTGACAACGGCAGAATGCCTGTTGAACAAGAATCGGAATCCGTCGATGACAGCTTCACAAATTACGCGAAGGCTCTGTGATCTACTGGGCGTTCGAAAAGTGATTTATCTGGATCGAGGACTCTATTTGGATGAAACGGATGGACATATAGATAATATTGCCTGTTTTATTAATGAAAATACGGTTCTCATGCCAAAAGTAGTCGATCCACTTGATCCGAATTTTGCGATCATCGCTAAGGCGCGGGAGACGATTCTTCAGGCAGGACTTACCATCGCGGAGATTGTACATCCTCCGATGACCTGCGAGAAGGGCGCGTTGCTTACCTTAAGCTATATCAATTTCGTATTTGTTAACGGAGGAATCATTCTCCCCAAATTCGGTGGAAGCCTTGAAAAATACGATGACGAGGCACGAGATACGATGCTGCAACTCTTCCCCTCCAGAGAAATCATATCCGTTTACTCCCGAGATATCGTACGCGGCGGAGGAAATATTCATTGCATTACCCAGCAGATGCCTATAGATAGAGCTCCAAACACACATATTTAGGAGGGTCCCACTATGCGAGAACTTACCGTTGCCGCGATCCAGATGTCGTCATCAGACCGAATGGAAGACAATATTGCAAGGGCGGCAAGATTCGCATCTGAAGCTGCCGATCAAGGCGCGAAGATCATTTTGTTGCAGGAACTTTTCGAGACGACTTATTTCTGCCAGAAAACGCTCGAGAAATACCATTCCCTTGCGACGACGGTTGAAGAAAACAAAGCGATCGCCTTTTTTACGAAATTTGCAAAAGAGCGAAAAGTGGTTGTACCGATCAGTTTTTTCGAGCGGGGCGAGAATGCAAACTTCAATTCGCTTGCAGTGATTGACGCAAGTGGAGAAATCCTTGGTGTCTATCGCAAATCGCATATTCCGGATGGTCCGGGTTACGAGGAGAAATGCTATTTTGCTCCAGGTGATACCGGCTTCATGGTTTGGGATACCGCATATGCCCGTATTGGCTGTGGTATCTGTTGGGATCAGTGGTTTCCTGAAGCCGCTCGCTGTATGTGCCTAAATGGCGCCGAGCTTCTATTCTACCCGACTGCAATTGGCTCGGAACCGCTTGATCCAACCATGAATTCGCGTGCACATTGGCAGACAGTCATGCAGGGGCACGCGGCAGCTAATCTGACGCCTGTCATTGCTGCGAATCGCGTCGGCACAGAAAATGAGGGTGATTCTTCCATTACCTTTTATGGTTCCTCTTTCATTGCTGATGAACAAGGGCAAATTGTGAATTCGCTGGACGAAGCAGAAGAGGGAATCTGCTTGGCAACCCTTGATCTCGATAAAATAGCCGAGGCGCGCCGGAACTGGGGCGTCTTCCGAGATAGAAGACCCGATTTGTACGGAGCTATTGTACTGAGCTAATCAAGCATAGGCGGACAAGTGAGCCCTTCAATGGATTCGATGATTGACTTTTGCGTGAAGTATTTGGACTGTGAAGGCTTTCTCGACGACAAAGTCCTGATTAAGCAGATTCGGGGATAGATGAAGTTGAAAATGAGAGTACAGGGCACGGTAACAAGTAAACACGCGAGCAAATCGCTAAAGCTATGAAAATAGAAAAAATCACTCCTTATTAAAGAAAATGCCGTTTTTCTTTAATAAGACTTGCTGGAACGACTCCTTATTAAAGAAAACATTAATAAGGACCGGGATCATCGCTTCTTTTGCACCCTTGCCTGATTTTCTTAAACTATGCCAAATCTTCTCTGGCAAGCCAGAGCCCTTTAGAATTCTTCTTCATCTTCTGGAATGATAAGCCCATCATCGTTAAAAGTTGTCCCGCCGACAACGACATATCCGTCCTGAATACAATAACCAAGGCGAAGCACAGTCTTTACCGGAATCGGAATCTCATAATTATCCATTCCTTCTTTGCGCGCAAGGCTTACATCTTCGCGGCGCACGCAAAGAATGCAGTGCCCCTTATCCAGATGATAAATCTGCCATTTGTGCAGTAAATCCGGCAGCCGAAGCGGGTATGTCTTCCCTTCAACAATCAAGTGGGAAAAATCTTCACATGACTTCCTCATAATTATTCGCCTTTCTACTAGAGAAAATAGTTTCTCTGACAGTATACTCCTGTCTTTTAACCATCACCCTATTTCCGCACCCGCCTAATGATTGGACGAGCTATCCTCAATTACACAATCGATTGCTAGAACCGTCGCTAAGACCAGAACCTCATTCTCACCTCCGGCGATATCAATCCGATAACTGTCTCCCCATGAGAAGAACGCCTTGGTAATCGAAACGACGCTTTCTGACGCGCTGGCAATTTCATATCTGTACTCCCAGAAATCGCCGTCAACCGTCCAGTCCGTAACTTCGAGCGTATATTTCTGCACGAAAAAGTGAATTCCTTCTTCACCACGACAGCAAGAGTATCCCCGATATACACTTCAAACTTAGGAAGATAAGTGAGAATCTCCTGCTAAATGTGCTTTCATACGCCGTCTTCCACTCACGATAAAAAATAACGTATAATCTATTCAGCATGCAGGAACATAGGTCTCGGTCGCATGATGCTCAATTAGTTATGAACGGCTGCGGTGTCCGGACAATCGGAGGGGAATTTATTATGAGTGAATCGCGTTTTTATCATATCCCAAAATCAGGAAAGCTGGAGCAATGCGGCAGTGTCGCAGAGGTAATGTCACGGGCGAAAGAGGGCGGGTTTTTTTGGCTTCATTATCTCGAACCCACTGCCGAAGACCTTGAGCCACTGATCGGGCTTCTCGATATTCATTCTTTGTCTGTCGAGGATGCTCTGGACACTAACCAGATACCGAAAATTGATGATTTTCCCGACAGCACATTTATCGTGTTCAACGCATTCTCCTATATAGAAAAAGCCCTAAGCGTTCAGGAGATCGATTTATTCTTAAGTAACCATTTCCTTATCAGTGTAGACCGTATCGGACCGGATGGTAAACCGCTGCTCGACGGCATAGAGGAACTGGTGCAAAGAGAAATGGACACGGGCCGGCTCGGGCCGGCATTTGTGATGCACACAATCCTTGACGTTATCGTCGACCGCAAGTTCGTCGCCATAGAAGCACTCGAGGACGAGCTGACACAAGCTGAAGACGCTGTTTTGGAAAGACCGGCTGCGTTTGATCCCAAATCTCTTCAGCATATTCGCCGTTCGCTTGTCACCCTTCGTAAGAGTCTTTTCCACGAGCGTGAAGTTTTCGTGAAAATATGCCGCAAAGACTGCCCGTTTATACCTGACAAAGCCATTTTCCATTATCGCGATGTGTACGATCACCTCACGCGATTCTTTGAATTGACCGAGACGCTGCGCGATGTGGCCACGAGTCTTATGGAGATTGATTTGTCCATGCGCAGCAATGAAATGGCCCGAGCCGCCAACCGCACCAACCGCTCGGTCCGCCGCCTGACATTCATCACGACAGTCTTCCTGCCGCTTTCCCTTCTGGCGGGCATCGGAGGCATGTCCGAGTGGTCCATGATGACCGGACCCTCCAATTGGCGCTTCACGTATCCGCTGTTCCTTGTAAGCATGGCCGTCATCGGCACTGGCACCTACTTTTTACTCAAATGGCTCGTCAGGCGGGACGATGAGAAACGAGATAGCGAAGATGACGAATGAGATGCGTGGTGTCTGCAGCAGTTGTTGCAAAATTTGTAACAACTGCTATTCAAGTTAACTCACCCTCATCAAGAATGGTTTTTGTAAATCGCATCAGTATCAATTTTTGTACACATCCCTGCGATGCCCGACTGTCAAAATTAATATTGTTATCGTATCGTCGTTGATTTCTGCAACAAGTCTGTAATCGCCTACCCGATACCGCCATTGACCGCCCCGGTTTGCTGTAAGACTTTTTCCATGCTGCCGGGGGTCAGAACACCCTTCAAGATTTTTTCGCACCCATGCTATAAGTAACAAAGCTGTGTATTTATCCAATTTTTTCAGTTCTTTTCTTGCTTCATTAGTAAAAACAACCTGGTACATTATTGCCGCCCCAATTCTCTTTCCACCTCATCAAGCGCAAAGGTAACAGGGTTTTGCTTGTGCTCTGCCATCGCCTTTTCATAGGCTTTAAGATCATATTCATCTTCTATCCGCTCGATTACCGATTGTCTGATTAGTTCGGAAACTGACATTCTGTTCAGCTCCGCATACTTTTTAATAAGAGCGGTATCTTCATCACTTAGCCGTAAAGAAATAGTCATAGCAATCCCTCCTTCCGTGTATTACATTGTATTACGTTTTCCAATTCTTGTCCATGCTGATTTTTTCTGGGACGATGCGGTGCCAGCATCGAAAAAGATTCTTTTGCTCATAGTTTAATCATTAGCCCATGTATGTGGTACTATTCCAATGAAAAGCACCCATCGGGAAAATATTTTACTAAAATCACAGCCCAATAACAATCTTATGCAGGCCAGAGTTTATCAAACTCGGTCTTACATTGATCAATTTGGCTTTTGTCAAATGATAGGAGCCAAATATGTTTGGTGTCTTTTCTAGAAAGTCCGCACCCCGGATTCTCATTTATCCACAGAATGATGTCCCGCATCCTGAATACATGGATATCATCGAGACCTGTATTAATGCAGTCATCAATTTCTCCTTGGAGTACCCTCTCATTAGATAAAAATATATGAATACTAAGCGTCTTTGCAATCGCAATAGATACTATTTCTCCTTTGTGTTTGCAACGTTTCTCGGTAAGTATACAACCCATCGCATCAGCAAGCTTGTCGCAGGATGCCAGATAATTTTGTCTCTCAGCAATTGTCAAATCCTTTTTGGCTGAAAGGGTCTTGATACACCCTTCATCAACTAAGCTTTGAATTTCAGAAAAACAATCGGTTGATACTAATTCTTCCGTCAATACATACTCGTGTATATATACAAATTTCGCAATGTTTTGCATAATGCAGCGCAGGGCATTTGCCTTCTTATATCTTGCAAGATTGATACATACGTCGGCATCGATAATCACTTTTTCAAGCTGATTCATTCATCCTCCAGCATTGCATCCAATTCTTCGGAAGTGAAGAATTCTTGATCCTTCTCTTCGGCAATTCCCATGCTCTCCGGAGTCATATCAAAGATCGACAGTAGTTGTTTCATCTTGGCAAATGTAACCAGCTCTTTCTTATAGTCTTGAATAGCTAAATTGATAAAGTCGGCAAATTTCTTGACCTTTGTAATTTCGTTGTTTCTTTCACACCGACTCAGGCGCTTCTGCAGCTGACTAATGCTGTTCTCGCCTTCCCGGGGCACTGCCAAAAGAATCTCTTCCTCCTTCGGAGATATGAGTCCCAGTTCTTCCAGTCGCAGAACTGTCATTTTGTAAGGAGCCAGATAATAATCCATCAGACAAAGTACAAGTGAAATTTGTGCAACTTCCTTCGGATACGCAGTCTTTTTCTCAACACACTGCTCATATAAATCTCTGACGGTTTGCTCATCCATAAGAAATTCTGCTGCAAAACGATTGGCAATAAGTTCATTTTTGCTCGGACTTGCAGATTCAGCTTCTTCCATTCTTATAGGCGAATCTTCATCTGCCGAAGTAACCAACGTCTCCGGTAAATCCTCTGACACTTCCCAGATATGCGCCAATTCATGAGCTGCTGCAAAAACCTGTTTCTCATAGGGGAGATTTGTGTTAATAAAAACAAACTTTCTGGAGTTCACATCTTCGTTGTCTTCTTTTTGATAAAAGGCCCATAACTGAGAATCATTAATTGGATAATAGAAAACCTTGCATTCATTTTCAAGCAAAGAAAAAACACCGTCCTTAATGTCCTGATTGACGATGTTTTTTTCTTTTCGCAGACGTGCTATATCCTCGCGGATTCTTAAAATATCTTCTTCTTTCAGGAGTCCTCCATCAGGGTGACTCATATAGCCGATCCTCCAACTTCATATACTCACGAATGGTCTTTTCTACGAATGCAAAATCCTGCGCCAGTTCGGGTTTCCCCATACACTGTACCGAAGCGATTCCCTGAATCGGAAGATTTGACGAATTAAGCAGCGCATCAACGGTTACGGAAAGCGCTTCGGCAATACTTGCAATCTCTTTAATATTGATTGCCTTTTGTCCGTTGATAATTTTCTGTACCATTTGTCTGGAAATATTAAGCTTCTTAGCCAGATCCGTCTTCTTCATATTTTGTGTATCCAAAACAATCTGAATATTCTGTCCGACCGTTTCAAAGTAATTCATGGTGCTCCTCCGGGACTCTATGTCGAGAATATGACCCTCCGATCCTCGCTCTACATATAGAGTATACGTGGAATGAGTTTACATCATGTAACGATTTCTGTAAACATTTTGTTTACTTTTCCAGAAAGAGAATGTCAACAATTCCAGTAAGTCTTACAATACGCTCTTTGCACAATGCCCGCAATATGATATATGCATAACTACCGCATACGTTTCGCCATATCTTCCTGACTTCAAAATCAGTCCTATGGCTGATGTCTTCTCGATCCTGATACAAAACGCTCAAAAAATTGCATTCTTCCTAATAAAACTGTTACATTCTTCCTAACGAAACCATTGCATTCTTCTTAATTGAAGCTTGATAATGCCTGAAATTGGTGTATGATGTCAATAAGAGGTGTGCAATATGTATTTGCCAAGATTGATAGAAAAGAGCATTAGGGAGAGGCTTTCATACATTGGAGCCATTCATATTGAAGGCCCAAAATGGTGTGGAAAATCCACAACGGCATCGCTATTTTCCAAAACAGTAATCAAGCTCCAGGATCCAATCGTTTTTAACCGGTACAAAATATATGCAGCAACCAATAAAAATGATCTTCTTTATGGCGATCATCCGATTCTTTTCGATGAATGGCAGAAAATACCCGAATTATGGGACTTCATCCGACTTGATGTTGACGATCATCCAAATAGCCGTGGACTTTATCTATTAACCGGTTCAGCAAAGCCGATAGAGGATCGTGAACGCCACTCCGGATCTGGTCGAATTGCGACGATCAAGATGAGACCGATGTCACTTTTTGAATCCAGAGATTCATCCGGGGAAGTATCGATTGCCGAACTTTTCAACAATCCCGAATATCACATGCGAGGCGAATCTACACTCACCATATCTGATCAAGTAGATTTAGTGTGTCGAGGCGGTTGGCCTGGTATATTACAATCACCGAAAGAAAGGATTGCCAGCTATATCCATGATTACTATAAAAGCCTCGTCAATGTTGACATTATCGATGTCGATGGCACTAAAAGAGATCCCAAAAAAGCCGAAGCCGTCTTAAGAACGTATGCAAGGGCAATTTCTACGTTGACCGACTATCAAACAATGGTCCGGGATCTGGAGAGTGTCGGCGATGGCATCAATATAAACACGCTAAGTTCCTATATCAGTGCTTTCGAGAAAATTTTTGTAATCGAGAATGTGGAAGCGTGGACTCCAAAGCTGCGAAGCGCCAGCAAAATCAGATCAAAACCCAAAAAGCAGTTTGTCGATCCTTCGCTTGCTGTCATAGCATTGGGCGCGAGTTCGAGAGAACTGATAGAAGATATGGAGACATTTGGCTTTTTCTTCGAATCAATGGTAACGCGGGACTTACGTGTGTATCTCGCTTCCCTGAATGGTGAAGTTTTCCATTATCGTGATAATACGGGGCTGGAGGCCGACTGCATTTTGAAATTGGATGATGGACGATGGGCAGCTGTCGAGGTGAAAGTCGGAGGAAACAAGGTCGATGAAGCAGCGGCAAATTTACTGAAACTGAGAGATCGAGTGGATACAGATCATATGACAGTGCCCATTTTTTTAATGGTCGTTTATGGCGGACAACATGCGTATCGAAGGCCGGATGGTGTTTTTGTTGTTCCCATAGGATGCTTGCGAGATTAAGAGAAGGCATGATCCGGAGCGTCACTTTCAGTTTTTCACAACGTCTGCCGGTGAATCTTGATTCTTATATTTAGCGATGTCCGTCAACGAGATGTAATCTTCATCCTTTTTAGTTGATATCACTGCAATTTCTTTTCTTTTTGCATGAATGATCAATTGAGATAGGATCTGCAAAAAGACTGTCATTTGAGACCGCGCATTTTTACCTGGAAACGATGTTGTATTTTATCGGAAGTGCCGGGTCGGCTTTAAGCATACTCAACATTCTGCGAGCGGTTCCAATCGGCTTATTTGTGCCGGCTTCCCACGCTTCTACTGTTTTTGTTGAAACGCCCATAACAGCGGCAAAAGAAGTTTGCGTCATTTGTAAAGTGTTTCGTACGCTTTTGATTTCCTGGGCATTGAAATCAGGGACAGGACTTACAGTGCATTTTGCCGTCCTTGCCTTTACTGTGCCCTTTTCGTATCCGACTGCTTCATTTAGGCCGGTAATTAGGCTCTTATAAATATCCATATTCATTCACCCCCCTTTTTGGTTTTTCGTCTTTTTCTATTTCATTGTGCCTTCAAGAATTTTTATCAATCTCTTGACAGCGTTTTGTTCCTCTTTGCTAAGGTCGTCTTTTTCATTCTTGGGGTATACGGTTATTAAATAAATACGTTCGTATGCTGCAAAATCGACATAACACACTCTCGCACTGCAGCTTTTTCCTTGATTTTCAAAGGCAAAACTAATTTTTCGTAAACCGCCTGTCCCTTTCATCAAAGCGCCTTTAGCAGAATCCATAGTAAGATCCTCTTGCAGGGATTTCAAATCCTTATCTCTAAAGCCCATGGCTTTCCACTGCTTATCGAATTCGGAGAGCATAACAAATTCTCTGGTCATTGTTTCACCTGTTCTTCCTTGTATTTTACCCTATTATCTAGGGTTATTCAACATGTTTCTGTTGCCGTTTTGGGGTGATGCCTGCTAGTGTCCAGCATTCTCCATAATTCCTTTCAAAAAAGAAGCCGCCTTGGTATTCCCAAAGCGACTTCAAATGTGCTTTTTTCTTCGGCTATTCACCTATCCAGGATAAGTTAAAGCGAAATCTTCTGAGACCTCGATGCCAACCGCCTGAAAAGTCGGGCACGTCTACAGTCAATGTGATTATACTCTCTGTGTCCAATGGCCGAAATATGATATAGGCGAAACTAAGCATAGGCATGGCAGATCGGTTTATCCGTCATAACATCTCGAATCCTTGGAGGCCCTTTTTGAGCGGAACAATCTCAATTGTGTAGCCCAGCGGGTTGAGTACCTTAAGTAGTGTATCAATTTGCGGAGTGGCCCTCATGTTCTCCATTCTTGCGATTGCAGGCTGCTTAACACCGGAAAGTCTGGCGAGTTCTCTTTGGGATAGTCCGCTCTTTTCTCGTGCAGCTATCATTTTTCCGATAAGAGAAGCCTCAAAGAGTATCTGTTCTTTTTCCGAAGAGGATACCCTCTCTTCATCAGACATATAGTCATCAAATGTCTTGATTTCTTTCTTGATCACTTTTTCCACCTCTTTTTCCCACCCTTTGCAAGAAATCTTTCTGTCTGAGCAGCGCTTTCTCGATTTCCTTGTCAGGTGTCTTTTGTGACTTCTTTACAAAATGATGTAGAAGCACAAAGGTATCATCTTTCCAGTAAAAGAAAAATATGCGATTTTTCAATGGCCGCAATTCCCAAAGACTGCCTTCTATGTGATTAACAATTGGCTGGCCAATGTGCGTCCCGTATTCTTTTAACGCTTGCAAATATGCAAGGATCTTTATGCGGTTCACGCGATCGGTTTTACTTGTTTTTCCCTTTTTCTGCAGTTCGTCCAAGAAGTCAACAATCTCTGAATTCCCATCTTTGCCTCTGTAGAACACAATGTGAAACATAACTTCTCCGCCCACCATTATGATAACATATACGTTATCAATTTCAAGTATTTCTCATTCCATAATGAATGAAATGACAGAACGCCTTCCAGTAAAGCATTCTGCATTTTTCAAAGTTCCTTTCAAAAAAAGAAATCGCCTTGGGGTTTCCAAAACGACTTCAAATAAATTTACTTAATCTTCGGCTATTCACCTATTCGGGACAGGTGGATAGCAAAAACGATTCCTGGACCTCGATGCCAACCTCCTGAAAAGACGGGCACGTCACTAGTCAATGTGATTATACTCTCTGTGTCCGATGAGCGCTATATGATATAAGCGAAATTTAAGAATTCTCAACCCGTCTCTTGAGTCCTATTGGCGTTCCGTCATTTATTCGGGTGCAATGCCGCGTCCTACAAATTTGCCCTCGCCCAAGTCACTGTATACTCCGGACAATCTCCAAAATCTTATCTCCATATTTCTGACATTTAACATCACCAAATCCGGAAATCTTCTTTAAATCCTCGAGCGTGCCTGGCATGACAGCAATGACGGCAAGCATCTGGACATTGTTAAAAATACAATAAGTATTGATTAGATCCTCATTTAGATCTGAAAGAAATGATTCATTTTTCGGATTGACTGATAAAAAAATAGCTGCCCCTCCTAAAAAAGGCTCATAATAGTTATTATGTTCACTCGAAGCCAAAATTTCTTTTATGTATTTTATCAGCCACGTTTTTCCACCGGCCCACCTTAAAAATGGCTTTGAGATCTCATCCGAATCACTAATCATTTTATTCCTCAAACTCACATAAATAATTTACTATATTTCCTATTATACCTTGATAATTAACTTAATACTTACATTTCATTATTAAATGCAATAAATTTTTCAATTCATTAATTTCCCAAAGTCCTCATTCGCATTTCTCATTCTCACCCCACCACCAACTTATTCGTCTTCTTCAAATACTTCGCTGGAATCGCCTTGTGTAGTCTCCAAGTGATGTTCATCGGCCGACTTCCTTCATGCTTTACATAATCTGCGAGTCCCAGGAAAGTATAAGGGGCGGTCCCTCCAATATCCGTTTTGAATTCACGAACAAATAGCATGACCGTGCTTCCAAGTGCCTTGTGATTGCAGTATCGTTGTCCTGTCGCAGACTGATCGTTTGTCGTACTTTGACTTTGCCAGTGAAAGAGCGTCTCATTGATGGAGTAATCGTTGTATAGGGTTGTTGGCGAATAGTCTTTGTCTGATTTGTTGAGGGTAACAAAGAATATGTCGAGCTTTTTCTCGGGCAAATATTTGACACCTTCTCGGATTGTTGAAGGCTTCATAAAGTCCATGGCGACAAGGATTTGATCTCGTGTATAAGTGCAATGCAAATCCAGAGGACAGTCGAATCCTACGTCGACCGGCTCATCAATTATATCGATCTTATTATAGTTATATTGAAGAAGCTCAATGACGTCCGCCAGGAGGACAGGGGAGTTTTTGAGGAGCATGAGTCTTTCGTAGAGATGGGATCTACTAGTGTCCTCGTCTGCATCCGCCCAGACAGAATAATGAAACATCTGAAGCATTCGGAGTTGCTTCTCAGAAAGATTGTATATATCGATCAAGTCCATAATTGGCAGGCTTGCAAGCAGATACTGTATCCATTTTCTCGAATCAATCGCGCATATACGAGGAAGCGCCTTTGATATGGCCTCCTCGAGCGGTTCTTCGAATCCATCTCGAATACCTGCTGCCACACATAATCGAGAGAAAGTTCCTCTCGACAGCATATTTCTCACATCCAAATGGTAATGATCTGCAAAATTCGCAAGGGTTACTGGTTTCCCAGAATCATCTTCAAATGTCGCAATCCGTGAGACTAGCCCCGACATTTTCCCAAAGGATTGGCGGATGTTTTCGAGAATGTGCTCTTTGGCTTTGCGTTCGAGTTGGATGTAGCAGCCTTTGGGTAATGAGAGAAATCCGTTTTTGATTTCGTGTTGGACGCTTTTGGTTGTGTTTGAAAGAAGGGCAGCAAATTTATCTTCGAAGTTATATTTTTTGTTGGCTTGTCCAATGAAGTCTAAGACAGTTAAACAGTCCTTGTCTTCGCTTAAACGAAGACCACGTCCGAGCTGTTGCAAAAATACCGTAAGACTCTCAGTTGGACGCATGAATAGCACCGTATTTATCTCCGGAATATCAACACCTTCGTTGTAGATATCAACAACAAAGATAAATCGAATCTCTCCTCTAACCAGGCGTTTTTTTGCAGTACTGCGCTCCTCATCTGGCGATTGACCTGTGAGGCTCATCGCAGGGATATTGTGAGCAATAAAGTAGTCAGCCATGAAGTTCGCATGTTCGACGGAAACACAGAATCCAAGTCCTTTTACTTCATCCAAATCCGTTACATATTTAAGGGTTGATTGAATGATCATATTGGCGCGTTTGTCGGCGGATGCCTGATTAAGGACGTAAATTTTCGAGAGCTCCGTACGATCATATCCTCCACGAGCCCATTTCAGGTCGTCTAGATCCACCGTATCAGTCACGCCGAAATACTGAAAAGGACTGAGAAGTTTACGGTCAATTGCCTCCGGCAGTCTAATTTCCGCAGCAATGCGATTATCAAAATATTCAAGAATGTCCCTGCCGTCCATGCGTTCTGGTGTTGCCGTAAGTCCAAGTAGAATTTTTGGAGTAAAATGCGTCAGAAGCTTCTGGTAAGTCGGTGCTGCGGCGTGATGAAACTCATCAATAACAATATAGTCATAGAATTCGGAAGAGATGGCATTTTGCATCGTCTGTGAATTGAATGTCTGCACGGAGAGGAAGAGATGATCCAGACTAGTAGGGCGAGAATTTCCGACAAACAAATCCCCGAAGTTCGGATCTCGTAAGACTGCCTGAAAGCAAGCCATGCTCTGCTTCAATATTTCCTCGCGGTGGGCAACGAACAAAAGGCGATTCGGTTTTCCGTGATTTTCTTTAACAAAACGCTTGTAATCAAACGCCGAAACTACGGTCTTTCCCGTTCCGGTAGCTGCTACAACTAAGTTTTTGAAAAACCCACGTATTTTGCGCTCGGCATCAAGACGATCCAAAATTTCTTGTTGAAACGGATACGGAGAGATGTCAAAAAGAAAAGGACCTCCGTTGCCAGTATCAGAATATTTTTCAGCTTTTAGCGCCCGCTCGAGTCGCACTCTATCACGTTCACCATAGGCTTCAAATTCCGGCGAATTCCAATAACTTTCGAATGTCGCTTCAATCTTTTTGACTGTCTCCGGAAGGTCTTTTGTTGTAATTTTCACATTCCATTCTAAGCCACTTGAAATCGCAGCATTCGACAGATTTGACGAACCAACATAGGCTGTCGTGAACCCAGTCTCGCGGCAAAACACATAGGTCTTGGCGTGCAGGCGTGTTCTTTTCGTGTCGTAAGACACCCGAATCTTGGTATTTGTAAGAGATCGAAGTTCTTCGATTGCCTTAATATCTGTTGCACCCATGTACGACGTCGTGATCACGCGAAGCTGACCACCTCGCCTGGTAAAAGCGATAAGTTCCTCCATGATTAATCGCAGTCCACTCCATTTGATAAACGAAACAAGCATATCAATACGATCCGCCGACACAATCTCTTTTTTAAGTTCAGAATACATACTCGGTTCGTGAATCGATCCCGTAAAAAGAGAACTCTGTGCAATCGATGTCTCAGGACGAACGATAGTATTTTTTTCCTGAAGCGCAAACACACTATTTTGTTTGCGTAAAAGCGCCATTAGTTGTTCCGCGCGATCGTCCACTGAAAGGGCTTCAAATTCTCCTGCACCCGTTGCCTCTGCAAGAACTTGAACAATTCTATTTGCGACATCTATTTGAGACTGTAGGTTCCCCCCGTTGTCCTTGACATTGTCTAGACCCTTTTCGATGATCTCCGTTATATAGCGCGAAAGAATCTTCGAGGCCTCCGCAGCGTCAATCGGAAGGCTCTCAATATAGTTCTCTGTGTCACCATCAAGTTCTTCGCCGAGTGCTTTACTGATGACTTGCTCATATAGGCCGGGTGTTAACATGAAGGGCCTCCTTAAGGATAACTATAAAACAAACGAAATACAAATAGTACTTCAACCCCAGCAGTTCGCAAAGAATTTTTCGTCCCTTTCTATATTATAGTCGATAATTCTTCATAGGGCAGCATATATCTCCCCCTCCCCCACTATCAGCACCCGATGTCCATTTTCCTGCATTTGCAGGGCTTTTTTGACTTTGGTTCCGTAATTGCCGTAGATCCAGGCTTCGCTACCCTGACCGCCGACGATGAGGTAATCTACTTCTCTGGTGATGGCGGGGATGCAGACGCCGCCGCGGGTTGAGATGTGTTTCTCTACTTCGGCTTTTGTGCCGTGGCTGAAGTCGCCGGTGAGGCAGCAGGTTTTGCCGGACAGGTTGATGTTAGTGACGCTGGATTTAGCAGGTTGATTAACGCCGACAGCACTGGGTTTCTCGGGTCGATTGTTGCAGCAGTCAGAAGGCTAATCAGACAGGTTGTTGCCGCTGGAGGAAGGCTCCCCGGACAGACTTCTTCCCCCGTCACCCGTTTGTCTGGGATTGAGAAACTGTTCGAAGATCGTTATGAGGATTTTTTCTTCTTCGGAGTCGAGGATTCCGTCCGCAAGAACATGTGTCAGTGCATCAAATATTTTGTCAAAGGGGTAGTTGCCTTTGAGGTTGTCGTGCGATTGCATCCACAGGTGGAGGGCGGAGGCTTCTTTTGCATTAATTTGGGTATCGCTTACGATTCCTTTTATGATTCCCATGAGGATTTGCATCGCTTGTGTTGTATTGGAATAACGCGCGGATGTGATGTGCATGCCGACCAAGCGAAGTAGTCTCTCGTATTCTTTGGCTGAGAGGTGGTCGTCTTCGAGCACGTCGGACAGCATTTGGAAGCTTTCGTGGAAGTTCACATCTCTCTGGTACGCTTTGTTTTCCTGCATCCAATCGTGGAGCGCTGCATGTTCTTTTTGCGTGATGATTTTATCACACCCGATGCCCCAGAGAATTCCATACAGCAGATTCATTGATTTCTGTAATGTCGAAAGCTTGGCCGAATGGGCCGGCTGATTCGATTGATAGCGGTATGTCTTGATATCGGTGTCATCCACTGGGTACTCCCTGTCGAGCCATTCGAAAAGTGCTTTGCACGCCGCCGTGTCGCACATGGCGTTGTGATGGTTTGCAAGATCGATTTCTATTCCTTCGCACAAGGAAGAAAGACCGTATCCGCCGAAACGCTCTCTGGGGAAATGCCGCCTGGCTTTTTCCATGGTGCAGATGTAAGACATATCCGGCACAGGAATATCATAATCCGTCAGTGTTTTGGCAATTACGCTTAGGTCGAATCGGGCGTTGTGAGCCAGAAGGACGCCGGTGGTGAAGTACCCCGCGATTTTGTCCCATACGAGGTTGAAGGTCGGCGCGGTTTCGACCATTTTGGGCGTGATGTGATGAATCTCTATGTTGCGCTCGTTGAATTCGGCCATCGGATTCACCAGAAATTCCCTGCTGAAAACGACGCTCTTGTTCCTTACATGGATGACGGCAATGGATCAGATGGAGTTGTTCTTGAGGTTGGGTGTCTCTACGTCAACGATCGTATATACGTCCAGAAGATTCTTCGAATTCATAGGTGTTCCTCGTGTGGCGGGGGGCCTCCTGCGCGGGTGGTTGGGTGCCGGGTGGTGGTGCCAGGGGGCGGCGTATGGGGTCGTGCTCCCCTTAATGAACTTAATAATACCATCTATTCTGTCTTTCTTACGTATATATCATCTTGAGTTTGATTTCTGGATGAGGTAATTTTGTCGTATTGGTTTGTCTCTATTTTGGCGGACTCGATCACGAGATTGAAATGTGAAACACCTATTGATTCCGCCAATATTATTGCATCAATTGATACGTTTTTGTTGACGGGAGAAAAAAGTTATTGTATCCTTTAACTACATGGGAGTGGTGCGATGAATATATTTTATAATCAAAACTACACCATTGAAAGAATCGAGGAGATTCTTGAGAGTATTCAGGAGTGTGTTCGACGCAACCGATATATAATATCCCGAAACGCAAATCGGCAAGAGAATGACAGGTTTTTAACTGATTATAACTTAACGTCAGTGAAGCAAAGAAGCATTTTTATGGAAATTAAAGCGACGGATTTTTGTCACTCGCTCCAAAATACGAATGTTGGGTTTGAACACGAGGTGCTTTTTGTTTTTTGTCCACAGACGCGTCTACACAATTTTGATGGAAGGGAAGAACAGGTTGATATTTATTTGAAATTTAATATTCTCGAATGTGATGAGGAAAATCGCATGATTGTAATATCCTTTCACAAACGGAATAAACCGATAGCTTATCTTTTTAGATAACTTTGGGTCCTGAAAGGAGGCGACTGAAATGATTGGTAATAGAACATTTTGTGAGGAATGTCGAAAAGATGTTCCGTTCAAAGTTGTTGAAAAGCAAATGAGTGGCGTTTTGAAAGGTGAACACTATGAATATTCAGGGGAAGCAGCGATATGTACTGACTGTGGATCAGAGGTTTATGTTGCAGAAATCGAAGATAATAACTTAAAAGCACTTTATGATGCGTATAGAAAACAGCACTCAATTATTTCTTTAGTGAACATTTTAGAATTGCCAGAAAAGTATGGCATTGGAAAGAGGCCGCTCTCTTTATTGTTGGGTTGGGGTGAGATGACATTTAGTCGATATTATGATGGTGATATGCCGACAAAACAGTATTCAGCTATTTTACAACAGCTTTATGATGATCCTTCTTATTATCGCGAGTTACTCGAAACACACAAAAAGAGCTTGAAGTCTGATTTGGCCTATGAAAGAAGTAAACGTATTACAGATGATCTGCTAGGTAAAATCGAAATGCCGCGTTCAAAACTGGATGTTGTAATTGAGTATTTGCTGTGTATGTGTGAAGATATAACTCCGCTTGCTTTGCAAAAAGCTTTGTATTATGTTCAGGGTTTTTACTACGCCTTTATGAATGAATTTCTCTTCGATGAGGATTGTGAAGCATGGGCACACGGCCCCGTGTATCCTGAAATTTATCACAGATATATTGCTTACCGCTTTGACCCCATAGAAGGAAATAAGACGTGCAATACATTTGCCTTAACGATTGACGAAATAGCAGTCATTGACAGTGTTATTAAAAATTTGTGCTGTTTTAGCGGAAAAACTCTAGAGAACTTCACACATGCAGAACAGCCATGGTTAAGATCTCGAGGGGATATGCCGATTACTGCATCCTCTAATCGAATAATACACAAAAAGTATATCGGAGAATACTTCAGATCGGTGAAAGAACATTGTGACATGATTAATCCAGCGGATATTGAATATTACTCGAAAAGAATGTTTGATCGCTGTGTCTAGAAGACAGAAAGTGATTTGCGTATGACGAGCCAAGACCACCGTATGTGTCCTGTATATGTCCAACTGTCTCGGACTCGCCTTAATGAATTTAATAATAGCATCTATTCTGTCTTTCTTACGTAATGTTTTCTTTTAGATTTGCACCATTTCTTTAGGAGCATAATTCTTATCCATAGACCAAAGTGATGCCATTCCGTTACTCAGACGAAAGACAGCAACATCCAGGTAGAAGTCTTCGAAGGCTCCGTTCTCGCGGAGTTTTTTCAGGAAGGCACGCGAAGGGTGTTCGCATATTTCATCTTTGAGAGCGTTGTCGTCTATTTCATCCAACCGACCGGTTACCCGGATCTGAACAGGGCCACAGCTAAAGCACAGTTCCACTTTGTTATTTTTAACAATCTGCGCGTACATTTCTCTTCTTTTTGCCATGTGGAACAGAATCCCCGATTCGTCTGCCCTATAAAGGAATACAGCCCTGACGTGCGGCTGATCATCTTCGACAGTCGCCAGGAACATGACCGGATTGTTTGTCATTGCTTCGAATATTTCATTTTTTTCCATTTCATTATCCTCCATATGTTATTGACTATTTTGAAACATACAGAAAAACAACGCTATGCCTGTTCACGCACAAGCCGTAACAATACACGCATTTTAAGTGACCCGTGAAGCAAATAATGGAAAAGTGCTGTCACGGCCGGCTGCTGTCACTGTTGAGGGCAGACCTTTTCCTGTATTCACCGGGTGTCATTCCTGTCCACTTCTTGAAAGCACGCCGGAAAGAACTAACATCCGCAAATCCGAGTAAAAAGGTAATATTCTCAACCGTGTCATTCTCCCGCAAGGATTTTTTGGCGACTCTTTCCCTTGTGTTTTTTAGCATTTCGGCAAAGACCGCGTTTTCCTGCTTCAAGTGCATCTGAAGTGCACGAACACTCATGGCACATTTTCTGGCAATAAAGTCGACGCCCAAATCTTTCCGTTCAAGGTTTTCCAGAATAAGCCGGTTCGTCCGGTAAGTAATGGAATTGTTCTCCAATGAGGCCAGAAATTCGCGCGCATATTCTTCGAAATAGGCCAGCAGATTCTCGTTGGGTTGAAGAACCTGCATCTCGACAACCGCCAGGTCAAAGAGCATATAATTATCTTCCCGTTCGAACAGAACCGCTGCATCAAATATTTGCGTATACGCCTCTGTATTTTCGGGAAAAGGAAAGGCAAATCCTACTTCCAGCGGTCGAATATTCTTGCCGCTCAGATTTTTTGCCAGACAAATCAGACTCGAAAAATAGCCTTCAAAGCAATTACGCGGTATCTCCGGAGCATCCGCAGGAACAACAAGCCTCACTGTTGCCTTTCCATCTTCCACATGCAGTTTTCCGGAAATAAGATTTCCGACAATGTCGGAGTATTTCGCAAATTTGACGAATCCTTCGAGGACCGTCCTGCAATTCATCATCATATAGCCCACAATCGACCAGCTGCCAGCCTCGGCGAACTGTCCCATGTGCAATCCGAAAAATGGATCCTTCGATACTCGCGCGGCCATTTTCTCGACTTCAATATATTTCTCGATTTCAAACCTATCCTTTTCCCTTCCCACCGGGAGCATTATGGGCTTCATCGGTGAGAACGGCGCGGGCAAAAGCACAACGATCAAGCTGATCCTAGATCTGATCAAACGCAATAGCGGCGACATAAAGATATTCGGGAAAGACAACATCTCTCATGGTATCAACATCAAAGAAGACGTTGGAATTGTCTTTGACGAAAGCAATTTCCCAGAGACACTGCGTTCCTGCGATGTCCCCCACATTATGAGACACATATATGCGAATTGGGATGATGCGGTCTTTGCGAAATACATGCGCAAATTCGAGCTTCCCTCCAAAAAGCCGTTCGCGAAATACTCGCGCGGCATGAAGATGAAGCTTGTCATCGCGGTCGCTTTGTCGCACCATGCGAAACTGCTTATTTTAGACGAAGCCACAAGCGGACTTGATCCCATCGTCCGCGATGAAATACTAGACGTTTTCCTTGACTTCATACAAGATGAGGAACACTCGATTTTCATCTCCTCACATATTATTTCCGACTTGGAGAAAATTGCCGACTATATTACGTTCATTCACAAGGGACAGATTCTTTTTAGCGAGTCCAAGGATGATCTACTGGATAAGTACGGCATTTTGAAGTGTTCGGCAGAAGATCTAGAAAGCGTCTCGCCAGCTGCAGTATTAGGATCGCGCAGAAGTCAATTCGGAATAGAGGCTCTCGTAACGCGTTCGCAAGTCCCGGATGGATTGGTGGTTGACCCGGCAAGCATTGAAGAAATTATGCTCTTTCGCGTTAAGGAGGCTCATGTATGATTGGATTATTGCTCAAAGACCTTTTCTCTATGAGAAAGCAAGTTGCCGTTATGGGCGGACTGGTCGTTTTTTACATTTTGTTCGGATTCATACTCAAGCAGCCCGCAATGGTTTCGGGTATGATGGTTGCCCTTTTTATTGGCATCCCTCTTGGTCTGATGAGCTATGATGAGACAAGTAAATGGGATCGGTATGCGCTATCCATGCCCATTTCTAAGAAGGTCCTCATAGGGAGTAAATACGTTATTTCTCTTATCTTTCTGACGGTAAGTCTTCTTGTGATGTTCGCCGTTAATTTTCTTTCCGTGGCCATTTTCCCAGACAAGATGACTCCGGAGGATGCCTGCATGCTGTCACTTGCGGTCATGGGCGCCGGCATGCTGTACACATCGATCATGCTTCCGGTTATCTATCAATTCGGTATCGAGCGTTCGCGGTTTCTCATGATCGTCGTCTTCGCCGCGCCACTTATTTTATACTTCATCCTATCAAAAGCAGGTGTAGACAGACCTTCCCTTTACACGCTCAAAACACTTGCCTATTTTGCGCCTGTCATGATGATTCCCGTCTTCCTTCTTTCCGCGTGTCTGTCTCTTTTCATTGCTTCGAGAAAAGAATACTAATCCGCAAAAACCCTGTTGATTTCTGAAACGTTGACACGAATGCACGCCAAATACCTAAGCTTGTCTGCGGCATCATATAGCTGTTTTCGATATTGAATATATGTATTTGAGCCTCTTTGCAGTCCTTCGTACATCGCTGACAGAAGCATCATCAGATAGGTCTGCTTCTGTGTGTCGGAACTTGCCAGATTCGCTATTTCTTGAAGCATTGCTGCCTCATCTGCCTCGCTTAACCGGTGCGAATGATCTTCAGACAAGATGCTTGACGCAAACCGGCACAGACTACGCAAATAACTGGCTGCTGCGGGCGCTTCCGGTGGTGAATAGGAGAATTCAGGTTTTGCTGATGATGAAATACTATTTTGTTCGATGCCTGTGAATGGAAGCATAATTTCGCGAATTAATTCAAGAAATCTTCTGCCAAAATCGGTAACTAAAATGTCTTTCGTCACGATGCGTGCGCTCTGCTTCGCCCTGTCAAGTATCCATGTGCGAACCCGATACATTCCGTTATCAAAGGTAATTGTCCCGGTAATCATATAGTCAAGTGACTCTTTGGCACATAGGGCAAATAGGCTTTGTACATCCGGCTCAAGCGGACGAAGCTTCTGCTTTGAGACATCCCTGGTCGGGAACAAAACGATTGGGTTGCTATGCGCTGTAAAAAGGAGCTGTTCGCCTAAATAGAGCGGCAACGCCTCGCACAGCCACTTTGCCGATTTTCCTTCGGCAATATCTTTCTGAGAAGAGAGATATGTCGTATCCGCGTACAGATAGACACCTACCCGCCTATAAGAATCAGGCGATGGGAATATGTCTGTAAGTCCAGGCAAATTGGTTCGCCAGATCGGAATGGGCATAACCAGGGGTCTTCCCTCTGTTTCTTCTTCACTTGTATCCGTCATGAACTCATCGACACTTGACGCCTGATCCTCGTTTGGCGCCTGGGTTATCTCTTCCGGGAGACCTGTTGATGGTTTTTCTTCTTGATTGGTATTCGCCGGCTCGTCGTTTGGCACTGGCGGCTCTTCCTGCGCCTTGGCAACTGAGTATGTTGACTCTTTTCTCCGCATAGTAGCAAATGACCGTTCAAAATCTTCGAGATATGTATGAATGTCCGGATTATCTTTTCGTCTGATATCGGCAAGTAAGGCCTCTCCCTCTTCCGCTCGTTTTGTCTCGCGAAAAGCCTGAAGAAGATTCAGACCTATGTATATGTTGTTCACATCTACCTGGTAATGAGGAAAGAGAAGCTCAATCATCTCTTCCGGAAACGCATTCTGACCCAGATCCGCAGACATCAGGAAGAGTGCGTAATCCGAAATCTCCGTTAGCGCCAGCACTTTCGCATATAATTCTATTGCATGCGAGATATTCTTCTCTTGGAGAGCCATCCGGGCAAGAAAAATCTGTGGCAAAACACTGTTTTCTATCCGGCAGAGCTCCTCAAGCGCAGATGTCACCGCTAGATTCCCGCCTTTCTTGTAACAATATGTAAGAAGAAGGCTTAGTTTCTCCTCCTGATTTGGGTCATCACAAAGAGAGAACCAGATATCCTGTGTGGTCTCCTGCGGGACCACCGCCTTCTCTTCTTCCTGTTTCGGAGCTTGGCCTTTATCGCCCACATGGAATAGATTTGATAGCTTCATATTTGCCTCCAACATTCATCGCAAGAATTTCGTGCCATCAGAAGCAGTTGACTCGCCGCTTCTCCCGATCACAACTTCCTTTTTCCTCGCATTGATAGCAGATCTCATTAAGCAGGAATTCCTTTCTCTCATACCGCTGAAGATTCTCAAGCGTTGTTTGCGCTATGGCCTGCATCGCCTCTTGGGTAAAAAAGGCCTGATGTGAAGTCACGAGAACATTCGGGAAACTCATTAGTCTTACAAGCGCCTCATCCTCGAGGATTTCATTGGACTTATCTTCGAAAAAGTAGTCATCCTCTTCTTCGTAGACATCAAGCCCGACGCCGCCAATTTCTCGATTCTTCACAGCCTCAATTAAGGCAAGGGTATCCACAAGTGCTCCTCGCGAGGTATTAACTAAAATGGCAGAATTCTTCATTTTCTGAAGTGAATCCTGATTGATCATATACTTCGTCTCTGGTGTAAGCGGGCAATGCAGCGAAATCACATCCGCCTGCTTCCAGATCTCATCAAGAGAGACAAATTCAATGTCAGAATCCTTGGGTGGGAAACGGTCATATGCAATTACCTTCATCCCAAACCCGTGCAAAATGTCAATCATAATCCGGCCGATTTTACCTGTTCCGATAATGCCTGCCGTCTTATCATGAAGATCTATACCCTGCAGTCCATTGATGCTAAAGTTATAATCCCGTGTTCTGGAATAAGCGCGGTGTGTTTTTCGGTTAACGGAAAGCAGCAGCGCCGCCGCGTATTCGGCGACCGCATACGGCGAATATGCCGGAACACGCATAACATGAACCTTCTTAAATGCGGCGGCAAAGTCGACGTTATTAAATCCCGCGCATCGCAGTAAAATGACTTTGACGCCCAGCTTCGCAAGCTCGTCAATCACTTCTTTACTGACAGAATCATTCACAAAAACACACACGGCATCACACCCTTTTGCAAGAACAACTGTATCCAGAGACAGATGGCTCTCGATATAAATTATTTCGTATCCGTATTCCACGACATATGCGTCAAACCATGTGCGATCATAGGGTTTGGTATCATAAAAGGCTATCTTCATCTTCTGCTATACAAATACATCGCGCCTATATCCGGCGCATGTAGATGTCATACCTTCCTCTCTCTTTTGGATTCTACTTTATGCTTGCGGGGCGATAAGCGGCGACTTCCCCGTCCTTTTGTATTCCATAAATTCCTTCGTCGCAGCGGCCTTCAATCGCTTCTGATAATCTGCATAGACAAGTGGCTCTCTGTCGCTTAGGACAGCATCTATCAAATCACAATAGAAAAGCATATGTGTTCCAATATCCCTCTCGTCAATCAACCTGCATCGAAAACATGCTGCCGCATCTGCCAGTATGGGTAGTTCCCCGAAAAGCTCCGATGGAACATTCTTCCACTTATCCGTTTGTCTGGCTGATTGATACCCAAAATTGGATATGACAAAGGGATGCACAGAGGAAGACAATACAGATACCGTGAATTCCTTCTCTTTCGAAATCAATTCCGTTGTTCGGTTCTTCTTTTCGGCACTATAAATAATCCTGGGCGGATCAAGCGTAACCTGTGCAAAGGCATCAATAACGCATCCGCCAAACCAATCACGATCTCGAACACCAATTACGTATAATCCATAAGAGATCTTCGTCAAAGCCGCCTTATCCATATAGCCTCCTGTATCACGCGTTTTGTCTACAACGTCCTGTTCCTGAGCGCTCGATCAGCAAAATCAATGGGCAGTCCAATAGGAAATACGCGGATGATTCCGGAATACTCCCGACCACGATCCAAGAGCATGCCTTCTTTTGGAAGAATGAAGGTTACTGTACAATCTGCGCTGACGGCACGCGAATCAACTTCGCCCGTATTCGCATCCACACCCGTAGGAATATCTATTGACAGGACTCTGGCTCCTCGGTCTCTAGCCTCGGCAATCTTATTTGTAATCAGTCGAAGATGCGCAGGCAAGGGGCGCGCAAACTCATATCCAGTACCGATAATACCATCAATAATCATGCACGGCATCCCGGAAATCTTCTCATCAATCATTCTTGATACGCCACTTCGAAGTGAATAGGGGTCGAACTCTTCGGCTGGGCGAACAGGTACCCCAAGAGTCATGGCCGCCTCTCTCAAATCATGCACCACCCCGGAATGCGCGTGCATGGGAAAGCAGTCCCAAATCGTAACCACATAGCCGCGACTATACAGGAGTCTTGCGGCAACATATGCATCACCGCCATTATTTCCTTTGCCGGCAAAAATGTGAATCGGCGTTGTCGTCGCTCCTGCCATATATTCACATATCTCGACAACCGCAAGGCCAGCATGCTCCATTAGAATCGGAATCGGTATCTTAAAATGATTCACCGCCTCCGCATCTACAATCTTCTGTTCCTCTCGTGTAAGAGCACGCTTCACACGACGAACAGGAACAAACAACGTCTTGGGCGGTTCCGGATTAAGAATACTCTTCTTGGGCCAGAAAGGGTTTTCCGGTTGTCTCATTTTACACGCCTCCATATTGGAACGACTGAATAAATAATGGCCTAACAGTATTTTATCACAAGTATTTTTCAGATTTGCAGACAAACATGATAAATGAACAAATATTCGTAAATCTTTAGTACAAATCGCGGCCCCTATTCTTATCTGCAATTGTACAAGCCCTATATATCGGAATAAAGGCAATAGCGATCACGCTGCCTGTCAGAAGCGACACGATCAGTAGAACAGGCAGATATGCCACCATATCTATGGTCCGCGTGAGTATAACCGCGGCGAGAATCTGCCCGACATTATGTGCCGCCGCGCCACCGACTGACACGCCGAAGACAGAATAATGCCTCCGAGAAATCAGAAAGTGCATGACAGCAAGTGAACAGAGACCGCCCAGCAAGGAAAATAGAAATGCAACCAGATTCCCACCGAAAGCAAACGTCAAAATGCATCTTGAGACAACAATCATGAGCGTAGGCGCGATACCGAAAAAGTACAGCGAAACAAGAGTCACAACATTGGCCAGCCCCAGGCGCATGCCGGGAACCGGAAAAAGAACGGCAGGAATGAGCCAACTCTCGGCAACGGATATTGCGAGAGAAAGAGAAATCATTATGCCAAATCGCGTATAATCTTTTGCCTTATACTTCACTTCTTACCTCCCTCTTCCTTATTGTGAAATGACATCATACGGCTTCTCCCCTGACGATGGCTCCTCCGATACGATTTTCAGGACAGCTCGGTTCGGGATGCAGACTGCCATGTCGCCAGGTTTCGAAAGAAACCCCACCGCTACACAGATCTGATCTTTGCAATTTGATTTCTCGATACACGCCTGCCCATTTTCGATACAGACGACAAAATCCGGATTCCCTTCAATGGGGCTATATAGCTTCTGCTCTGTCGACTGCGATAAATCAACGCGAAGAACCTCTTCTCCGTCGACAGTCAGAACCGCGAAAAGATCTCCCGTATTCGCCTTCATATGATTGTGATATAGATAAACGGACAGAAACGTCGTGACCGCAAGCATTCCGACAAGCCCAAGCACAAGCAGATCCCACTTCACAAAATGCAAAATGGGCTTTCCCCTGCTATCTCCGTCAAACTTCTTCGCATTTTCCGTAAATCGTTGTCCCAAAATAGTCGCCCTCTATGAAAAAAACGTTACTTCATTGCCTTCAGAAGCTGCAAATGTTCCCACAAGATCCTTGCTTGCCAGAATTTCTCCGTCACTTGTCACAAGAACAACAGAAAAATCCTGATGCGATCGCCAGAACTGCATCGCTTTCTCGCTTCCCATCACAAAAAGCGCCGTCGAAAGTGTGTCCCCCTGACTCCCATCGGCAGAAATGATAGATACAGACGCTAGATCACTTTCAGCTGGTTCGCCCGTATCTGGGTTCATAATATGAATGTACGTCTTCCCGTCCTGCGTGAAATTGCGTTCATACCCGCCGGACGTAATCACCGAAATATCCGTATCGGTCAGGATTCCCACGCAAGAGGAAAGATCAAACGGATCCGCAATGCCTGTTTTCCAAAGAGACGCATCTTCTTTTTCTCCGAAAACCGCTACATTACCGCCAAGTGAGATCATTGCTGCATCAACATCATAGGATGAAAGTACACGCTGCACTTCGTCACTCGCATATCCCTTAGCGATACCTCCCAGATCGATCTCCATATTCTCCTTTGTCAGAAAAACCGTCTGAGATGATTCGTCCAATTCGACATACTGATAGTCAACAAGCTCCGCTGCTGCGAGGCGTTCGTCGGAACTTGGGACATAGTAGGTGTCTGTCGTGAACCCCCAAAGATCCATCACGGGTGCGATCGTAATATCAAATGCGCCATCCGTTTCGCGCGATGCTTCAAGTGCCAACGAGATGACCTTATATGTATCCGCCGAAACCGAGGCGGGTTTGATACCTGCATTTTGATTAATCAGCGACACTTCGCTTGTATCAAGCGTGCGCGAAAACAAATTCTCAAGCTCATATACACGTAGCTTTGCCGCCTCCACTGCCAAATCTGCCTCTTTCCCATATGCGGTAATCGTCATATATGTATTCATCGAAAAGAAGTTTACCGTCGCCGTATTCTTCTTCGCGCCGCAGCCGGAAAGCGATGAGAGAAGAATCCCACACAGCAAACAAACAGATAGATATTGGCGGGCATGTGCGCATATTTGTTTCTGATTTGAAAAAAGCAATTGTTTTCCTCCAGACGAGCAAAAGATATCGTTCGATCACCCTGTCATCTTAGCAGAATCCTCAGACCAATACATAAAAACATGCAAAAATCTCGAAAAGGAAGCCTGTAGGGGGGGGCTACAGGCTTCGGCAAAAAGCGGCAAGATGGGGAAGCCGCTCGCGTAAGTAGACATCTTTTGTACAGATATTGACTTAGCATTGAGAATAGCAAAATCGAAGCGAAATGTACACAAAAAACACGAATTTCTTACATCTCGAAGGATTCGGATTTCAGACAATCAGTCCGTATTCTTTTTCGAAAACAGGCGAATCGGATCCATACCGCGAAACACACCTTTTCTTCGGAAAGCATGATAGATACCGACCAAATTCCCCGTCATAAGAATTATGCCGACAAACAAAATAAAGTACCAGTATATCATATAGACTTCTGCGTTCTGTGCAGACACCTCCCAATAGGGAAGAGGATAATCGGTTTTCCATATCGTATTTTCACCAAGAGGGAAAACCGTATCATATAGATTCAACAAGGAGAAGCGATCCGTATTATCAATCAGCAGAAAGTTGTGTTCCGTCTTACTGTATGTCGTAATCGCCAGGCTCAAATTATTAAGCGAAACTCCTGATATGTTCTCAGGCACAAGAACTTCATAACAGGTGATGGCTACCTGCGACAGATTGTCAGACGCATCTGTTAATAACCCCGATGCACTTTCGCCACCCACCTGACTTGCGTCCGCCGATGACTGACTCGTGAGGAAGTTCGTAAGCTCGTCAAAATAGATGTATGCCTTCGGATATTCTCCATACGATTTCTCATTAATTTCACTATCGGACGGAGCAACGACACCAACAACCGTATATGTTAACGATCCAACCATAACCTTCTGCCCTATGACGTCGCTAGAAGAAAATAATTTCCACGCTAGTGCTTCATCAAGTACGATGTTATACGAACTATGCTTTTCCTCAGTGAGAAAGCAACCGGATATCAGCTTCATCGGATGAAATTCCGAGTAAGATCCGCCGACCCCGTATATTTCTGTATCGATGATACTTGTAACATTTCCTGACTCATCGGCAACTCCGATTGTTCCTTTTGTCGAGGCAGAATACGCGTCAAACCATATTGGCGTATCCGAATCATCCGCGTTTTTACTGTCCTTCTCATAGGAGGCGACCGACAAGTCAATTGACTTCCGAATTGCCTCAAGATCAGATACATTTAGACTAACTGTGTTGTCAATATAGAGATCAGGGCCGCTTGCCTGTGCCTGTCCTCGGGCAATGCAGGTAATTTGGTCATAGGTCTGCTTCGTATCTGCTTGCCATGTCTCTGCGGCTAACTGAGCAGTCTGCGAGGATTTGACTTGCTGCATGCGAATACAGGAAACAATCACAAGCACAAGACCCAGCAGTGCAAAAATCATCGGAATGATAAACATAAGCTTCTTGATGCCGATAATAAATATATCCTTGCGTTTTTTGAAGAACGCGAAAATACGGGTATCTCTGATTTTCACTTATGAGACCTCCTGCTGCTCATCAGCAAGTCGAACCTGCGAACCATCCTCAAAAGGTTTGTTATATGAAGTGATAATGTACTGATTCTGCAGCGATGCACCATCTACAGCCGTTGCGGTATCACTTTCTGCCAGCACGGTGACAGAAACCTTCACAGCAACATATCTTGTGCCAAGCGGACTGTCTTTCGTCTTGAGAAGGTAGACGAATTTGCCTGAAGAGTCCGTGAAGATCGCGTTATTCGGCACAATGCAATCGTAATTCTTGTTCATATTGCTGACGGTTATATTGACGGACATGCCTACATAATAGTATTCACCTGTCATCTGAAAGGTAATCGACTTATTATTCTTCGGTGAGTTTGCACTCGGCTTGATCGATATAATCAAAGCATCATCTTCGTTGTAACTCATATCGCTTTGAGCTGACATACCTACCTGTAGATCCTTCACGTCAGCCGATGCAAAATCTATCGTGACCTTGTACCCCGCATCCGGATCAATGATAAGCGCGACAACGGTATCCTTTGAGACGGCGTCTCCTGATGCGACCGATATATTGGCCACGATCCCTGATACAGGAGCCACGATACTTGTCTGTGTCGAAGCAAGCGTCAGTTCGTCAACCTTCTTCTGAAGATCATCAATATTCTTCTGCTGGGCGGCAAGCTGATCTTCCGACTTAATCTCATCGACATTTGCCTGTTTCATTGCCGTGTCGAGGGTCTTCTTCGCAGTATCGAGTGTGGACTGTGCTTTTGTAACAGCCTTGGTGGCCTTATCTACTGTCAGGTATGCACTTGCAGTGGCTTTCTCCGTCTGCGCATTCGTCAGATTTGTCTGTTCCGTAGTAAGCGCCGTGTTCTTGGCTGCCAGGTCAGTATTCTTCGCATCGATAGATGTGGCATATGAATTCGACTGCGAAATATAAGTCGCTCGTTCTGATACTTTTGTGGTGGTATCCTGTCCATTAGCGATCATTTCAGCTATGACAGAATCATATTCCGATATGATCAAATCAACCGAACTTTTCTCGCTGGAAAGACTAGCTATGTCCGCGGTAATCGTATCGATGGCTGTCTGAATCGTTGCGATGTTCTTATTTGCCGTATCGATCTTTGCCTGCGCGGCAGCAATCGCAGTCGCCTTATTATTTGCATTTGCAAGATCCACGTTGGCGGCATCAAGTGCCTCCTGCGCAGCATCAATCGCATCCTGATAAGACGCAAAGTCAGCCGACTGCTCTGGTGTCAGATCCTGATATTTCTGTTCCAACAACGCGGCATCCAAATCCGCCTGCGCCTGAACAAGCTCGTCATTTGTCTCGGCGGGAAGAAGTGTCGCGATGACATCGCCTGCCACGACCTCATCATATGCAACCACACTAACTGTATCAATCGTCCTCGCAGATGTCGCCAGAACCTTCGTTGACTTCACGGCCTCTATGGTGCCGGCTCCCTTAACAGTCGTCGACAACATCCCCGAGGAAGTATATTGAGCCGAAACCTTTGCAAGTCGGTAATTCATAATTGTATTCGAAAAGAATGTCAGCAATCCCATAATTATGAGAAAGGCAACCCCCGCTCGAATGACCCATTTTCTGTTAAGTCTCTTTGTACCCTCTTCCATTTTACAGTCCTCCTGGTTGCTTTCCTTTGCCTGTTCGACTTGGTTCTCTTACTTGATTCCGGATCGAGAAATACCCTCAATCAGATACTGTTCACCATGTAAGAATATGAGAAGCGGCGGTATCATAAAGATGAAGGATGCCGCAAATGCGATTCCGACCTCACCACTGTTAATCTGCGACAAGAATACGGAAAGTGGCTGTTTGTCAGGATCCGTAAGTAACACGAGTGGCTGCTCAACCATATTCCAGTAGTCAATAAAGAGTAAAATACCCATCGCATATAATGCGCTTCGACACATAGGAATACAGATCATTGTAAAGATCTGCCATTCTCCAGCACCATCAAGCTTGGCCGCCTCAATATAGGAAGACGGAATCTGCCTCATATATTTCGTAAGCAAAAACACACTAAAAGTTGAGAAAATACCCGGAAGGATAATTGCCAGAGGCTTGTCAAGGATGCCCAATTTATCTGCAATCAAATAGTTCGGAACGAGTGTAACCTGAAAGGGCATCAACATAAGAATAATATAGGAAAAAAACAACACTTCTCTTCTCTTTTTTCTGTATCTGGCAAAACTGTACGCTGCAAGTGCGCCGGCAATCATTTGGAAAATGACGATCGGAACGACAAGCGTGACCGAGTTCCAGAACTTAATCAGATATGTCGGACTGTCAAACAAGATCTTCTCGTATTGCTTGAAGCTAACCATTTCCGGAATCAGCTTGAGCTTCGGTTCGCTCGCAAGATACGTTTTCGTAGAACTCGTATAGCCAGACAAGCTGTTAAATACTGCGCTGTAATTCGTCTTGATTTCGGTCTCAGACATAAAGGAATTCAGAATCGTGAGAACAATCGGCAAGAGCGAAACGACCGCGATCATGCAAGCGATGACGAAGAAGATCGTCATCGATATTCGGTATGTCAGAACATTTCTCGTAAGCTTCTTCTTATTCTTCCGTCCATCAAACCGCACTTTGCGAGAGACCGTTACGTCTCCGCTGGCGTTAATTGGCACGGGCTCCGCCTGAATCTCGTCAGGTATCGTCTGACAAACCTCCTCGTGGAGCGGCTCGTCTTGCAAAACTTCAGCTGTATCATCAGGACTGTATGCGGGAAGTGGTTCTATCTTCGGTATATCAGAGGATATTGCCTCCGGCGTATTCTCCGCAAACAGCTCGAGCTTGGACTTATCTGCCGCTTTATTCTTCTTCATGCGTCATTCCTCCACGTCTCTGCCAAGTTTGCTTTCAGCCAGGAAAAGCACACCAACAATCAGAATCATGCCAAGGCACATAATGACTGCGGCCGATGTAAGCCTCTGATAATCAAGCGATTTGAATGCGTTATTCATGAAATGCTGCAAGAAGTACAGTGCGTTAAAGGGGATATCTCCAGTAAGCAAATACACTTCTCGGAATATCTTAAATGAACTGATCAGAGACATAATACAAACGAAAAAGAGCGTCGGATATAAATAGGCAAGTTTAATGCTGAAGAACCGTCTGACACTTCCAGCGCCGTCCATTCTTGCAGACTCAAGGAGCTCGACAGGAACATTGTTGAGTGCGCTTAAGAAAAGAACCATGTTATACCCAAGGTTTTTCCAGAGGAAAAGCAACAAAATGACGACTCTTCCCCAATTTGTCTTCAGCCAGTCAACCTTCTCAATGCCGAAATCTCCAAGAAAAGTGTTCAGGGTACCATTAAAACTGAAAACGACCTGCCAGATGAGCACGATGGACGCGACAGGAACCATCATTGGGCTCAGAAATATACTGCGGAAAAGACTGCGGCCAGGAAGCTTCGTATTCAGCAGAAGTGCCAGAAGCAGTGCCAGCAGAACCGCAAGCGGCACTGCCATAGCAGAGAAAAGAAGCGTGTTCTTTCCCGCCATCAGAAAAGCTTTGTTCTCAATAACCCTCTCATAATTATCAAATCCGACGAACTCCGTATTTGTCGAGCTCTTTTGGAAAGAATTGACGGCAATGACGATGAGTGGCAGAAAGAAGAAAAGCATAACCCCTGCAAAGCTCGGGAATAGAAATCCGGAAAGAACAAACCATTCCTTAAATTTCCTAATTCGCTTTCCGCGGGAGCGAAGCGCCTTGTGGTCTTTCACTTCTTTTGCTTCTTGCGTGCGCATGCTTTTCCCTTTCTACTGCTCGTTCTGTTACCATAATCTACTTTGAAAAATGCCTTTATGATCTCTCGTTAACAAGGGTCTGCACACGATCCTGAATCAGCGCCGCAACTTCTTCGGCTGATTTCTGATTATTGAAGTATGCAGGCACTTCCTCAAGAACGATTGATGTTACTGCCTCATCCATATACATTGACTTTGTGACATTGTCTAGCATGTCCAAATACTTCTGCGCTAGCTCGTCCGTTAGCGGTATATCACTATAATAACTGAACTGATAATCCTCGTAATCCGTCGGCGGATCCTTCGCTTCGGCTATCTGTGCATCAACGACTGAATTGAGCATAGGAATACCTGACGAATTCTTGGCAACGGCCGTCTGCGTGTCTTCGGAGAGCATCGTCTTAACAAACTCCCAGCACCCCTCCTCGCTGGCTGATTCAGTGCAGATACCAAATGACTCATTAAGACTGCACGCAAGACCCGATTTGGCCTCGTCCGGGAATCCGACAAACGATACATCTTCACCGAACATCTGCGCTGCACTGTCCAGTGCAGAAATATCATAGATGCTCTGAATTGATAGGGCCAGTTGTCCTTCCGTGGCAAGAGACCATTCGTCAACATATTCCGTATCATCTGTGGCGTCATCGTCTGAACCGTAGGTAAGTGCCAAATCAAGAAGTTGATAGAAGCTGTCGTTGGCAAAATCCACAGTCCCTTCCTTCTGGTTCACATAATCAGTAAGTGATACCGAAAGAAGATTTGTCAGCATGGTCGACTGTGTAACATTTACAATCGGCTGTACATCACTCGGAAGCGAATTGATCACTTCGTTGAATTCATCAACCGTCCATCCGGTACGATCACCGATCAGAGACACGGGGCCGGCAAGACCGGAAAGCGAAAAGGATATTGGCATCTGGTACAGCGAGCCATCCTCCAACTTGTTGGCATTCACCACGCTCTCGCGATAATCGGCAATCTGGAAATCTTCATCGCCATCCATCAAAGTAGTTAAGTCTACAAGAAGATCTTTGCTCTGCAGCGTGTCGAACGGAGAGAAGTAGGAAGAGCCACAAATCATGTCCGGGCCATCTCCGGATAATACATCGATTGCCATTTGCTCCTTGACCTTGGTATAAGCCGCCAAATAATCAGACTCTTCACCCATATTGGTGAAATCAATTTGTGAATAGTAGTCTTCCGTCACAACGAGATATTCATCGCTAGCCTGGTTGAAGCTATATATCGCATCCGAAAGTGCCGTATCCCAACTCAGACCCATTCCGCCAATAACGAGCTCGGTCTTTCCTGCATTGGGATTGGTTTTCTCTCGATTCAGGAGTGCAATAATTGTCTCGTAGTTGTCCGTATAGCTCACGCCCATGCAGAAGATCGTATCCTTATCCAATACATAGTACGTGGCGCCTGAATAATCTGACGAATTGACGTCGCAATATTTCCACTTGAATACATCCGTCTTCTCGCCAGAATCAAGATCATAGGCATATAGCTCATTCGTAATCTGATCCACAAGATAGAGTCCGTCTCCTCCGACAAGAAGTGTTCCGGTCAGCCCGACTTTCGTCGTATCAATACTCTCACCAAATTCGCCCTTGTCAGCGTCAACAAGAACAAGAGCGGATGTCGATGAAGACTCCGTGTATGAATAGGACTGAGCGTAAATCTTTCCGTCAATCTTCACAAGTGACTGAACATAATTATCCGGATCTCCTTCAATTGTCGCGACGACCGTTCCATCTGCCTTGTATACAAGAACAGCAGATGAGGCAGCAACATATATCAGGCCATCATCATCAATTACGAAAGAAGAAAAATATGCATCTTCTTCGTCTGTTACGATTTCAAGAGGTTCTCCGACGAGCGCGCCTGTCGAATCAAATGTATATATCACACTCGTTGGCATAACCATTCCATCATCTGTCATAGTGGAATAATCATATGTCTGTGTAAGCATACACAGATTTCCCTGTGTATCCGCCGCCATGCTCATAATTTGAGCATCGGTAGGAATCGTAGATGAGATATCAATCTCACCGGTAGAAGTCCCTGACTTATCATAGAAAACAATAATGTTCTGTGTCGTAGATTCATACGACTCGTCATCCATAGACGAATCAAGCATCTCTTCATCAATATCCGTCGTCACAACATCAGAAGATGTCGCATCTGTCGTTTCCGACTCATCTGCAGTGGCTGTCTCTTCCGGAGCTACTGTCTCATCTGTCTCAACCCGCAAAGCATCAGCGAATTTCTCGCCCTTGCAATCAGGCGCATTCGTACCGTTAGCTCCGATGGCAATCGTCGAGCCACCGTCACTATACAAAGCCCCGCCATCATCATAAATTGTATAAAGAACGGCAATTTTGTCCCCTAGATTCGTAACCGAAGAGATTTGTACCGATGAGGTATCACTTTCGCCTGAATAGCCTTCAAGTGGCTGAAGTGTGAAGTAGGGGGTGTCAGTCGTAATTACCTTTGATTCTTTATCCTTTGACGAGCAGCCTGCCGCCATGGTTACAACAAGGGAAAGACAGATTCCTACGCTCGTGCAACGCTTCGTCCAGTAGAATTTTCTTTCAGATTGCTTTTGTAATACATCCTGCTTCATAAATTACCTCTCTTTTTTGGGGTCAGGGAAAATGCTTGTAAACACTATTATTTTACTTATCCAATGTGACTATCTGGTGACTTTCAAAGTGACATCTCTGTCACAAACATGCTGTCAACAGTATTTATAAATATTTTCTTCTGTCAAACATTTGCGTTCTGTATATACTGCTTCTTTTATTGTATTCGAAATTACTTTTTTTGCAATGCAGATATCAAAATACAGAGGATTTCACAAAATGGTCTTGATTCGTTAACAAACCATTTTCTTAACCTCTGTACATAAAAGCGATTATTTGATACTGTAAAGATGACCGCATAATCATGATAGAGGAGGTGCTGAGCATGGCAAAGATCCATTTCACTGTCACCGATTTTTCTCCTTTTTACGGTCTCACACCCTTTGATCAAGGACAGGTTGTCTATTTGCGCAAGGATGAGGACGACTACGACACAGAGGCAATCGCCGTACATCTTCCCTACATTGGGAATATTGGCTATGTTGCCAACAGCCCTGAAGATGTTATTCGAGGTACGATCAGCGGCGGTCGCCTATATGATCACTTCAAGGAAGCGGCGGTCGCAAAGGTGGAGTTCATCACCTCAAGCGCCGTAATATGTAGTCTGATGTCTCCTGCAAAGGCGAAGAAATATCTGGCGCTATTTAATGAATACGTGTCAGCACAGAAAGAGGAAGGTTTCGTTCTTACCGACGCATCGGGAGAACCGTTTCAGGTCTCTCTTCCGATTGACCCAGTCGAGATCACGCCTATTTGGAAGAAGTAATCTCTCGGCATATCGCCAGTTTCCTTGGCAAAGATACAAGATTATTAAAGAGGCGGTGTCTTTCGGTCAAGACATCGCCTCTTTTTGTTTTACCATATAGGCATCCGGTAATCCGGTGAGGCGTCAAATGTAAATGGGCGTGCTCGACCTCGCAACAGAGAAGGTCACTCCGCCGGGAAAAGAAGCCTTGACCAAAAGCATTTTTCCCCGCTCCGAAGCTAGGTATGCACAAGGAGCACTGACACTTGAAGCCAAGGTCTCTTTTGTCTGAAAACTAGCATGGCGAAACATTGGGCTAACCTTCTTTATCTCATCCGGTGCGCATATGAGCAGCGGAATGTTCGTACGTGCAGAAAGATTGCCGATGGCAGGCTCAATTGCCTTGATTTCCGTCGTGGCAAGAGCGGCAATCGCGGATAAGGGCAAATTCTGCCGATCAAGTACTTCGAGAAAGGCCTCATATGCATATTCGATATTGACACGAGACCGCGAATCAATACCGATGTACAGGTCCTTGGGCTGCAAGCAAAGAATCTGCGGGCAGTAGGACGGTTCGCCCTTCTCGGGCAATTTGCGGGAGGTCAGAAAGATGACGGGGATCTCGTCTTTGGCGCACATCTGATACCCGCGAAGAATCTGCTTCTCATCCTCGGGATCATAGTGTAGAATCCTCAGATTATTCTTATCGCTGGTTTGAAAATCCCAGATGATTTCGTGATCCGTGTGAAATTCGACCTCGGCACCTTGTGCAAGCAACGACGTTATTTGCTTGAGTGCCGTGCGATTGAGTATTTGCAAGTGATTTCTCCTCGCAATGTCCTCAAAGGAGAGAACCTGCCCCAAGTCAGACATTGTTGTCATAATCGGCTGCGCGCCGACCAGTGAGGCAATCGCACCAGCGTATTCATTGCCATTTCCAACGTGTCCGGGAAGTAAGGGAATTACATATTTGCCATCCGGATCAATCACAAGAACAACTGGTTCCATATAATGAGCATCCACAAGGGACGCAAGAAGTCGAACGGCTGAACCGGACGGCATCACCATGATCAAAATGTCACTTTGCAAGTAAGCGGTCTTGATTTCCGAAACAGGATATAGGCTCCCACTATATGTGTTTTGGATGATATGGATAATGTCCGTGCTTTGCTTGGTACCCGCAAGATATGCATATCTCATGTTTGGTTTTCCTCCAGCATTTCGAAAGGTCGAAAGGTTTTGCTTCTAAAAGTTTGACTTCTAAAAGTTTGACTTCTAAAAGTTTGACTTCTAAAAGTTTGACTTCCATTATATCTCTTTTCCAGTGGAATTGTGGATATCCTCTTCATGCAAAGGGCGCGAATAAATATATCCTTGAATTATGTCACAGCTACTGTCTGTAAGGAAATGCAGCTGTTCTTCTGTCTCGACCCCTTCAGCAACTACCTGCTTTTTCATCAAATGCATAATATCAATAATCAGACGCAAAACATCCCAGCTATCCGGACTTTTCCCAAGTGTCGTAATGAAGGAACGATCTACCTTAATTGTCTCAATCGGCAGGTCTCTCAAATAATGTAGAGAGGAATATCCAGTCCCAAAATCATCCAAAATGATATGGAATCCCGCTCCCTTGAGTCGTGACAGAACATCTTCATATGTACTGACCGCCGTCAATACGGAGGTCTCCGTGATTTCCAGACCAATCCATTTCGGAGAAACACGTTTTCTCTCCGTGATTTCTATGACGGTTTCATAGAAATCCGGCTGCATAATCTGAATGGCTGAGACATTCACAGAGATGATAACATATTCTTTCTTACCTTCATTCATTTTACAAGCAAATTCGCAGGCCGTCTCCAACACCCATTTCCCAATAGACAGAATATACCCGGCCTTTTCAGCAATTGGAATGAAAACGGACGGGGCAACATGCCCTAGCGTTGGTTCATCCCAACGAATCAGTGCCTCATATCCGACGATTTTCTTCGAACGAACCTCATACTGCGGTTGATACACCAAGAAAAACTGTGATAGAGCGATGGCCTCCGGTAAATTGTTCTGAATAATCATGTCTTGCTCTGTGCGGACATGCATGGAAGGGTCAAAAAAAGCATAGCAGTTTTTTCCTGCGGCTTTGGCTTGCGTGAGTGCCATATCGGCGTTCTTCTCAAGATCCTCAATGCGCAGGGTATCTTCGGGGTATCGCGCGATTCCAATCGAAGCAGACGTATAGAAAACGATTTTCTCAGCGAAGTTCCTTTGATAATAGATCATTTTGATTTGTTGAACAATTTTTTCGATCGCATTCTGATCCATTGGCTCTTCAATGAGAACGGAGAACTCATCGCCGCCTGTTCTTGCCAGATACCAGCCGTTCTTCTTCGATAGGGCCTTCAAATCTTGTGCAATCCCAAGGAGAACTTTGTCTCCCGTATTATGACCGTGAAGATCGTTAATCATTTTAAAGTCGTCCATATCGGCCGTAATCAGTGTCATATTGTCCCTTACTCTTGTGCGCTGGTCATTATAGACACCAAAATCAAAAGTATCTGTCAATCGATTTTCGAGATAAAGATAGAAATGTTCTCTGTTTGGAACGCCCGTCAATATGTCGGAATATGCCGCCCGATATAGTTCTTCCTTTCGCTTGATCAATTCACTTGAAAGTTTCCGAAGATGAAGGTTGCTGCGAATTACCCCCACTACCACAAGCGCAGAACACAATATGACCAAGGTCATAAGAATAATAGACGTATGGTTCTGCGTGAAAAAATTCGCCTTCGCATGAAGAATAACGGCACCCTCTGGTAGAACCGAATTGTCAATTCCATATTTGTCAAGAACTGTCTGATCGAATAAATATTCACTCGTGCTGTTCTCTGCAATAGGTATGGAGCTCGGATCAGCGCCTTCTAAGATCTGCCGAGTCATTGAGGCTGCCACCTGTCCTTGCAGCTCAAAAGAAATCATTTCCCCGCCAATAAGTCCATATCCCACACCACCGTAAGACGCACGAAAGACCGGTGTGCCAGAATACTTCGCCAGAAAGGCCGCCCCCTCAATAACGGTCATCTCGTCCCGATTCATGTCATAATTCATACTCTCAAATAGTAGTATCGTCTCATCACCCATGAGAGAGATCTGATCTGCAATCTGATCAAAAGAGTACTCAGATGCGTCCAGTCCGACAAATGTAAGCTCGGGGAAAGAAGCGGCAAGCGAGAAGAAGTAATCTCCGTCCCCGTGGCCGGCTCTTGAGCCATCATAAATGCATACAACTTGGGTTGCGCTTGGCAGCATCTTCTCTGCGACACGGAGCGTATTTTCAACCTCATGTTTCTCAACAACACCCGTATACCCCATCTCCTGAGCCTCTTCTGCGATTTCAGCGTCATTTATCCCGAGAAAGATCACAGGAATGCCAGAAAACAAATCCTCGCTATGCTGCATGACAAATACGAGCGCATCATCATCACCTGCAATAATCGCATCGTATGGATCAAGATTTGCCATTTTGTATGAGAGATAATCATAAAAATACGCGGTATCTCCATCAGATGAGACACGGCGCGTATCCATAAATTCAATATCCATCGCGATATTTTGCTCGTCGAAAACACTTTTTAGTCCGCTCAGTTGATCATCTATTGATAGGAAACTGTTTGCATAAGAGCTGATAAAAAGAACATTATACGCGTCAGTACCAGAGTCTTTTGCCGTCGCCTGCACACAATCCAAAACGCACAAAGAAGCCATCAACAAGACAGTGACGGCAAGACATACAACCCGAACTGCGCACTTCTTCAAATTGCAGTTCCAGACGCAAGATACTCTTCTCATCGCTGTGACCCCGCACAACCCAAGTTCACCCCAAAAACGATCAATGAAACGCATGATAATTCATCACTTCTAGATATATTATACATCATTTGACAAGTATAAATACTTATTTTGATCGTAGGATCGCTTGGCTTGCGGGGGCAGGTCACTGGAGCAAGCACAGTCTGCCGATTAATTATTCAAGCTTCCGGGTTTTGACATGTGTGCTTTCCTCACCCTGTACATTGCTCCTCATGAGATTTGTGTTCCTCGGGTCGGAATTTTAGCGTTGGCTTCCTTCAGTTTCCTCCTCGCGTGGGACAGCCTTGGCGGCTAGAAATTGTCACTGGTTATTGACAGAACGATAATTGCTGATACTACAGGCAACTCACTCTATTTCACCTATGGATCCTCATCCTTACACAAGCACGAGCAAGGTGCTTGTGTCTTATGTCTCCTTCCTTGATCTCTTCAGGAAAATATATGCCAGTAATGCCCCACTTCCGGCCAAAGAAAATACCATGACAGAAATGGCTGGCGATGAACTTTCTCCTGTTTTTGCCAAAGTTGCTATTGCGTTCGCTGGGGCAGCAGTGGGTGTGGCTGAAGGGACCGCGGTTGGAGTGGCTGAAGGTGTAGGCGTCGCAACTGATACGGAGAGGACGGCTTTTGCAGTAATGGGATCTGCCGCAGATAATGTACTCACATTAACAGCGGAGAAAACCTGAGGATCCTGTATATTCGGGTAGGCCATAGGATCCAGTATGTCTGACCGTGCAATTGTCTGCGGTTTTGTAATGTCCATGTCAACTGTTGTCCCGTCAATCGTTGTGTTTGACTGAATCGACCAGACCCGCGTCGAATAATTGTATGTCCCTGTCGAAGTCAGTGTAACCGTTCCAGACGGAATGGCTATCAATCCGCCAATCACAATCGAGGGGGAAGCAGAATAGGAAGACAGGTCAAGGGTGCTTCCCGCGCTGAGAGATGCCGACACCAACGTTCCGTTAATGGTGACATTGGTCATATTCCAATCCGCCTTAAAGCTCACCGGTACCCCGGCGTTGTTGCTGATTGTTGAAACAAACGCGACTGTACCTGACGTAGTTGTTGTAATGGGAGTCGATAAATCAGATGTTTCAGAAAACCGGCTTGAAATTGAGGGAGTCTTTGTTTCTGATATGGATATACCGGTCAGTTCTAAGTTGGAGTCAACATCTTCATTGGGTAGTAATGTCTGGATAGGTATGGCCCCGGAAAGGTTCCAGTAATTCCCGGTAAACTTCGTGTTATAGAGATTGGCAATTGTCAGCTCCCCCGTACCGGATACGACCGGTTTGATTGTAATTTTAATGACATTGATGATTGGCGTTCCAAAATAAGGAGGAACAGGCGGAGCGGATGGCTTTAGCGTAAAATCCGGGTGCCAGGATACAGTATTTCCAGAAATAGAAAAGGATGCATAGCTCGACACAGACGGCAATTCCCGTGACACGGACAAAATCTCAAACTCCGGAGCGATAGTGATCGTATAATCCCCTGTTTTTGAAGCCTCTACTGTCGGCGGATAAAATACGGCCGGATCAACGTTTAGATCCCACACTCCACGACTGACTGCCGTATATGCATAGACATCGTATGTCCCGTCTCCGTTATCATATACTGTCAGGAAAGTGTCATCTCTCGTCGGATCATCTTTCGGATCATCTGATGCAAAGGCACTGCCTGCTGTATACCCAACCGTTATTACAGCGGCAACCAAGAGGGTCGAAAGTAATGTAGATATCCATTTCTTTCTCATGCAAAAAATAGCTCTCATACGAATTCTCCTTTCACTTAGCAGCAACATGCTCTTGTGAATCTAGCCGATGATTCTATTTTTCCTCCCTCTTGTACCGTGACGTATCTATTTGTAAGTGTGTCAAATCAGCGCGGTTCTCATGTCATTATCAAGAAGAAGGATAACAGCCATTACTGTGAGATTCGTGTCTCGATGGATAGCACCCGAATAAAATAAGGATTGCTTTTCTGCACAAAAATCAGTCAGCGGCATTACCGATTCTTGCGCGAATGAACTCGGATTATGTAAATGCAAGTTCTTCCTAAGTACGTTCTCTTATATAGGTGCTTTATCTCGAATCGTCTCTTAATTTGCATTTTATCGGACTACAAAATGAATAGCCTGCACTTGTTCCAAATGCAGTTTAATTTGTTCCTAATTTCCATGCCTTGCGATAATTCGCGAATTAATAACCAGATTGCCATTTCTCCGCACATGGCATACTATATCCCCGCGCCACTCACGCAAGAGATGTGCCCCAAGGGGAGACATTTTTATACTGAAAAGGGGGAATTCGATATTGAAAAAACCAAAGCATTTTGAGGGACAACTTGCCTTGGATTAAGGGAAAAGAATCTTTTATTGCTGAAGGAAAAGAACAAGAGTGCATTGGATTTCCTGATGATTGGGAAAAAGGACCTATAACTGGTTTATAAACAAACATAATAGTAGTGGCTGAGATCTTTGTAGAATTCAGTCGCTCTTTTGCCTGATATAACTCATAAAGGAGCCCGTCTGCTGTGTAGGTGTAATCGTCTCGGGAGCCATTGCTCCCAATGACGCTTTGGAGGGCGCCGTTCGTGTAGTAGATATAGCTCGCTTCGTGCCGCTAGAAATGACTGACGATAGACGGACTGTGCGATCGTAGATTTTTTGGGTGAGGCTCGATCAACACGATTTAGAAGATCGTGTTACAACAACAGTCTATGCTGTCTCATCCGGTTGCCAAATCCCTGCGATGTATTGCTTGCCAAACCAATCATACTTTTCTTCCCTCTCCGACGCTTTCATGATTTGTAGCATGTATAGTCCAACGTTGTCAGGATTTTCGGTGTCTACATCATCGTAAACAAAAAAAATGAAATACTCATCCTTATCTGTAGTAACCCAATACCTACCTTCTAATCGAATTGTTTTCTCTCCGTGATCAACTGACTCAGAGGTTGAACATCCACCATCTATTAATGTAGTTTCACCCTGAAAGAAGTCCATCACATACGCAAGACCTTCGTCAATATCTTCCGCTTCCGCCAATGCACTTGTCGAGAACATACTTTTTAGTTTGTCTGTATCTTGATTCTCGAGTGCGTCAATAATTTCTTCGCAATACTCATCAGCAATTGCATCGTCATTTCTAAACAAGTCGAATTCCCTTCCTATACCAGAACACGATGTCAATCCAAATGCAAGGACTACTGACGTCACAAATAGTAACAGTCTCTTCATTTTCTTTTTTCCCCCCTATCGAATTTGTTCTTCTCCCAAATCATTTTTACCATATATAGCTTGCCGTAAGGGTGTCATCGTCAAATGTCCAGATTGACTCTCCAACATTCTTCTTCTTAAAAGCATAATACATATCTTCATATAACGCTACATTATCTGGATTATCACTTGAAACGGTAATTTCTGTTCCTTCTGTTTCCGTCTGCGTGAGGCGATTTAGGTTGTCGTAGGTGTAATCTTCTCGGGAGCCGTCACTGCCTATGACGCTTTGGAGGGCACCGTTCGCGTAATAGGTATAGACAGTTGTCTTGCCGTCTGAGATGACTGACGATAGACGGCCTGTGCGATCGTAGATTTTTTGGGTGAGGCTCGATCAGCACGATTTAGAAGATCGTGTTACAACAACAGTCTATGCTGTTTCGTCCGGTTGCCAAATCCCTGCGATGTATTGCTTGCCAACCCAATCAAACTGCTCTTCCTTCTCCGACGCTTTCATGATTTGTAGCATGTATAGTCCAACGTTGTCAGGATTTTCGGTGTCTACATCATCGTAAATAAAAAAAATCAAATACTCATCCTTATCTGTAGTAACCGAATAAAGAGCATTGAGCTCAATTGTTTTCTCTCCGTGATCAACTGACTCAGAGGTTGAACATCCTCCATCTATTAATGTAGTTTCACCCTGAAAGAAGTCCATCACATACGCAAGACCATCGTCAATATTTTCCGCTTCCGCCAATGCACTTGTCGAGAACATACTTTTTAGTTTGTCCGTATCTTGGTTCTCGAGTGCGTCAATAATTTCTTCGCAATACTCATCAGCAATTGCCTCGTCATCTCTTAACAAGACGAATTCCTCTCCTATAACAGAACACGACTGGTTAGATGTTGGGATTGCTGACGTTTCCGTAGTCATGAGAGAAGTTGCCGAATCGGTAATTGACAAATCGTCCTCCGTTTCATAACAGGCTGACAGAAATACAAGTGCCGAAAGTACACACACTGCCAATATACTCTTTGCCTTTTCTCTTTTCATTTTTTACACTTCCTTCGCTGCTATTTTGCATTGCCCTGTCTTGAGGATTCCCTTGGTTGCTATTTGGCTTCTTCTCATATCCGCAGACATGGTTGTTATGGTATGTAGGTGTAGTAGATATAGCTCGCCTTCTTGCCGCTAGAAATGACTGACGATAGACGGACTGTGCGATCGTAGTTTTTTTGAGTGATGCTCGATCAACACGATTTAGAAGATCGTGTTACAGCAACAGTCTATGCTGTCTCATCCGGGTACCAAATCCCTGCGATGTATGGCTTGCCAACCCAATCTGTCTCCGCATCAACCTCCGATTGTTTGACCATTTTCAGCATGTAAAGTCCAATATTGTCAGGATTTTTGGTGTCTTCGTATCTATAGATAAAATAAATATAATATTCATTTTCATCTGTAGTAACCGAATAAAGAGCATTGAACTCAATTGTTTTCTCTCCGTGATCAACTGACTCAGAGGTTGAACGTCCACCATCTATTAATGTAGTTTCACCCTGAAAGATGTCCATCACATACGCAAGACCTTCGTCAATATTTTCCGCTTCCGCCAATGCACTTGTTGAGAACATGCTTTTTAGTTTGTCCGTATCTTGGTTCTCAAGTGCGTCAATAATTTCTTCGCAATACTCATCCGTAATTGCCTCGTCATTTCTAAACAAGTCGAAGTCCCTTCCTATACCAGAACACGATGTCAATCCAAATGCAAGGACTACTGACGTCACAAATAGTAACAGTCTCTTCATTTTCTTCATTTTCTTCATTTTCCCCCTATCGAATTTGTTCTTCTCCCAAATCATTTTTACCATATATAGCTTGCCGTAAGGGTGTCATCGTTGAATGTCCAGATGGACACATCAGCATACTTCTTCTTAAAAGCATAATACATATCCTCTGTAGGTGTAATAGATATAGCTCGCTTCTTGCCGCTTGTAATGACTGACGAGAGGCGGCCTGTTCGGTCGTAGATTTTTTGGGTGAGGCTCGATCAACACGATTTAGAAGATCGTGTTACAACAACAGTCTATGCTGTTTCATCTGGTTGCCAAATCCCTGCGATGTATTGCTTGTCAACCCAATCAAACTGCTCTCAAACTGTTCTTCCCTCTCCGACGCTTTCATGATTTGTAGCATGTATAGTCCAACGTTGTCAGGATTTTCGGTGTCTACATCATCCTTTCGCTGACCAGTGATCCCTTTCCAAAAATTGTTGTCAGACACGATGTCCGCAAACGTAGCGCATTCCCTCATTGGCTTATTTTCTTCATGCAAATACTTAACCTTTTCTTTTGTAATGGTGACAAGTGTTCTGCCATCGGTTCGTAAAGACTAATTATCTTCATATAGTCCTGTTTCTCCCAGGCGTCTTTTGCTTGTTCCTCGATTGCGTTAGCCTTGTTCCAATAAGTAGCCTCTTGTTTCCGCATTTCTTTTCTTTCATATATTTCTTTGTAAAATTCAATGTCGCCAGTAAATGCTCTGTTGCAGTATTTTTCCGCGTATGCAGACAGCTTTATCAATCCGCGCTCAAGTTGTCCTTCATCTGAAGCCATATATATTGCAGAATTTCCTTCTCCATACAGAAATTGCATGATGTCCCAAAGCGAAACATGGTAATGCCCATCATTTCTACCCATTACAACAGATAGCGAATACTTGTCATACCAGATTTCTACCCATGCAATTTTTGATTTGAACTTTACACATTCTGCTGTTTTCTTATCAGTAACATGCATGTCATATTTTTTTACTAAAAACGCAAAGTTTATTTGTGCGAGTTGATTAAATGTATCCTCATTCATCCATGCCATAATGCGCTCCTTTATGGTAGTGACCAATATCCAGCACAATATCTCCACCCATGTTCATACAGCAGATTCCTCTCCATATGTCCGCCTAAGCTTTTTGTAGACTCTTGTTAGCCGTTTTTTTGATGCTGATAAAAGTGCTATGAACAACCTGTTACTTTTGGTAGACTTTTAAATATCCTTGCTTTCTCCATACATCTAAAGTCATTTGTGCATTAAACCCGAAGATGCCATTCTTCTCATCCCTGGCAGTAAACTCTAGGACTCTTATAGCTTCATTGATTTTAATATTTAGTGCCAGACAATGAGCTGCCGCTTTAGTCTTAACAACAACGTTATCATTTTTAAGAAGTGTAACTAAACAGTCTTCTGCAAACTGTAAGTCTTTCTCAAGCAACTTGAAGACACTAATAATTTGCTTGCCCTCAGCATTACTTGTTTTGTAATCGCCGGACAAAGTTGCATCATACATTATTCTGCAACTTGAAATGTACTGCTCAATTACTGCATCTTCGCTTATTTGTTTCATCATTTTGCCACCCCAAATTGTTTTAGGACATTCATCCCAAATTCATATTGATTTTCAAAACTTTGACCAGCTAACCAATCACGCACACTAAGACCTCCAGTAAAATCAAAGCTCTTAGTACTATAATACCCACTAATTTTTGCATGAGTAGCTTTTTCGACTGCCACTAGGTTATCTGTGTTTTGTATCAACTGTGTTTCAAAGCCAGACTTTTGTATTTGTGATTGCTCAACAATGTGATGCCATTGATTGCCTTCACCTGGTGAGCCTAAGAATTTTTCGCATCGTTGAAACTATCAAATCCTTTTCCTTGTGTACTCTCGCCCGCAACCCCACCCTCAACTGCATTCTCCGCATCCCCAACAATACTCCCCGCGACGTCATCCGCCACATCAGCCGAAACTGTGTGACCTACTCCTTAATCAAACATCGGCTAATGGTTTTTTCAATTCAATCCTAACAATATTTTGCAACCCTTCAAGTTCAATATTGTTTTGCATACCAATAAACAATCTCATTAAAATACTAGTAGCTTTCGAAAATATAACCTGATTTGACCCGTAATCACCATACCCGCCAACATTGAAGGTTAAAATACCCGAAGGAATATTCTTGAGGTCCATTAGTACCTTTTTTGACGTATTTAAAATGGTTTGCGCATACTCTTTTGAAATCCCCGAATGTACATTGTCTGAAGAAAGTGCTAATGAATCGGCAACCAATTTCTCGGTATCACTTACAATATTTACAAGTATTTCAATGCTACTGGTACATTTATAGGTGTATTCTATTCCTAAAAGAGCATAGTACCTTGGAGCTACAAACAGCTCAACTGCAATACTTCGGTTTCTCCCTCGCAAACAATCAGAAGTCTCCAGTGCCGTGCATAATACCTCAGAGACATTACTTTCTGCCGAAGGGAAATCCTCTAGCCAAATTCTGCATTCCATTAAATTTCCTATGTTATCAATGTTTATCATTATTTCAACCCCCAAAAATCTTTAAATCCTTGGTTAAACCATTTCGGAAATTGTTGAATTACTTCAGGATGATAGACACTGTATGGTGAAACATTGTACTTCTGCAACGCTGCCTCATGTGCCGTTTTATAAGAAATTCCGTTCTGCATCATAGTTGACTCTGCTGCCTCATGCATATAGAAGCTTGCATCTGCACCAGTTATAGGCAGTTCTCGAGTGCGTCAATAATTTCTTCGCAATACTAACGTGACTGCAGAATATTACGTGTACTTAAGCTTGTCGAATTCGCTTAGAAATTTATCCGGAAGCCGAAGCCTGCAATAATCGTCAATTATTGCAAAATTGGTCGCAATAGATTTTTTGTCACTATTGAGTGTTATAGGTTGCCCCATAACTTTTGTTAAGCTCCTCATTGTATTGCCAATACCCACAGCAGCACCAAAAACTCCATACCTGTCACCAATGCTAAGTTTGAAATAGAAGTTGTCATACAAAATACACTCAACGGTTTTTGAGTCACAATATATACAATAAAATGTAAGTTTATGGCTGAAATACGAAGTTATCAAATCGCAAAATTCTTCAAATTCCATATTTTCTCCTTATTTGGGGACTGCAATATACTGCGTCCCATTATTAATTAGTTCGCATCCATTATCTAGTAGTGTTATTTTAGTCCTAAATAATTGATTTTGCTAATTAATTCAAATATGTCACCCTCAAAAAATACTAGTATGGTCACATTAGAACGTAAGACTTCCCTTTTCCCTCCATACTTGTAGTATCATTTTTGCTTCAAAACTTGGCGCTTCATTTGCAGACATTTTGGAAATCTGTTCTAATTTGAGTAATGCTTCGTCTTTGTCCTTTCCTAATCCAAGGCTATGGGCTGCTGCCCATAGTATCACAGCAAAACTATCATCATTTAGCAACTGCGGTAAAACAGCCTCTCTGATTTCTTCGCTATCAAGAAAAACCCTATATTTTTTTGACAACTTGGTGTAATTCTTATTAGCAGTTTTATAATCACCTTCTCGAGATGCATTCCAATGTAAAATAGCACAGGTTTTATACTCCTCAATTATTCTATTAATATCTTTCATATTACTTAGTCACCCCAAAATCTTGTAGTTTTTGGATTCCAAACTCAAATTGCTCTTCATAACTTTGCCCAGATAGCCAATTTCGTACAGTTAAGCCTTCGGTGAATGCCTGTTTTGACGAATAGTAGCCACTTATCTGCCCATGTGTAACTCTATCAATGGCTATAAGGTTATCTGTGTTTTGTATCAGCTGCGTTTCAAAGCCAGACCTTTGTATTTGTGATTGTTCCACAATGTGATGCCATTGATTGCCTTCACCTGGTGAGCCTAAGAATTTTTTCGCATCGTTGAAACTATCAAATCCTTTACCTTGTGTACTCTCACCAGCAACCACACCCTCAACTGCATTCTCTGCATTCCCAACACTCCCCGCAACGTCATCTGCCACATCCCCCATCACGGTCATTTCGCTCCGAGTAGCAACCGCCGCACTCTCTGCTATCTCGTCAAGGGGGGACGCGGAAAAAAATGACATTCCGCTCGTGAGGTTGTCAAGCAAAATCCCCATTGCAATCCCGCCAGCGATATCTGCCGGGACTTTACCATCATTATACGCTCTTTCATCCACCTGAAAAGTAGCTGCATTCATCATTATCTGATCGTAGGATGCATATGCGCTTTCGATGGCTTGTGTCGCCGTATCTTCGCCTTCGTATGCGGCGTCAAATGTCTCAATGAGTCCTGTGACTGGTTTTAGAAAAGATAGGGGCAATTCGCTGTTTATTCCATACTCAAAAGACTGCATTCGATTCTCTGATGAACCGATATATATCGCTTCATCCTCTAGTGCATTCCAAGCATCGGCAATTACGCTTACTTGACCTTCTGCTTTCTCTTCGTTGCTGATCATTAAGCGCTTTGTTATAATTGGCTTGTGCTTCAAAATGAGCTGTGATATTCCCCTGAATATAGCAACATATCACTGAGTTCTTGCACTTTCTCCAATTGCTTGACATGTCATCGACGAAACCTAGCCGGAAAATCCCCATTATAGAGCAACATCCGAGTCAGTTAACATCAGAAAATTTGGGGTCGTTAAGTTTGTATCATAGTATTGATTTCGGTGCACAGGCATGGTATTGTTTTACTCTTTCCTAATTTACTCTCCATCTGACTATCATAGAACAGGGCTAAATCGATTCCAACTTAACGCTGCTATTAAGCTTTTTTGCTTTTTCGAGTGCATTCGAAAATACAGTTATGAAATCATCTCCATCACTAGTCACAAAGTAGTTCCCTAAATTCGTAAGACTATCACTGATGTTGTCACCCCACGGAACTTTTTTTGTTAAATCATCAATATCCCAAACTACTTTATCTATTGATATATTTTCAAGTTCGGTCTTAATACAATTAAACTCTATTAGTGCTATGTCGATATCTTCCAAAGCCAACTCGCCTGAGTATAGCTCATTCATAATGTGCGGAAATCTACTGCCCCACTTTTTCCCTTCCAGATTACAACACACTGTTGAAAAGAAGGAATGCAAAAAATCTCCAGACCCAATTTGATACCAAAAGAACTTAACTTTAAATCCAACTGCCATATCCGCCTCCACTATTTTGTGCGAAGAAAATGCCATTCGACTCAGCGCGGACATCGGTTCTGCCTGCCTGCCTGTGGTAAGGATAACAATCTGCTCCCACCCTCAATCGTTTCAGCTATACCCCTCGCATTCCGCCAAGCCGCCGCGCTTTCTGCCAGTAAGCAGATTCCCTTTATACCATAGTATACCCCCAACCGTGATTGTGAATACATCGGCGTTACTTTCTCCTCCTTCGTACGCTTAGAATGTAACGCTATATATATACTTTTCTCCGTTGAGAGCTCGGAAACTACTAATATACGCTATTGCTTTATTTCTGCTTTCCAGCAAGTAATTATCGCTGTCTCTTTCATTCAAATACCAGCTACTAGATGTTGTCTTAGCAGTATCATTTATATATGTATATACATCTCCTCCCAAAATTGGGTATCCCTTACTAAATAGAAAGTCAATCACCGCTATTGCTGTTTGGCTTTTCCATGCAATTTCTGAAATTCCTAATGGTTCTAGATTAAATCCAGCGGCCAATATTTCTTCTGGCAAAATTATATATTTTGTATTTCTCATCATTATTTCCATCCTGCACAAATAGTTTGGTACAAATAATCTATGGTTACATGTAATGCCATCTTGTTCTGACAGATTACAGTGATGCAATGTAGATAATTCATATTTTCAATCCTTTTTCAACAATCCTCAAAGTGTTTACCCGTATACGATTATCATACGTCAATAACAAATTCATTCAGTCCTAATAAGCTGCAGAATGATATTTGAAATATAGTTTACTACCGTTCGCGAATGCTATCTTATTCGCCGTTGGAGTAATTTTCATACAATTTCCCTCTATTACTGCAATTATAGCCCCATCAAGGCAGCAATCCCAAGTATGACCATATCCGCCAATACTGGGCAAGTATTTTTTTGCGATTTTCATAATGTTTTTCAGCGAAGTTTTCTGCGAAAAAATGTCAATACTCTTGGTATGATCTTCCATATCATCCCCCATACAGACAGAATCACGAGTTAGTATAATTTGAAATCTTAAAAACATAGCGGGAGCACCTCACAATCATATCCAAATGCAATTTATACAAAGAATTATGCGATTCCATTTATATTTCAGTGCAGTTGAAGTCTGCCGCACTCTAACTTTTTTGTTCAAATTAGCTGACGGCCTGCCTTTATAATGACTTCATTATAAAGCTTGAAACTCATACTCTGTCCTATCTCAACTCCTGTAGCCACCTTGTTTCAGTTCTAAATCTTTAAACTAAGCTTGTTCATTAAGACAATAGCGTTAAGGATTTCAGGTGCTTTTTCTGGTTCACTAGTAATTATTGCAATGAGATCCATAAGTTGTTTCTTATACAGCAACATGAAATCAGCTGCATTATCCCTTATATCCCCAATTAGTTCGTTGATACATTTCGTCCCTTCAGCCAAATTCCCCATATAGAGCAAGCTAAACGCAAGGTACTTTTTCTGATGAAATTGGTCAAAACTAACAAGACCATATTCCTTTTTCTTCTCATTTGAAACAAAATCTACAATACCTTTCGGTGTTCCATATCGTTCAAACCATGGCAACCCATTTTGCATTAGCAAATTCGTGATTTCTTTTATACCCTTTTCAGGTTCTTCATACGGCCACCACTCATTTTGAACAATTTTAACCCTGCTAATTCTTCCTCCCATGTTTAATGAAATGACATTAGTATGTTCAAGAGCATATAGGGGTTGGATTGCAACCGAACATGTAAAACCAATGCTACCTAAATCAAAATTTATAATGCGAAGGATATTATCATCTGTAACCCGCAAATATAAGGTATCCGATTTTGAAACAAAGCTATGTGTTTCGCATACCTCTCTTAACTCATTCTTGATAAGTTTTTTCAAGTGTCCCTTATCCATTCCTCACTTCTCCCTATTTGATTTGCACTACTGTAACAGAACTAGGTATCGGCAACTTGTGCAACTCGGTTTCACAACGTTTTTCTTGAAATCATCGTTAAGCTTGCACCTTATAGGCATGATCTCATATTCCGCTTGTTCCAAGTAAACTATCTTACCATCTTGTCCGAAAATGTAGCGCATTCTCAAAAAACAAGCTCAAAAACAATCCGATTTTGCAATTTCGCTTAATTCACTAGTCGTAATATTTTTAAGTACGCATCCTCTAAAAAAATAATTTTCATCAAAAAGCATATAATTTTCATTGTTTATCTGATATCCAAAAAGCTTATTGTGGTAATTCTTATCTATAGCGTATACACTCTTCTCATTGAATGTCAGCAAAAATTCTTTTCCCTCTGTCTTTTCAGGATTATTCTCCGAAAACTCATAACAAGCAAAAGCAACATTGTTACTTTTGAGTATAATTTCACATGCTGTTTTATCTCTCGCAAATTTTTCGTCTTGAGCGAAAAAACTTATGTACTCTACTAATCCAGTTTTGGGATTAATCGCTAGATCTAAAGGAGGCTTTCTTTTGTCTTCAAAGAAATAATGAAAATTCTGCCCTGGCAACTTATTCTTTGCCCTGACTTTGAATAAAACTAATCCCTTTCCCATACTTTCAATTGTTCTTGTATAGTCAACGAAGTTGCTTGAGATTGATATGTTCATCGCGCTTCAGCCTCCACTAATTTAGCATTTTTGCATGATATACTACACCTGTTTCAGTATTTATACCCAACTCCCAGTTTCCGTATGTTCCAAAATACCTTCCTAGAGTATTGTCCACAATATTTGTCATCGCTTCATTTAATGATGCCGAGTAACTATTTAGCATAGATTGACTCCTAATTCCGGCTCAAAAATACTAACAGCTCAAAAATTTTTGGACATCGTGTTACAGCAACAGATACCCACGACATGATAATCACCAAGTCCTGCGATAAATCGGGGAATTACTATCATCTTTCGTAAAAATATAACCCATACATTTTAACGATTTATTCACTTCATCTCTATCCAAGAAAGCCTTTACAAAAGCAGAAAGTTCATCTCTTTGATCAAGTATTGTCGAAAATGATAAGTTGGACCGTAATGAAACATCATAGTATAAAGGCATAATAAGTAGCATCTCTCTAGTATCTAAAATCCCCATAACCATTCCCAACGCTGATAATCCATTTGTAAATAATTTTTGCTCTTTATGTCTGAGCGAATAGGTTGCCATGTTCTCCGCAAAAGCCAAAAGAGACCATGCCATATGATTGGAAATGCTTTTATGTAACGCTTTCTTTTCTTCTTCTGGAAGAACTCTATAACTATCAACTACTTTATTCATCTCAACATTCATCTTCGACATTAAAACAGGAAAATTTCTTTCCCAATAATCACCGTCATCCTTAGCGTCTTCTATTATTTTCTCTATATCGTTTATGACACTCATATTTGCCTCCGTTTTTTGTATGTGTCTATTGAGGTGGGATGAAGTAATCTCCTTCTTGTACATATCCCGCTTCTTTTAGCATTCTGATTTCTCTGGCATAAACTGTTTCTCCAGGATACATAGGATTTGATGAAATTAAATTATTCTCTGTCATGGGTGAAGCAGTATAGAAGGTCTGATTGTTTTCTATTCCTTCATTTACCCAAGCATCATTCACGTCCATGTTCCAATTGGGACTATCTAGTACATCGTAACCTTTCCAGTCTTTCGCAATAACGGTGTCTTCAAGCCTACCAATTACTTTTACGCCTCCGCTTACTGTCCCCCTCGCATTCCGCCAAGCCGCCGCGCTTTCTGCCAGTGAGCAGATTCCCTTTATACCATAGTATACCCCAACTGTGGTGGTGAATACATCTGCGTTGCTCTCTCCTCCTTCATACGCTCTCTGATCCACGCCAAGATCATTTACACAGTATGTCTCTATATTGTCCATCAATTGATCGACAGCAGAACTGCACGTTCCGATTGGGCAGTTCTCTTCCCCTTTAGCTTTGTTCTGGATGGTATTGGGAAGAAAGACCGTGTAATCCATAGCAAATGCAAGTGGCGATAGGACGAGGTTATCCAGGACTTCTACGCCGCCGCCTAATGCCGCCGAAAAGAATCTATTTGGGCTTGAAAATGAATACTCGATATTGGAAGGAATATTTCTAATTTTATCCAAAAAGTCTTCAAAGGGGTTCGTTCCCGTTGTTTGCGAGGAACGATATGTCGACGGTGACGGTGAGGGAGTCGGGCACGGGGTCGGTGCACTAGGAATCGTACTATTTCCTTGGGTCGTGCTTTTCGCCACGCTTGTTATGGTTGCGTACGCCCAAGAGGGTCTGTAGTTCGCTTCGTTGTGACTGCTATCGTATTCTTGCTGATTCGCCTTTTTATACTTTGCATAATCGGCGGTTGGCATCCCAAATAGGTTCGTACCCGCATTGAATTGCGCTTGTTTCTCTGCTCTTGTTTTTGCTTCTGCTTGACTACTGTAATAGTTCCCATATCCACTCGGATCACTATATTCCGTATGCCCCGTCGGATCGGAGTACATAAGCGGCTCGTTATGGCAGTATGTGTATAGGTTTAGACTCAGCGGATCGTTATTGGTGCCAGTATAGGTATCTTCTTGCAGGAAACGGGTCGTCAGCGGATCGTACATTCTTGCGTTTAGGTAGTAGAGGCCTGTCTCGGCATCGTACTGGTAGCCTGCAAAGAGGATGTTGCCGCTTTCGATGCCTGTCTGCTCTAGGATGTTTCCGAAGGCGTCGTAGTAGTAGGTTGCTGCGATGTTTCCGTTTTCGTCCAGAAGAGCCGTGACGTCTGCGTGTCCGTTATACAGGTAGAGGAAGGTATCTGCGCCAACTTCACGCGAGATGAGGTTGATGCCATAGACGTTTCGGCCGATCTGATCTTTGTTTATGTTTTCTTCGAGAACGACTTTGTCGTATTCATAGAGGTAGTAGGTTAGGCTGCCGTTTACGGATTTACCGACACGGTATCCGTCTCCGTTGTAGGTGTTTTCGACGGTGATTCCCTCGGAGGTGATTGTTCGGATCAGCTGATTTTGGAGGTCGTAGGTGTTGATCTGCTCAGCAACGGGTACCTGTGGTTCGCCGGATATGTAAGCTGTGCTGATTTTCGACAGGACGTTCCCATTGTTGTCATAGGTGTAGGTGATCGTCTCCGTTAGGATGCCGTTTACGGTCTCGGCTGTGCTGACGAGACGGTTGAGACCATCATAGGTGTAGGCAGTGACGGTTATGACTGTTCCTTCTGTTTCCGTCTGCGTGAGGCGATTTCCGGACGGGTCATAGGTATAGGCTGTTGTTTTTCCGGAAGGCTCGGATACAGAGGCGAGACGATTTAGGTTGTCGTAGGTGTAGGATGTTATTCCTTTCCCATCGACTTTACTGGTGATATTGCCCGCTGCGTCATACGCATATGTGTATAAGTCAATGATGGTGCCGTCTACTAAGCTGTTTGTGAGCGTATGAAGGAAGCCGTCAGCTGTGTAGGTGTAATCTTCTCGGGAGCCGTCACTGCCTATGACGCTTTGGAGGGCTCCGTTCGCGTAATAGGTATAGACAGTTGTCTTGCCGTCTGAGATGACTGACGATAGACGACCTGTGCGATCGTAGTTTTTTTGGGTGAGGCTCGATCAACACGATTTAGGACTTAGTGTTACAACAACAGTCTATGCTGTTTCATCTGGTTGCCAAATCCCTGCGATGTATTGCTTGCCAAACCAATCATACTTTTCTTCCCTCTCCGACGCTTTCATGATTTGTAGCATGTATAGTCCAACGTTGTCAGGATTTTCGGTGTCTACATCATCGTAAACAAAAAAAATGAAATACTCATCCTTATCTGTAGTAACCCAATACCTACCTTCTAATCGAATTGTTTTCTCTCCGTGATCAACTGACTCAGAGGTTGAACATCCACCATCTATTAATGTAGTTTCACCCTGATAGAAGTCCATCACATACGCAAGACCTTCGTCAATATTTTCCGCTTCCGCCAATGCACTTGTCGAGAACATACTTTTTAGTTTGTCCGTATCTTGGTTCTCAAGTGCGTCAATAATTTCTTCGCAATACTCATCTGCAATTGCCTCGTCATTTCTAAACAAGTCGAATTCCCTTCCTATACCAGAACACGATGTCAATCCAAATGCAAGGACTACTGACGTCACAAATAGTAACAGTCTCTTCATTTTCTTCTTTTTCCCCCTGTCGAATATATTCTTCTCCCAAATCATTTTTACCATATATAGCTTGCCGTAAGGGTGTCATCGTTGAATGTCCAGATGGACACATCAGCATACTTCTTCTTAAAAGCATAATACATATCCTCATATAACGCTACATTATCTGGGTTATCACTTGAAGCGGTAATTTCTGTTCCTTCTGTTTCCGTCTGCGTGAGGCGATTTCCGGACGGGTCATAGGTATAGGCTGTTGTTTTTCCGGAAGGCTCGGATACAGAGGCGAGACGATTTAGGTTGTCGTAGGTGTAATCTTCTCGGGAGCCGTCACTGCCTATGACGCTTTGGAGGGCACCGTTCGCGTAATAGGTATAGACAGTTGTCTTGCCGTCTGAGATGACTGACGATAGACGGCCTGTGCGATCGTAGATTTTTTGGGTGAGGCTCGATCAGCACGATTTAGAAGATCGTGTTACAACAACAGTCTATGCTGTTTCGTCCGGTTGCCAAATCCCTGCGATGTATTGCTTGCCAACCCAATCAAACTGCTCTTCCTTCTCCGACGCTTTCATGATTTGTAGCATGTATAGTCCAACGTTGTCAGGATTTTCGGTGTCTACATCATCGTAAATAAAAAAAATCAAATACTCATCCTTATCTGTAGTAACCGAATAAAGAGCATTGAGCTCAATTGTTTTCTCTCCGTGATCAACTGACTCAGAGGTTGAACATCCACCATCTATTAATGTAGTTTCACCCTGATAGAAGTCCATCACATACACAAGGCCTTCGTCAATATCTTCCGCTTCCGCCAATGCACTTGTCGAGAACATGCTTTTTAGTTTGTCCGTATCTTGGTTCTCAAGTGCGTCAATAATTTCTTCGCAATACTCATCAGCAATTGCATCGTCATTTCTAAACAAGTCGAATTCCCTTCCTATACCAGAACACGATGTCAATCCAAATGCAAGGACTACTGACGTCACAAATAGTAACAGTCTCTTCATTTTCTTCATTTTCTTCATTTTCCCCCTATCGAATTTGTTCTTCTCCCAAATCATTTTTACCATATATAGCTTGCCGCAAGGGTGTCATCGTCGAATGTCCAGATGGACCGATCAACATATTCATTCTTAAAAGCATAATACATATCCTCATATAACGCTACATTATCTGGGTTATCACTTGAAAAGGTAATTGTTCCCGATGCCGTTATGTCCGATACTTGAACGTCTTGACATTCCGGAAGAAAGTCCGTGATCCACCACTGCGGATCTGATGGACTCCATTCATTTACATATTCCCCGTCATTAATATCTAGATTTACTGTCATTGGCATACAATATTCAGATGCTGCCTCCCATTGGATTGGATTGCCAAACACGTATATAGGATTATGGTACAAAGCCATCTCCGTTCCCGCACCAAGATTGATGTAGTCGCCTTTCCATATCCAAATGATATATTCTTCACCATCTGGAGTTTTGAAATCATATTTCTTTTTATCCATGTTCGTTGCAACATCAAACGCAAAGTCGTAAAAATCGTTTGATCTGGTCAAGCTTAGGCGGACAAATGGAACCTTGAAAAATGGTAATTGGCTTCGAACTGACACGGGGGCAGATAGCCGAGTGTCGAATGAAGCCTTTGGCGGTTGTAGAACACGGAAGTGTATT
>Ga0209373_10000123_pt1 | contig 167145 bp, 135 predicted proteins | sample Higcelweek5metaG_FD_187173 | JGI IMG/M metagenome (GOLD analysis project Ga0209373, IMG submission 187173) | Freshwater pond sediment microbial communities from the University of Edinburgh, under environmental carbon perturbations - High... | ecosystem: Environmental > Aquatic > Freshwater >... | reverse complement strand
ATATTGATTTTATTACATAAAGTGAAGATGCATTTTTTGACTTACTTATTTTTAATCTCATATAATCCTCTCCTCACTCTATATTATATCACATTACGTACAAAGTACGCAATAGTTTTCAAAAAAAATTGACTTGTTTTTTTTAGTTTTTACGTTGATTGAACCTTGTTTTTTTTATTCAACTGTCAAAGACCCGACCTATGCTTTATACATATGGCTGAATAGCAATGAATACTATCCTTTTTTCATGTAATTTTGCATAAAAAACTTGACTTTTTTTTGTTATGTGGTATAATTAAATATATTAAATATATTAAATATGTTGAGGAGAAACAAAATGATTTTTGCGGTAGATGTAGGTAATACTAATATAGTTTTAGGTGCTTATAAAAATGATCAGTTATTATTTACTGCTAGACTTCTAACAAAATCATCAAAAACCGAAGATGAATATGCAATAGATATAATAAATATTTTAAAAATATATAATATGGCAGTCATTAATTATGAAGGTGCTATAATTTCCTCAGTTGTTCCTTCACTAATCCCAATATTAAAAAAGGCTATTTTAAAATCATTAAAAATTGATACTTTGGTGGTAAATACAAAATTAAATCTTGGTATGAATATAAAAACCGAAAATCCAGGTGCTTTAGGTGCTGATTTAATATGTGGTTCTGTGGCAGCTTTACAAAAGTATGATATGCCTTGTATTATATTTGATTTAGGTACTGCAACTACAATATGTGCTATAGATAAAAACAAGAATTATCTTGGCGGGTCGATATTTCCAGGTGTAAATATATCATTAAGAGCATTATCAAATACAACAGCCCAGTTACCCCATATAAATTTATATGAAGAATGCAAGGATGTAATTGGGAAAAATACAATCTCAGCAATGTTATCAGGTGTAATTTTGGGAACTGCTAGTTTAATAGATGGCATGATAGAAAGATATAAAAGTCAAATAGGTGAAGATGCTGTCGTTATTGCTACTGGTGGTATTGCTTCATTAATAGTACCAAATTGTAAATCCAAAATAACTTTAGATGAACAACTAGTCTTGGACGGGTTAAATTATATATATAATATGAATACTCCAATTCATATTTGATTTAATAATATGCAACCAAAAAAGGTTGCATATTATTAAATCAAATAGGTTACAAATCTGTTACATTAGTAATTGATTTGTATTATAAATATTGATTATGTATGTTTTTTGAAAATTTTTGTAATGATATTGAAATATTTTTTTAAATTTATAATAACTTTTTTAAAAAATAATGATTTTTTATGATTTTGTTAAATTGACTATTTTATATTTTTTGTAGTTTTATGTTCATTATCCTTGATTTTTAATTAAAATTATTGTATAATGATTATTGTGGTGAAAGGTGGGGGCTATTCCCTAAGGTTCGCTATAATCCACAGAAAGGTTGTCGATTTATGGAGAATACTTTAATGGGTACCTATTATCACAATATAGATGTAAAAGGTAGATTAAATTTTCCTACAAAACTAAGAGATGTTTTGGGCGATGATTTTTTTGTAACTAAAGGTCTTGATGAATGTTTGGTTGTTTATTCAAAAGATGAATGGCAACTACTTATTGATAAAGTAAAGCAGCTACCTTTAACTAAAGGTAGAAATATAAGTAGATTTCTATTTGCGGGTGCATCAGAGCTTAATTCTGATAAACAAGGTAGAGTATTGATTCCACAACATTTAAGGGAATTTGCAATGCTTGAAAAGGATATTGTAATTATCGGTGCTTTAAATAGAGTGGAAATTTGGAATAAAAATAAATGGGAAGAACAAAATAATTCTTTCATAAATGACTCATTGGAAGATGTAATGGAAGAACTAGGTTTTTAGAGGTGTGTTCAATGGATTTTAACCATATATCAGTTTTGTTAAGTGAAAGCATAGAGGGGTTAAATATAAATCCTAATGGTATATATGTAGATGGAACAGTAGGAGGAGCTGGCCATTCTATTGAAATTGCAAAAAAACTGTCTTCAAGTGGCAAATTGATAGCTTTTGATAGAGATCCAGATGCTATTAAAATAGCACAGAGTAGATTGAATGAGTATAAAAATGTTCAAATTTTAAAGTCTAATTATTCTGAAATGAAATTTGAATTAAACAAATTAGGAATAAATAAAATAGATGGGATTTTACTTGATTTAGGTGTTTCTTCACATCAGTTAGATACTGTAGACAGGGGTTTTTCATATAGTCAAGATACGGACCTTGACATGAGGATGAGTCAAGAAGGAATAACTGCAAAAGATGTTGTTAACAATTATAGATTGGAAGAATTATCTAGAATATTGTTTGAATATGGTGAAGAAAAGTTTGCAAGAAAAATCGCATATAATATTATTAAATATAGGGAAGAAAAAAATATTGAAAAGACTAGTGAATTAGTAGAAATTATTAAGAATAGTGTACCATACAAAGTTAAAAGGGAAAAAAATCCTTGTAAAAAAACGTTTCAAGCAATAAGAATAGAGGTTAATAAGGAGTTGGAACACTTGTCTTTATTTCTTGAAGATGCATTTAATTTATTAAACACAAACGGAAGGTTAGCTATCATTACATTTCATTCACTAGAGGATAGATTAGTAAAACAAAGATTTAATAAGTTAACGAAAGGATGCGAGTGTCCACCTGAATTTCCAATTTGTATATGTGGGAAAAAGCCTTTGGGTAAATTGATAAACAAAAAGCCTATTGAAGCAAATCAGGAAGAGTTAGAGGTTAACAATAGAAGTAGAAGTGCTAAATTGAGAGTTATTGAAAGGATTTAGGTGTTGCTATGCCTAATACAAATGCAGCATACAAGTATGACCTAAATAAATATCGAAATTTAAAAGTAGATAAAAATTCTGAAGAATATAGACAAATATCTATCAAAAAGAAAGCCGCAGATAAAGGTGCTGTATTAAAAATTTCTTTGATTTCTGTTGCTACTTTGATTTTGTTATTTTGTGTCATATACGGTAAGGTGGAAATAAATAAACTCTACAACGATATTAATCTCACGAAACACGATATTGATATGTTAGAGTGTGAAAATATAAGAATGAAAACTGAATTGGAGTCTACAGCTTCAATGAAAAATATCGAAGAATATGCAGAAAATGTTTTGAATTTAGTTAAGTTGGATAAATCTCAAGTAATATATTTTAAAGTAGAAAATGAAAATGTTATTGAAATACCTGAAAAAGATAGTAATGTTTTTGTGACAGTAAAAGATTTTTTTTCAAATCTCTTTAAGTATGTGTCTGATTAAGTAATTATAAGGAGGAGCTTGCCATAAATAAGGAAGCAATGAGCGATAAGCCAACTATAAAAATGAAAAAACGAGCAAATATAGGCATTACAATTTTTGTGTTTGTATTTGTAATTATTGTGGTATATAAGCTTTTTTCAACAGCAGTAATAGAAAATGATTTTTATATGAAAATGGCGAACAAGAATCAGTTCGCCTCTATTGCTGTACCTGCTAGTAGAGGCACTATTTTAAGTGCAGATGATAAAATTTTGGCACAAAGTGCGACTGTTTTTGAAATATATATTGATCCGGACTATTTTCGCAAGAACAATAAAAAATTAAAAGATAAAATAGTGAGTTTTCTATCGCAAGTTTTAGAGATAGAAGAGAATACTATTTTAAAAGCAATGGAGGCCGAAAATCAATATGAGAAGCTCAAATCAAAAGTTGAGAAACCAACTAAAGATAAAATAGATGAATTTATAAGAGAAAATGCGGCTTTTTGCATAGGTATAAAAGAAGATACAAAAAGATACTACCCACAAAATTCATTGGCTTCATCAGTTGTAGGTTTTACAAATCTAGCAGGAGAAGGTATAATAGGGATAGAATCTTTTTATGAAGAAAATCTATCTGGAATAGATGGAATAATAATTTCTGCAAAAGACGCAAAAGGTAATGAAATGCCATATAAGTATTCCAAATATTACGATGCTAAAAATGGTGATTCTGTTGTTCTGACACTTGATACTAGATTGCAATTTTATTTAGAAAAATATATAAAACAAATGGTTGAAGAACACAAGGTTTTAAATAGAGCATGTGGTATCATAATGAATGCAAAAACAGGGGCAATAATGGCTATGGCAAATTCATCTGAATTTGATTTAAATAATCCTTATGACCTGGTCGACCCAACAATATTAGATAGACTTAATATAAAAAATACTGGGAATAAAATGACAGAAGATGAAAAAAACAGAGATGCCAAGTTTATACAGTGGAGCAACAAAGCTGTATCAGAACTTTATGAGCCAGGCTCGGTTTTTAAGGTAATAACAAGTTCGTCAGCGTTAGAAGAAAAATTGATAACAGAAAACACATCATTTCATTGTGATGGTTCTATTACGGTTGAGGGATGGCCGAAACCAATTAATTGCTGGAACACAAGTGGACATGGTGATCAAAACTTTATACAAGCTTTGACTAATTCATGCAATCCTGCATTTATTGAAATAGGTCAAAAATTAGGAATAGATAAGTTTAGTGATTATTTTGCATCTTTTGGTTTTACTGAAAAAACAGGAATTGATTTACCAGCAGAGTCACAAAGTTCATATCATGCAAAAGATGTTATGTCAATAGTTGACTTAGCTTCTGCTTCTATGGGCCAGGCAAGTAAAGTAACACCTATTCAAATGATTACTGGATATGCCGCAGCAATAAATGGTGGAAATTTGGTTAAACCATATATAGTTAACAAAATTATTGATAGTGAAGGTAATATAGTTAAGCAATCAGAAACTGTTATTAAAAGGCAGGTTATTTCAGAAGAAACATCAGTTTTGATAAGGGGTTATCTTCAGGATGTTGTTAATAACAATGGTGGTGGAAACGCTTATATAAAAGGTTATAAAATAGGCGGTAAAAGTGGTACTTCAGAGAAATTGTCTGAATATTCTATAGAGGATAATATGAAATATGTAGCTTCATATTGTTGTTTCGCACCAGCAGATGATCCAGAAATAATAATGTTAATATTAGCAGATGAACCTTCCGGCGAGGAATACTACGGAAGCTTAGTTGCTGTTCCTGCAGCTATAAATGTTTTAAAAGAGGCTTTGCCTTATTTGGGGTATTATCCTGAGTATTCGAAAGATGAACTAGCAAACATGGAAAAGAAAATACCTAACTTTGAAGGTATAACGTGTTTAGAAGCAAAACAACAATTAGAGAAAATGGGCATTAATTCTGAAGTCGTAGGTGAAGGCGAGTTTGTATTTGCACAATATCCAAAAGCAAATAACTCAATTCCAATAGGTGGAGTGGTTATATTATATTCTGAAGAACAATATGAAACAGAAATGACAACAGTGCCATATTTGTTAGATCAAGATTGGAGTAGTATAAAGTCAACTCTTTCGGAATCCGTTTTAAATTATATAGTTAAAGGTGCATCTCCAGATAGAGAAGATTCAAAATTAATCGCTCAGTCTATTCCACCAGCAGAACAAGTTCAAAAAGGTACAATTATAGAACTTACTTTTGCTGTAAAGGATCAGTCGGGCTAAAAAATGGAAAGGTATAGTTATTTATGAAACTATATGAATTATTTCAAAATATACAAAAACTTAATATAGCTGATAGGGAAATAAAATCGATAACAGATAATACTAAAAAAATAGAAAGAGATTGTCTTTTTGTTTGTGTAAAAGGAAATAAGTTTGATGGTCATGATTTTGCAAGATCCGCAATAGAATTGGGTGCTGCAATAGTTGTATCAGAAAAGGATTTGGGAATAGAAAACCAAATTATAGTTAATGATACGAGAGAGTGTTATGGACAAATATGTTCTGCTTGGTTTGGATATCCTGAACAAAAAATGAATATAATAGGTGTTACAGGAACTAACGGAAAAACAACAACAGTAAATCTTATGAAATATATTCTAACTCAATTAGGAAACAAAGTGGGCTTAATAGGAACTATTCAAAATGAAATTGGAGATGAAGTTCTACACACTGAAAATACAACTCCATTTACATATGAATATTTTGAACTATTAAATAAAATGTATAATGCAGATTGTAAATACGTGGTTATGGAAGTATCTTCTTTTGGGCTAGTTCAAAAAAGAATTGGTCCAACCAAATTTAAGGTTTCAGTATTTACAAATTTAACTCAAGATCATTTAGACTATCATAAAGATATGGAAGATTATTTTCTTGCTAAAAAAATTTTATTTGATAAATCTGATTTGGCGATATGTAACATTGATGATGATTACGGAGTAAGATTATATGATGAATTAAAGATCAATAAAATAAGTTATAGTAATTGTAAAATTGCAGATTATTATGCTACAAATGTAAATTTAAACGCAAATGGTACAGAATTTGAACTGAATGAAAAAGACCAAAAGTATGATGTTAATATCAAAATGACTGGAATGTTTAATGTTTCAAATTCAATAGCTGCCATATCAACTGTTTCGAATCTAAATTACAAAGTTGGAGATATAATAGAAATTATATCAAAGTACAATGGAGTAAAAGGCAGGTGTGAAATAATTCCTACCAATAAAGATTTTACAGTAATATGTGATTATGCACATACACCAGATGCAATAGAAAACATACTTAAAAATGTAAAACAATATACCAAAGGCAATTTAATATGTTTATTTGGTTGTGGTGGAAATAGGGATAAAACAAAAAGACCATTAATGGCAAAAGCAGCAGCAAAATATGCAGATATTCTTTTGATTACTTCTGATAATCCAAGAGATGAAGATCCATTTTTAATTATTGAGGATATTTTAGAAGGAATAAAGGATGAACATGTTTCATTTAAAGTTATTGTAGATAGAAAAGAAGCTATCTTCCATGCTTTGAAAAATGCATCAAAAGATGATATTATTGTTTTAGCGGGAAAAGGTCACGAAGACTATCAGGTTTTGGCAAATAATGAGCATATTCATTTTGATGAAAGAGAAATAGTAAAAGAAGGATTAAAATTAATTTAATAGCTATAGGAAGGATTTTTAAAATGTCTTTTGGGTTTCGTATGTTAATTTCACTGCTTGCTTTTTTAATTGCTGCAGTAATTGGTTTTGTTTTGATTCCATACTTGAGAAAAATACATTTTGGTCAAACAATATTAGAGGATGGTCCAAAATGGCATAAGAATAAACAGGGAACACCTATAATGGGTGGATTTATGTTTATTATTTCAAGTATAATGACAGCTATTATAGGTTATATTATATATAGAAACACTAGCTTAGATATGAATAGTGAATTAGTAAATATAAATGCAATAAAATTGTTTTCTTGTATAATTTATGCACTTTTATTATCTTCAATTGGATTTGTAGATGATTATATTAAAGCTGTTAAAAAGAGGAATAAAGGTTTAAATGCTAAGCAAAAACTTATTTTTCAATTTTTGTTTTCAGGAGCTTTTTTAGCAATACTTTATGCTTTGGGAGATAAATCTACAGAAATTAACTTGATTTTTGTAAAATTAAATTTTGGTGTTTTTTATTATCCAATAATGATTTTATTTATGACTTATTTAGCTAATGCGGTAAATATAACTGATGGAATAGATGGACTTTGCGGTTCAATAACTGCTATAGTTATGCTTGTTTTTACAACTGTTTTATCAATGTTACAAATAAACGAAATAGCCATATATGCACTTGCAATTGCGGGAGCATGTCTTGGATTTCTGGTATGGAACTTTAATCCGGCAAAATGTTTTATGGGTGATACAGGTTCAATGTATTTAGGTGGTGCATTTGTTGCAATTGGTATGATAACAAAAAATCACTTATTGATTGTATTAATAGGAATAGTTTATGTATGTGAGGCATTGTCGGTAGTAATGCAAGTTACATATTTTAAAATAACTGCAAAAATTCATTATAAAAAAACAGGTGAAAAGGGAAAGGGTAAGAGAATTTTTAAAATGTCTCCTATACATCACCATTTTGAAATGATTGGGTTTAATGAATATAAAATTGTTGCAACATTTTCTATAGTTGCAATGATAGCAGGAGTTTGTGCAGTCTTAGTTGTTAAGTAAAATTTTTTGTAAGTATTGTTTAGGAGGAGATAGCTTGGCTCAAGAAATGATAAAAGAAAAGAAAGTAAAATCGTCAAAATTCAAAACGAGATCAAGCAAGAAAAATAATGATTTAAAAAAAGAAAAAGGTAATATTGATTTACCTTTTCTGTTCATAATAATGTCTCTTCTTGTAATTGGAATAATTATGATGTTTTCGGCAAGTTTTGCATGGGCAATAAGTGAAGGCAAAAGTGGAACATATTATGCTGTTGAACAAATTAAAAACGCAGTCATAGGACTTGTTGCTATGGCTATTTTATCAAAAGTTGATTACCATATTTTCGAAACAAGAAAAATTGCATACACCATTTTTCTTGTTGCTTTAGTTTTGCTTATTTTGGTACTTATAATAGGTGATACTATAAATGGAGCACAAAGATGGATAAAAATCGGGATCACTTTTCAGCCATCAGAAATAATGAAGTTTGCAATCACTATTATTTTTTCATTAATAATTATTAATAATCAAAAATATTTAGATAAATACAAAGTTACTATGTTACCAGTAACTTTGATATTAGGTGTGGTTACAATTTTGATGTTACTTCAACCACATTTATCAGGAACCATACTTATGATTTTAATTGGATTTACAGTTATTTTCGTAGGAGGAGTAAAAACATCACATTTGGTTTTTACAGGTTTAGGGGCTATGGCATTATTGATTATTGTTGTAATTTTTAAAATAACTGTTGAAGGTACAGACTACTTTTTAGCACGTTTTCAATCATGGCAAGATCCATTCGCTGATGCCAAAGGTGATACATGGCAAACAGCACAATCCTTAATTGCAATAGGTTCAGGTGGACTTTTTGGCTTGGGATTAGGTGAGTCAAGACAAAAGTTTTTGTATTTACCTGAAACTAAAAACGACTTTGTTTTTTCAATTGTATGTGAGGAGTTAGGTTTTATAGGAGCAGTAACAATAATTTTATTATTTGTTTTTTTGGTTATCAGGGGAATTTACATCGCTTCTAAATCCAAGGACAAATTTGGAATGCTGTTATGTATTGGATTAGTAATGCAAATTGCTTATCAAGCATTTTTAAATATTGCGGTTGTAACAAATTTAGTTCCGAATACAGGAATAGGACTTCCTTTTTTTAGCCACGGAGGTACTTCTTTAATAATGCTTCTAGCACAAATGGGTATTGTTTTGAACATTTCCAAGCAATCATCAATAAATCAAATTCTACCTACAGATTTAAGTGAAAACAAATAAAATAATTTTTGAAATATATAATAGTTGAAATGGAGCTATTTATGAAAGTATTGATTACAGGCGGTGGAACAGGTGGACATATTAATCCTGCTCTCGCAATTGCCTCAATTATAAAAAAAAATGATAAGGATGCAAAGTTTCTTTTTGCTGGAACACCTTTTGGAATGGAGGCAAAATTAATACCTCTTGCGGGGTATGATTTTGAGCCAATAAAAGTTAGGGGCTTTCAAAGAAAATTTAGTATAAATAATATAAAAAGAAATGCAGAGGCTTTTAAGTATTTATTAACTTCTAAAAAAAGGGCTAAAGAAATAATCGCTAATTTTAAACCGGACATTGTTATTGGAACAGGTGGTTATGTTAGTGGGCCTGTAGTGCATCAAGCTACAAAAATGAAAATCTCCACAGTTATACATGAACAAAATGCATATCCTGGTATGACCACAAAAATTTTATCAAAAAAAGTAGATAAAGTTATGATAACGTTTAAGGAGTCTTTGAGTTACCTTGGAGAAAACATAAGTTACAAGTTAACAGGGTTACCAGTAAGGACGGAAATATTTAAAAATAATAAGGAAGAAGCAAGAAAAATACTTGGATTTGATGATTCTTTTTGTATATTGTCATTTGGAGGAAGCTTAGGTTCAGGGTGTATAAATGAAACTATGGCAGAATTAATAAACTGGCATACAAAGAATAATTTAAAAATTAATCATATACATGGATACGGTGGAATGGGGAAAGACTTTTTTCCTAAAAAAATGAAAGAGTATGATATTCCTTTAAAATCATCAAGATTGAGAGTTACAGAGTATATAAACGACATGGATATTTGTATGGCAGCAGCAGATTTGGTTATATGTAGGTCAGGTGCTACAACAATATCTGAACTTCAAGCTTTAGGTAAACCATCTATTTTGATTCCTTCTCCAATTGTAGCAGGAAATCACCAACTATATAATGCAAATGTTTTGGGAAAAGTGGGTGCTGCTGTTGTGATAGAACAAAAAAATGTTAAATCAAATGATATAGTGGAAATTGTAGATGATTTTTATAAAAATACAGATAAACTGAAAAATATGTCAGCTCATGCTTTGAAAACATCCCCTAAAAATGTAGAAGAAAATATATGGGGTGCTATAAAAGATGCGATAAAAAAATAGCTATTTTTTCTTTTAAAAGGAAGTGAAAAAATGAAGAATGTTGAAAAAGCAGATATGCAAAAAACATATCATGTAAAGCGTACTAGACGAAGAAAAAAAAATACTGCAGGTTTTTATTTTTTACTTATTTTTATTGTGACAACTTTAGGGATTACTTTATCAATGACATTGTTATTTAATATATCTAAATTTGAAATAGTAGGATCTACAAAATATTCACCAGAGGAAATAATAAAATCTTCAGGAGTTATGAGTGGAGATAACATGGTCAGATTAAAAACTGATAATGTTAAAGAAAAAATTTTAAGTGAGTTAACATACATTGATGATGTAACAATAAAGAAGAAATTCCCCAATACTTTAGTTATAGAATTAGTAGTTAGTAAACCGATTATATATGTTAAATACGAAAACGAGTATTTGGTTATAAGCGAAGGATTTAGAATTTTAAGCAAAATGCAAAGTTATGATGAAACCTTAATTTTGATAGAGGGTTTTGATGCTGATTTCAAAAAATTAGGAGATAAATTAAAGTCACTAGATAAAAACAAGGAAAAAATTCTTAAAGATATGTTATTTGAAATTCAAAAATTAGATTTTCAAAATATAAAATCTATAAATTTAACTGATAAATATAATTTATCATATAATTATGATAATAGAATAAATGTGAAAATATCTGATTATTCAGATTTAGAATATAAAATGAAATCTTCCAAGCCACTATTAACGGAAAAAATCAGTAGTGTAAAAAAAGGCGATTTAGTATATTTAAAAAAGGCGGAATACAGTTTTAGAGAAGAACAAACTTTGATAACTGAGAGTGTTGAAACAGAAGGAAATGTAGATGTAACACAAAATGTAGAAACTGATTCACAAAATACAGAAAATGTTATAAATTAAATTGTATCTAAATTTTAAATATACATTAATCTTATATAACGTATATATTAGTGATAAATATAAAAAAAATATATTTATTAAATAAAAAATGATTTTTTTTGTAAATTGACTTGAAATTGTTCATCAAATATGTTAATATAATAATAAATATTTATTATTATATTATTAATCTATAAATGTAATTGAACAAAATTTAATTTAAATAGGGAAATTAAATTTTATATATTGAATTATTTGGCTTTAATTAGTATAAATTGAGAGGAGTTTTTAAATGGCAGGCTTTGTTTTTGAGAATGATGCGTATGAGCCAGAAGTAAATATCAAGGTAATAGGTGTTGGAGGCGGAGGCGGTAACGCTCTCAATTGTATGGCTGCTTCAGGAGCAGTAACCGATATTGAATATATCGCAATAAATACAGATGCATCTGCTTTAAGAAGTTCTAAAGCAACAACAAAAATTCAAATAGGTGCAAAACTTACAAGAGGTAGAGGTGCAGGAAACAAACCTGATGTAGGTGAAAGATCTGCACAAGAAAATAAAGATGAAATAGCTGCAGCTTTAAAAGATGCAGATATGATATTTATAACTGCTGGTATGGGCGGCGGCACAGGAACTGGTGCAGCTCCAATAGTAGCACAAATAGCAAAGGAAATGGAAATACTAACAGTTGCAGTTGTAACAAAACCATTTGTTTTTGAAAGAGAACAAAAAATGTTACAAGCAGAAAGAGGTATTTCTGAGTTGAAAAAATATGTAGATTCATTGATTGTTATTCCAAACGAAAAGCTTTTGGTTGGTTTAGAAAGGCCATTAACTATGAGAGAATCATTTTCATTAGCGGATGATATATTAAAAACAGGTGTAAAGAGTATATCTGATTTAATCGTAGATGAAGGATTTATTAATCTAGACTTTGCTGACGTTTCTACAATAATGAAGGGTGCAGGTTACGCACATATGGCTATAGGTTATGGTGCTGGTAAGGATAAGGCTACTGATGCAGCAAAAGCAGTTATTTCTAGTCCTTTATTAGAAACATCTATTTCTGGTGCAAATAGATTACTTATCAACATTGCTATGTCAGAAGATGTATTGGCTGAAGATGTTGATACTGCAACAAAGATGATTACAGATACTGCTGCTGATGATGTAGAGTTTATATTTGGTACTGCATTTAAAGAAGATATGCAAGATGAAATGAGAATTACTGTTATTGCTGCTGGTTTTGGAGAGAGTAAAAACGTAATTCCACCAGAAAGCCCTATTTTAAAAGAAACTATTCCAAATAAATCTAAACCAATGATGAAATCACCTATGATGACAAATAATCATAATGTAGACGAAGATGATTTGGATGCTATTTTTAAAATCTTAGACAACAAAAAATAATTTATTAAATAATTTTAGTACTCATTGCATTTGCGGTGAGTATTAATTGTTTTAAATAATATTTAATGGTAAATCTTTAAAGTTTTAGTATTCTATAATTTATTGAATTAGCATATAAAATTTAGTTAAAATACACTAAAATAGTAAAAATAATTGTGTAAAATGTTGGATTGATAATGGCTTGCACAATATGATATAATTATAAGGTGATTAAACATAGTTTTGAATTACTTTCAGCTTAAATGATAATTAACATTTTGATTTTATAATTATGAAAAGAGGTAATATATATGGAAGGTCCAGGATTATTAAGAACCGTAAAATTTGGAGGATTTGACCAAAAGGATGTTTTGGCATATATAGACGATTTGAATTCAAAAATTTCAGCGTTAGAAACAGAATTAAATGAAGCAAAAGCTAATGAAGGAAATGATGAGAATTTAGTAGACAATGCTGTAGTATCAAAACTAGAAGAACAAGTTAAGGATTTAACTCAAAAGTATAATTCTACACAAGAGCTATTAAAGAAAAATGAGCAACTTATATTAACAGAGAAAACAGCAAAAGAAGAAACTGTTAAACTATATAATGATGAAAAACAAAAATTATCCTTAGAAATAAAAAAACTCAATGACGAATTAAGCAAGTCATCTCAAAGTAAAGGTGATGTATCAGCACTCAATCAACAGTTAGTAGAAAAAAATAATTTGTTAAAAGCTAAGGAATCTGAACTTGAAGCAAGAGCAAGAATGTTAGCAGAAAAAAACAAGGAAATTACTACAAAAGAAGAATCAATTCAAAAATTACAAAGTGAAATTAAAGAATTAAAAGAAAATGCATCATTAAATAACTCTGAGTTTGAAAGTACTTTTGATATAGGAAATGTATTTATTGAAGCACAAAATTCAGCAAAAAAGATTACTTTAGAGGCTAGAGCTGCTGCCGATAAATTACTAGCTGAATCAAAAAATAAATCTGAAACTTTAATTAAAGAAGCAGAACAAAAATCAGAAAAAATGATTAAAGATTCTGAACAAAAGTCTGAAAAAATGCTTAAAGAAGCACAAGAAACTATGGATCAAGTTATAAAAGAATCCAATACAAAATCTATAGAAATAACATCCAAGGCCGAATCAGAAGCAAAGCAAAAAATTGATAATGCTAGTAAAGAAGCAGATGAAAAAGTAAAATATATAAATGAAAAAGCAGAAGAATTAAACGTTTTATCTAATAGCTTGAAAACGATGTTCAAATCAGATTTAGGAGCTATTTTAACAAATTTAAATGAAGTTACTAAATTGATTAATGATTTAAATACAACTACTAAGGCTACAATAGACTCGGCAACAAGTAAAGTTAAAAATTTAGATGATTCGATGTTTGATGATAAAAAGCTTTCTGAATTAATTTCAAAATTACCTAAAATTGAAAATAAAGTTCAAGAAAAAACAGTACAGCAGCCTCAAAGTTTTAAAAATAAAGTAGAGGAACCTGTAGTTAAAGAAAAGACAGTTGAAAACAAACCTGTAAATAATCAAACTACAACTCGTGTTGATTCTACACCTTCAAACGTAAATTTAAATAACACTCAAAGCAAGAAAACACTTTGGGGAATGGACGATTTAGAAGCACTTACAAAGCAAGTAGAATCTACAGTTGCCAAGGAAGAAAAGGTTATAACACCACCACCATCAACTAATAACGTTAAAAAAAGCTCATGGGGTGCAGATTTAGAAGCTTTAGCTAAAGCAGCTGAAGATGTTTCTAACGATAAGGACAAATAATTAAAAAATAAATTTATGTATGCAATATTATTATTGTATACATAAATTTTTAACAATTAAATGTGAAAAAAATAGCGAACATTTTTAAAAATATAAAAATTAGTTAAGAAGATGATTTATTTATGACAAGTGTAAAAAAAATAAAAGTAGAAAATATAAAAAAAGAAGCGGAATCTTTAAAAGTAGGAGATAAAATTTTATTGACAGGTTTTATTTATACTTCTAGAGATGCCGCACACAAAAGAATTTCAGAACTTATATCAAAAAATATGGACTTACCATTTGAAATTAAGGATGCAGTTATATATTATGCTGGTCCTACTCCAGCTAAAGAAAACCAAGCTATAGGCTCTTGTGGACCTACTACGTCAGGACGAATGGATAAGTTTGCACCAGGATTACTTGATTTAGGATTAGCTGCTATGATTGGTAAAGGCGAAAGAAATCAAGAGGTAAGAGATGCTATAGTAAGAAATAAAGCTTTGTATTTTTGTGCTATTGGTGGTGCAGGTGCATTGGCATCAAAATGCATAAAAAGTTGTGAGGTTATTGCCTTTGAGGATTTGGGTTGTGAATCAGTAAAGAAACTCTATATTGAGGATTTTCCTCTAGTAGTTGCAAATGATTCAAAAGGCGGAGATATATTTATTACTGGAAGAGAAGAATATAGGAAATAACCTATTTTTGTAACTTGACAAAAATAAAAGATTGAGTTATAATATTTTTATAGGTCATCAAAGGTGGTTATTTTATATGTATTTAAATTATTTATTTAATCAAATAGTCAAAAGAGTCTATTCAAATTCAATAGACTTTTGTTGTTGTGCTTATAAATAATTTTTATATATTAAAAGTTAAAGCTAAAAGCAGAAGTTTAAAATTACTGCTTTTAGCTTTTTTGTTGGAGAAAATTAATTTTAAAGGAGTATTAAATTATTATGCAAAAAGAATTACAAAAAGTTTATGAACCAAATAAAGTTGAAGATAAAATATATAAATATTGGACTGAAAATGGATGTTTTAAGGCTACTGTTGATAAAACAAAGAAACCATATACTATAGTTATACCACCTCCAAATATAACAGGACAACTACATATGGGTCATGCTTTAGATGAAACGCTTCAAGACATTTTGATAAGATATAAAAGAATGTCTGGATATTCTGCTTTATGGCTACCAGGTACTGATCATGCTTCAATTGCAACAGAGGCAAAAATAGTTGAAGACATGAAAAAAGATGGAGTAACAAAAGACGATATAGGCAGAGATGGATTTATGAAAAGGGCATGGGCTTGGAAAGAAAAATATGGTGGACGTATAGTAGAACAGTTAAAAAAATTAGGTTCATCATGTGATTGGTCCAGAGAACGTTTCACTATGGATGAAGGCTGTAACAAAGCTGTTGTGGAAGTTTTTGTAAAATTATATGAAAAAGGATTAATATATAGAGGAGAAAGAATTATAAACTGGTGTCCTCATTGTTTAACATCTATTTCAGATGCTGAGGTAGAATATGAAGATAGAGAAGGATATTTCTGGCACATAAAATATCCATTGACTGATGGAAGTGGATATTTAGAGTTGGCTACAACAAGACCAGAAACTCTTTTGGGAGATACTGCTGTTGCTGTAAATCCAAACGATGATAGATATAAGCATTTAATTGGTAAAACAGTTATTTTACCAATTGTACATAGAGAAATTCCTATAGTTGCAGATGATTATGTAGAAATGGATTTTGGAACTGGAGTTGTTAAAATAACACCAGCTCATGACCCAAATGACTTCGAAGTTGGATTGAGACATAATCTTCCTATTGTGAATGTTATGACAGATGATGCAAAAATAATAGATGAATATACAAAATATGCAGGTATGGATAGATTTGAAGCAAGAAAAGAAATAGTAAAAGATTTAGAAGCAGAAGGAGTTTTATCAAAAATTGAAGATCATGCACATAACGTAGGGACTTGCTATCGTTGTTCAACAACAGTTGAACCAAGAGTATCTAAACAATGGTTTGTTAAAATGGAGCCACTTGCTAAACCTGCAATAGATGCTGTAAAAAATGGTGAAACTAAATTTGTACCTGAAAGATTTGATAAGGTATATTTTCATTGGCTTGAAAATATTAAAGATTGGTGTATTTCAAGACAATTATGGTGGGGGCATCAAATACCTGCTTTTTATTGTGATGAATGTGGAGAACTTGTTGTTACAAAAGACGAAAAAGCAACTTGTCCTAAGTGCGGTAAAAAAATGAGAAGAGATCCAGATACATTAGACACTTGGTTTAGTTCTGCTTTATGGCCTTTTTCTACACTTGGTTGGCCAGATAAAACTGAGGATTTGGAGTATTTTTATCCTACAAATACTCTAGTTACCGGATATGACATAATATTTTTCTGGGTTGTAAGAATGATGTTTAGTGGTATTGAAAATATGGGTAAAGTACCTTTTGATACGGTTTTAATACATGGTCTAGTTAGAGATTCTCAAGGAAGAAAAATGTCAAAATCACTTGGAAACGGCATAGATCCTTTGGAAATTATATCTGAGTATGGAGCAGATGCTTTAAGATTTACATTGGCAACAGGAAATTCTCCAGGAAACGACATGAGATATATGGATGATAAAGTTAAATCATCTAGAAATTTCGCTAATAAAATATGGAATGCATCTAGATTTATCATAATGAATTTATCAGAAGATTTAGAAATAAACGGATTGCCAGAAACACTAAACATTGAAGATAAGTGGATAATAAGTAAATTTAACAATTTATCAAGAGAAGTTAACGAAAATTTAGATAAATTTGAACTTGGAGTAGCAGTTGCAAAACTATATGATTTTATATGGGATGTATACTGTGACTGGTATATTGAGTTGACAAAACCAAGAATTATGGTTGGTGGCGAAACAAAAGAAAATGCACAAAAAGTTTTGGTTTGGGTTATGAAGGGGATGCTTAAATTACTTCATCCATTTATGCCTTTTATAACAGAAGAAATTTGGCAAGTTTTAGTTAAAGATGCGAATCCTATAATGCTGGAAGACTTTCCTATTTATAATACAGAAAATGTTTTTGAAAAAGAAGAAAGTGACTTTGAAAAGGTTATAGCCACTATAAAAGCAATAAGAAACAGAAGAACTGAAATGAATATACCTCCTTCAGTTAAAGCGAAGGTGTATGTTGAAACTCAAGACAATGAGCTATTTACAAATAGTAAAATGTTTTTTGAAAAACTCGCTTTTGCATCTGATGTAGAAATTTCAGATAAAGTTGAACTTGATGATGCAGTTACAGTTGTAACAGATAGCACAAGAGCATTTATTCCAATGAACGAATTGGTAGACAAAGAAAAGGAAATCATAAGACTTACAAAAGAAAAAGATAATACACAAAAAGATATTGATTTCTTAAATGGAAAATTAAACAATCAAGGATTTTTGGCAAAAGCCCCTGAAAAATTAATTGAAGTGGAAAAAGCTAAACTAAAAAAAGCAGAGGAAAAAATGGCTAAAATATTACAATCAATTGAAAATTTAAAAAAATAGGTAATAATTATGAATTATGAAAATGCAATGGAGTATATAAATTCTTTTTCAAAAACTGGATCAAAAGTAACTGATCTTTCCCGAATAGCTACCTTACTAAAAAAGTTAGATAATCCTCAAAACAAGTTGAAATTTGTTCACATAGCTGGGACAAATGGTAAAGGGTCTACACTTGAATTATCTTCGCAAATCCTCATAAATGCAGGATATGTAGTGGGTCAGTTTACATCTCCTTATATGCGATGTTATGAAGATAGAATAAGAATAAATAATGAAAACATCAATAAAAAGGATATGGTGGATTTCATATCTATAATTAGTAATGTAGTTAATTCAAAAGATGGATACTCACAGTTTGAAATTACAATGTCCATTGCATTTTTATATTATGTAAAATATAAATGTGATATTGTTTTTTTGGAAGTGGGCATAGGTGGAAGATTCGATTCTACAAATATAATTGAAAATCCATTGGTTTCAGTAATAACTAGTATATCATTTGACCATGTAAAACTATTGGGTGATACTTTAGAAAAAATAGCGTATCAAAAAGCTGGAATTATAAAAAATAAAATACCGGTTGTTTTGTCTTCAAATAACAATAAAGAAGTTGAAGAGGTTGTAAAACAGGAAGCGAAAAAAAATAATTCTAAACTTATAATTCCAGATATTAATGAATGCAAAATTACAAATCAAGATATCACAGGTACAAATTTTGTTTATAAAAGCAATGAGTATTATATTGGCATGATAGGAAGCCATCAAATAATAAATGCCATGACGGTTATTGAAATGATTGAAATATTAAAACAGGAAAATTTTGATATAAAACAAGAAAATATTTTGAATGCATTAAAAAAAGTTAGTGTTCCAGCTAGAGTTGAACATATATCAAAAAATCCCAATATTATTATAGATGGTTCTCATAATATGGCTGGTATAACAAGTTTGATTGAGACTATAAATAAAATGGAATTTGGTTTAAAAATAGTTATATTTGGAATGGTTTCAGATAAGGATTATGTTTCTGTAACTGAGAAAATAAATGAATTTGCTGATATAATAATTTGTGTAGATGATTTTGCAGATAACTGTATAAACAAAAATGAATTACTTTCATTAATACAAAAAGAAAAATACACTGTAACTTTAAAAAACAGCTTCAGCTTTGCAAGAAAATTTTTAAAAAGCCCAAGTGATGTTATTGTGGTATGCGGTTCTTTATATTTAGCTAGTGAAATTGTTTCTAGGCATAATTATATTTTCTGAAGGTAGGGTTAATGTTAATCTAAACTAACCTAAACCTAAATTTGTAAATTGACAAAATGTATATACAATGATATAATTAATGTGTGTGATTATTATTTATCACACACATTAATTATTTATGTTAGGTTAAACTAACTACATAAAGGGAAGAAAAATTTATGAAACTTATAAAAGCAAAAATAGGTGGAAAATATAGAGTAAATATAATTAATCTTGAAAAAGAATTGTCAATGAGACTTGAAACACTTGGGCTCACAAATGGTACTTTTGTTGAAATCATAAATAAAAAAAGCTATGGTGCAATGGTTGTAAAAGTAAGAGGCAGTAGGTTTGCAATAGGGAAAAATATTGCAGAAGGAATTGACGTTTTGGAGGAAGTTATATGAAGACAGAATTAAATGTTGGATTTATAGGTAATCCAAATTGCGGGAAAACGACACTTTTTAATGCATATACTGGTTCTAAATTAAAAGTTGCAAATTGGCCTGGTGTTACAGTTGAAAAAAAAGAAGGCGTTTTTAAATTTCATGATGAAAAATTTAAACTAGTTGATTTACCAGGTATATACAGTATTACATCATACACAATGGAGGAGCGTCTTTCACGTAATTATATACTCGAAGATGAAGTAGATGTTATTGTAGATGTTTTAGACGCTTCTAGTTTAGAGCGAAATTTATATTTGACTTTACAACTTATAGAATTGGGAAAACCAATTGTAGTTGCTTTAAATATGATGGATATTGTTGAACAAAGGGGAATGGAATTAGATTTACATAGGCTACCTGAAATGCTTGGGGTACCGGTTATTCCTGTAAGTGCCAGAAAGAAAAAAGGGTTAGATGTACTTATGCATGCAGTTGCACATCATAAGAATAATTTATATGGAGACGAAAAGGAACATCATCATCATAAAAATGAGTTTAAACATAAACATAATCATCATAAGGAATACACCATTGTGTATAGTGATGAAATAGAAGATAAAATAGATATTATTTCGGAAATGATATCTATAAATTATCCAAACATCAAAAATTTAAGATGGCATTCTATAAAAGTTTTGGAAAGAGATAAAGAGGTTTTAGAAAAATTTAATTTATCTTTTGATGATATTATAGGTGAAAAAGAATATGATAAGGAAATTATAAATCAAAAATATGATTTTATAGAAGAAATAATAAATGAAGTTTTAATAAATAAAAATAAAAAAGAGCAGTTAACAGATAAGGTCGATAGATGGCTTGTTCACCCTATATTTGGATTGCCGATTTTTGTAATTATCATGGCGTTGGTTTTTTTACTTACTTTTAAAATAGGAGATATTTTTGCAGGTTATCTTGAAAAATTAATAGAATTTGGTTCAAATAATTTATCTGATTTTTTAAATTATTTTAAAATAAATGAATATATACATTCGCTCATAATCGATGGAATTGTTGCAGGAGTTGGTGGGATATTAACTTTCTTACCAAATATATTCATACTATTTTTAGCATTAGCTTTTCTTGAGGATAGCGGATATATGTCAAGGGTTGCATATGTTATGGATGGTATAATGAGTAAAATGGGACTTTCAGGGCGTGCTTTTATACCTATGTTATTGGGATTTGGATGTAGTGTGCCCGCAGTAATGGCATCTAGAACGCTTGAAAATCAAAAAGACAGAATAAAAACTATCTTAGTAACTCCCTTTATGTCATGCAGTGCTAAATTACCTATTTATGTTCTGCTTTCACAAGCTTTTTTTAAAGATAAAGCTATGTATGTTGCTTTTTTAATGTATGTAATAAGTATCTTTACAGCTGTTTTGATTTCACTATTGATTAGTTTTTTTGATAAAAACAAAAGTAAAAATTATTTATTGATTGAGCTACCAGAATATAAAACACCGAATTTAAGAAGTATATATATTTATGTATATGAAAAAGTAAAAGACTATTTAAGTAAAGCAGGAACTATAATATTTTTAGCATCTATAATAGTTTGGATTATTTTAAATTTTGGTTTTAATGGTATGACATCAGATATGTCGGAAAGTTTTGCGGCAGTAATAGGGAAAGCTCTAGTTCCAGTATTTAAACCTATTGGATTAGGATATTGGCAAATTGTAGTTTCATTGATTTCTGGACTAGCTGCAAAAGAACTTGTGGTTTCTAGCATGAGTGTTTTATATAGTGTTTCAAACATTACATCAAATCAAGGATTGTTTGAATTTTCATCTTTGTTAAATGCAGATGGATTTTCTGGAATAAATGCATTTTTACTAATGCTTTTTTCTCTGCTATATGTACCATGTATAGCTACTGTAGCAACAATAAAAAATGAAACTAAATCTTGGAAATGGGCTATTGTTTCTATGTCAATGCAAGTAGGTGTTGCTTGGATTTCTTGTTTTATAATATTTCAAATATACAATTTATTTAGATGAAAATTTATTTAATACAGTTCTTTTTATAAAAAAACATCCTCCAGCTAAGACTGGAGGATGTTTTTTTATAAAATCAATTAAATATTTAATATTTTAATAAATAAAATTATTTGTTAAATAATTTTATTGTTCCTTTTTTATTGAGGTAATTAAGTAAAGATAATGTAATAGGAAAACCAAATAAACCTATAATACCGAAAATTTGTGCACCCATAAACATTGATGTTAATGTTACTATGGGATGTAATCCTATTTGTGCACCAACAATTTTGGGTTCTAAAATATTTCTTATTACTGTTATTATCACATACAAGATTAATAATCCAATTGCTTGATTAAAGTTCCCACTTATAAATGTAATTATTATCCAAGGTATCATGATGCCACCTGTTCCTAAAATAGGTAGAACATCAAATATAGATATTCCTAAAGCAACTAAAATTGAATTTTTAATACCAATTATACTTAGACCAATTGAAAGTTCTGAAAAAGTTATGGTCATTATTAAAGCATACGAGCGAATACATACAAGTAGGGTTCCGATTATGTAGTCCCTTATTTCGGCAAAAAGCTTATTTCCGTTTTCTGTGAATTGCTTCATTATAAAATCTGTTATTAATTTATAATCGATTGTAATAAAAAAAGTAGAAATGATACAGAGAAGAGCTTTTATTAAAAAACTTGGAATGCTAACCGCATAATTTGAGAGTGAATCAACAGCTTTTAAAGAAATTGTTTTTATAGTTTCTCCAACAGTTTGCGTTATTTGTGTAACCATATTGTTAAGGGTATCTACTATAGATGGATCCATTTTCTTCAATACTTGTTTAAGTTCTTCAAAAGAGTTTCTAAATGATGGTTCAATATTTTTGCTGTATACCTCCGGCAATTTCGAGATGATTTCAATTAAAAAATTAATTGATTTTATACCAATAAAAGTTATTATTAGTCCGACACATAAATAAAAAATAAAAACAAGAATAAAAGATGTGAATTTGTACCTTAATTTAGTTTTTTTACTTATAAAATTACTGAGTGAACTTATAAAGTATGATATAATAAATGCAATCAAGAAAGGACTTATAATTGTAAGTCCGTACTTCAGAACTAAGCTAATGATTATTATAATTATAGAAGCATATAAACAATTTATAATAAAATTCTTTTTTTTTCTTAAATCCAATAATGCAACCTCCCTTTATTTTTTATGAACGAACTTAATTATAACACACCATAACCATTTTTTCAATAGGGATTTTAACATAATTTTCATCATATATAATTATAATTTTTGATAGACTTAGCATTGTTTATGTTCTTTTATTAAAAATTCAGATTGTTTATTTAATTTTTTTATAGCAAAAATATAAACAGGAATGAGTATGAAATTTGCAGAAACCCATGCTATAGGATTGGCAAAACAAATTAAATCAAAACCATAATCTCCACTCAAAATAAATAATGCTACTATTGACCTTGATATAAGTTCAAATAAACCTGCCATCATAGCAATAGTTGAGTATCCAAGTCCTTGTATGCTATTTCTATATAAGAATATAATAGCTAAGAAAGGATAAAATGAAGCATTTATTAAAATACACTTGTATACCATATCAATTATTTGAACATCTGAACTATTTATAAATAGCAGAGAAATAACTTTACCAAACAAAGCCATAAATATAAAAGCAAATATTGAATATGAAAGTATGAGTATAGTTGACTGTTTCATCCCTTTTTTTATTCTATCAATTTTTTGTGCACCTAAATTTTGTCCACAATATGTTGCTAACGTAACACCTAAAGTTTCCATAGGCATAAATACAAGCATTTGAATTTTTTGCATTGCAGTTACTGAAGCCACAACATCAGAACCTAGTTTGTTTATTGCAACTTGAAGTATTATTGCTCCTATTGCAGTTATTGCAAATTGCCCTCCCATAGGAACTCCATATTTGATGGACCTTAGCAATGATTTAATATCTAATGTCCAGTCTTCTTTAGTTAAATGTAAAATACTGAATTTTGTTTTAATATATATAAGACAAAGCAAACCTGAAACAGTTTGTGAAATTACAGTAGCATATGCAACACCTTTTACTCCTGCATTAAATTGATTTACAAATAAAATATCCAATATAATATTTATTATAGAAGCAATAATCAGAAATATAAGTGGTGATTTACTATCGCCTAAAGCACGCAAAACAGAAGAAAGCAAATTATACAATACTATAGAACTTATACCAGCAAAAATTATAAATATATAATCATATGATTGTTCTATTATATTTTCAGGGGTATTTAATAAAACTAAAAGTGGTTTTGTTATAGTAAGTGTTAGTATTGTCATGAAAATGGAAAAGAAAACAGATAAATAAATAGAGGAGGTAAAACTTTTTTTCATTGAAGAAATATTTTTTGCGCCAAAATCCTGAGCAATAGGTATAGAGAAACCCAAACAAAGACCCGTTACAAAACCGATAAACAGAAACTGTAATGCACCTGTTGCACCAACTGCTGCAAGAGCTTCAACGCCTATATATTTACCTACAACAATAGTATCGACCATATTATATAGTTGTTGAAATAAGTTGCCAAATAACAACGGAATACAAAATAGCAAAATTAGTTTTATGGGAGAGCCTTTAGTCATGTCTTTTGTCATTTAAATAGTCACCTTTTCTTTTTTAATATAAATTTAATAATTTAATATATTTTTAAGTAATTATATTTTATTATAAAATTTTAAATTAGTCAATAAGTTAATTATAAGATTGGCTATAACTACAATAAGATATTTTATTAATAATAAAAAAATAGAATATAAAATAAAAAAATAAAAAATTGTATTATTGTTTTATTTTATTAAATTATAAATAAATTTAATAAAAATTTAAGTCAGAATAATCATGAGTAAAACATGTTTTTATGTTTTGAAATTTAAAAATAATATAAGCTGCATTATTTTCAAAAATTTAATATAAATGTATTGAAAATAAAATTTTTATGTCGATAATATAATATGTGATTATATTTTTTCTTTTATATAAAATAATAATATAAACTTAAAAGGTATTTTAAAAATAAATTATAATTACTTTTATACATAATAGTTAATATAAATATACTGTTTTTTGTTAAAACATAAAAAATTAAATGTTAAGTATTGCTTTTTAAGATTTAAAATGTTATTATATATAATATACAAAAATAGATTTAAATATTGCATAAGAGAAAAAATATAAAGTAAAATATAATATTATTTATATAAAAAATAATTTTTGGAAAGGTAGTGTATTATTGTGACTGAACAAATTAATAATGTTGTTGAAAAAGTAAAATCTAAATTTTCTAAGGCGGACTTGAGCATTTTCCCTGAAAAATATGCAATTCAATTTAACTTAACTGGAAAAATCGAAGGAGTTTTTTATGTTGAAGTTTTAAATGGAAATCTATCAGTTCAACCATATGAGTATAATGATAAAGATGGTGCTATAAGTGTAACTAAAACAAACCTTGAAAAAGTTATTACAGGCTCTTTATCAATTGAAGATGCCATTGACAAAGGGAAAATAGCATATGATGGAGATATGGAAAAAATAAAATTATTATCAAATTTTATTGCTTAATTTTATTTATTAAAAATAATGATTAAATATAGAACAAAGTCGATATTGATATTTAAATCTATTTGTATAAAATAAATTTATCATTGAAAATGGGTTTCTTATTTTGTTATTATTTTTATTAAAAGGCTATGTTATTTAATAAGGCAGTTCTCATTTTGAGATATAATTTATTTGACTTATCAAATAAATTATATCTCAAAAAAGAGTATTTGTCTTATTTTTTTTTGCTAAAAAAATTTATAGTTCATTATATTGTGCACAAAATTAGTTTTTAAGTAGTAATGCAGTGTTAATTTTAAAAAAAATCGGTCTAGTAAAAACTAGATCGATTTTTAACGTAAAATTTAAGCAATTAAATTTTATGTATTTAAGTTTGATTATTATTATAAGGCTTATTATACTTTGAAGAAATCTTTTTCTTTAATTCTCTTTTTCTAGTTATATAAACAAAGATAGCTATATAAATTAAATTGAAAAACACACCAGCAATTAAAGCTTTTTTAACATATCCTGATTTTAGATAATTTAGAGTTATATAAAAAGCATATTTTGGAACAGATAACTCAATATCGGATGTTGCTATTAAATCTGTTGTAAAAATAGTTTGACCAGAATATTTTAAATTTAATGTGCCCAATTTTTGTCCTTTATAAATAGGTGCCTCTACATTTTGGTATAAATTGTAGTCTGAAAAATCAACACTTGATAAGGATTCGGCTTTTAACCATAGTGATTTAAATTCATCTTTAGGTTTTAATAAAACATAATCCGTATCTTTGGCATTTTCAACAAATAACTTTGTAGTCTCAGATGAGTTGTTAAGAATTGTTGTATAAACAATTTGATCAAAAGCCCAAGTAAACAAACGCTTTGCATCTTCTAAATGAGAGAACCAATTTGAACCATCTGGATAACTTATAGGAGAGTTAAGAGTTATAAGCAAGTAATTTACACCATTTTTTGATGATTTAGTTATTAAGCATCTGCCTGATTGCACAGAATTACCTGTTTTCAAACCTTTTATATATGGGTCAAAGTAATCACTTTGTTTTGACATCATAACATTTGAATGATTTATTTTTGTAATTTGTGCTCTTAAATTTGATGGGGGAACTTCATAGTATTCTATTGTAGAGATTTTCTCAAATGCAGGTAAAGAAAAGGCGTATGCAGTTATTTTAAGTAGATCATTAGCTGTTGAAAGTTGCCCTTCTGCAAATAAACCGGAAGGATTTACAAAGTTTGTATCCGTTGCCCCTAACTCTTTTGCTTTCTCATTCATAAGATTTACGAAATTTTGTATACTACCACCGCCAATATGAAAGGCAATTGTATTTGCAGCTTCAGAAGATGATCCTAGCATCATAGCATGTAGAAGGTCATTGTATGAAAGTTCCTCAGAAACTTGAAAACCAGAAGTAGGGATATCGTTATCAGGGTAAGCTTCTCTATATGCAGGAAATTCACTGAAAGCTTCTTCAGGACATGAAACTCTTTGTGCTAAATCTGTAATGTTTTCTAAACAAATTACCGCAGTCATTATTTGTGATAATTGAGCAGGGAAATACTGCTTGGTATAATTTTTTTCATATAAAATACTTTTTGTATCTAAGCTATATAGTAGAGCTGAATCGCTATTTATGTTAAAACTAGGTGAAAAAGTTATAGAAGATACGTTTTGAGTTGGTAACATGTATATAAATAAAGATAAAATCACTGTAAAAATTGCTAGTTTTTTCATTTTTAATCCTCCAAATAAAGTATATAATAAATTTATTATATTATTTTTTTATAAAATTCTTGTTGTTAAATATATCTAAACAATAAGTTTAATTATTAGTATTTTTAAATATAAAATCAAAATATTTTTACAAAATTTGTTTTCGATTTTATAAATCGCATATATATATTATAACAAAAAAATTATACAAATTAAAGCTTTTTTAAAAAAAAATTTAAATTTTTATAAATAAATATTTACGTGAATACAAATATATGATAAAATATAAATAATGCACATTAAATTATATAAAATTAAAAAGTTTTTCATGAAATTTTTAATTTTTCAATAGTTTAATTGAAAAATACAAATTTTGCACGAATAATATTATGAAGTAAATATTAAAAAAATATTAATATTGGAGGGATATTTATGATATACGTAACAGGAGATATTCATGGTGATTTTTCAAGGTTTAAACATGCTATTATGAGGAAGTTAAAAAAAGACGATACTTTAATTATATGTGGAGATTTTGGTTTTATATGGGAAGGAACGAAAAGTGAACAACATATTTTAAAAAAAATAGGAGAGCTAAAATATAGAGTATTGTTCATAGATGGAACACATGAAAACTTTGATCTTCTTGAAAAATATCCTGAATCAAAGTGGAATGGTGGATTGGCAAGAGTTATAAGTGGAAATTTGGTACATCTTATGCGAGGTCAAGTATATGAAATAGAAGATAAGAGAATATTTACTTTTGGTGGTGGTCATAGTCAAGATATAGAGATAAGAAGGGAATCTAAAACTTGGTATGAGAGAGAACAACCTACTATAGATGAAATAAAAGAAGGAGAAAAAAATCTTGCGGATTTAGATTATATGGTGGACTATATAGTCACTCATGAGCCGCCTGTTGCATTAAAAAAATGTTTAGATGTGGACATTTCACATCGACTTGAAACAGATTCTTTTTTTGAAAAAATTTCAGTTGAGTGCAAGTTTAAAAAGTGGTTTTTTGGAAAATGTCATTTAAATAAGCAAATCCCACCTAAATTTCATGCGGTTTTTGATGATATAATACCTTTAGAATAGAGTAAAAGGTTACTATTCAGCCTCTAAAGGTAAAGTTTACGGTTTTGCAAGGGTTTCGACTCTTGCGGAGTCGACCGGGCTTTCCGGTCGCCCTGGACCCTTCGGTAAAATGTCTCTGCCTCAAACTCCGCTTCTTTTTCTATTGCAAAAAAAGCAAAAAAGCTCTTGAAGCATAAGGAGGTCGCTTTCTGCGGAAAGCGACCAAGGGCGTTGCCCTTTGGAAACCTACGATTTTTTGAAAAAAATCAAGTAAAACTTTAATTTTTTAGCTATTATATAGAATAACCAAACGAGAGCAAAACAAATTTTTTGTCTTTATCAGTGTCAATCATTTTTATTTCTATTTCATGTTCTTCTGAAACATCATTGTTGAACAATATTGTAGAAACAGGATTATCCCATGCAGTAGAGTTATATCCTTGGAGATAAACAGTTTTTTTATTATCAATAATTATTTCAGCAGTTCCAAATGAAAATTCAGGACTAGTTTGATGAATAACTATGATGTTTTTACATTTTAAAGTGAATTTTAAATAATTACTTTGATTTTTTCCATCATAAATCCAACCGTATTCAAAAGGATGCTTAGTGGATTTCGGATTGAAGTTGTTTGCAGAAATTAAATCTTTATTTTTATTATTTAATATTTTGATATTTAAATATGATGAAACTTCAAAAGATTTAGTTGGTATTGTATATGGTTCGTCAAATGAAGAGATATTTATTTTTTCAAAAAAACTTAAAATGCAATTGCTAATTAATTGATGTCCACAATGGTTTGGGTGGGAATATTCACTAGAATAATCTTCCCATGATATAAGATTATTTTCCATTCCATATGTTACATAATCATATATACTTATAACAGGTAGGTTGTAGTATTCTCCTAAACGTTTCATATTATTATAGCAACAATATTTATCTTTGGTTAATAAAAGTAAAATTATAATAGCAGGAGAATTTTCAGAAAGTAAAATGTTTCTTATTATACTTTCAAAGCAATCTCTACTGACTTTTTCCCTTGTGTCATTTATAGAAAAGTCCAAAAAAATTATATCTGGACTTTGTGGTAACAGATAATCCTGGGCAACTAGGAGAGAAGTAGTTGAAGTAGTGCCTGTTAAACCAGCGTTTATTAATTGTGCTTTGTTATTAAATATCTTTTCATTTAAAAAATTAAATGAAAATTTGCTATAATTTTCTGGATTTAATGCGAAATCTGTAACTGAACCACCGAGGTAACCTATTTTTACAATTTCTTCATTTAAGGATTTTTGTATAGCATTTTTAATTTTACTGTTATTTCCGAAAAATAAAAATGATTTATCTATAAAATTATTATACATTTAATTCCTCCAATATAAATTACTTAAAATAATAAAAAAAACATATTTTTTATTATAATATATGTTATAATTAATTATACAATACAATATTATAAAATGGAAGTGGTTTATATGACAAATCAACAAATAGAATATGTTTTGGCAGTAGCCGAATGTAAAAGTTTCTCAAAAGCATCACAAATGTTATATATTACACAGCCAGCTTTAAGTAAATTTATAATGACAATAGAAGATCAAATTGGATGTAAAATATTTGATAGAACTTCAGTTCCCATTCAACTTACTCAAGCTGGTGAAATATATGTAGAAAAAGCAAAAACCATAAAAATGATAAATAAAGATTTAGAAAATGAATTGTCTGACTTAGAACAATTAAAATCAGGTGTTTTAACCATAGGAACAACTCCATTCAGAGGTTCTTGTATGCTTGCAAAAAGTATTTCGGCATTTCATCAAAAATATCAAGGTGTAAAGATAAATATAATTGAAGCAGATCAGCAAAAACTCGAAAATGAAATTTTAAACGGAAATATTGATATTGCAATAAGTACAGAAGTTCCGGATTTAAAATTTTTTAATGTTGAATTTCTTTCACAAGAAAAATTATATCTTGCTGTATCAAATGAAAATACAATAAATGAAACTTTAAAAGATAAAAAAGTTGATTATAACGAAATTATAAAAGGCGATGATATAGAAAATGCTGTTGATTTATCTTTGTTTTCTAAGGAAAATTTTATAATTCTATCATCAAATCAAAATATAAATGATATATATGTAAATATATGCAGAAACTATGGTTTTTCTCCAAATTCAATAATAAAAACGGAATATTTAGAAACAGCCTTTGCTTTTGTTTTATCAAATTTAGGTGTGAGCTTTATTCCAGATACTTATATTAAATTTGGAAATAATTTAAATCATCCAACTTATTATTTAATTGAAGATGATTTAACGTATATTAACATAAACTTAATATCTAAAAAAAATAGATATCTCATAAGAGCAGCAAGGGAATATAGTGCTATTTTAAAACATTTAATAGGAATAGGAACATGGGTTTCATAGGTTTACAAACATTAAAAATGATGGTATAATTAAAAAAAACAATTGAAAAAAATTTGAAAGGGTAGATAAAATGGATTTTATAAAAAAATTATATATTAAATATGAACAAATTATTAAGTATATTTTTATGGGAGGACTTACAACTTTAGTATATTTTATTACTAGATTTACAGTAAAGCATTTTATATATGACATACCTTTTTCATCTACAATTTCTACAATAGTCGCACAAGTAGTAGCAATAACTTTTGCTTTTATAACTAACAAAAAATATGTGTTTAAAAGTGTTACCTCTACAAAAAAAGAACTTGTAAAACAAGTATTGTCTTTTTATACGGCTAGAGGAGTGTCTTTTTTAATTGATATGTTTATTACTATCCTTTGTATAGAAAAATTTAGTTCATTTTTCATTTCGATTTTTAAATTTTCAAATATAAATTACAATAGTGGACTTTTTAAAATAGAATTTATATCAGGTCTTGTTGGTAGTCCTGAAAAATTAAATGAATTTTTATGGGCTTTTTTATCTCAAGTTATTATCCTAACTGCAAATTATCTTTTCAGCAAGTTGGTTGTTTTTAAAAAAAAACCAACATTAGCAGTTGAAAATTAAGGAGGAATAAATGAAGATATCTATTTGCCAGTTAAATATTTTGTATGAGGATAGAGAGTATAATATAAAGCAAGCAGAGGATTTCATAAAAAAAGCTTCGTCTGAAAAAAGTGAAATTGTTTTTTTCCCAGAAATGAGTTTCACAGGATTTTCTATGGATACAGACAAAATAGGTGAAAGAGGTACTTTAACTGTTGATACTATTAAAGATTATGCTTTTAAATATAAAATAAAAATAGGTTTTGGTTGGGTATCAAAAAAACAGAATAAAGCCGAAAATCGTTATACCATAATTGATGAAAACAAAGCTGTTATTTTAGACTATACAAAAATACATCCTTTTTCGTATATGAATGAAGATAAGTATTTTGTAGGTGGAGAAGATATATCTATCTTAAAAATAAATAATTTTGCTATAAGTACGTTTATATGTTATGATTTAAGATTTCCTGAAATATTTCAAATTGCTTCAAAAAATGCAAATATAATTGTAGTAGCTGCAAACTGGCCAAGTGCTAGAAAAAATCATTGGTTAACCTTATTAAAAGCAAGGGCTATTGAAAATCAAGTTTATATAGTTGGGGTAAATTGTTTTGGTACACAAAAGGATAATATTTATAGTGGTGATAGCTGTATTATAAATCCTCATGGTGATATAATTTTAGGACTACTGGAAAATGAGACGTTAAAAACTATAGATATTGAAGATGATGTAGAAGAGTATAGAGGGAAGTATCCCTTTAAAAAAGATAGAAAAGAAGATATTTATTTTAAACTTAAAAATAAATATAATTTAAAATAGAAACGTTACTATTAATCCTTTAGTAATGCCCTTGCTCGCTCATACTACTAATACTAAAATGAATTTAAAGTATTGATAAAATTTTTAAAAGTTTAGTGGAGTTTTTAAAAACTTGGATTTCAAAAAAAGAAACTTTCCTATGAAGATTTTTTTACTATTCAGTCATATGATTGTTAATGTTCAGCAACTAATTACTATTTTACAGGAGTTTCGACTCTGCGGAGCCGACCGGGCTTTCCGGTCGCCCTGGACCTTCGGTAAAACATTCTTTGCCTTAATCAAATTGCTGAGGCAATTTATGAGGCTCTGCCTCAAACTCCGCTTCTTTTTCTATCGCAAAAAGAAGCAAAAAAGCTCTTGAAGCATAAGAATTTCGCTTTCTGCGGAAAGCGACCAAGGGCGTTGCCCTTTGGAAACCTACGATTTTTTGAAAAAAATCGAGTAAAACTTTAACTTTTTTTCTAAGTTGACGACATTGGGCGAACGGGCTTTTCGGTAGACCTAGACCTTCGGTAAAAAATCTTAGCCTTATACTCATATGGATGAATAAAATAAAAAGCTTGGAGTCAACCAAGCTTTTTATTTTTATTGTAAATTATTAATGTTTGTATCTTCTACTTTACAGTAGTCTATAATTATGTTGTTTTTATCTTTTAAAGAATAATACGAAGGGTTAGCGGCAAGTAAATTATAAATTAAATGAGAAGAATAAATATTTATAAATCCATCACTGCCTTCATTTCCTAAACCAATTATTTCTGTACCTTCTGCAATAAAATAAATTTTTGAATGTGTAATAAGTATATCATTGTTTCCGTTTTTAGCTCCAATTCCTGTTCCGTTGCTACTTCTATAAGATAGTTTTATATGACATCTTTTGACTTCACATTTAAGAGAACCTTCTTCAATAACTCCAACAGAAGTTATTTTGTTTCCATTGCATTCAACAGTTAGTTTTGTGTCTTCTATTTCTACTGTTGCATCATTTGATATACTTCCTATAACTGTTGCATCAACAGAATTTGAAACTATCTTTAGCTCACAATTTTTGATTTTTATATCAGCATTACCTAAAACAGAACCAATACCAAGAGTTTTTGTTCCATGGATGTCGATTTTAATATCACCAGCAAGAATTTGTATTTTTGAATTTGACTTGTTTCTTCCGCCACCAATTCCAATTACATGATGACCGTTGGATAAGATGTTTAAATTACCATCCATTTCAATAGTTATGTTCCCATAATCTTCGTCAAAATAATTGCCTATTGAGGAACCAGCCAACTGGTTTGTTATTATGTCTAAAGTACCATTTCCCTTAAAAGTTATTGAAGCACTACTAGGTACGATTATTGGTTCGTTTGAGAATTTGTTTTTACCATTAACTATTAAAGTTAAATTTGAATTTTCGCCCAAAGTCATAACAGGAGATGTTATAGAATTTATTACAAGGTCGTTGATGCTTAAATTACAGTCACAATTATCAGCAATGATTAAGTTTATAAATATGTTGCTGTTTAAGTTTCCAATAAGTTGAACATTTGAAGCTTGTATATATATATCAGTATATTTATATAAAGCTATGTTTAAAATATCATATATTCCATCTGTGGATATGGTGAAAATTTTTCGTAAATTTGTAATATTTTTTTCTAAATTTATTTTTTGAATTAAGTCCTTTACATCTTTGGACGGTTCTTCTAAGAAAAAGGGTTTTGGTCTAGATGTAAAATATCCTTGAACCAATTCTACACCTAAATTTAATACTGTTTTAAGTTCCTCTTCCGTTTCTATACCTTCTGCAAGAGAACGAATATTGTTTGTATTTGCATATTGAATTATATTTGAAACAAGTTGTTGTTTCCTTGGTTTTTTATCAATATCAGAAATTAAAGAACGGTCGATTTTAATATAATTTGGCATGGACCTAAGTAAGGTTTCAGAATTAGAAAATCCAGAGCCAAAATCATCTATTGCAATTTCAAAATGAAGATGTTTCATTCGATTGTGCATTTTAAAAATACTTTCATCTGTTAAATTTTGATTTTCTATTATTTCGATTACTATTTTTGAAAATAATTCATCATATATATTTGATAAAGTATCAAAATCCTCATCATTTAAAGGCCCATTTGGAATACTGTTGATGAATAATTTTTTATTTTTCAAAATATCCTGATGTTCACTTATGATTTTTAGAGTATTAAAAAAAGTATGTTTTTCAATTGAATAAAGATTATCATGTTTACTGGCGAATTCAAGTATTTGTAAGGGCATCATATTTATTTCTTTTGGTGTTCGCATCAATGCTTCATAACCAAATATATCACCTGTGGATGCTGAAAAAATTGGTTGAAAATGATATTGAAATAGATTTTCATTTATAAGTTTATAAAAATTTTTGATGTTTATATAATTTGATGCGTTTTTTTCATATATTTCATTTGAGAATACGTTGATAGAACTGATAAATCTATCTATTGCACATTCATAAAGAGCAAAATCTGCGAATTTAAACAAATCAGGGAAATAATCTGTGTGAAATGGATAATCACATAGACCAGCACTCAAAGAAAAACTTTTTTTAGAATCAGATAAAATTATTTGACCAAAGTCGTCTCTTATTTCTGTCTGTGATATTTTATCTGATATGGTTTTTATTGTTTTTATTGCCTCTTTATGATCAATTCCATCAAAAAAAATATACAATTCTTTATATGAATTTATACCCATAACCATTTTTTCAGTTTGAAAGGAGCGAACAGCATTTATAAGACATAAACTACACTTATGCTTGTTGTTTGATTCTACCGCTGCATTGAAATGATTTATTCCGTTTATTCTAACACTAGCAAGACAACAAACATAATTTTTATCAGAATTATTTATTATATTTCTTACCCTACTTATAAAAGTATCTTTAAAAAGTAAATGTGTAATTGGATCGTATTCATTTGGATTATAAATTTCTTTTTTTATGAAAAAATCAGATACGTTTTGAATAACTCCAAATATTTGTCCATCTATTTTTTTCTCTGAAAGTTTAAGCCATATTTTTTGACCATTTTTATTATAAATATATATATTGGGTTCATCTTCAACAGGAAAAGATTTGATTTCTTCCATTGTTTCATTAAATGTTTCGTAAGAAATATAAGTTATATTCCTTTTTGAATTATTAAGCAAAATATATGATGCATTTGCATCTAAAATAACGTCGTTATTTAGAAATCTATATAAGCCTGTATTAGAATTTAAATCTGAAATCATATTCCATTCAGGAGCATCTATAAACTTATCTATGGCAGTATTATGTTTTTTCATTTGTTTTACCTCCCATTGATGATTATTTAAGAAAACACTAATTTAATTAAAATCGAAAAGTTACACAAGATATTGTACTGTGACTAGTTGGAAAGTCAATATACATAATTAATCAGTAGTTCCTTAATATTATTGAAAATAAAAAATATACTATATGAAATATATCGTGATTTTTTTTATTTTTTAAATGATAATTAATAATAAATTTATTTTATACAAAGTATATAGTTTTATAAATAAATTTTATCACATATACATGTAAATGTCAAATAAAAACTAGCTATAAAAAAATTATAGCTAGTTTTTATTTGCTATTCGGCCATATAGGTAGTCAGAGATTTTTTACTGAAGGTCCAGGTCGACCAGAAAGCCCGGTCGACTCTGCAGAGTCGAAACTCCTACAAAATCATAAACTTTACCTTTAGCGGCTGAATATTAATAGTTTTTATTTGAATTATTTTTTTTCTTTTTTAAAACACATAAACCAATCTAAACAATACTGATCATCTGATTTAGTTTCCATACGCTCTTTTGCTGTTCCGCAAGAACCAGGGGTAGGAATTATTACATCATCGCCTGGTCTCCAATCTGCAGGAGTAGCAACTTTATCATTGTCAGCTTTTTGAAGAGCTATAATTATACGTTTGATTTCATCAAAGTTACGTCCAGTTGTTAGTGGATAATAAAGTATGGTTCTTATTTTTGATTCTGGGTCAATAACAAAAACTGCACGAACAGCCTGTGTATTTGACTGACCAGGTTGAATCATTCCATATTTATTTGCGACTTCCATACGAATATCTTCTATAAGTGGGAATTTTACTTCAACATTTTTCATGCCTTTCCACTCTAAGTCCTGAATTCTTCTTAACCATGCAATATGTGCATAGATAGAATCCACAGATAATCCAACTAGTTCAGTGTTTAAAGCTTTAAATTCATCTGACATAGAAGCAAAAGTCATAAATTCTGTAGTACAAACAGGTGTAAAATCCGCTGGATGGGAAAAAAGAATAACCCATTTACCTTTGTAATCTTCTGGGAAAGAAATGTCACCCTGTGTTGTTTTAGCTTTAAAAGCAGGAGCTTCATCTCCTATCAATGGCATTTTAAAAGTGTTTTCCATTATAAATCCTCCTATTAAATAAAATTTTATATTTCACAATATTAATAAATTATGCTATATCATATTGTAAATAACAGTGATTTTATCACTATAATTTTAATCGTATGCTCAAAAGAATAATTAATTGTGAAATATAAACAAATTATTATTTGAAGAATTATTCTATTTTACTAAGGGTATACGTTTAATTTACCGTGTTAGCGTTGTAACTTTACACAAATTATTATAAAATTAAATTGTAGGTGCACTTATTATCAAAGTTTAATCATATTTTTCTGCAGAAAATTTGATTAAAAATTAATCTTGAAAATTAAATTTGAGGAGATTTTTATGAAAAAAATATTTTTACTAATGATTTCTATTATCATGATAGGTACTCTTTTTGTGTCATGCAATACAAGTTCAGCACAAAATGAAAGTCCCAAAGTAGAAAAAACTGAAAGTAAGAGCGAAAGTAAAGCTGAAACTAGTGAAGAGAAAAAAGTTGCATCATATAAAGATAGTGTGAAAAAATTAGTTATGTGTTATCTTCCAAACGAGGGCGGAGAAGAATTGGCAGAACATAGAAGTGCTTTGGAAAAAGATCTTGCTGAACATTTGGGAATTGAAGTTATTGAGGTAAGTGCGGCGGATTATAATGCGGCAGTTGAGGCAATGAGAACAGGAAATGCTGATTTGGTTTATTATGGACCAGTTTCCTACTGTCAAGCAGCAGAAAGGGCAAAAGCACAATCGTTAGTTACAGTTGCACCTTTTGGTGATAAATCAAAAGCAGGGTATATTTCAAAAATAATTGTGAAATCAGATAGCAGCATAGAGAAGTTAGAAGATTTAAAAGGAAAAACATTTGCTTTTGTTGATCCAGCTTCCACTTCTGGAAACTATGTTCCTACTTTGGAATTTATGAATGCTTTTGAAGGTGTTACAAATGATGACTTGCATACAAATGGTAAGTTTTTTAGTTCTGTTAGTTTTTCAGGAAAACATCAAAATGGATTGCAAGCTGTAATAAATGGTGATGTAGACGCAGCACCTATAGCATCTGATATATTGTCAGCAGAAATATTAGCTGGAAATGTAAAAGAATCTGATATAAGAATAATTCATGAGTCAGAAAAAATACCATCTTCTCCTTTGGCTATTCGTGGTGATTTACCAGAAGATTTAAAAGAAAAGATAAAAACCTTTTTACTTTCTTATAAAAATCCTGATTATTTTAAATATATGATTGGAATGGACGAGGATAAAAAACCAGCTTTTGTTGAAGCACCAGATAGTGATTATGATTATGTAAGGAATCTTATGGAAAAGGTTATACCGAAAACATAATTAAAGGTTACTATTCAGCCTCTAAAGGTAAAGCTTACGGTTTTGCAAGGGTTTCGACTCTGCGAAGTCAACTGGGTTTTAGGTCGCTCTAGACCTTTGGTAAAACATCTCTGCTTTATACATAGGGCTAAGTAGTAACAGTTAAAGGAGTAAAAATGGAAACAATTTTAAAGGTAGAAAAATTATCAAAGAAGTATAATAAAATCTCTGAATATGCTATAAAAAATATAAATTTTGAATTAAAAAAGGGTGAAATTATAGGTGTAATAGGGCCATCTGGTGCAGGCAAGTCAACTTTGTTGAGGTGTATAAATCGACTTATTGATCCAAATGAAGGGAAAGTGTATTTGGAAAATGAGGAGATTACATCTGTAAATTCTACAAAAGTAAGAAATGTAAGACGTAGAATAGGAATGATATTTCAGCACTATAATCTAATAAATAGACTATCTGTTATGCAAAATGTTATGCATGGCAGACTGGGTTATATGAATACAATAAACTCTACTTTTGGAATTTATACAGAAGAAGATAAAAGAAAAGCTGTATCTTTACTTGAAATGACAGGATTGCATAGTTTTATGTATAATCGTGCAGGAGATCTTTCAGGCGGACAAAAGCAAAGAGTAGGTATACTTAGAGCGATAATGCAAGAACCTTTATTACTACTTTGTGACGAGCCAATAGCTTCTTTAGACCCAGCGAGTGCACATATTGTAATGGATTTAATAAGAAAAATTGCAAAAGAAAACAACATAGCCTGTCTAATAAACCTACATCAAGTAGATGTAGCAATTCAATATTCGGATAAAATTATTGGCATGAAAAATGGTGAAATTATTTTCAATGACGAAGCCTCAAAATTAGACGAACGTACAATTGAAGAAATTTATAGTAAACCTATGCGAGAGCTAATGATAGGTGGTGAGACTTATAGTGAACAGAGTCAGCGAGGTTAGATTAAAAAGTTCAAATAAAAAATTTATTATATCTATTTTTATTTTTTCTGTAATATTTATTTTATCAACTATATTTACAAAATTTAATCCGGTAGTAGCATTTACAAGTCAAGGTGAATTTTGGAGATTTATATTTGTTGATTTTTTGCCACCAAATTTCTCTAAACCAGAACAAATTCTAAATGCCTCATTACAAACTTTTTATATGGCGTTTGGATCTACTGTTGTAGCTGCTTTTTTTGCTTTGATATTTGCCTTTATGGGAACATACTCTATATGTAATAATAAAATTTTAAATAAAATTATAAGGGGCATAGCCTCAGTTTTAAGAAATATACCAGCTATTATATGGGCTTTTGTTTTAGTGGCTGCTTTTGGAATAGGTAATACAGTAGGGGTGCTGGCTTTAATAATAAGTACAACAGGCTTTTTAATTCGTGCGTTTATAGAAACTTTAGACGAACTTGCACAGGAAAGTATAGAAGCGTTGAGAGCAACTGGTGCAAGTACATTTGCAGTAATTACCCAAAGTGCTATACCAATTTCTCTTCCTGGATTTATATCATGGTTTTTATACTGTATTGAAACAAATATTCGTGCTTCCACTATCTTGGGGATGGTTGGAGCTGGTGGGATAGGTTTGTTAATGACAGGGTATATAAAACAGTATAATTATCATTCTGCTAGTGCAGTAATTATAACTATTATAGTGATAATAATAGCTGTAAACTTATTGACAGAGTATTTAAGAAAAATTCTTATGAAGTAGGAGGTAAACTATGAATGAAAATGTTTCGGTTTTATCACAAGGTATGTATACGCATACAGTAAGATATAGTGGGAATAAAATAAAAATTAAAAATATCAAACATCATATGCCGATTTATATATTTATATTTGCATCTATTATGTTAACTATAGTTTCTTTTTTTAGTTTGGATTTAGATTTTAGTAAAGCGGTTTCACGTATGCCGAAAGTTGTAGATGTTTTGTACAAGCTTGGAAATCTGAATTTTGAAAACTTCGGAATAACTATAAGAACCTTCACGGAAACAGTTACAGTTACTATTTTAGCAACTATATATGGTGGCTTTTTAGGTTTATTGGTTGGTGCTTTGGCTGCAAAAAATATTACACCATGTAGACCTTTAAGTTTATTTTTAAAAATGATGTTTTCGTTAATAAGAGCGGTGCCAACTCCGGTTTGGGTTTTGCTGATACTTGCTTGTTTAGGATTTGGAATGTCGGCTGGAATAGTAGGACTTGTTTTTCATGTTGTTGCTTTTTTTGGCAGAACCTTTGCACAGTCTTTTGAAGAAGTTCCAGATGGAAGCATAGAAGCCTTAGAAGCAGTAGGTGCAAATAAATTTCAAATATTCTTTTCAGCAGTTTTACCATCTTCTTTTACTTCACTTATTGCATGGACAACGCTTAGATTTGAAATAAACTTTGCAGAAGCTGCAATACTGGGAATGGTAGGTGCTGGTGGAATAGGCTATACTATTATGGCGGCGATGAATGGCTATAAATACGGTCGTGCGGGATTAGCAGTAGTAATAATATTTTTGTTTTCTTATGGTGTGGAAGTTCTAGTTACAGCAATAAAAAGAAAGGTTAAGGTTTAAAAAAGTGAATAAAGAAGAACTTTTTAATATTATTGTATTTACAGAAAGAGAAAAAATAATATCGTTGGCAAAATTAATAGAATCAGAGCACAAAGTTAACATGATTAAGTCTCCAACAAAAACTTTAATAATGGTTCAAGTTGCAGAACCAGTGAAAAAATCAAGATTTTATCTTGCGGAAATACTAGCTTCAGAATGTTTTGTTGAAATAGACGGTATAAAGGGTGTCGCAGTTATAAAAGGCGATGACTTTGAAAAAGTATATGCCACTGCTATAATAGATGCTGCACACTCAGGTCAATTTGATGAATTTTTTGATATAGAGGAACAGCTAGAAGAATATGAAAAAGAAATAGCTTTAAAACGTCAAAAATTATCAGCATTGCATAAAAACACACAGGTTGACTTTAAAATTTTGGAGGATAATTATGTTGACTAAACAAATAGACTTAGTTTATGATAGTCAAAAAATATTTATGGATATTTTAAAAACTTTATCAAATCCAGGCGTAGAAGTTGATTTGAAATGGGGTGTAGACAAATATGGTGAATATGGAGTGAAATTACTTTTAGCGGTTACTTTCCTTGATGGTGAAAATAGTTTTTATATAAGTGATAGAAAAATTGCAAAAGAAATTGAGTTTTTAACTGGTAGTAACTTGTTGGATATAGAAAATTCGGATTTTTTATTTCTAAAAGAAGATGAAAATATAGAACAATTAATTGAAAACGTTAAACAAGGTACTTTTGTAGATCCACATTTAAGTGCTACAGTTATAATTTTTTTTGATGAATGTGAAACTAAAGAAAAAGTAACTCTTTATGGTGTGGGTATATCGGAAAAAGGTTTTGAAATTGAACTTACCAAAAATGAATTAAAATGCTTTGATAAAAGAAATTCTTGCCAAGAAGAATATCCTTGTGGAGTAGATTTGATTTTTGTTAGAAATAATTCATTTGTTTTTTCCTTACCAAGAAAAACGAGGAGGTATTAGAGTGGCTTATGTTGCAGTTAGGGGAGGACAAGATGCTATAAAAAAATCTATAGAACTACTTTCCCTATATAAAACACGTGGGAGCGTAAATATAGAATTAGAAGCATTAAAAAATAGAATGAGCTTGCTTATTGACAAAATAATGAGTGAGGCTGGACTTATTTCTGAAGATTATGCAGCTATTGCTTTAAAGCAGTCAGAGGGTTCACCTGAAGAAGCAGTATTTTTATTAAGAGCATATAGAACTACTCTATCTAGAAACTATTACTCATTGCCTATAGATTGTGAAGAAATGTTTTTATTAAGGCGAATTTCATCGGCTTTTAAAAATGTCACAGGTGGACAGTATTTAGGACCTACTTATGATTATACACATAGACTATTGAATTTTAACTTAAAAGATGATAAAGCAGATGATATAACGTTAGATGATATTCAAGAACAAGTAGAAGAATTGAAGGCTGGAAGAGTTACGGACTTACTTAGAGAAGAAGGGCTTATTGAAGAAAAAGAAGATGATAGTGAACCTTTGGATATAACCCAATTTCCAATTAATTTTAAAGCACCTCGTTCAGCTAGATTACAAACACTTACTAGAGCAGAATCAGGATATATAAACGGATTGGCGTATGCAGGGATAAGAGGCTTTGGGAGTTGTCATCCTACTATAGGGGAGTTGAGAACAGGCTATATTAAAGTAAAAATTCAACATCCTATTTATAAAGAGGAAAATATTATTGTAGGGGAGTTTTTGGCTACAGAAGTAGAATCTCTTTTTTCTGAAGAACTTGAAAATGATGAAAAAGATCCTTTGAAAATTATGCAACAGGGTAAAGGAGATAAAGCGGATACCTCAAAAAATTCACTTACTTTAGGCATAGGATATGGATTGGTTTTAGGAAGAAATGACAACAAAGCTATTTCAATGTCTATTTTAGACTATGTTTTAGAAACTGAAGGTGATTCGATACTTCAAGATGAAGAATTTGTACTACTTCATGGTGACTGTTTAGAAATGAATGGTTTTATATCTCACTTAAAGCTGCCTCATTATGTGACATTTCAGTCTAAATTAGATAGGGTGAGATTTTCAAAAAAGGAAAGAGAGTAGTAAAATGGATAACAATTATAATTTTGCTTTTTTAGACGAGACAGCTAAAAGAAGTATAAGAAGGGCAATTTTAAAAGCTGTTGCAATACCTGGGTATCAAGTGCCATTTGGTTCTAGAGAGCTTCCAATAGGTCGTGGTTGGGGAACTGGAGGTTTACAGATTACACTTTCTATAATAGGACCTAAAGATATACTAAAAGTTATAGATCAAGGCAGTGATGATAGTGTAAATGCCGTTTCTATAAGAGAATTTATAAAAGAATGTACAGATGTTGAAACAACTGAGGACACTGAAAAAGCAACACTAATTCAAACAAGGCATAGAATACCAGAAGAAAAGCTTAAAAAAGATCAAATTCTTGTTTTACAGGTACCCTTGCCAGAACCTTTGCGTATAGTTGAAGAAAGAGAAGCAATCACCAAAAAAATGCATGCAGAAATGGACTATGCACCTATGTGGTTGGCTTTGTATGAAAATATTGTTAGGGTTGGAGAAATAGAAATAGCAGCGGATTATCCAGTTATGGTTGAAGACAGATATATAATGAATCCTTCACCTATTCCTAGATATGATAACAACAAATTAAATATGAGTGAAAATCTTTATTTGTTTGGAGCAGGTAGAGAAAAAAAGATATATGCAGTTCCTCCATATACAAAAATAGAATCTTTGTCTTTTGAAGATTATCCTTTTAGAGTAGAAGATATGTCAGGGAAAAGTTGCTTTTTATGTGGAGCTGAAAATGTGTATATGGATGAATTTTTTGATGATAAAACAGGAGAAAAACTTTTTCAATGCTCTGATAGTGATTATTGTAAAAAGCTTCGTTTAAATAATTCCAAATATGAACTCGGAGGCAGTTTAGAATGAATGAAAAACTACCAGCCTTAAAATTATCAAACCTTGTTGTTAGATATGGTAATGGATGCGATTTTTGTAAAAATGATATTTCTGTTATGCAAAAAAATAGGTGCCCTTATTGCAAGAGTATATGGGCGGTTAGAGATGTATCTTTAAATGTCTATAATGGAGAAATATTAGGCATTGTAGGTGAATCTGGCTCAGGCAAATCAACATTAATGAAAGCCTTGTATATGGATATAGAGGTTAATTCTGGAGAATATGTAATTTATAAAAATGGTTTGGAAAATATATTTGATGAAACTATTCAGGAGAAAAAACACGTTAAAAACCATATGCTAGGAATGGTGTATCAAAATCCACACTTGGGATTGAGAATGCATTTTTCTTGTGGTGCAAATGTAGCTGAAAGATTAATTTCTTCAGGAAAAAGAAATGTTGCACAAATGAATGAAATAACAAATAGACTATTAGAACACATGGAAGTTCCGATTTCTAGAGTGAAAGAACCGCCAAAAAACTTTTCAGGTGGAATGCAACAAAGAGTACAAATAGCGAAAGCTGTTGCAAATAACCCACCAATTTTACTTTTGGACGAAATAACTACTGGGCTTGATTTATCTGTTCAAGCGAAGGTGCTCGATTTAGTGAAAAGAATACAAAGAGAATTTAAAATTTCGATGATAGTTGTAAGTCATGATTTAGCTGTTATAAGAATGCTTGCAGATAGAAGTATAGTTATGTTAGATGGAGTTATTGTGGAATCAGGATTGACAGATCAAATTTTAGAAGATCCACAACATGTTTATACACAAACTTTAGTAAGTTCTTTACTATAAAAAAGTAGGAGATAATTATGCACAGATGTATATTTAATGGAACCGTTGTAACACATGATGAACTTCTCGAACATCATGCAGTTATAATTAAAAATGATAGAATAGAAAATATAATAGGTATGAGTGAGTTGGAAAGTTATAATGATAATGAAGAAGAGATGGAATATTTTGATGCAAAAGGTGGCTATATAACACCTGGATTTATTGATACGCATTCGGATTATATAGAGGGAATAATACAACCTAGGCCAACAAGTATAATGAACTTTGAGTTGAGTTTAAGAGAAGCAGAAAAGCAACTTGTTGGAAACGGAATTACAATGATGTATCATTCTCTTTCATTACTAAAAGAAGATAAGATCTCAAACACAAAAATGTTAAGAAAAAAATGTAATGTGGATATAATAGTAAAACTTATAAACGAATTTCATAACGCATATCATCTTATTAGGCATAGGTTTCATGCAAGATATGAAATAGACAACATAGAAATATTTAGCTATTTGGAATACTTAATAAATGAGGGGTTAATTCATCAACTTTCTTTTATGGACCACACTCCAGGTCAAGGGCAATATAGAGATATAGAAAAATGTTCTTTTTTACTTAAAGAAAGCTATAATATGAAAGAAGATGAGTTTAGAGAGTTTATAGAACATTGTGGTGAAGCTCCAAAAGCAACTCATGAAATGCTGTGTAAATTATCTAGTTTAGCAAAGAAACTATGTATTCCAGTTGCATCTCATGATGATGATTCTGTTGAAAAAATAGACTTAATAAAAAAAGATTTTGGTGCAAATATATCTGAGTTTCCTATAAATATGGAAGTTGCAAAAAAGGCAAGGGATGAAGGATTGTATGTTGTAGTTGGTGCACCTAATATAATTCTTGGTAAAAGTCATGCTGGAAATTTAAATGCAATAGAAGCAATAAAGGAAAATTGTGCCGATATTATATGTTCGGATTATTATCCTTCTGCTGTGTTACATTCTGTTTTCAAATTATATGAGGATAATATTATTTCACTTCCGAAAGCTTTTAGAATGGTGACTGCAAATCCAGCAAAAGCAATGGGTGTATATAAAAATTTTGGAAGTATTGAAGTAGGAAAAAAGGCTGATTTGCTATTGATTAGAAAACTAAATGATAATCCGGTTATAGAAAAAGTTTTTATAGATGGTAGAACAGTTGCACAATTTCAGTATAAATTTGGATAAAAAATAGGAGGAAAAAATGTTACTTGTAAAAAATTTATCAAAAGAATTTACAATACATACAAGAAGAAGTGTTAAGATAGTCAGTTTTGAAAATATATCATTTCAAGTAGAAAAAGGGAGTTTGTTAGCTATAACAGGACCTAGTGGTGTTGGTAAATCCTCGCTGTTAAAATGTATTTATAGAACTTACTTACCTACTTCAGGCGAAATTATATATAAGGATAAACATAATCAAACAGTGGATATAGTAAACTCGGATGATAGAAAAATTATAGAGCTGAGAAAGTCTGAAATAAGTTATGTTTCTCAATTTTTACATGTATTGCCTAGAGTATCTGCTTTGGATTTATTAGTTGAACCACTTATATCAAAGGGTGCAGATTATTTGGAGTCTGAAAATAGGGCAAAAGAACTTTTGTCTTATGTGGGCATAGGTGAACAATTGTGGAATATGTATCCTTCTACCTTTAGTGGTGGTGAAAAACAAAGACTAAATATTTTGAAGGCTATAATAACTAAACCTAGATTTTTACTTTTAGACGAGCCTACAGCCTCTTTGGATTTAGGTTATAAAAATAAGGTTATGGAACTTATAAATGATTTGAAGAAAACAGGAACTGCGATGGTAGGTGTATTTCATGATAGAGATGCAATAACAGCTTTATCGGATAAAAGATATGATTTAGAGCATAAAGTGTATTATAATATCTAAAAAAATGGCTATTTAAAACGAAAAAGGAGTGTTTTAAAATGTATAATATTGCCGACTTACATATACATAGTAATTTTTCAGATGGTTCTATGGAACCAAGACAAATAATTGATACAGCGAAAAAACTTAGAATAGCAGCTGTATCTATAACTGATCATGATACGTTAAAAGGTCAGGAGGAAACTCTTTTTTATGGTGAAAAATATGGTATACATACTATAGTAGGTATAGAAATAACTGCTTTTTCTCAGGAATTAAATAGAAAAATTCATATTTTAGGTTATGGAATAAAAAACATGAAAATGGTTGAGGATTATCTAACCCATTTTCTAAAAAGTAGAAACGAAGCTTCAAAAAAACGTATAGAAATAATACAGAGAAACGGATATCCAATAGATATTTATGAAGTTAAAAAATACTTAAAAAATGGAGACGTAATATATAAACAACACATAATGCATGCTTTAGTTGATAGAGGTTATGCCACTACTATTTATGGGGAATTGTATGAAAAGTTGTTTGGAAAGTATGGAATAGCTGTAGTTGAGAGCGATTATGTAGATGTTTATGATGCCATTAGATTAGTAAAAGAGGCTGGTGGAAATGCTGTTTTGGCACATCCTTTTATGTATGACAGTATGCCTGTTTTAGGTGAATTAATTAAAAATAAACTGGATGGAATAGAGTGTTATCATCCTACTGCCGATGAAAAAAGAAGACAAATAATAATGCAACATGCTGAACAAAACAATCTTTTCATTACTGGTGGAAGTGACTTTCATGGTTTTTATAATGCATATGCATGTAGATTAGGGAGTAAAAATAATTGCTTGCCATATCAGGATGTTTTTTTAAATTATATAGATGTAAAATAATATTTAAAATCCTTTTTTATAAGAGGATTTTTTTTATTTTATAGTTACTATTCATTAAGCCACTAAGTTAAAGTTTACAATATTGTTATAGAAAATATCTAAAAACTTATATACAAAAAAATAAAAAATGTTATAATGGTATCAGTAACTCTTTTTTAAAGACATATGTAATATAAATACAACCCTTAGAGCCTGTTCAAGCTCTTAAATGAAGTAGAGGTTATTTATGAGAATACTTATTATAGAAGATGAAAAGGATTTAGCGATGATATTAAAAGAAACTTTTGAAATAGAAGGTTATTACGCAGATACTGTCTTTGATGGTATTAGAGGTCTTGACAATGCTTTGTCAGGAATTTATGATTTAATTATCCTTGATGTTATGCTCCCTGAAATGGACGGAATAAATGTACTTGCTGAAGTTCGTCGTAATAAAATTGAAGTACCAGTCTTAATGCTTACTGCAAAAGCTGGAATAGACGACAGGGTTCAGGGGCTTGACAATGGTGCAGATGATTATCTTACAAAGCCATTTGCCACAAAGGAACTGCTTGCAAGAATAAGAGCATTGACGAGAAGAAAAGAAAAACTGATTGTGGAAGATGGTCTTTCTTTTGCAGATATTTCACTTGACAAAAATACCGATGAATTAAGTTGTAATAAAGAAAAGATAAGGCTTTCCAAAAAAGAATATGATATTTTAGAGCTACTTATTCAAAAGGCAGGAACACCTATCTCGAAAGAATCCCTTGTAGTTAAGATATGGGGATACGATACCGATGTTGAATATAATTCCATTGAGGTTTATATTTCATTTCTTAGAAAAAAGCTAAAAGCAATTGGTTCTGTTTCAAACATAAAAACTGTATGGGGAAAGGGTTACCTGATTGAGGGGGTGTTAAATGGAAAAAGAAATTAAGCAGCTTAGGAAAAAATTCTGTCTTTTTTCATCTTTGATTTCATTATTACTTATTTCAGTTATGATTCTTATTTTGAATTTGATGCTGATATTTCTTAACAGACAGGAAATGAACACGGCCACTGATACGGCACGATTAGCGGCAATCAATGGACTTGCAGATGTTGATACTGAGATAATTAAAATTCAGGACCTTAAAACAAATGAAGGCGGAGACAGAATTATTATGCGAGATCCTCGCCTTATAGATAATATTATTCTTCATGGTAGAATTACCTGTGGAGATCCGGAAGCTGACTGGTATTGTGCAGGTGGCGGTATTTTTTTTGAAATGCCTTATAAAGAAGGTGGATACTATTTAATTCAGAAAGAATATAAATTTAATCATGGTGATACTGATATTATAATTGATTTTACAAAAGATTATGATTTAAAGTATAGGGGTGAATATATTGAAGCAAGTATAGCAGACGTTATAGGTGATAAATTTTTGCTGACACAAACTTGGTGGACGCAATCAGGTTCAGAGAAAGGTAATAAGGAACAGCTTGTAGAACTACAAATTGAAAGTATTTATATCAAATATAAAGGAAATGTTACACCTTTGGAATCGTGCAATTATCAGATGCTCACACGAAATTTTGCTGCTCTCTACCCAAAAGATGTTCCTCAGATATTCAATAATTTTAGCTGTTTTTATTTTGTTTCTGATAAGGTTGGAAATATTATTGAGATTAACAGCGGAAATTTGCCAAAATCAATCTCATATGATGAAATAAATTCCATCAGTGAAAAAAAAGAAAATGTTGAAATAAACGGAGTGCGGTATAAACATGAAACTTCAAAAGTCGGAGAATATAACATAAATATTTTTATAAGCAATATTCATACAAATAAAAATCAGTTTCAGATTATTTGGGTATCTGTTCTGTCTGGACTTGTGATTTATTTTATATTGCTGATAATGCTTTATATTCTGTCGGGTAAAGCGATAAAGCCCATACTTGAAAGTAACGAAAAACAGAAACGGTTTATTTCCAACGCAAGTCATGAACTAAAAACTCCACTTACCGTTATAAAAGCAGCAACAGAACTTATGGAAAAGAAAAACGGTGCTGACAGCCTTACCTCCACTATTCAAGCACAGCTGCAGAAAATGAGTACCCTTGTAAATGAAATGCTAAGCCTTTCAAAACTTTCAAATCAGAAAGAAACAGTAAATATATTTGGAGAATTTGATTTAAGTCACATAGTCTGTAATACAGCTTTGTACTTTGAAAGTCTTGCTTATGAAAATCAGAAATATATTGAGACTAATATACAGGAAAATATCGGATACACAGGTATTTCTGAAAACATAGAAGAACTCGTTGGAATTCTTCTTGAAAATGCTATAAAATATTCTGATGAAAATGCACATATAAAGCTGTCTCTTTTTAAAGAAAATGGTGTTGTTATTCTCAATTGTACCAATCCATGTAAGAATTTTAAACCTGATAGCTGTACACACTTGTTTGAACGCTTCTATCGTGGAGATACATCCCATTCAGATAAAACATCGGGCTACGGTTTGGGACTTTCCATTGCAAAAGAGATTGTCATAATTCATAAAGGTGAGATTAGTGCTTCGTATAAAGATGGAGATTTTTTTATCATTGTAAAATTATGAAATCCATTAAGGACTTTTCAAGGTTTTTATGATAAACTAAAATTAACGATGTGATGCGAATCAATCACACAAATATGAAAGGGGTATATTAAGCATGAAAAAAAGCAAACTTTTCGCCTCTGTTATGGCTGTCATAGTTATGACATCAAGTTTACCATATACATCCGCAAATTCCGCAGACAATATTTATGATATGAATATATCAATAAATGTTGGTGGAGAGCAAAAGGAAATAAGTCCTTATATTTATGGGGTGAACCAATATGGAAACGAAAACTATCTATCTGAGTTGAATGTTAATTCCATACGTCAAGGTGGAAACAGAATGACTGGCTATAATTGGGAGAACAATGCATCCAATGCAGGAAGTGACTGGAAATACAGTTCCGATAATAATCTTTCTTCTTCCAATGAACCAGCAGATTGTGTTCAGAAATTATCTACATTGAGTAATAAACATAGCATTGATTACAAGTTAACTACTCTTCAGCTTGCGGGTTATGTTGCTGCAGATAAGAACGGAACTGTTACTGAGAGTGAAGCAGCACCTTCTCCACGTTGGAATGAAACTATTCTCACAAAAACTGCGGCGTTTGACGTAGAGCCAGATTTGACGGATGGTAAGGTTTATATGAACGAGTATGTCAATTATATAATTAAAAAGCTTGGCAACTCACAAACATCAACTGGTATACAAGGATACAGTCTGGATAATGAACCGGCATTATGGCATCACACTCACAGCAGAATACATCCAGAGCCCGTAGGAATTGAGGAGCTTCAGAGTAAATCTATAGAGATGGCAACAGCAGTAAAAAAACTTGATCCCGATGCTGAAATCTTTGGTCCTGCACTTTATGGATATACAGCTTTTGATCATTTGGCTGATGATGAAGAATGGAAAGCAGTAAAGGCTGCAAAAGGATATAACTGGTACTTAGACTGTTACCTTGATGCAATGAAAAAAGCGAGTGATGAGCAGGATGTTCGCCTACTTGATGTACTTGATATACACTATTATTCTGAATCTTCAAGAGTAGGTGCTGAAGATAGAGTACAGTCTGTTCGTACTCTTTATGAAGATGGTTTTGTTGAAAATAGTTGGATTGGACAGTGGTGCCAAAATAACATTCCAATTCTTCCTACAATTCAAAAATCTATTGATAAGTATTATCCTGGCACAAAGCTTGCAATTTCTGAATATAATTTTGGTGGCACAGACACAAGTGGAACAATTGCACAGGCTGAGGCTCTTGGATGTTATGCTGATGCAGGAGTTTATCTTGCAACACTTTGGGGTACTGATCCTTATATATGTTCAGGAATAAAATTATATACAAATTATGACGGTAAAAAAAGCACTTTTGGTGATACACTGATTCCAGCGAAAACAGAAGATGTTTCTCTTGCAAGTACATATGCTTCCATTGATGGTACAGACAAAGGAACTGTGAAGCTTATGCTGACCAACAAGGACTTTGTAAAGGATGAAAATGCACATATTTCCATTGATAATTCAAATACCGATTATAAAGCTGCTGCTGTATATGCAGTTTATGGAGACTCAAGTGAAATTAAACTTATTGATATTGTAGAAGATTTTAATAATAATTCATTTGATGTAACGCTACCTGAACTTTCTGCCGCAATGATTGTTGTGACTGATGATGTTTCAGACTTTGACGGATTGAGTATATACACTCCAAAACCTGTAGAGGAAAAGAAAGTAACTTTCAGTAATCCAGAATCCCTAATTAATGCAAAAGGATTTATTGAAGTTCCTATTGAAGACGCTGAACATCTTAAGAAAATAGAGATAACAGCAGATGTTTCTACAGAAATGGGTTCATCTTGGGCAACTGCAGGATGTGCTGTCTGCATGAATGCAAAAGATTCTAACGGTTTAGTTTTTTGGACATCTAAGTCTTACAATCTTGCATTTGGCACGGGTTCATCAGCTGTTGTAGAATTTGACGGTACACTTTTAAACAGTGACGAACCTGTTCAGGCAGTAATTGCAGATGGAAAAGTTGAACTCCAGAAATGGTGGGATGCTTCTGAAAAGCAGGATAGTGGAGACATAGTCAATGTAGCCTACAAAAGTATTACTGTTGTGTATGAATACCCAATTTCTTCAGTCGTTTTAGGAGATGCAAATGGTGACGGACTATTAGATAATTTAGATTTAGTTTGTTTATGTCAGCATCTTATAAAAGATAAATTCATAGATAGTAAGTTTGCTGAAAATGCAGATATTAACAAAGATAAGGTTATTGATATTGCTGACCTTGCAATTTTAAAACAAATAATAATGGGTGATAAAATAGCCCTCAATTAAAAAAGTTAAAAGGATTTTTAATAAAACTCCCTTGAAGTAGATGGCGGAATCAAATGATACTGCCATCTAAATTTTTGTAGAAAAAAGCTACCGCTTATTGAGGAATAGACTGAGCTTTCCATTTGCCATTGACCTTTGGTTTATAACCTAAAAAGTTATAATTTGTTTTTTTGAATTGATTTAAGTAAATTCTTTTTAATTTAAGTGAAAATCAAAAATGTATTTTTAATTTTTATTATGAAAAAATATATATTATTTTAGTTAATTTAAACAAAAAAAATAAAAACGTTCATCTCTATTGACAAAATTCGTGCAATATGATATTATAAACTTGTGTGGTGAATCATTCGCAATAATTAAATTATATTTGTTCAGGAGGTAAATTTATATGAAATTTAAGCAAATATCAACTAAGTTTTTAAGTTGTGCAACTTCTATAGCAGTATTTACGTCGGGTCTATTGCTTAACAACTTAAATATTAAAGCAGCAGCAAATCAATTTGGTGGCTATAATTGGTCGGCAACATCCGGTTATCATTCGGCAACTACTGGAGTAGTTAACACAACAAATTCACTGGAGATTTCTTTTGATAATTTAGATTATAAAGTGGATACTGGAGTCGCTGGTGTTTCTACTGGTGACGCATCTATAAGTGAAGATTGGTCAAACGTTAATTCAGTTAGTTTTTCTGTAAATAACCCTAATAATTATGACTTGGCTTTTTCTGTAGCTATAGGAACAGGTACTGATTGGCAATGGCATCAAAATAGCGATACGATTTTAAAAGCAGGGCAAACAACAGATGTTTCATTAGATCCAACATTACCAGTTTGGAAAACAGAATTAAGCAATTGGGTAAATGATGTTCCGATTTCAAATTTGGCTTATGTAAACAGAATAAATCTTGTTTTAACTAATACACCTAGTGGTGGTTCAAATTCTCAAGGGAAAGTAACCATTTCAAATTGGAAAATAAATAAAGATACAACTACAACAAGCACAGTAGTTCTTGAACCAACAAATGGGTTTCAAGTAAGTGGAACAAAACTTCTTGATGCAAATGGTAAAGAATTTATAATGCGTGGGGTAAACCATTCTCATACATGGTACAAAGATCAGCTAAAGACAACAATTCCAGCGTTGGCAAAAGTGGGATGCAATACCGTTAGAATAGTTCTTTCAAATGGTGGCCAATGGCAAAAAGATAGTGCTGCATCTGTAAAGGAAATTATCTCACTTTGTGAAGCCAATAAAATGGTTACTATACTAGAAGTACATGATGCAACAGGAAAAGATGATGAAGCATCATTGCTTGCGGCTGCAAATTATTTTGCGGAAATAAAGGATGTTTTAGTTGGAAAAGAAAGCACAGTTATAATTAACATAGCAAATGAATGGACAGGTACATGGAATTCTACTGCATGGGCAAGTGGATATAAAAAAGCTATTCCTATCATTAGAAACGCTGGTTTAACACATACAATAATGGTAGATGCAGGTGGTTGGGGCCAATATGGACAATCAATAAAAGACCAAGGTAAAGCTGTTTTTGATTCAGATACTTTGAAAAATACAATGTTTTCTATACATATGTATGGTACAGCTGGAGGAACAGCAGATAAAATTAAATCAAATATAGACGGAGTAATAAATCAAGGATTGGCTCTTTGCATAGGTGAGTTTGGATGGGATCATTCAGATGGCGATGTAGATGAAGCAACTATAATGAGCTATTGTAAAGAAAAAAATGTAGGCTGGCTAGCTTGGTCATGGAAAGGTAATGGCGGTGGTGTTGAATATCTTGATATGACAAGTGATTGGGCTGGGACTTCTTTAAGTACATGGGGAAATACTGTAGTAAATGGACCAAATGGATTGAAAGAGACTTCTAAAATCTGTTCTGTATTTTTAGATTCGCCAGTAACAACTACAAAGCAAACAACCACAACAGCAACAACTACTAATACAACTCCGATAGTTACAACTACACAACAAACAACAATAATTGTAACCATACTATATGGTGATACAAATAAAGATTCAAGAGTAGACAATGCTGATTTAGTAAAATTGAGCCAGTATCTAACTGCAGATATTTCAAGTTTTGATTTAGAGGCAGCTGATGTTACGGGTGATGGTGAAGTTGATGTGGCGGACTTAGCTTTACTTAAACAATATTTAATGGGTGACTATGTCACTTTAGGCAAATAGATGAAAATACATATTAATAATATTTAAACTTGAAGTTTAAATATTATTAATAAAGAGGTTAAGTAAAACGCCCACACGATTACTAAAATGTTATCGTGTGGGTGTTTTATAGATGTAAATTTTAAAAAAGAACTACATAAAATATGTTACTATTCAGCCACTAAAGGTAAAGCTTGGGATTTGCAAGGGTTTCGACTCTGCGGAGTCGACCAGGTTTTCCGGTCACCCAACGTCGTCAACTTAAGCAAATTGCTGAGGCAATTTATGAGGCTCTGCCTCAAACTCCGCTTCTTTTTCTATCGCAAAAAGAAGCAAAAAAGCTCTTGAAGCATAAGAATTTCGCTTTCTGCGGAAAGCGACCAAGGGCGTTGCCCTTTGGAAACCTACGATTTTTTGAAAAAAATCGAGTAAAACTTTAATTTTTCAACTAAGTTGACGATATTGTCCGGTCTCCTTGGACCTTCGGTAAAACATATCTGCCTTATACAAAGGTCTGAATAGCAACTGAATATTAACTATATAAATTAAATATGTTAATTTATAATTGATTTTTTATGTGGAAATGTGGTATAATTTATCGGTAGCAAATTTTTTAGTGGCGTAAATATGAAAAACAATACATATAATTATTTTATAATTTTTTATGATGATTGTTTAATTTATTGGAGATGATTTAATGAAGAAATTTTTTAAGGTATTGATTTTAACTTTATGTGTATCATTGGTTTTTACATCATGCAGTGCAAACAAATCTTCAGATACTAATTCAAAAATAACAACGGAATCCGCAGATGCTAGCCAAAAAGAAACAAAAGCAACTAGTGAATCCGAAGATATACAAAATTTAATTCCTAAAAGCGGAAAAACATATGCGGTTGAAATGCTTGATGAAGAAAAAGAAAGTATACAAGTAGGGAAACTATCATCTGAACATGAATACTATCAGGAAGTTGTAACACTGGATCCGGAATGTGCGGAATATATAAATGAAATATCAATCTATGACAAAGAAATTGATGATACTTTTGTTGTTCACGTATCCTTACCACCTGAATATGACGGTTCAAAAAAATATCCCATGATAGTTATGACAGATGGTGTGTGGAGATTGAGTGATCATCCGGAATTAAGACCTTTAATGAAGGATGGAGAGATAGAACCTATAATCATGGTGAGTGTAGGTTATCCAAACGGATATAATTACAGGTCGATAAGAGAACGTGACCTTATTGAAGACCCTGAAAGCTATTTGCATTTTATTGTTGATAATCTAGTTCCATATCTTTCGAGTCAATACTCTGTAGATAGTGAAAATATGACACTTACAGGACATTCTTACGGTGGATACTGGGGGTTTTATGCGTTATTTAATAGTGATACTATCGGGAAAGATATTTTTAAGAATTATTATATAGGAAGTCCTACTTTTAAATCTGCAATGGGAGCTTTGGATACAGATTTAAATGAGGAGGCATATAATTCAAGAAGTGGCGGTAAGCTTGATAAAAATGTATATATTTCTGTAGGTGCGTTAGAGGGTTACGGGTTTATAAAGTCAATTACAGATTTTGTTGATTTGCTAAAAGAAAGAGATTACGAAGGATTAAATCTTACATATGAAATAATCGAAGACTATGATCATAATCATGTTTTTAAACCCTCCATCAAAAATACATTACTTATGTTTTATGGTAAACAAAAAAATGAAGATTAATTTTTGTCTTTTATCTGTTTATTATCATTGAAATAAATAATATAAAAAGCCACCATTTATTTGATGTAAAATATCAAATAAATGGTGGCTTGTAGTTATATCTGAGAGGTAAAAAGTATTAGAGGCATTATGTAATTGTATTAGTCAAATATGCTTCTAAAATATATTGAGGATTTTCATAATAAAAACTGCTGTTATAATCATCAATCTTTTCTGAAACAAAAGATTTATAAGCAGAAAACAGTGCATCTATTATATCTATATTTTTCTCTTTAGCAATCCCAAGAATCAATCGCTTATATACTTTTCCTATATCCCAATAAGAAGGAACTGCATATCTTGCAAGAGAGACATTATCAAAATCACCATCCTGAAGACAAGATTCTGAGATAAAGTCATCGCTGACACGTTCAATATTATCGCTGTGATAGATGTCAGCCAGCTCATAAATTTTGGCGATTTGATATTTACCAAGTGTTTCTACTACGGTAATGCGATGATTTTTTGTTTTTCTTGCAATATATTCTATTAAACTGCAAGTGAAAAACAGATCATTATCTTTTTTATCTTCACGACCGTTCATTTTAAAACCTCCTCACAGGAATGAAATTCAAGACATTCTAAAGAGCGTTCAGTACAGAAATTTATTTGATGTGTTGGATATTTAAATTTTGCCATAATCCAAAATTGTTCTCGTGTTAAAATTCCATCAATGTAATCTGAAATAAAATTGTAAATCTGATCATTTGCCATTGCTCCGTAGGGGTTATAATGCTTCGTTATTAAAAAGCAGATGAAATAACTTCTTTTTCTATAAGCTGACAATAGAATGTCATACGTGCTTTATCAAGAAATTCTGGTTTAACCATATAGTAAAGGTAGTATTCTGCAAGAGTAAATGCATTTAGCGTTCTGCCCTCAATTTTAAACTGGTTAAATCCCATAGGAATGTATTTTTCAAATATGTCAGATGGTGAAATATGTGTTGGATGTTGTTTTGAATCAGCAAAATCATACCTCATATATGGACAGTAATCTGAATTTTCATCCTTTACATTGTATTTTTCAGGATCAAAAGGTACTCTTTGATTTGTGGCCATATACTTACAAATAGCTCTCTGCATATTGCCGATATCCTCATAATGCTGAGAACGTTTAGAGCAGTTAGGCTGACAGCAGGCATTTACAAGTATTTCACATTTTTCTTTGTTCTGTATTTTTTCTAGAATGTCAAATTTATTATTGAAATCATAATCAAGAACAACTATGTCGTAACTCTTTTCAACCTCTTCACTTAATTTTTCGACATCTGTAATACGCTTACAAGTGGAACTGGTGACAGTATAATTAGGATACTTTGTCCTTATGTATTCTTCAAGAATAGGGGAAACAACAATAACTCCGTTTTTTCCATTGTTAGCAGTTTTTAAAACAAAATTGCAAAAATCATCATTGAGGTCTTCTTTAGTAAGTGTAGGATTTGTAAAAGTAAATCTCAATGGAATATCAAGTTTGTTAAATTCACGTACTACTGTTTTTACTGTATTTTTATCAAAAACTCCATTAACAATTCGCCCACCATTCCATAATGACTGAGGGAAAGTTCCGTAAATAGAAGCTATTTCAATTCCTTCATGAAAATATTGAGGAAAATGCTTCATCATGGCTATAAAAACTCTGTTAAAATGATAATGCAATGCAAAATCAGGTAAGTGAAACTTTATTTTCATTATATTCTCCTAATTAGTATAAATTTAATTTTTAATATATAGGTTTTTCGTTACTATTCAGCCACTAAATGTAAAGTTTACGATTTTGCAAGAGTTTCGACTCTGCTGAGGCGACCGGGCTTTCCGGTCGCCCTGGACCTTCGGTAAAATATCTTTACATTAAACATATGGCTGAATAGTAACGATTTTTCATATTTATATTATATATTTTCTATTTTACTTTGTCAAGGGACGTAAAATCAAATAAAAATCCAAAAATTTAAAAGTTTACTAGATTGAATTTTATATAAAAATAAGTTATAATGATACAATATAGAAATTAATTAAAGAAAACAACATGAAAAATTGTGTATATTTACTGAAATAAAGTAATTAGTTCTATTTGTTTTAATAAATGTTATTTTAACTAAATGAATTTTAAAAAATATTTGGAGGCGTAAACAATGTCAAGTGCAGCACAAAGAGCAGAATTACAATCTCAAATCTGGAAAATTGCCAATGATGTACGTGGTTCTGTAGACGGATGGGATTTTAAACAATATGTTTTAGGAACACTTTTTTACCGTTTTATTAGCGAAAACTTTTCTAGCTATATGGAAGCAGGGGATGAAAGTGTAAAATATGAGGAATTAGATGATAAAGTTATAACAAACGAAATTAAAGATGATGCAATTAAAACAAAAGGATATTTTATATATCCTAAACAGTTATTTGTTAACGTGGCTAAGGATGCAAATACAAATGAAAGCTTAAATACTGATTTAGCCGCTATTTTTTCCGCTATTGAAAGTTCTGCAAATGGTTATCCATCTGAACTAGATATAAAAGGTTTATTTGCTGATTTTGATACAACAAGCAATAGACTTGGAAATACCGTAAAGGATAAAAATACACGTTTAGCCGCTGTTATTAAAGGTGTTGAGGGGCTTAATTTTGGTAAGTTTGAAGAAAATCATATTGACCTTTTTGGTGATGCTTATGAATTTTTAATCTCTAATTATGCTGCAAATGCAGGAAAATCCGGAGGGGAATTTTTCACACCGCAATGTGTTTCTAAGCTTATAGCCAGCCTTGCAATTCACAAGCAAGAGAATATAAACAAAATCTACGACCCTGCGGCAGGTTCAGGTTCACTTTTGTTGCAGGCAAAAAAACATTTTGATTCACATATTATAGAAGACGGATTTTTTGGACAGGAAATAAACCATACTACTTATAACCTCGCTCGTATGAATATGTTTTTACACAATATAAACTATGATAAGTTTAATATTGCTTTGGGAAATACTCTTTTAGATCCTCACTATGGTGATGAAAAACCATTTGATGCCATAGTTTCAAATCCACCATATTCTGTAAATTGGATTGGTAGTGATGACCCAACACTTATAAATGATGAGCGTTTTGCTCCTGCAGGGGTATTGGCACCAAAATCAAAAGCGGATTTTGCTTTTGTACTTCATTCTTTAAGCTATCTTTCTAGTAAAGGGCGTGCTGCTATTGTTTGTTTTCCAGGGATATTTTATCGTGGTGGAGCAGAGCAGAAGATTAGAAAGTATTTGATTGATAATAACTTTGTTGAGACTGTTATCTCTTTGGCTCCAAATCTTTTTTATGGTACTTCTATAGCTGTAAATATACTGGTTTTATCTAAACATAAAAGCGATAATAAAACCCAATTTATTGATGCAAGCGGAGTGGAGTTTTATAAAAAAGAAACTAACAATAACATACTTACACAAGAGCATATTGAAAATATTATGAAAATATTTGATACAAAAGAAGATGTTGAACATGTAGCGAAATCAGTTGAATATGAAGCAATAGTTCAAAATGATTATAATCTTTCTGTAAGTTCTTATGTGGAAGCAAAGGATACAAGGGAAGTTGTTGATATAAATGAGCTTAATTCAGAGATAAAGGCAACAGTTGAAAAGATAGATAAATTACGCTTGGAAATAGATAAAATTGTTACTGAAATTGAATTGCCTGCCGACAATAAGGTGTGTGCAGATGAATAAAGAGTTTAAATTTTTAATATATAAAGCAGAACAAGAGGATATAAAGGTTAATGTAGTAATAAAAGATGAAACTATATGGCTTACACAAAAGGCAATGGCTGAATTATTTGGTGTAGATAGAACGGTTATAACAAAACATCTTAAAAATATATTTGATGAGAATGAGTTGGATGTAAATGCAGTATGTGCAAAAATTGCACATACTGCAAATGACGGTAAAAAGTACAACACGCAATATTATAATTTAGATGCAATTATTTCTGTAGGTACCGTGTAAATTCTCGAAAAGCTACTAATTTTAGAATATGGGCAACATCTATTTTAAATAACCATATTAAAAAAGTTTTAAATGATGGTGAATTAACTGCTATTGATGGTGAAAATTACTACACAAAAACCGTTTTTGTGAATTTGATATAGTTAAAGAAAATGATGGAAAAAAGTAGTGAATGAAATATATTTAGAATGTTAAAGGCAGGGATTTCGACTCTGCGGAGTCGACCGGGCTTTCCGGTCGCCCTGGACCTTCGGGGCATATGTCTTAATTAGCTGAATATAACAAAAAATTGAAGAAAAAGTTGGTGGTAGTAGTGAGTGAAATTAAGAAACTGCTAAAAGGGGTTAAAGTAGAGTGGAGACCATTAGGGGAGGTTGCGAATTATGAACAACCTACGAAATATTTAGTGAAATCTTCTAATTATTGTGATGATTTTACTATTCCGGTTTTAACAGCTGGAAAGACGTTTATTCTTGGTTATACTGATGAAGTTAAAGGTATTTATAGAGCATCAAATAAACCAGTTATAATTTTTGATGATTTTACCACCGCTAATAAATGGGTGGATTTTGATTTTAAGGCTAAATCATCAGCAATGAAGATGATTACATCAAGTAATGAAAATATCGTTTTATTAAAATATATTTATTATTGGATGAACACTTTGCCTATTGAACAAAATGATGGAGACCATAAGCGTCAATGGATTAGCAATTTTGCCACTAAAATCATCCCCATTCCACCCCTCGAAATCCAAAACGAAATAGTTCGCATATTAGACACGTTCACAGAGCTTACAGCAGAGCTTACAGCAGAGCTTACAGCAGAGCTTACAGCTCGTAAAAAGCAATATAACTATTATCGTGATAAGTTGTTGACTTTTGATGAGGGTGAAGTGGAGTGGAGGACATTGGGGGAGGTGTTTTTTATGCGTGCTGGTAAGAATATTTCTGCTGAAAATATTATACAAAAATCAGGAGGTGATTTTTGCTATCCGTGTTTCGGTGGAAATGGAATACGTGGTTATGTAAAGGAAAACAGTCACGATGGACAATACCTATTAATAGGAAGACAAGGTGCACTTTGTGGAAACGTTCAGAGATATTCTGGAAAGTTTTATGCAACTGAGCATGCAGTTGTAGTTTCTGAAAAAGCTTGTGTTAATCTAGGATTTGCATTTCATATGCTAAAATTAATTAACTTAAATCAATACGCATCACAGTCAGCTCAACCTGGATTAGCAGTTGGTAAACTCGAAAGTTTAAAGTTTCCTCTGCCACCCCTTGCCAAACAAGAAAGAATAGTGTCCATTTTAGATAAATTCGACACCCTTACAACTTCAATCACCGAGGGTTTACCACGAGAAATAGAATTGCGTAAAAAACAATATGAATATTATCGTAATATGCTTTTAAATTTTCCAAAAGAGGAGTGAATTAAATGTGTGAATTAACAACTATAGCCGAATCAAATAACTTTATAGTTTTAGAAAAGTACACTAAAATAGAACAGCAAGGTGGCGGTTATCAAACAGAAGCTGATTTAGAAAGTGAACTTATAAGGGATTTAATAAATCAAGGCTATGAACATAATAAAAAATTAACAACCCCTAAGGCTATGCTTGAAAATGTAAGAACACAGTTGCAAAACCTTAACAATATAGAATTTTCAGAATCTGAATGGATTAGATTTTGTGAGCAGTATTTGGATAAACCTAGCGATAATCATATTGATAAAACACGTAAAATCCATATTGACTATATATATGATTTTGTTTTTGATGATGGGCATATTCAAAATATTTACTTGGTGGATAAAAAGAATATTTCAAAAAATAAATTGCAAGTAATTTCCCAATTTGAACAAAAGGGCACTCAATCAAATAGATATGATGTCACCATTTTGGTAAATGGCTTGCCTATGATACAAATTGAATTAAAAAAGCGTGGTGTTGCTATTCGTGAAGCCTTTAATCAAGTGCATAGATATAGCAAGGAGAGTTTTAATTCTGAAAATTCACTGTTTAAATTTCTGCAAATTTTCGTGATTTCCAACGGTACAGATAGCCGTTATTTCGCAAATACAACTAAAAGGGATAAAAATAGTTATGACTTTACTATGAATTGGGCAAAGGCAGATAATACATTAATAAGAGATTTAAAAGACTTTACAGCTACATTTTTTCAAAAAAATACGTTGTTAAGTGTTTTGTTAAAGTATTCAGTTTTTGATGTAAATGATAACCTTTTGATTATGCGACCTTATCAAATTGCAGCTACAGAAAGAATTTTATGGAAAGTATATAGTTCGTATCAAGCTAAGAAATGGCGAACTACTGAAAGTGGCGGTTACATTTGGCATACTACAGGTTCAGGAAAAACGCTAACGAGTTTTAAAGCGGCACGTTTGGCAACTGAACTAGAATTTATTGATAAAGTAATTTTCGTGGTAGATAGAAAAGACCTAGACTATCAGACTATAAAAGAGTACCAAAGGTTTTCCCCTGATAGTGTAAATGGTTCAGATAGTACGTTAGGGTTAAAACGCAATATTGAAAAAGACGATAATAAAATTATAGTTACTACTATTCAAAAATTGAATAATTTAATTAAAGGTGAGCAGTATTTAGAAATATACGATAAGCAGGTTGTATTTATTTTTGATGAAGCACATCGTTCCCAATTTGGCGAGGCTCAAAAAAATATAAATAAAAAGTTTAAGAAGTTTTATCAATTTGGATTTACTGGCACGCCTATTTTTCCGGAAAATGCTTTAGGTGCTGAAACTACCGCTACTGTCTTTGGGCGAGAGTTGCATTCTTATGTAATTACGGATGCTATTAGAGATGAAAAAGTTTTAAAGTTCAAGGTGGATTATAATAATGTACGTCCAAAGTTTAAAAATATTGAATGTGAATATGATGATAAAAAGCTGTCTGCATCGGAAACAAAGGACGCTTTACTTCACCCTGAACGTATAAAAGAAATTTCCAGATATATTCTTGATAATTTCAAGGTTAAAACACATAGACTAAACGCAAATGGAAAAGGTTTCAACGCAATGTTTGCAGTTAGTAGTGTAGACGCTGCAAAGCTTTATTATGAAGCTTTGAACAATTTGCAAAAGAAAAGCGAAAGACCTCTTAAAATAGGGACTATTTTTTCATTTGCACAAAATGAAGAACAAAGTGCTGTTGGTGAAATTTCAGACGAAAGCTTTGAACCTACAGCTATGGATAGTAGTGCAAAAGAGTTTTTAACTTCGGCAATTAAAGATTATAACGAAATGTTTAAGACTAATTATGGAGTGGATAGTAAAGAATTTCAAAACTATTATCGTGACCTTGCAAAGAGGGTAAAAGATAAAGAAATTGACTTGTTGATAGTTGTGGGAATGTTTTTAACCGGCTTTGATGCACCCACATTAAATACTTTGTTTGTTGATAAAAACCTTAGATATCATGGCTTGATACAAGCTTTTTCAAGAACAAATCGTATTTATGATTCTACTAAAACATTTGGAAATATTGTTACTTTTAGAGATTTAGAAAAAGCAACTGTAGACGCTATAACACTTTTTGGCGATACAAATACAAAAAATGTTGTGTTGGAAAAAAGCTATAAGGAGTATATGGAAGGCTTTACAGATGTAGCAACTGGTGAAGCACGTCGTGGATATGTAGAAGTTGTAAAAGAGTTAAACGAACGTTTTCCAAATGTAGATGAAATTACAAATGAAAAGGATAAAAAAGAATTTTCAAAATTATTTGGCGAGTATTTACGTATAGAAAACATTTTGCAGAATTATGATGAATTTTCAGATTTAAAGGAATTGCAAAAGATTGACTTAAATGATGAGAAGGCTGTGGAAGAATTTAAAGCTAGTCATTATGTGAGTGATGAAGATATTGAAGCTATGAAAGATGTAGAAGTACCGGAAGATAGGGTAGTACAGGACTATCGTTCGACATATAATGATATAAGGGAGTGGCTTCGTCGTGAAAAAATAGGAGAAGAAAAAGAAAAAGATAATTCATCTATTGATTGGGGCGATGTGGTATTTGAAATTGACCTTTTAAAATCGCAGGAGATAAATTTAGATTATATATTAGAACTTATTTTTGAAAATAATAAAAAGGTAAAAGATAAAGAATTTTTAGTAGAGGATATACGTAGATTAATCCGTTCTAGTGTTGGCAATCGTGCAAAAGAAAGTTTGGTAGTTGACTTTATAAATCAAACAGATTTAGATAAGGTAAAAGATAAGGCAAGTATTATAGATTTATTTTTTGCATTTGCACAAGCTGAGCAAAAGCGTGAAGCGGAAGAGTTGATAAATGCCGAAAAACTTAATGAAGATGCGGCAAAAAGGTATATATTAAGCTCTTTAAAGAGGGAATATGCAAGTGAAAACGGAACGGAATTAAATGAGATTTTACCAAAAATGAGCCCTTTGAACCCTCAATATTTAACGAAAAAACAAACTGTATTTCAAAAAATAGTGGCATTTGTAGAGAAATTTAAAGGCGTAGGTGGAAAAATTTAATTTAAAAAATTCACCCCAAAATCAAAAGTTCACCCCAAATTTAAAGTTTTACTCGATTTTTTTCAAAAAATCGTGGGATTCAAAAGGGCAACGCCCTTTGTCGTTCTCCGCAGAGAACGAAATCTTTTATGCTTAAGAGCATTTAGGGTAGCGAACGAAGTGAAGCGTAGGGATTTTTCGATAGAAAATCCCTAAACCTGCAAAGCAGGTTTGAAAGAGTTTCGACTCTGTGGAGTCGACCGGGCTTTCCTGTCGCCTTGGACCTGCTTGCAGGTTAATTAATGGGTTTAGACGTATCTTAATAATATAAACAATTATAGAAAGAGAAAATAATATGAATGAATTAGTTCAAAATAATGATGAGTTTATCTCACCATATTGTCATGTGCAATATGTGGCAAATGATAATGTTGTGTTACTTACATGGAAAGAATTTTGTTGCTTTGACAATTATAGAAAGCCTACAATCTTTGCAGCAGAATTATTAATACAGAAGGATAATAGTAATTTTATTGTAGATGCACGCAATGGTTTTGAGGATGATAAAGCTGATATTGAATGGGGCTTTTCGATTTTACTACCTAAAATGGCACAATCAAAATGTAAATATTGCATTTTTATTGTGAATGAGGTTACGGATATTGAAGGTGAGATTGATTTGTGGACAGAAGAGTTTATGAAATATTTTGTTGTAAAAAAAGTAAATTCTTATATAGATGCAATCAATTTTATACAGGGATTTTAATAATAATTGAAGGTAGATAACGATGGGTTAGGATACGATATTAAAAATAATGATATTAATATACTTGATGGGAGGAAATTAATCATGAACAAATATGAAGAAGGATTTAAATTATTAGAAGAGCAGTTTGGAAATGGAAAGGATAATGTGATTTCTCTTGCAACAATAGCATGTGAAACTAATTCTAATGGACAACCTCGCCCTATAGTTCGTAGTGTGAATGCATATTATGAAGACGGAATATTTTATATTGTTACATATAGAAAATCAAACAAAATACTTCAAATTGAAAAAAATAAAGAGGTTTCGATTGCAAGCGGCTTAGAGATGTTTACTGCTAATGGTATAGGAGAAAACCTTGGTTGGGTACTTGACCCTAAAAACGCTGAAATAAGAACAAAGCTTCGTAATACTTTTGCCGAGTGGTATGACATGGCAAACAATGAAAGCGATGAAAATTGTTGTATTTTGGCGATTTATCTAACAAGAGGAACGTTAAATATAAATCATTGGGAAAAATTATATCATATGGACTTTGTGAATAAAACTGATATGGAGAACGGTGGAATTTTTTAAGCAAAGAGAATTTATAAAATATTTTGTGTTACTAGTCAGTTTCTAAATGTAAAGTTTATGGTTTTTGAAAGAGATTTCGATTTTTCGGAGTCGACTAGGCTTTTCGGTCGCCCTGGACCTTCGGTAAAATATCTCTACCCTATACATATGGCTGAATAGTAACGTTTCAACTACATTAAATAATTTTGTTATTTAATAAAATAATACACGGCTAATTTAATCAAATATTTTCTGCAAGTAATAAAAAATAAAAGGAGTATATACATGAACAAGAAACTAAAAAAAATCATGCCATTTTTCGCTATACTAATTTTAATATTAGGAGGATTATGTATTCAAGAAAAGAGCACATCCATTTTTAATATTTCAACAAATGTTTCTGCCGAATCAGCAACTTATCAGGGATTTGTATATGAAATTTCTAATGGTGAGGTTATGATTACTAGCTGCATCAATAAAAAAGTAGTCGAAATTCCAAGTGAAATTGAAGGTTATCCAGTTCGAAAAATAGGAGAACATGCTTTTTATCATTCTGAATTTTTAACTTCAATAACTATTCCTGATTCTGTTAGAACTATAGGCGAGAGTGCATTTGCTCTTTGTCAAAATTTGACTTCAATAACTATTTCTAACTCGCTTAACGCTATAGATAAAAATGTTTTTTCAAATTGTGATAGTCTAACTTCTGTAACTATTCCTAGTTCAGTTACCACTATAGGAGCTGAAGCATTTGCTAGTTGTGATAGTTTAACTTCAGTAACTATCCCTAGCTCAGTTACCACTTTAGGGAATAAGGCATTTGCTTACTGTTATGAATTAACTTCATTAAATATTCCAGACTCAGTCACCAATATAGGTATTGGTGTGTTTTATGATTGTGATAGTTTAATATCAGTAACAATTCCTGACTCAGTTACTATTATAGGTGATTATGCATTTTATAATTGTACTGGATTAAATTCAGTAACTATTTCAAATTCTGTTACTCGTCTCGGTGATTATTTATTTTCTTATTGTAATAGTTTAAAATCAGTAACAATTCCTGACTCAGTCACCACAATAGGCAATTGTACATTTTATAGTTGTGGTTTAACATCATTAACAATTCCTGACTCAGTCACCACTATAGGAACTAAGGCATTTTATTATTGTATCGGATTAACATCAGTAACAATTCCTGACTCAGTTACTACTATAGGTGATTATGCATTTTATAATTGTACTGGATTAAATTCAGTAACTATTTCAAATTCTGTTACTCGTCTCGGTGATTATTTATTTTCTTATTGTACAGGATTAACATCAATAACTATTCCCAGCTCAGTTACCACTATAGGAGCTGATGCATTTGCCAGTTGTTATGGTTTAACTTCAGTAACTATTCCAGATTCTGTTATCACTATAGGTGACGGTGCATTTTCTGTTTGTAAAGGCTTGACTTCAATAATTATTCCAGATTCTGTCACCGAAATAGGCGGCTTTGCATTTTCTCATTGTACAGGATTAACATCAATAACAATTCCTAAATCAGTGATCACTATAGGCAATTCTACATTTTCTAGTTGTGGTTTAACTACGGTCAATATACCAGACTCAGTGACCACTATAGGTGAATATGCATTTGAAAATTGTGCAGGATTAACATCAATAACTATACCAGACTCAGTGACCACTATAGGTGAATATGCATTTCAATATTGCACAGGATTAACATCAATAACTATACCAGACTCAGTGACCACTATAGGAACTAAGGCATTTTATGGTTGTAGTAGTTTAACATCAATAACTATTCCTAATTCAGTTACGACTATAGGTGAATATGCATTTGCTCATTGTGAAAATTTAACTTCGGCAACTATTCCAAACTCAGTTACCATTATAGGTGATTATGCATTTTATAATTGTGGTAGTTTAACATCAATAACTATTCCTAACTCAGTCGCTGCTATAGAAAGTAATACTTTTTCTTTTTGTAGTAGTTTAACTTCAATAACTTTATCTGATTCTGTTACTTCTATCGGTGAGAATGCTTTTATGCATTGTGTTAGTTTAAAATCAGTAACTATTCCTAATTCTGTTACTTATATAGGTAAAGAAGCATTTTTGGATTGCCCAGGGTTAACTTCACTAACTCTTTCAAACTCAGTTACAACTATAGACAAGTTTGCGTTTACTAATTGTACTGGATTAACATCAATAACAATTCCTGACTCAGTTACAACTGTAGAGGGTGCTGTATTTTCTGGTTGTATAGGATTAACTTCAGTAACTATACCTGACTCAGTTACGACTATAGGAGAATCGGCGTTTTTTGGCTGTTATGGATTAACTTCAGTAACTATACCTGATTTAGTTACTATTATAGACAGATCAGCGTTTGTGGGTTGTTATGGATTAACCTCGGTAAAAATACCAAAAAGTGTCACATATATTGAAGATTATTCTTTAGGCTATGCTTCCTATAGTCAAAAAATAGATGGTTTTAAAATTTACGGATACTTAAATTCAAGTGCAGAATCATATGCAAAAGGAAATGGATTTGAATTTATAAATATCGAAGAAACTACACCTCAAGCAGGCGATTTAGATGAGGATTACAAAATAACAATAAAAGACCTTGTAGTTATGAAAAAATTAGCATTAGGTATATCGGAAGTTGGAACTGTTGAAGAATATCTATCATTAGTAGATTTAAATCAGGATGGTAAGTTTACATCAGTAGATTTAGTTTTAATGATAAATAAAATATTAGAAGCATAATTTAAAATAAAAAAAATCTATAATGTAATTATTTGCCTTATAGATTTATTATTGTGTGGAGATTAAGTATTCATGGAAAGAAATTTCAATTTTGCGGAGTCAACTGGGCTTTCCAAACATACTTGTTTTTTGAATGAATTATAAAATCAAATAAAAATTTTAGGTATATATTTTTATGTTATTTAAGAGTAAATGGTAATATTAATCACTTGACTTGAACACTGTGTCATACTTTATAATAAATAAAGAAAGGGGAGGAGCATATGGAAATACTGACTATTAGTGAAGTTTCGAGAAATTTTAATGTCTCAACAAGAATGCTTCATTATTATGAAAAGGTTGGGTTAATATCAAGCAGACGAAAAGAAGATTATGCATATCGAGTTTATGATGAAACTGCTGTAAGACGTCTGCAGCAGACGATAATACTAAGAAAACTGCGTATTCCTATTAAACTTATTGGGGTTATACTTAATGATTATGAGCAGATAAAAGCATTGCAGATTATGCGTGAAAAAATCATTGCACTTGATGATGAAATAAATGCATTGAACACCATTCGCAATATTTTAAGTGTTTTTGTTAATCGACTTGATGAAAGTATTGAAAAAAAAATTCATCTCGATTTACTTGAAGATAGTGAACTAATTGAGGTTGTAAATGCTCTTAGCCTTTCAAAATTTAACTTAAAGGAGGAACAATCAATGGAGGAATTGAATAATGCAAACAAAATTATAGGAAGTCAAATGGAAATTAGAATTGTATATTTGCCACCTGTAACAGTTGCAGCAAGTCAATATGTAGGTGAAAATCCTGAGGATAATGCTGGTGAAAAACTTAGGGATTTTATAAAATCAGTAAATTTACCGGAAATAAAGCCTGATTTCAGAGTTTATGGATTTAATAATCCTTCACCGCAGGAAGGGCAGGAACATTACGGATATGAATTTTGGGTTACTATACCTGATGATATGAAAGTATCTGAACCACTTGAAAAAAGGCGATTTGGCGGAGGTTTATATGCTGCACATTGCATAAAAATGGGCGATTTTCATGAGTGGGGAACATTTTATGAGTATATGAAAAAAAGTGATGAATATGACATTGACTGTCGTGAACCTTATGGGATGGGTGGAACTCTTGAGGAGCATATTAATGCTTATTCTTATTATACGGGTGCGGTTAATGAATATGTACAACTTGATTTATTAATACCTATTAAAAAAAAGAATTAATTTAGAAAAATTTATCAAAAAGCTTTTGGGGTAGGCATTATAGCCTGCCCTTTTATATTACACTATTTAGACTGTTAGTAGTATTAACTGATCAATGGTCGCCATGGACATTCAGAGTGAAAATCTTAATTTTATTCATGTAGTTTAAAAAAGTTAAATATAGTCGATTATGTTTATGGTTTACTGTAAAAAAATAATAATTTTAGGAGGGAAACATGATTAGTAAAAATTTAAAATTAATATCACTTATTCTTGTGTTATCTTTATTTTTATCAAATTTATGTATTAATAAGGTGCAAGCGACTGGAAATACATATTATGTTTCATTAACAGGTAGTGATACAAACGAAGGAACACTTGATTCTCCATGGGGAAGTATCAATGAGTCCATTACAAAGCTAAAAGCTGGCGATACACTTTATATTATGGGTGGAGTTTATAAGGAAAAGTTGAATATTGAAGTTTCGGGAACAGATACTGAATATATAACAATTTCCTCTTATCCTGGTCAGACTGCTGTATTGGATGGTACAAACTTGAAGATGTCATCTGATATGGATGCTATGATTTATATTTATGATCAAAGCAATTTGATTATTAAAGGATTGGAAGTCAGAAATTTTAGCACTGAGACAACAGGAACTTGTATAGGTGGAATTCTTGTTGATGGTGAGTGTAAAAATATTGAGATTCGTAATAATAACATTCATGATATTAAAAACCTAGCCAAGGTGGATTCGGATTTAAATGGAAGGGACGCACATGGAATTGGTGTTTATGGTACATCAGCATCCATATTCACGGGATTGGTGATAGATGGCAATACAATATCAAATTGTAAATTAGGTTCAAGTGAAACGCTTACTGTAAATGGAAATATTTCTGGTTTTATTGTTTCAAACAATATAGTATATGATAATGATAACATAGGAATATGTTTCATTGGCTATGAAAATATTTGTGAGAAATCTGAGGAATTAGATAGGGCAAGAAATGGAATATGTAGAGGGAATATTGTATACAATATTGATTCATATGGAAACCCTGCATATGGAGAAAGTAGAAGTGCAGATGGTATATACTGTGATGGTTCTACAAACATTCTTATTGAAAGAAATACTGTTCATGATGTAAACTTTGGTATAGAGTTAGCGAGTGAACACAAAGAAAAAGATACCAGTTATATTACGGTGCGTGATAATATGGTGTTTAATTGCATGAATGCCGGACTTGCTTTAGGTGGGTATGATACTCAAAGAGGATACTCTTTAAACAACAAAATTGTAAATAATACATTTTATAATAATGATACTTTAAAAGGTAGTTTTGGTGAAATATACTTACAGTATATGGCTAATAACAATACTATTATGAATAACATCTTTTATGCGAACGATCAGAACTTGTTTGTCTATGATGAATATTCGGCTAAAAATGGGAATATTATAGACTATAATATTTATTATGCAAGTACATCGGATGAAGATTGTAATTGGAGAATAGATGCTGAAGATAACTTTGGATTTGCAAATTATCAAGCAAAGACAGGCCATGATAAAAATTCAATTTTTACTGATCCAAAGTTTGCGAATGTATCTAAAAATGATTTTAGTATTTTGGGAAATTCTCCAGTAATTGATAAAGGCAATCCTGATTATATAGCTGAATTACCATTTGATAAAGTGGTAGAAAAAGATAATAACGGAAACTCAAGAATAGTAAATGGTAGGATAGATTGTGGTGCATATGAAAATCAAGCTGTGAACATTACAACAACCACTACAACTATTGCTTCAATTTTATATGGTGATATAAATATGGATAATAAAATAGACAATGTAGATTTAGTTACTTTATGCCAAGCTCTTATAAAAGAAATTGTACTTGATATTTCTCAAAAATCAAATGCAGACTTGAACAATGATGGAAATATTGATGTTGCAGATGTAGCTACTCTAAAACAATATATTTTAGGTGATAAGGTGATTTTAGGATTACAGAACTAATGGGATGATTTAAATAAAAATTTAATCTATAGGGTGAGTATGTGCCTTATAGATTTTTTATTTGGTGAAACTTGAGCTTTTTGAAGAAGAGATTTTGACTCTAAAAAATTATTATCATCATCATCACCATTATTTCATAATCTTTTATCAATAGAATTGAAAAATTTCTTGTGAAATTTTGTTGATTTAAGTTATTTAATATGTTAAAATATTACCTAGAGCGAAATTATATTAATTATATACTGATAATTTAAGAAAGGCTTTCCAAAAAAACCGAATAAAAAAGGAGGATATAAAGTGAATAAGAAACTCAAAAAAATTATTCCTTTTTTTACTGCATTAGTTATAATCCTAGGAGGATTATATATTCGAGAAATAAGCAATTATACTTTTAATTTTTCAATCAATGTTTCTGCTGAATCAGCAACTTACGGAGACCTTGTATATGAAATTTTTGATGGCGAGGTTACGATTACTGACTGTAAAAGTAATGCAACAGAAGTTGAAATTCCATCAGAAATAGAAGAATATCCTGTTACCACTATAGCCGATTATGCGTTTGGAAGTCGATCCCAATTAACTTTAGTAACTATTCCTAACTCGGTTACTACTATAGGCACATATTCGTTTCTAAGTTGTAAGGAATTAACTTCAATAAAAGTAGATAAAAACAATTTATATTATTCTGATATAGATGGTGTCCTGTTTAATAAAGAAAAAACATCCCTTATTACGTATCCTTGTGGAAAAGAAAATGATAATGAAACTTATATAATTCCTAACTCAGTTACCACTATAGGCGATTATGCGTTTTATGGTTGTAAGGGATTGAATTCAGTAAATACACCTAATTCAGTCACCACTATAGGGGGCTATGCATTTTGTTATTCTGAATTAACATCAATAACTATTTCTAACTCTATTACTTCCATCGGTGAATATGCATTTTTCTGTTGTACTGGATTGACATCAGTAACTATTCCTAACTCAGTTATCACTATAGGCGATTATGCCTTTTCTGGATGTACTGGATTAACATTAGTAAATATTCTCAACTCAGTCACAACTATAGGAAATTATGCATTTTCTAGTTGTACTAGATTAATTTCAATAGCTATTCCTAACTCAGTTACCACAATAGGCGATTGTGCGTTTTATTGTTGTACTGGATTGACTTCAATAACAGTATCTGAAGACAATTTTTATTATGTTGATATCGATGGGGTTCTTTTCAACAAAGAAAAAACAATACTTATTACTTATCCGAATGGCAAAGTAAAGACTGATGAAATTTATATAATTCCTAACTCAGTTACCACTATAGGCAATGGTGCTTTTAGAGCTTGTATCGGAATAAAATCAATAACTATTCCTAGTTCAATTACAACAATAGAAAGGTATGCATTTTCTGGATGTACTGGATTGACATCAGTAACTATTCCAAACTCAGTTATCACAATAGGAAGTTATGCGTTTTCTGGATGTGAGGAATTAACATCAGTAAATATTTCTAACTCAGTTACTGCTATAGTTGATTTTACGTTTGCTTCTTGTTCTAAATTAAAATCAGTAACTATTCCTGACTCAGTTACAAGTATAGGTGAAGGTGCATTTTCTGGATGCGAGGGACTATTGATAGTAACTATTCCTAACTCAGTTACCGTTATAGGCAGTTATGCATTTAATTATTGTAAGGGATTAACATCGATAAATATTCCGAATTCAGTTACTACTATAGGAAGTTATGCATTTAATTATTGTAAGGGATTAACATCAGTAACTATCCCAAACTCGGTGGAGTATATAGAAAATAATGCATTTTTAGGTTGCAATGGGATTACTTCGATAATAATTCCCAAAAGTGTTACATTAATTGGTGATTTTTCATTAGGCTATATTTTTTATAATCAAAAAATAGATAACTTTAAAATTTATGGTTATTTAAATTCAAATGCAGAATCTTATGCTCAGGAAAATGAATTTGTATTTATTGCTTTAGAAGAAGTAAAACCACAATTAGGGGATTTGGATTTTGATGGCAACGTAACGATAGAAGATCTTGTAATTATAAAAAAAATATCATTAGGTTTATATGAAGAAGGCTCTATTGAAGACTTTATATCACTTTTAGATTTAAATCAAGATGGTAGATTTTCAGCAGTAGATTTAGTTTTAATGATACAAAAAATACTAAATGTATAATTTAAAATAAAAAAATCTATAAGGTGATTATTTGCCTTATAGATTTATTATTGTGTGGAGATTAAGTATTCATGGAAAGAAATTTCGATTTTGCGGAGTCAACTGGGCTTTTCGGTCGCACTATATATCTTCGGCAAAATACCGCTGTCTTACACATAGGGATGAAGAATAACAAACTTCGGTAGGGTTTGATGGATTTTTAAATCCTTGGTTATATTTTTATAAAGGAGTATAATAAAAAAATGATTATTCGAAATGAAAAAGAAGAAGATTACAGAACAGTTGAAGAACTAACAAGAAAGGCTTTTTGGAATCAATATTGTCCCGGCTGCGATGAACATTATCTTGTTTATATTATGCGAAAACACAAAGATTTTGTAAAGGAACTTGATTTTGTGTTGGAGCTTGATGGTCGGATTATAGCAAACATAATGTATGTAAAATCAAAACTGGTTGATGAGGATGGAAATGAAAAGGAAATCTTGACATTTGGTCCGCTAAGTGTATTACCGGAATATCAACGTAAAGGATATGGAAAACATCTTATGGAGTATTCTTTTCAAAAAAGTATTGAACTTGGTTATGATACAATTGTTATTTATGGTAATCCTGAAAATTACATTAGTACTGGATTTAAAAGTTGCAAAAAATACAATGTCAGCATTGAAGATGGAGTGTTTCCAGTTGCACTACTTGTAAAAGAGCTTAGAAAAGGTGTACTTGAGAATAAAAACTGGAGTTTTTACGAGAGTTCAGTTTATGATATCGATAAGATACAAGCTGAAGAATTTGATAAAGGCTTTGAATTATGGAAAAAAGAATATAAACCAAGTCAAGAACTTTTTTATATTTATAGTAAGTCAAGGGTTATAGATTAAATTTACTAATGTTTCAAATACATTAATACTTGGGCTGGAATATTCACTCAAATTATGCACTGCCAATTTAAGTGAATGTTTTCCGTAAGTAATAAAAAATAAAAGGAGTATACACATGAACAAGAAACTAAAAAAATTGTTTCGTTTTTAACTGCATTAGTTTTAATTTCAGGAGGAATATGTTTTACAGAAACAAGCACATCTATTTTTAATATTTCAACAAATGTTTCTGCTGAATTAGCAACTTATGGAGACCTTGTATATGAAATTTCTAATGGTGAGGTTACGATTACTGATTGTGGAATTATGTCAACAGAAATTGAAATTTCATCAGAAATAGAGAGATACCCTGTTACCACTATAGGCGATTCTGCGTTTAAATTTTGTTCAGGATTAACATCAATAACTATACCTAAAAGCGTTACTTCTATAGGCAAGAAATCTTTAGGTTATACTGATGATGATAAAAAAATAGATGGTTTTAAAATTCACGGATACTTAAATTCAAGTGCAGAATCATATGCAAAAGGAAATGGATTTGAATTTATCAATATAGAAGAAACTACACCTCAAGCATGGGATTTAGATCAGGATTACAACATAACAATAAAAGACTTTGTAGTTATGAAAAAATTGGCATTAGGTATATCAGAAGTTGGCACTGTTGAAGACTATCTATCATTAGTAGATTTAAATCAGGATGGTAAGTTTACATCAGTAGATTTAGTTTTAATGATAAATAAAATATTAGAAGCTTAATTAAAAAAAATCTATAGGGTGAGTATTCACCTTATAGATTTTTTATTTGGTGGAAGTTGAGCTTTTGGAGAAGAGATTTTGACTCTAAAAAATTATTTGGGTTGGTAACCCTTATTCGTACAAAATATATTTTGTGATATTTTACGATTTTATTCAATAGTTGTTGATTTTTATTGTTTTATAAGTTATGATATAACTATAAAATGACTTTTGGAGGACAGTAATTATATATGATTAAATTTCACAGAAAGCAGGCAAAATTATGTATAGGATTCTTATTGTCGAAGATGATGAAGTAATAGCGTCTTCAATAAACAAGCACATTGAAACGTGGAACTGTTCTGCAAAGTGTATCAGCAATTTTAGAAATGTTATTTCAGAGTTTGTAGAATTTGATCCCCAACTTGTGCTACTTGACATATCACTACCATTTTTTAATGGTTATCACTGGTGTACAGAAATACGAAAAATTTCAAAAGTACCTGTTATTTTTATTTCATCTGCCTCTGACAATATGAATATAGTTATGGCTATGAATATGGGTGGGGATGATTTCATTGCAAAGCCGTTTGACCTTAACGTACTTACTGCCAAAGTTCAGGCAATGCTAAGAAGAACTTATGATTTCAATGGAAAGACAGGGCTTATTGAACATAAAGGAGCAGTTCTTAATATTTCATATAATACACTTATTTACAATGAAGAAAAAATTGATTTGTCTAAAAACGAGTATAGAATACTTCAACTTCTTATGGAAAATAAAAATTCTATAGTAAGCCGTGATGCTATTATGACAAGGTTATGGGAGACAGATAGTTTTATTGATGATAATACTTTAACAGTCAATATAACAAGACTGAGAAAAAAACTTGAGGGAGTAGGCCTCAATAATTTTATTACTACTAAAAAAGGTGTGGGATATATAATTGAATAAGATAATTACCGCTTATATAAAGTTTCATTTAAAAAGCCTTGTCATGTTTATTGTTTTTACAGGTGTATTTGCTCTTGTATTTTATCTAAATGATATATCAGTAAAAATATCAGGATATGCTGCAATTATATGTTTGTTCATAGCTGTTGTATTCTCTAGCTTTGACTTTTACAGATTTTACATTAGGCATAAATGCTTAACTGAACTTAGAGACCAAGTAACAATTCATATTGATAATCTTCCTCCTCCTGAAAATATTTTTGAAGATGACTATACAAAGCTTATTCAGCTCATAAATGAGGATAAAAAATATGTAGTTTCCGAATATATTGTTTCAAAACAGAATATGACTGACTACTATACAATGTGGATGCATCAGATAAAAACACCTATTGCTGCTATGCGACTGCTACTTCAGACGGATTCATCGACAAATCCAGAACTTGAACAAGAATTATTTAAAATAGAGCAATATGTCGAGATGGTTCTTTCCTATGTCCGAATTGACAATTCTGCAAATGATTTTGTTATAAGACATCAGAGTATTGACAATATAATAAAGCAGGCTGTACGAAAATATGCAAAGCTTTTTATAAAAAAGAAAATAAAGCTTGAATTTAAAGAGACAGATGTTACTGTACTTACAGATGAAAAATGGCTTCTTTTTGTTATAGAACAGATATTATCAAACTCTCTAAAATATACATCCAAAGGTAAAATATCTATATATACTGTTCCTGATAAAACACTTGTTATTGAAGATACAGGTATAGGGATAGCAGCAGAGGATTTACCACGTGTATTTGAAAAAGGATTTACAGGGTATAATGGGAGAACAGATAAAAAGTCCACAGGAATAGGACTTTACCTTTGCAGTAAAATATTAAAAAAGCTTGGACATTCGGTTTCGATATATTCGGATGTAAATTCAGGAACAAAGGTAATGATAGACCTTAGCAGTAAGGAAGTTATTACATAGTAAGGGTTACTATTCAGCCATTACGGGAGAGTATTCATTAAGCATGGGATTTCGACTCTGCGGAGTCGACCAGGCTTTCGTGTCGCCCTAGACATTCGGCATATATCTTTACTTTATAATTTTTCAATATACCTTACAGAATTGTAAGTTTAAACGAGGAAATGTAAGCCTAAACTATGGCGCAGCATATCCTCGTTTTGTTATAATAAAGATACAAAATAAATATAAATGAAGGGATATAAAATTTATGACTGTTCTTGAAGTAACTAATTTAAAAAAGACATATATAACACGATTTGGAGGTGTTCACGTTCAGGCTCTTACGGATGTATCGTTTTCTGTAGAAAGTGGTGAATATGTAGCTATTATGGGTGAGAGTGGATCCGGTAAGACGACTTTGCTTAATATACTAGCAGCACTTGATAAGCCAACAAGCGGAGAAATTCTTCTAAATGGGAAAAGTATGTCATCTATAAAGGAAAAGGAAATTTCAGCATTTAGACGTGATAATTTGGGATTTGTATTTCAAGATTTCAACCTTCTTGATACTTTTTCACTCCAGGATAATATTTTTCTTCCTCTGGTACTTGCAGGAAAATCGTATGATGAAATGCATAAGAGAATGATGCCTATAGCTCAGAAGCTTGGCATAAAGGAAATTCTTGCAAAATATCCTTATGAAGTTTCTGGAGGACAGAAACAGAGAGCTGCAGTAGCACGTGCACTCATCACAAATCCTAAAATAGTTCTTGCTGATGAACCTACAGGTGCACTTGATTCAAAAGCTACTGATAGTTTGTTGCGTCTGTTTACGGAGATAAATAACGAAGGTCAGACAATACTCATGGTTACTCATTCTATTAAGGCGGCAAGTCACGCTAAACGTGTCCTTTTTATAAAGGACGGTGAGGTATTCCATCAGCTCTACAAAGCAAATATGACAAATGAAGAAATGTTTGCTAAAATATCAGATACACTTACAATTATAGCTTCAGGAGGTAAATCAGATGATTAATATGTTTTACCCTAAGCTTGCAGTCACTAATATAAAGAAAAACGGTAAATTTTATTTTCCGTATATACTTACATGTGTGGGAACAATTGCAATGTTTTATATAATGTGCTCAATCACCTTTAACGATGGACTAAACTCCATACCTCATAATGATATTCTTAAAATTATACTTCAATTTGGATGTATAGTCGTTGGTTTGTTTTCAGTAATTTTTCTTTTGTATACAAACAGTTTTCTGATGAAACGACGTAAAAAGGAATTTGGACTTTTTAATATTCTTGGTATGGAAAAAAGACATATATCAAAAATTATGACATATGAAACTTTGATTATTTCCTTTATAGCTGTTTTACTTGGAATTATTGTTGGAATATTATTCGGTAAGCTTATTATGATGGCTTTGTTTAAATTTTTAAGTTTCAAAGTCAGTATTAACTCGTCCGTATCATCAAAAGGTTTGATTTTCTCAGTAATTCTTTTTTCGGCTATTTTCCTGCTTACGCTTCTTGCAAATCTTGCTAAAATACATCTTTCTAATCCAATAGAACTTCTCAAAGGTGGAAATACAGGTGAAAAGGAACCTAAAACAAAGCTTATTCTTGCAATACTTGGTTTTGCTTGTGTTGGTACGGGTTATTATATTGCAATAGTTACAAAATCCCCTCTACAAGCAGTTACATTATTTTTCGTGGCAGTTGTTTTGGTTATTATCGGAACATATTTTTTGTTTACTGCCGGATCAATTGCTGTGTTTAAACTTATGCGTAAAAACAAAAAATATTATTATAAAACAAGCCATTTTATTTCAGTTTCAGGAATGCTCTACAGAATGAAACAGAATGCAGTAGGACTTGCAAATATATGCATACTCTCAACAATGGTTTTGGTTATGATTTCTACAACAGTATGTCTTTATATAGGCCTTGATGATGGACTTGTAAAAAGATATCCAACTGACATAAGGGTAGAAAAATATTATTCAGGTGAATTTGGTGAAAATGATGAACAGATTATACTGGACATAAAAAATGAACTTGATTTATTGGGTAATGATAAATACAAAGATTTTAAGGATTATAAACACTTGTCATTTACAGCGGTATTATCGGACAGTGGATTAAATATGGATTCAGATAATTTTAACGTAATTAATCAGATAGATTCAAAAAGTTTACAATCATTTTTTGTTATTACAGCAGACGATTATGGGAAAATAACAGGAAAACAGGTGTCATTAACTGATAACAAGATAATTATAAAAACAGATAAAGAAGTATTTAAAAAATCAATTTCCTTTCTTGGACATGAATACATTGTACAGGATACATTTTCAGATGAGTTTATTGATGATGAAGCCCTGTCAATGTTTTCGAATATTACATATATAGTTGTAGCAGATATAAATACCATGAATGAAATATATAATATACAGAAGGAAGCATATGGGAAATATGCGAGTGAAATAACATATTATGCCGAATTTAATTGCGACGGAAATAGAGAACAGAAGCTTGATTGTTTCAGAGTTATTGAATCATCATTAAATAATGGTAAATATGGCTTCATAAACTTGTTATCAAGGGAAGAAATAAGAGAAGAGTTTTATAGCATTTATGGAGGACTTCTTTTCCTTGGTGCTTTCCTCGGAATATTATTTATAATGGCAACAGTGCTTATCATATATTACAAGCAGATTTCAGAGGGATATGATGATAAGGATAGATATAATGTAATGCAGAAGGTTGGAATGACTAAGGATGAAGTAAAGCAGACTATAAGATCACAGGTAATTACGATATTTTTCTTACCACTCATTACAGCTTCAATACATGTTATAGCTGCATTTCCGATGATAGAAAGACTTATTGCACTATTCAATCTTACAAATACAAGTTTGTTCATGCTCTGTACAGCAATAACTGTTGCGGTCTTTTCTGTTATTTACGGTATTGTTTACTCGTTGACTGCAAAGGTATATTATAAAATAGTAGATTAGTTAAATTTCTCTTTTAAAAAATTCACATGAATTAAGAGTTGCGGTTGAAAGTAATTTAAATGGCAATAATAAATATATAAATGATAAAGGTTTTAAGATTAATTATACCCTGAAAAATCAATAACAAGTTGATTTTTCAGGGTATAATTATAGCACATAATTAAATTCTATGGTTGTTGACAAAATATACAAAAAACATTATAATTATGAATATGAGAAATTATTATTTATAACAAGTATAAAAATCTAGTTTGGAATAAACTTGATATTATGATAAGTAAAAGCGTAAATCAAAAGGAGTGAAATTTATTGATACTATATTTTACCGAAGGTACAGGGCGATCGGAAAGCCCGGTCGACTCCGCAGAGTCGAAACCCTTGCAAAGAAGTAAAGCGTTTTAGAGTCTAAATAGTATGATATTTCTTGAGGATAATATTAAAGCAGAAATAACAGACATTCAACGTGAAATAATATAGTCATGATATTTTTATAAAAAAATTATATTACAAGGAGGAAAAATGTATGAGTAACACACTAATAATTTATTATTCTTTGGAGGGAAATACAAAGCTTATTGCTGAAAAAATTTCAGAAAAATTTAAATTTGATATAATTGAATTAAAACCCAAAAAGCAATATGCAACAAAGGGGTTTAAGAAATATTTTTGGGGTGGGAAAAGTGTTATTTTCGGTGACAAACCAAAACTTATAAATGATGATATTGACTTAAATTTGTATGAAACAATAATCATAGGCACACCTATCTGGGCAGGCACATTTGCACCGCCGATTAAAACTATACTTAGCCAATACAAAATAGAAAAAAAACAGATTGCATTATTTGCTTGTCATGGCGGAGGCGGAGCGGAAAAGTGTTTTAACAAAATTAAGCAAGCCATTCCAAATAATAATTTTATAGGTGAAATTGATTTTGTTGATCCAAAAATGAATAATACTGATGTTAATTCTGAAAAAGTTCTTAAATGGGTTGAAGGGTTAAAAATAGAATAAGGATTAAAATCTAGATTTTTATTTGCAAAATTATATTACTATATGATAAAAGCGAGATCATAGTGTTCTGTGGTGTAATTTTTGTATATTTATAAAAATTATGCTTAAATATGTAAGGGAATTTATTGAAATAGTTGATTTTTTATGTAAGAGTATGGTATAATGTAAATGAATATTTGTAAAAAATGTGGAAGGAAAGTAATATTAAGTATGAAAAAACGGAGTGTGTTTATACCATATATTGTGCTTTTGATAGGAGTAATTATGGATGTTGTTGTTAAGATTACTGGAGTATATTTAATTCATGTGACAGAGTCATTTATGGACTATTTATTTTCAGGGATAATAACAATTTCAGTATTGTGTTTTTCTTTTGTTACTATAATTTCGAGTTTTTTGGAAAAAATTTATTTAGGGTATAGATTGAGAGATATCATTCAATTCCCCAATTCACCAATAAATATCAAAGAATACATTATAGTTTCATTAGGTACTATATTCATAGGTGTTTTTCTTTTATTATTTTGTTTTGCCAACAGCTTAACGGCATTATTGTTAGCATTGGTTTGGATTGAAGGAAAGGTTGCATTTACAATTTATGATATGATAATAGATGAAAAATATCTGTATGAGTTGGTTAAAGATTACTTCTCTTCTAGCATTAAGAAAAGACAATTAACTTTTGATGAGTTTAGTATGCATACTGATAATATCACCAATGCTTTGAATATTTGTATAAATGAGAATAATGGCGATGAAAAAGATAAGGCATTAAATATGCTGGCTGATTTAGTTGAGCAGGTTGGAAAAGATAATAAATATGATAAATACTATGATTATTTTAATTATAAAGTAAGTGTTTTTATAGATAACTACGTGCGAGTATTTGGTTTTAATGATATGTTGAATTCAATTGTAAAAGTATATATTCCATTGACTGGTTTTGAATATGGAAGAAGAGATTTGTATGTAATTCCTATGAAAAATATTCAATTTTGGACAGATCAGCAACTTCTTAAAAATAACTATTTTAATGAAATAAAGGAAATTTATTTGTTGGATATATATATAAATAAGAGTATTTCCAATGATGAAGTTGAGATAATTATTTTCAAATATTTCAATAGCATTATGAATAATGATATATGCACAGAAAATGTTCGTGAACAGCTTGTTGAAGGATATATGAAAGAATTATTGAAGCTGAATTGGAAAACCAATTCAGCTGGAGTTAATCCAGACGTAAATACTCTTCTTAAAATACTGAATTGTTATGTTTTAAAAAATAACAATATAAAAGAAAGAGAATATATTTTGCAAGTAATCATTATTCAGACATTTAACAATAGTAACACATATGAGAGAGAAAAGTATTTTGAATTCTTAGCTTTATTTTTTCAATCATTTTATGCATATACTTTTTTGGAAGTTGAGACATTGACAGAGAAATACAGAGAGGGTTTATTGAAAACATTTAAGCTTGAATTTTCATCACAATCAATTGATAAAATGAGTGCATCATTACTATTAAGAATTAATATTATAGATATTCTTTCGGCCATGAGGCGTATAATATGTAGGCCAAAGTCAGGAATGTCTAGATTTGAAAATTCCGCAGAACATCTGCCTTGGAAGAATATTGTTTGGACTCAAGAATTTGATATTACATTTATGTTTATGCTGTATTTTATATTTTATGATGAGTTTAAATTTTACAATTTAAATAATTCGCTTTTTAATTTTGAGAATATAAATGATGACAAGCTTAAAATAAATATACTAAAAAAATTCCAAAGCAAATTTAATGAACAAACGGGATTATTAAAGCAGACGTTTATTGAACAATATTCAAAGTATGGAGCGGTTTTGAATTCTTCTAGCAATATAACAGATCAAATACAAAAAAATTTATTTGATCTTATTTCAAAAGAGTATGAAGAATTAGATATAGAAAATTGCTCATTGCCTTTAGAGGTAAAAGATGAAGACATTATGAAGGGTATAAACTTATTAATGGAAAAAAATCAGGTGTTTGGCTGGAAATTAGATTATTCAAAAGATAATTATGAAGATTTTACAAGTCAATATTGTATATGTAGACGAGAAAATATAACAGTAGAAATCTCGGTAATAAAAATTCAAAAATGTATAATTGAAGCTGTTGGAAAATATATTCGTCAGTATTCAAATAATAAATTAATCCTTACATTTGATTTAGAAGGTGTAAGGTTACTGAATTCATTTATTGAAGAAAATAAGTATGACGCTCGAAACTATACTTTTACGGATGATTTGGGTTTGGCGAAGTTGAAAAATGAAGATGATTTTTTGAAGTTAAAACAAAAAGAAATAAAAATCGAACTTATTAGTACTCCTCAAATTTACGAAAGTTTATATTTTGTGAAGGAAAAATTTCGTTTTAATGTACAAGAAGTCAAAATAGATCGATGTGATTTGAGTGAAAAAGAATGTGCGAATTTTTTAGAAGAGTATAAATGCTACAACGGATTATATAATGTAGATGGGGCTCTAATGGCTAAAGAAAAGGCTATGAAAATTGTAAAAAAAATATATCAAAAAGAACGATTTAGTTTTAAATTAATGATTTGCTTAAATAAAGATGATGTTAGAATTATAGATTTTAAAGATTAATTAGTTATTAAACTATAAAACTATTGAATGTATGAGGTCTTTTTTCTCTACAAACTAAAAAGTTAGGGTTATACTTTAAAATCAAATTTTCACTTGATTTTGCAATATCATCATCAAATGGTAACCAATCCATAGCCATGTATGGAAATGCAAACTTTCCATTTCCGTTTAATATTTTATAAGAGAGAGGAGCAAAAAAAGGTTATCGAAATAAAACAGCATATTCTAAATGATTTTATATTTGTAATAATTGGAGGATTTATATATGGCATTTTCTAAAAAAACAATGGATTTTTTAATTGAAAACCACCTGAATAACAGTAAGGTTTGGTATCAAGATCATAAAGAAGAATACAAGCAAAATATGGCAGAACCTTTTTCGGAATTTATAACCGCACTTCAGCCTGCAATGAATGAAATAGATAGTGAAATCATTTGCAATCCAAAACGTTTTTCAAGATTGTATAGAGATACAAGGTTTTCTAAAGGTGGTAGTATATTCAGAGATAATATATGGTATACATTTGCAAGAAAAACTGAAGGGTTTAAATCCATACCATCATTTTATTTTGATATTTCACCAGACGGATTTGAATATGGCTGTGGTTTTTACATGGCAAGCACGGCAACAATGAATATATTTAGAGAACTAATTTTAAAGAACGATATAGCATTTCAAGATGCAATAAATACTTATGAGAGCCAAAACAAATTTCAGCTGGCAGGAGATTTATATAAGAAAAATAAATATCCTGAACAAAGTGAAAGATTATGCAATTGGCTTAACAGAAAATCAATATATTTATTTTGCAAGAGTGATGATATAGATATGTTTTGTAGTGATAAGCTTGCTGAAATGATAGCTGAGGAGTACAAAAAAATTGCACCTATATATTATTTCTTCATGAAAGCTGATGAACTTACGGTATAGAACGTAAAATATAACATTGATAATGCTAATATTCTAAAATACTTGATTGAATGTTACTGTTCAGCTATATTTATAAGGCGGAGATATTTTACCGAAGGTCCAGGGCGACCGGAAAGCCCGGTCGACTCCACAGAGTCGAAATCCTTGCAATACTAAGCAACATAAGAAATAAAGTGTTTTAGAGTCTAAATAGTATGATTTAATAAAAACACCAATTTAAAAATCTGAAAAAATATGAGAATAAAAACCTACTTTTTACCCATTATTGCAATAGCACAATAATGTAAAACATCAAATTTTTGTTTTCCAATATTATTTAACATTGATAAATGTTCTTTTTCAAACTTTTGAATATCATTATCAGAAAGTGAGGCACCAATACCTCTACAAGCCTTAATTCTGCCGTTCCAGCTTTCAATGGTGAAAGGAACATTAACATCAAAAATGATACTTTCATTTAATTTAAAATAATCGTTATATTCATTTGGTATAATTATATGATGTCTTTTTTCTCTGCAACCAGACCAGTCAGGGTTATACTTTAAAATCAAATCTTCACTTGCTTTGGCAATATCATCATCAAATGGTAACCAAGCCATGTATAGAAATGCAAGATTTCCATTTGCCTTTAATATTTTATAAGATAGAGGTGCAAAAACTTGGTGATTGAAGTAAAAATGGCATTGGCATGCTGTAATAACATCAAATGAATTTTCAGGAAAGTCCGTTTCTTCAGCAGCGGCTACAAAGTAATCAATGTTCATATTATTTTTTTCTGATAATGATTTTGCATACATGATTTGATTTTCAGAAATATCAGTTCCTGTAAATTTTGCCCCATATGAGTACATATTTCTAGGTAAAACTCCTGTACCAGTTCCCAAATCTAAAACAGACTGACCACTTGTACATAGTCCTAAAGAATGAATTTTCTCATAAAATTCAAATGGATAAATATCACGATATAGTGAATATTCTTTTGAGGTTCTGCCCCAATCAAATGCTTTTCCATTATCAATTCTGCTATCTGTAATCATTTTTAAATTCCTCCATATTTAGAAATAAATTTTTAAAAAGTTTTAATTTTAATCTATTAAAAATATTTTTTAAGTAACAATAAAACATATATTAACCTAATTATAGCATATACGGTGTATAAGATCAATCTTTAAAGAAAGGGTATATACAAAAAATATAGTAAGTGGTATAATAAAAAAAACAAAAGGAGAAGCTAAATATGTATAATGAGATATCGCAGTTGCTTATGTATGGTGACATTGATGAAAATGGAATACTTTTTCAAGTTGGTAGAATTTTTGAGATTTTTGATAGTGGTCAGTATAATAAAATTGAACTGGTTAGGGATATAAAAAAACAGATAAAAAAATTGCTGATACTTGCAACAGATCAGGGATTTGATGATAATTTATGGCATAATTATATTGCTTATTTTTTGATGACAAATGAAAATCCATTTTCAATGGTTTGTGAAAAGAATATAATTAGTGATGGAACAGTAATTGCACTTGTTAAAAATGATATGTCTTTAATAAGAGCTATTTTTAATTATGATTTTAGTGAGATTGAAAAAGAACTTAATATAGATTGTTTTTCTGTTGTTTCTAAGTATAAGGCCGTACCAAAAAGTAAGTTTATGTATAATAAAAATGTAAGCGAAAAGGTACGTGGTTTTTCTAAACAGCTTGAGTTGGCAAAAAATGATATGGAATTTTATAATGTTGTAACCGAATTTTATAAAAATATTGGTGTTGGAATGTTTGGGCTTAATAAAGCATTTCGTATCTGTGAGAATGTTAATGGTAGCTTTGATTTTAAAGCCATTAATAATATGGATAATGTTAGACTGGATGATTTAATAGGATATGAGCTTCAAAAAAGAGAACTTATAGACAACACAAAGGCATTTGTAAACGGTAAAAAAGCCAACAATGTTTTGTTGTTTGGTGATAGTGGAACTGGAAAATCCACAAGTATAAAGGCAATAGTAAATCAGTTTTATGAACAAGGTTTACGAATGATAGAAATATATAAGCATCAATTCAAAAGCTTGTCTGATATAATTTCAGCTATAAAAAATAGAAACTATAAGTTTATAATATATATGGATGATTTGTCTTTTGAGGAACATGAAATAGAGTATAAATTTTTGAAAGCTGTAATTGAAGGTGGTGTGGAAACTAAGCCTGAAAATATACTTATATATGCTACATCAAATCGTAGGCATTTAATAAAGGAAACATGGGCGGATAGAAACGATCAAACTAACGAGCAAGATATACATCATTCGGATACAGTGGAAGAAAAGCTTTCACTTGTAAATAGATTTGGTATAACAATAAATTATTCAAAACCAATGCAGAAAGAATATGTTAAAATAGTTACTGAACTTGCAAAGCGTTCTAGGGTAAAAATGCCAGAAGATAAACTTATACTGGAAGCTAAGCGATGGGAAATGAGGCATGGTGGTCTTTCTGGTAGAACAGCACAACAGTTTATAAATTATGTATTGTATCAAGATGATGAAATATAAGATATAGCAGTTTTATTTTTTTAATTGGCTGGGTTTTTCGGTCGCCCAATGTCGTTAATTTAGTGAAAAAATTAAAGTTTTACTCGATTTTTTTCAAAAAATCGTGGGATTCAAAAGGGCAACGCCCTTTGTCGCTTTCCGCAGAAAGCGAAATCCTTATGCTTTAGGAGCTTTTTTGATTCTTTTTGCGATAGAAAAAGAATCGGAGTTTGAGGCAGAGCCTCATAAATTGCCTCAGCAATTTGCTTAAGTTGACGAGATTGTCCTATCGCCCTAGACCTTCAGGAATAACATATCTTCGTGTTTTAGTGGTTGAATATTAGCCATTAAAATATAAAAAAATTGATTTATCAATAAGATAAATCAATTTTTTTTGAATGTATGATTGTTTGAGAGGAATTATTTAGTTGGTCCTAGTTTTACGTTATCACCCATGATATATTGTTTTAGTAAAGCTAGATCTGCTATATCTACAAATGTATCAGCTGTTAAATCTGCAGAAAGGAGATTATTATCAGTTAGTAATTTATCACCTATTAGATGTTGGCTTAAAGAAACCAAATCTGCATTATCTACTTTCTTATCACCATTTAAATCACCATAAACTATTTGTAAAGCACTAGATGACGTTGTAGTTTCAATAGGTTTAGAAGTAGTTGTAACAGTAGTAGTTTCAATAGGCTTGGAAGTAGTTGTAACAGTAGTAGTTTCAATAGGCTTGGAAGTAGTTGTAACAGTTGTAGTTTCAATAGGCTTAGATGTGGTTGTAACAGCTGTAGTAACTACTGGAGTAGATGATTCAAAAATAATTGTAACTTCATTATTTTTAAAAGATAGTTCGTTTTGATGTCCTGAGTTATCGTCATTAGGATCGTCTAAAGCGGTCCACCAGAAGTACATATCTAATGTGTTATAAATCATGTTTTTCATAACAGTTTCTGAAAACTTTACTTCAACTGTATCATAAACACTGTTAAATCCAAATTCAGCAAAATTCCATTCTCCGGTGTTGTCGTTATAATGAACTGCACCGCCACCATAGCTGTCGAAATTTGTAGAACAAGATATTCCAAAACGTAAACCAATTATCTTTTTACCAGCATAAGGGCTTATATCAATTACATTTCCAGTTTTTAATTTAACTGTAACTTCATCGTTTTGTGGAATATTGTTTATAGGAGATTCAATCAACCCTTTATTATATTTGTCAATTACAGTATCAAATACTGTTTTAATTGATGGATTATAGTATTCTAAAGTGCTTCTGTTTATTGTTTGCATATCTCCGCCACTTCCGCTATCCCATAAAACAGGACACATACCATAACTCAATGCTGTTTCAGAAACGCTTGCCAAATACTTTTGTATACTGGATAGTTCTTTTTGGTTTTTTGCTTCTGTTAATACTCCATATTCACCTATGATAACAGGAGTTCCTTTTGAAATAAAAGTTGTATACAGTTTCATCATGTATGAATTTAATTCATCTAAGTCTTCTTTTGTACCCCAAGTTGTACGAGGAACACACCAGGTTGTATCAACTGTTGCTACTGCAAAGGGAGATGGTGTATAGTAGTGTATAGATAAAATACATTTGTTTGCTGGGTCGGTTGGCATTTTGTATCTGCTATCACAGGTTTGGACAATGTCTGTATTATATCCAGCGATAAGAAGATGGCGTTTTGAGTTGTTCCCACCTTGCTTTCTTACTGTGTCTACAAAAGTTTGATTTATTTTATTTAATAAATTATAAGCATCTGATTTTGCCAAATCTTTAAATTCAACTTCGTTCATGGATTCAAAAACAAGATAATCAGAATAGTTTTCAAATTGTTTTGAAACTTGTTCCCATAAAGAAACATAACGATTTATCATAGTGGTATAGTTTGTGGAAGCTGCACGAATCCAATCGATATCGCCATTTCCGCCATCATGATGTATATTTATAATTACATATAAATCTTCTTGCATACACCAATCTACAACTTCTTTTATTCTCGCCATCCATGCAGCATTTATTTTATTATCTGAGCTAATATTTTGTGCCCAAGTAATTGGAATTCGAATTGTTTTATATCCATATGACTTAACTTTTTTTATTAAATCCTGAGTAACTACTGGATTTCCCCATGCAGTTTCATAGGCAGATGGTGTATTTCCGCTTATCCATAGCCCACAAGCATCGAAAGTATTTCCTAAATTCCAGCCAACACCCATATCTTTTACAACTTCAACGGATGACATATCACGCATTCCACTAGTTACTGAAGCAGATACTTCAACAGATTTATTAAAGTTTATAGTATTAGTTATAGCTGAAACACCAATTAATAAAGCTAATGAACCTGCTATAAAAGAACTTTTTTTCTTGAAAAAAGACATAAATAATCCTCCTAAAAATTATGTGTTTAAGGTCTATTGATCTATATGTGGTGCATATTTCAGTTCAGGAGAAAACTTAAAATATTATAAATCAATAGACTCTAAACTGTCAAGTAAAACCCTACAAATGAAAATAATCACAATAACGTTATGTAATCATTTTCATTTATAATTATATCACTATAGTTAATCGTTTTCAAGAAAAATTTTATAAAAAAAATAAAAACGTTATTTTGTATAATTTGAAGGTGATTATATGTAGAATATAGCTAAAACTTCAATATAAATTGTGACGATAATTTTACGAATTTTATAATTTTAATAAAAATATACAATAAAGTTTTATTAATTACATAATTGAAATATAGAAATACTTGTAGTATAATTAAGGTATGTAAAAAGGTAAAATTTTTATTGAATTATTTTAAGAATAGTTGGTTTTGGGTTACTATTTAGCCACTAAAGGTAAGTTTATGATTTTGTAGAAGTTGCGACTCTACATAGTTGACTGGGCTTTCCGGTTGCTCAATGTCCTCAACTTAAGCAAATTGCTGAGGCAATTTATGAGGCTTTGCCTCAAACTCCGCTTCTTTTTCTATCGCAAAAAGAAGCAAAAAAGCTCCTAAAGCATAAGGATTTCGCTTTCTGCGGAAAGCGACCAAGGGCGTTGCCCTTTGGAAACCTACGATTTTTTGAAAAAAATCGAGTAAAACTTTAATTGCTTTTTACTAAGTTGACGATATTGTAAGTCATGGATCTTTGGCAAAATATTCCTGCATTTTACATATGGCTGAATAGTAACGGTTTTGAGAAAAATAAGTTTGATGAAAATATCTACTGTTTTAAATATGAAAGGGAGTTTAAAATGAAAAAAGCTAATTATAAGCGAATTATTTCATTTGCTTTATCAGCACTTATGGTTACCGGCGTGCCATTTATAGCATTTGCTGATGCAGGGGAAGCACCACCACCAATCACAACAAATGAAAGAGTTTTTCCGGATCCGGATTCTTTTAGTTATGATGATGTGGAAGTAAATTTTGCAAAGGGATTACAGTATTCTTTGTATTTTTACGATGCAAATAAGTGCGGTGAAGGAATTGCAGGTGGTAACCTAGAATGGAGAGGGGATTGTCACACTGAAGATTACCATATACCACTTATTAATGCAACTCTTGAATCTGCTGATACAAAAATAGGAACTAATATGTCAGAAGAGTTTATTGAAAAATACAGAGATGTTCTTGATCCGGATGGAGACAATTGTGTTGACTGTGGAGGAGGAATGCATGATGCGGGAGACCATGTTAAATTTGGACTTCCTGGTTCATATGCTGCTTCAACAGTTGGATGGGGATATTATGAATTTCGTGATGCATATATAAAATCAGGAAATCAAGAACATATAGAAGATATTTTACATTGGTTTAATGATTTTTATTTAAAAGGTACATATTTTGATGAAAATGGAGAGGTAATTGCTTTTTGCTATCAGGTAGGAGAGGGCAATAACGACCATAACTATTGGTGTCCACCTGAACTTCAAAGTTCAGAATTACTCCTTGATTTTGCAAGACCAGCCTATTTTGCGACAGAAGAAACTCCAGCGTCCGATATGTGTGCGGGTGCGGCTGCTTCACTTGCTATAAGTTACTTAAACTTTAAAGATACCGAACCGGAATATGCTGAAAAATGTTTTAAAGCTGCAAAAGGATTATATGATTTTGCAGTAAAGACACGTTCAGAAGATGGCGTACAAAGTCTTGGATATGATGGCGGTTTTTATGATTCAAGTTATGATCATGACGAAATGTCATGGGCTGCTGTTTGGTTATATGAGTGTACTAAAGATTATGAATATATAAATGATATTATTTCAGTAGATACAGAAAATCCTATAGAAGCTACTGGTACCTATCCTTATACAGGATATATGAAAAGAATAATAACAGATACAGGCAGATGCTGGCAAAATATATGGGTTCATTGTTGGGATACTGTATGGGGTGGAGTATTTGCCAAACTTGCTCCTGTAACAAATACAGCTCGTGATTGGTACATATTTAGATGGAACCTTGAATTTTGGTCTGGTATTACACACGCATTTCCAGGTGGATTAGATGACCAATTATGGAATATGGAATATAAATATTCAGAACTTACAAAAACATCTGATAATTCTGCTATAAGGAAAACACCGGCAGGTTTTTCTATGTTAAATGAATATGGTTCTGCCAGATACAATACTGCTGCACAATTATGTGCTTTGGTATATCGTAAAGAGACTGCCGCACGTGGCGAAGAAGATGCTAGATTTGCAGATTGGGCAAAATCACAAATGGAATATATAATGGGTAAAAATCCGATGAATAGACCATATATAGTAGGTTGGTCCGAAACAGCAGCTTCACATCCCCATCATAGAGCAGCACATGGTTCTTCCACTTTTAGTATGGATCATCCAGCAGATCAAACACATGTACTTTGGGGAGCACTTGTAGGAGGGCCTGATTCAAGTGACTGGCATAGAGATATAACCAAAGATTATGTTTATAACGAGGTTGCGGTAGACTATAATGCAGGATTTGTAGGTTCTTGTGCAGGATTGTATTATTACTATGGTACTGAGGATATGAAACCTCAAGAGAATTTTCCTCCACTAGAGCCACCAAAAAAGAATTTTTATCTAGAAGCGTACATAAATCAAGAAAATGTTGAAAGAACTCAATGTTCAATTAGAATTCACAATGATTTTAGTAATCCACCTAAATTTTTAGATGAGTTTAAGGTTAGATATTATTTTGATATAACTGAATTGCTTACATTTAATCAAACTATAAAAGATGTAAGATCAGAAGTTTATTATGATCAAGCAGTTTCTATGTCAGATGGTAAAGAAGCGGTTACTGTATCACAACCAATACACCAAGAAGGGAATATTTACTATATAGAAATGGATTGGAAAGGTGCACCTTTTAGAGGTACAAGAGAAATTCAAATAGGGCTTGTAGTTGGCCAAGATGAAAACTTTAAAAGCAACTGGGATCCTACAAACGACTATAGTAGACAGGGATTGAGCAAAGAAGAAGTTTATAAGGATACAAAAAATATACCTCTTTATTATCAAGATGAATTGGTTTATGGAGTACCATATGGAGAAACAACCGTTAAATATGGTGATGTAAATGGTGACGGACTAATTGATAATTTAGATTTAGTTTCTTTTTGTCAACACCTTATAAAAGATAAATCAATAGACAGTAAATTTATAAAAAATGCAGATATAAACAAAGATGAAGTGATAGATATTGCTGACATTGCAATTTTGAAACAATACATAATGGGTGACAAAACAATAATAAATTAAAAAAAAACAGGATTGATAGTAAATATCAGTCCTGTTTTTTTGAAAAAATTTATATTAGGTAAAAAATAATAGTGCAAAATAGGTATAAATAATATATAATAATAACTGTATACAAATTTACATTGATAAATTGATTTTTAGTTACTATTCACTCGCTAAGGGTAAGGTTTACACTTTTGTAGAGTTTCGACTCTGCTGAGTCAACCGGGCTTTCCGGTCGCCCTGGACCTTCGGTAAAAATCTTTACCTTGCACATATGAATTAATAGTAACGATTTTAAGGGGCTTATATGAGTAAGAAAAATAAAATTTTAATATTTGTGACTTTACTATTACTTGTTGTATTGACATGTTTTTCATATATTATTTACAATAAAAAAATAAATAATAAAATAGCAAAAATATATCAAGATGGTAAGCTAATATATGAGATTAATTTAGATAAAGTAGAAGAAGCATATACTATAAAAATAAATGGTGATAAAGAACACTATAATATAGTTGAGGTACGAAAAGGTGAAATAGGAATTATTGAGGCAAGTTGTCCAGATAAAGTATGTGTAAATATGGGATTTGTATCAGATGGATTATTACCCATAACTTGTTTGCCAAATAAGTTAATTATTGAAATAGAGGGTGGAGAAGAAAGTGAGTATAATGTACAAGTCAAGTAGTTTGAAAAAAATGGTGTTATTATCTTTGATGACTACAGTTTCACTAATAATTTTTATTATAGAAGCACAAATTCCATTGGCGGTTACGATACCAGGAATAAAACTTGGCCTTGCGAACATCGTGACACTAATATTAATAAATGATTTTAAAAAACATGAAGTTGCTACAGTTTTGATTTTAAGAATTATTTTAGGAAGTTTATTTTCAGGACAAATTATGACTTTTTTTTATTCATTAAGTGGTGGAATTATGTGTTTTATAGCCATGTCAATATGCAATAAAATTTTAAAGGAAAATGCACTTTGGTTTACAAGTATAGTAGGTGCTTTATTTCATAATATAGGCCAAATACTTATAGCGATGCTTATTTTGAAGTCTGTAAATGTAATTTATTATTTCCCTTTTTTGATGATAAGTGCTATAATTACAGGGCTTTTAACAGGTATAACAGCACAAATGATTATAAAAAAAATTAAGAAAATAATTGATTTTGAAAAATGATTCAAAATCAATTATTTTCTTATTACAAAGGTTTTGATTCTGCGGAGCCAATTGGGATTTTAAGTCACTTTGGACATTTGATATATATGTTTAAATATCAAATTAAGCTAAAAATTTAAAGTTTACTCGATTTTTTCAAAAATCGTGGGTTTCAAAAGGGCAACGTCCTTTGTCGTTCTCCGCAGAGAACGAAATTTTAATGCTTGTGGAGCATTTAGGGTAGCGAACAAAGTGAGCGTAGGGGTTTTTGCGATAGAAAAACCCTGAACCTGCTTGCAGGTTCAAAAGATTTCGACTCTGTGGAGTCGACAAGCTTTCCGGTTGCCCTGGACCTTCGGTAAAACATTGCCGCCTTATAAATATGGATGAATAGTAACTATTTGGTTAAAAAGTAGTTTAAACTTATTCAAAACGGTTGATTTTGTAAATAAGTATGGTATAATTTATCCTGATTGTTTTTCTAGGAAATGATTATATAATGAATTTAAATGAGTGATGTATATATACAATCCTTGTTTTGATATGTTGAAAAAAATATAGAAAAATGTTATAATAATATAGTTTATAGAAGATATTTTATTTAAACGGTAGTTAATAATTAATTGGTAAGGATGTTTTTGATGTTAAAGTTTGTTGATTTTTGTGCTGGCATTGGTGGTGGGAGATTAGGGTTAGAAATGTGTGGGATGGAGTGCTTGGCTTATGCTGAAATTGATGAATCTCCTGATAGTACATATAAGTTGTTTTTTGGAGAAAAGGAGAGAAATTTTGGGGATTTAACACAAATCAATTCAAATGAATTGCCTGATTTTGATTTAATGATAGGTGGTTTTCCTTGTCAAGCATTTAGTATTGTAGGTAAAAGAAAAGGTTTTGAGGATATAAGAGGACAAGTTATTTATGGTCTTATTAAAATATTGACAGAGAAAAAAATCAAATATTTTATATTAGAAAATGTAAAAGGTTTAGTTAATCATAATCAAGGGGAAACTTTGAGAGCTATATTATATGAACTCAATAAATGTGGTTATTATGTTGAATGGAAGGTTTTAGATAGTCAAAATTATGGTGTACCTCAAATGCGTGAAAGAGTTTATTTTGTTGGTATACATAAAGATTTAGTTGTTAATAATAGAAGATTTGAGTTTCCAATTCAACAAACTTTACCTGATATAGAAAATTATTTAATTTATGATAAAAATACTATATTACCAATCGAAAATGCTACTTTTCAAAAATATATAAGTAATAAATACAATAAAGGTAGAGTAGATATTGATGAAATATTAAAAAAGGATTACCTTATTATTGATACAAGGCAATCGGATTTAAGGATATATGATGGTAAAGTTCCAACTTTAAGAACAGGTAGACATGGGATACTCTATGTAAAAAATAAAACATTAAGAAAACTTTCGGGCTATGAAGCTTTATTGCTACAAGGATTTCCAAAGATATTTGCTGATAAGACTATTGGGCAAGTTACTGAAAGCAAGCTTCTTGGACAAGCTGGAAATGCTATGACAGTTACAACTATTAGTTCAATAGGTAGACAATTGTTGACATATATAAAGGGGGAAGATTAGTGAATAATAAAGACTTAATAGAATTAGGGTCACAAACCGCTAAAAATGGCTTTAAAAATGAGCAAGATATTGTGGATAAGTTTAATAATTGGCAAATAGATGAAGATGCTCAAAAATGGCTGTTGATAATGAATTATGACATAGAAAAAATAGAATTTGTTCATGCTGTTGTGATTAGTGGACATAAAGCAGATGTAAATGTTAAAGTACAAATTAAAATGAAAAATGCTTTAGATATAGAAAACATTCAAGTGAAACTTGTAAGCAATAAAAGAGGATTTAATCAAATTGATAAAAGATGGCTGAAAAGCTATAATGCTTTGTGGAGTATTCCTAATAATGTATATGCTTTATTGCAGTATTTTACCGGTGAATTACCTCCTTATAAAACTGGAACTAAAGATAAAAGAAGGATGTTTCTTAATGAGTTTACACAAGATGAAAGGGATTTAATACTTGATTGGTTTAATAAAAATAAAATACTAGTTGTAACGGATATTTTAAGAGGTAGAGGAGAATTTACAGCTGAATGGGTTTTAGTAGCTCAAAAAATAGAAAGCAATGCTCGTTGGATATTAAAAAATATAAATGAAGTTATGCAGCATTATTCAAGTGGTGAAATAGAAATTAGTCCAAGAGGTTCTTTGTTAATAGGTAAAATAACTGTACAGCGTAAAGGTGGAGATAATGGTAGAAATACTGCAAATATGTTACAGTTTAAAATAGATCCTACTGAAATATTTGAAATATAGTGTATGGCAATTTAATAAAAACCCTCTTTCTGAAAACTTTAATTTACAGAAAGAGGGGGCTTTTATTTTAATTTTCACAAGTTTTCACATAGGTCTTCTAATTCCGACAAAATTTCTTCATCAGAATTTGTATGTTTGATAAAACTTGCATTCATGCCATTTACTCTAAGTTTTTCAATCCATGCCAAAATATTTTCACGGCTTTCTTCTTTTTCAATCATAGAAAAATAAATATATGCAAGTTCGTTTGAAACGTTGGTATTAAAAACAGATGGGTCGTCGGAATTTATACAGGCTAAAGTATTTTTGAGGTCGTAGCCAATACCGTTTATACCAAATACCTGATTGTTTTCCATGGTATCTATATCAGAAATTACTATGTTTGAAGATGGATTTATTTCAATGATAATCCCTTTTTTATTGACTAAATCACGTACTAGTCTTTGAACTTCTGTAGCTATGTTTATTTCTTGGTCTGTTATTTCATAGTGAATTGGCTCATTCATTTTAAAAATAAAATTTTTACAGTTTCTTGCATAAATAAGTTTTGTAGAATCCCAACTTATGTCGGAATTGTTTTTGTTGTAAAGCTTACATTCTATGCTTTCGTCTTTTTCTAAAATGCATTTTTTACAAAAATCAAATATGCCATTTTCAAAATTATTATTTCTAAATAAGTCTAAGTAACTATCTACAAGCATATTTGTTGAAACACCGGATATATTTGTATAAATTTCTGTAGAAAGTTCATGTATTTTCTTTTCTAAGAACGCTATATTTACTAAATGTAAGTTGGAAAAGTTTTGACTTAACAAATGGTAGGATAACAAGTAGTTTTCTAGTGCTTCGATTCTAGGAAGTATAACAGTTGCATTTTTCTTATACCATGCAGTAGGGGAGATACCTAAAGCTATGCCGTGTCCTATACGGTCACCTGCATGAAATTTTAAATATTGAACGACTTCATATATACGTCTAAGACCGGATAAAATATGCCTGAAATCCTCACCAGCGTGAAAGGTAAAACCTAAGCTTTGTATTGAGTTGCAAGAATGATAATCCTGGCATAAAGGTTCATGTTCACTGCCACGTGCTTTTTGATATATAGGTGCAAATACCCACGTAGGTACTGCATTTTCTAAGCTTGCTACATCCAATCCCACTATATATTTATCAAGAAATATTTTTTTATCAACATCTATTTGTCTTAGTGATTTTAAGTTTTCTGTAAGAATTTTATAGCTTTGATATAATTCTCCATACTGAACATAAGCGTTGTCGTTATTGTTTATTTCATGTTCTAAAATACATTTTTCAGGATGATATTCTTGTTCTTCTTTTAATAAGTGAAAAACAAGTGCTATTTTTGGAAATGGGTTTATTGGTTTGTATATTTCTTTACTGTTTTCATATGATTTCTTACAGAAGGATTCTTTAAGGATTTTTAAATATGCTTTTAGAAAGTTGAGTACATTTTTTTTATTGTCATTTTCGTTCTTATCCAAAGATGTTCTGAGTTCTAGTTTTTTTAAGTTTGAGTTTTGAATTTGTTCTCTTATAATTCTTTCCCATTTTTCTGGTGCATTAAGTTTTTTCATACTTTTAAACATGGTACTATTTGCGTGATAATAAATTTGGAAAAAGTCTAAACCATGTATTGTTTTTTGTTGCACTGTTATTTTATAGAAAAAGTTTTTTATTCTGAGGTAATCTAAAAAAAGTTTTTTAATGATTAAGATTTTTGATTCTTCATAAGGTGTTGTTTTGGTGTTTTTTGAGGTTGTTTGTAAATATTCTATTGTTTTATATAAAAATATATTTTCATCTGAAGTGTGGATTTTATAAAAATCATTTTCTGAAAAAGGTTCTAACAATTGATTAACATAGCTTTCACTTTCGTCAATGGTTACGTTACTAAATATTTCATTCCATTTTTTTATAAAACAGTCTTCTTTTAAATCAAAATCAATATTATTATCAAAAATTTGTTTAGAATTTTCTTTTAAATTACATATAATTTTTTCTAGCTCATGCGATTTATCGTTTATTTTTGTAGCTAAAATTATAGATATTCTTAAAAGGCCTGCATACCAAATATATAATTTTAATTCATCATGGCTTAAGTCGCTTGTGCTAGAAATTTTAAATTTTTCTAATGATTTAATACGTTTTTCAGTTAAAGGCTTCATCCATTCTTCCCATACTGTCAAAAATGATGCAGATACGCCACAATGAAGATGATTTTCAGCAACTCCATTTTCTAAAATATTATCAAGCAGGGAATCAGAAACGATTATATTTCCATAAAAGCCATCTAGTTCATGTATTTTTTTATTATTTTCAATCATATAGATAATAGATAGTAAATCTAGAGGAATAAGTCTATTTAAGCTATGAAATAGGTAAATTTTATTTTTCCCACTAAATCCACCAAGGGTAGTTTTATCATTTTCATTTTCCCAGTATTTATAAACTATTTTACCATTTCTTTGAGAAATAAAGCATTTACTAAACTCTTTAAAACGGTCAAATATAGCATCAAAGGAAGATTTATATGTACATTCATCTTTAGGATATAGATACCATTTATCAAGGTATAAATATATTTGGTCATAAGTGTAAATGGTATAGTTTTTATTGATGTATTTTATTAATTCATCTCTTATTTTTGCTTTATCCTTTATTTTTGGTGTTGTTTTTTGGTAATAGTCATCAAGATAATCTTCTTTTATAAAATCCAAATTTGAAAATGGAAATGAAAATACACCTAAAAATCGGTTTATATCATCATTTAGCATTGTTATTCTCCTGGTTTCTTAGATTATTTATTGGTTTATGTAATTGATTTTAGGGGAGCAGATACCTTTTTTACACTATCATCTTTAATATTAGATAATCTTTCAATTCTTTCAATTGTTTTAATTGTTTCAAGTGTTAGTTTGTTTTCTATTTCGCTCTTGTCAAAAAAATCATTTTCTGCAAAATAAGCATATAATTCATCAATAAAATTAGAAATACATTTATCAGCATGAGTATTATAATTTGAATGGTTCATAACACTTCTTAGATGAGCATAAATCCAAAATTTCAATTCATCATTATCATCTATTTTAACTATAGCATTTTTTAAAATTTTTATTGAATTATAACTATACTGTTCTGGTAATAAATTCAAGTAGTTATCTCTGAATAATTTAAAGTAGATGGTTAAGGTTATTTCGTTAGTAGTAATTTTTTTTTCATTATCAAAATCCTTAGAGACGTCAATTTTTACCATAGTGTTTTTATTTATTGATGACAACATTTTATCGGTTATATTTTTAAATATAAGATTTTTTACAGGCAGAATTCTTGTTAAATCCCAACAATTTTTTTTATCAATCTCCAAAATACATTTTATTGTTTTATCATCACTATTATCTCTTAAATATTTATTTGAAATTTCTACAATATTTTTATTTTCAAAAGTCTTAATTTCTTCAAAAATAAAATTACAAAATATTTGTATGAAGAGATCTATTTTTTCTATATGCTTACAATTGCCATCTACTAAAGATAATTTATCGAAAAGTTTTCCAGAATTATTGATTTCATAGAAATAAAAATAAATATTCCTATACTCATTATAGGAATTCTCATATAGAATTATATTTAAAAGTCTTGCGTTAATATTACTTCGTTCAGAAAGCAATTTTTTTATTATATCATTTTGTCTTTTAATGGATATTTTGGAGTAAGAAATCAATGTAAGAGAATAAACATAATTTCTTTGTCGTTTAATTTTAAAATCATGCCCTATATATTCACACGAATTTATAAGGTTTTCAAAATCATCGATATTTTGATTTTCTATATTATCATAATCATCATGAATATATAGAAAGAAAATTTTAAAAAGTTCTTTATCTGAGTAGGATTCCGTAATTATTATATTAAAAAAGTGAATTAGTAATACAAATTCAGTATTTAATATTTTGTATAAATTCCATTTATAAAAAGGTAAATTATAAATACATTTTTTTGATGATAGAATTTGATATTTTATCAAGTCGATTGCCACGCCTCTTATATTTTTTTGATAATTTGTATATTTAAGAATTTCATTTTTCTTTAGAATTCTTATAGCTAAATCAAAGAAAGTAAATAAAGTAAATCTTTTTAAAGCTTTATTTTCATCTATAAAATTCTCTTTTTCATTAACCAAAATATCAATAGAATGTGAATCATTATATTGAAAAGTAAGGTGACTTAAATATTCATCTAATTCTATAAAAGTCGGAATATCTTTTTTTTCTTTATCTTCAAGAATTTTTACAGTGATCTTTTCTTTAAAATATACATTGTTATAAAAATACTCACAATCTATAATTGTATCCTCAAAGCTAGAACCCATTGAAATAACACTATTTAAAAAACCAGTGTATGAATTTAAAATTTTATTTGATGATATAACAGTTTCGAGAAAATTCCTAATATATTGAAAACATTTCGTATCATAATCATTATATTCTTTATTATTATCATCTTTAATATATTTATTGACTTGAAGAAGTGCATTATAAACGTTGTTTAAACCTCTAGAAGTATCATCAAACATATTAAACATTTGAGGAATAGGTTTTATTCTTTTATTTTCATCTTCTTCATTAAAATCATAGTATTGAAATAAAGCCTCGCAATCATAATCTCTAAATGTATCTGCAAGTAGTTCAACTAGGGGTTTATTATCACTTTCTTTTCCTCCATCTATAGTTGTTGCAGATTTAAACTGAGCTCTATTTTTTAGACTCCATGTTTTTAAATTATGTCTGTAAATAGGCGGAATTATTTTTTTCAAATACTCATATGCCAGCTCTTTTTTTCTCTCTAAAATGTTTTCATTACCGTTGTTTATAAAACTAATATCCAACAATTCTTTATGCAATAAATCACCTTTTTTTAAAAAATCAATAGTAAGTTCCTCAGCAAAAGTGTCTAAGTCACCAGATAAAATAGTTACTATTTTTGGATGCGACATATATGCAAGTAAAGTTTTTATAATATCTGTGCATCTGTTTGTGCTCAAATCTATATCATCTATAAAAAAGAAAATCATTGAGTTATTACTTGTATTTGTACCAGATGATTTTGTGAGCTCATCAATAAACTCATTAAAAGCAATTATAAACTCTGAATCAGCATTAAAAATCTCTGCATTTTTTCGTACATAGTTACTTTCAGAAATAAATTCATCAATGGAAACTTGTCTAAATTCACTCTGCATATGGCAGTATTTTTTTAAAAGTGAGTTGTATTTTTTTGAAACCTCTGTAGTTGTCTTTTCCCAACAATTTTGTGATTTTTCTTTATTTTTATTTTCAATTTCATCAACCTTTTTTTTGAATAATCCAAGAATAGTGGATAAAAGGTTCATCTTTTCTGACATGTTTTCAGGTATAATCATAGGAAAAATTATATTTATTTCTTCTTTTTTATTTCGATTTTCTAAATCATTTATTATTGATTTAAGAATAGATGTTTTTCCAGAACCTCTTACACCAAGAATGCTTATATTATTTGTCTTTTGAATCTGAGTATCCTTGGATAAATCAGATTCCTTACGTATTTCTTCAATTTGGCTTAATATTCTGTCATAACTAGGTAAAATTAGATTTATCTCAGCTTTTGTCAAAGCTTTTGCTCCTATTTGTGTTGAGCTTTCATTATTCATTTTTCCACTCCTTATTTATTAGATATATTTTATAAAATGATAACATATTTTTGTAAAATAGTCAATGAAAATGCACAAAATATATAAAAAAAGGATTGTTTTTAAGTATATTATATGTTACAATTTAAGCGTATATTACAATTACACATTTCAAAAAATCTAAGTAGGAGGCAAATTATGAATTATAGTATTAGAGAATTAAGAGATAATGAAAAAAATTTGCTAGAAGATTTTATATATGAAGCTATTTTTCAAAAAGATGGAGAGGAAAAGGTGCATAGAGATATAATTTATACTCCAGAAGTAAATAATTATATCGTTGATTTTGGTAAAAAAGATGATTTTTGTTTGGTTGCCGACTTAAATGGAAAAGTTATAGGTGCAGTATGGACGAGAATTTTATCCGGAGAAATAAAAGGCTATGGAAATATAGATGAGTTCACTCCTGAATTTGCTATATCCCTATATAGTGAGTATCGAAATATGGGTATTGGTAAAATTCTAATGCAAGAAATGTTAGAAGTTTTAAAAAAACATGGATATAAAAAAGCTTCTTTAGCTGTTCAAAAAGAAAATTATGCTGTTAAACTTTATAAAAAAGTGGGTTTCAAAATCATTAAAGAAACAGAAGAAGAGTATATTATGGTGTGTACTTTAAATGAGTAGAGAAATTTGTATATTCTAAATAAAGTATGAAATGATAGAGGAGATTTTATGGAAAATATAATTGAAGTTAAGGATTTTGTAAAAAAATATGGTGATTTTATTGCAGTAAATAATATCTCTTTTAATGTAGAAGAAGGTTCTATTTTTGCTTTTCTAGGTCCAAATGGAGCAGGGAAAAGTACAACAATAAATACACTTTGTACTATATTTGAAAAATCATCAGGTACATTGAAAGTTTCAGGATATGATACTTCAAAAGAGAAGAATAAAGTTAGAGAATCAATAGGAGTGGTATTTCAAGACTCCACTCTTGATTCAAAAATGACAGTTTATGAAAATTTAAAAATGCACTGTGTTTTTTATAATATTAAAAAAGTAGAAGTTGAAGAACGAATAAATTTTGTTCTTGAGCTGGTGGATTTATTAAAGGAAAAGAATAAAATGGTAGGGAATTTGTCAGGTGGAATGAAGAGAAGAGTTGAAATAGCTAGAGGGTTAATACACTACCCAAAAGTTTTATTTTTAGATGAACCTACAACAGGCTTAGACCCTCAAACTAGAACTCATATTTGGCAATACATCAGAAGACTTCAAAAAGAAAAAAATATAACTATATTTTTAACAACTCACTATATGGAAGAAGCTGAAATATGTAATAAAGTTGCTATTATAGATGGTGGGAAAATAGTTGCACATGATACACCGTATAATTTGAAGAAAATTTATACAAAAGATAAGTGTTTTGTATCTGTAAAAGATGATAAGGTTTTTTTGAACTATTTGGACAATAAAAAAATAAATTACGTAAAAAAAGAAAATTATTATAAGTTAGATGCAACGGATATAAATAGTATAATGGAACTTATTTGCTATCAAAAGGAAAATATAATTGATGTGGAAATAAAGAAAGGAACTTTTAACGATGTTTTTTTAGAAATAACAGGCAGAAAAATTAGAGATGAATAAAAGGGAGGAATAATAATGCAAGTCATTGGAGCTTTATGGGTTAGAGGGCTAAAAGCATTTTTAAGAAATAGAATAGGTCTTGTGTTTTCACTTGTTTTACCGTTCTTTTTTGTGTATGTTTTTAGTGCTATATTTAAAAATGATTTTATAGAAAATCCAGTTACGTTTATGCTGGCAGGAATAGTAATTGTAACTGTTTTTGAAAGTTCATTAAATATTGCATCATCGACAGTAGATGATATGGTTAGTGGTTTTATGAAAGAGGTATTAGTTTCGCCAGCGAAAAGATATTATGTTGCAATAGGGCAATTGCTTTCAGCTGCAACGGTTGGAACTTTTCAAGGTATTTTAATACTTGTACTAGGTTTATTTATTGGAATAAAATTTACAAGTATACTTACAGTTATTTATGTTCTGCTTACAATGATTATAGTAGGCATGGTTTTTTCAGGTGTTGGTTTATTTTTAGCGACAAAAGTTAATAGTGGACAAACTTTTCAAATAGTAAAAACAGCTATTTCAATGCCACTTACTTTTTTATCAGGTGCATATATTCCTTTGAGTATGATTCCTAAAAGCTTAAGATTTATTGCATATTTAAATCCTATGACATATGCCACATCTTTTTTTAGAATGATAATTTTAGAAAAAAGTAATTCTGATTTAGAAACGCTAGTAAATGAGGGAATAGCCATAAAAATTAATGATTATATTATAAGTCCATTTTTATCATTTGGAATTTTAGTTTTTATTGGAATTGTATTTTTGTTTCTTGCGACAAATTCATTTTTGAAAACTGATTTTTCAAAAATCAAACGTAGTATTTCAGATGGAAGTGCTATTTGGGGTTAATATAAAGTTTACTGTATGCAAGGGTTTCGACTCTGCGGAGTCGACCGGGCTTTCCGGTCGCCCTGGACCTTCGGTAAAATGTCTCCACCCTATACATATGGCTGAATAGTAACATTAAATCAAGCATTTTAGAATATTAGTAGTATTAATTTATATTTGGAGGAGTTAAAGTGAATTATAAATGGCTAGATGAATATTTATTATCTATGAAGGGTTCAAAAAAAGACTACAAGGAAGAGTGGTGTTGGCACAGATATTTATTGGAGAATAAAATGTTTGCTGCTATATGTAAGGACTCAAGTGGGAAAAGAGATATTTTGACTTTGAAATTAGAACCTATGGAAGGTGATTTTTTAAGAAATCAATTTGAAGAAATAATTCCTGGGCATTATATGAATAAAGAACACTGGAATTCAATTTATTTAGATGGAAATGTTCCGGAAGATGTAATAAAAGATAGTGTAAAAAAATCGTACAATCTTATATTGTTAGGATTTAGTAAGAAAAAACAAAAAGAAATTTTAATGTAAAATCTAGATTTTATTTATTAAATGATAAATTAATAGCAGTGGATTTTGAAATGCTAGTTATAGCTGAAAGATAAAATAGGAGGTTATTTTTTATGTCTATTATTGAAGAAAAAATCGCTAAATCATTGACTGCAAATAATACAGGGCTTATTCCTTACTTACCATACTTATTACAGGATTTATGGGAATTGGGTTCTTCCCCAAATGATATTATAAGTATGATGAAAAAAAATATAGAATTATCTAAAGATTTAAAAATACTTGATTTAGCTTGTGGAAAAGGTGCGGTTACAGTTAAAATAGCCGAGACTACTGGTTGTAATGTAAAAGCTATAGATATAATGTCTGAATTTATTGAGTTTGCAAAGAAAAAAGCTATAGACTATGGAGTTGAAAATAGGTGTATATTTGAGGTTGATGATATAAATGAATCTGTAAAAAATGAAAAAAATTATGATGTTGTTATATTAGGTGCAGTTGGTGATGTATTAGGTGATCCAAAAGAAACAATTTTTAAACTAAAAAAAACAATAAAGAAAGACGGTTTTATTTTTATTGATGATGCATATGGAAATGGTGAAAATTATATTTCAAAAAATGAATGGTTAAAAATTTTTGAAGATGAAGGTTTAGTTTTACTTGATGAAAAAATAAATCTTCAAGATGAAATAAAAGATCTAAACGATGAACAACAGTCATTTATCATTCAAAGAGCAAATGAACTTAAAACAAAATATGTAGATAAAGCTCATTTATTTGATGGTTATATAGAGAGTCAGAAAGATGAATGTGATGAGTTGGAAAATGATATTGATGGTGTTACCATGCTTTTAAAAAGAATTAAATAAAAGGTTACTCTTCAGCCTCTAAAGGTAAAGTTTACGGGTTTTGCAAGGGTTTCGACTCTACGGAGTCGACCTGGCTTTCCGGTCGCCCTGGACCTTCGGTAAAATATCTCTGCCCTATAAATATGGATGAATAGTAAATTAAATAAAAGAAAAGGATAGTACAAAACTATCCTTTTCTTTTATTTAATTCTTTTTATTTTCAACAGCTATTGCCTTAATGGTATTTTTTTCGTCAAATTCATAATCCCTAAATTTATGTGAAAGTAAACCCATAAGTTCAGCAGATAAAAGTATGAAAAATAATATTACTCCAAATATAGATATATTTTTACCTATATCTCTAAATGGTGCTTTATATGATAATATGATTTTATGATTACCAGCATCTAAATTAAGACCTATAAAACTTGAGTTTACGCATTGATAATCACATTTTTGACCATCAACAGTTATGTTAAAACCTTTATCATATGGAATAGAAAGAACTAAAAATTCTTTTTTAGGTATATTTATTGTACCATAGATAATATCACCAGCAGTTTTTTCTCTGTCTATTGAAAGCTCATATTTTTCATCTTGGAGTTTATCAATTACATCAAAAGGCATAGTATAAAGGCTTAGGTTTGAAATAGAGTAGTTACCTTTTGATAGTTTTACTTCAAACTCATTTATTGAATCAATTATAGGAAAAATATAGTCAAATGTATTGTTGTTATTAAAATACTTGCAAGATTTTGATGTTAACTTGTTTCTTGTTCCATTAATTTCAATCCAATTGTCATTTTTATTTTTTGAATTGCTATTATCTACATTAAATCTTAAAAAAACAACTTTATTTATAATAGGTTTTTGAAGTTTGATTTTATAATTATATGTATCATTAAGTTCTATATTTAGACTTCTATTATTTTGTGCATTAGAAAGATTTATTATTGAATTTGGATTTGTTGGTAAATCAATTTTGTTGATTTCTGTATCAAATTTTGTTTTTTTACAATTGTCAACTATTGTATATTTCATTTGAGCTTCAATGTTGTATGGATAACTTAACTTTGAAAATTCCTCATAACTCATAAATTTGTTTGCTGTATAGCCTATAGGTAAAGCATATTTATTTTTATATAAAGTAAAGTCATCATAATCTTTTATTTTGGTATATACATTATTTCTTGAATTTTTTTTATCTATAATATATTTGTTTCCCATAAAAATATTAAAAATCAAGTTATTTGATTGACTCATCATTGCTGAATTTCTAAATCTAGTTTCGTTTTCAATCATATTATAATAAAAATTGTTAAAATTTTTATTTGTACTGGATGAGTATATAGTTGATTGGTAATATTCTGGAGTGAATACTCGATTTATATTATTATGGATATTATAGTAATTAGCTATACGGTAAAAAGAATTATCTTCCGATGCAGTATCTTCAACGATATTTTTAATACTTGATATATTTGAATTGTATTTATTTTCAATTAAAACTAAATTGTCATTTGTATTGCAAATAAAAACCATTAAAAAAGTAAATATAATTGGTATATAAAATATATATTTATATGTTTTTCTTTTTAAAAATAAAAACATTAAAATTGTTTCTAAAGAGAAAATTATTAAAAAAATTAATTTTGAAATACTTACAAGTCCAAATATCTTATCAAAAAAAGACGCAAATAAAGCAAAAACAAAAAAGTTAATGAGAAAAGAGGAATGTTTTTTAAAATTAATTTTATTTTCAATTATATTTTTGCAAAAATCTCCTGAAATAATTAAGATAAGTGGTGTAAAGGGAATAAGTACTTTTGCATCTATATAAACAGTTCCGTTTAAAAGAAAAATGCAAAAAGGGAAAAATGAAATTAAACAAAGAGCTATAGACAAAAACTTTATTTCTTTCTTGTGGGATAATAGCCCAAATAAAATAGCAATAAAACAAAAGGAAGTTAGTCCGGTTGAATATGGGTTATATAGTAAACCACTAACACTTAAATTAGGAATAAAAGATGCTAAATCAAAGGACGTATCTGAAACACCACGTCCACTAATTAGTGCGTAAAAAGTTGGTATTATAAGTATTCCAGAAAGAAGAATGGGAATACACATTATAATACTTAGTTTAAATAAGTTAATAAACAGTTTTTTAAATGTATTCATTTTTTTAAAATAAATATATATATAGTATAGTAGTATAACAACCAAAGAACCTACGGAAAAATAAAAGCTAGTCATAATTATAAGAAAATAGCATACAACAAGAGGGATTTTATAATTTTTTTTGAAATATAAATCAACGGATATTAAGGCTAAAATTAAAAAAGGGATATAATTCACGAACATAATATGTTTATGACTGTGATAAATTAGATTTGCTGAAAAAACAAACATAAAGGTTATTAAAAATGATATTTTAGAATCAAATTTACTTCTTATCCAAGTATAAAAAAGAACACAATCAATGTAAATTAAAGTTATACTTAATCCAATTATATAATTCATCATATTAATTGATGGAAAGAGATATGAAATTAAAATTAAGGGGTTAAAAAGACCATAATAGGACAAATAATATATGTTTTGTCCACCGCCTATATTAAAGGCGAAATTAGGGAACAGTTGATGTGTGTCATAAAATAAAGTCCGAAAATATTCGGGTATGCTCCAATGTTGATTTATCCAATCCACGTTTGAACCAAAATAATATTTAAATCTAGTTATTATTAGAATAAAAATAGTTATAAATAAAAAAAGTAATAACACATTTTTTACATCTTGATTTTTTTTAATTTTTATATTTTTCATTATTTCCATTCATCAGCCTTTATCAAAGATTCATAGTAAAGCATATGTTTGAGCTTGTTTAATGTTTTTTGTTGAGTTGTATAAAGTTCTAACATATTATCTAATTTTTGCTTATCATTTAAATCAATTTTTATTGGCACATTATTGTTGGTTATTGCATCTTTTTTATAATACTTTCCAAAGTAATAAAGTTTATCATAGCAATTTAGATTAATACAATTTTTTATCACTATATCATTTGTCATGATATGATGTATGTGTTTGTATTCACCTTTTGGATTATGAGTTACTATTTTGTCCCAATTTTTATATTTTATTAAGGTTTGAACATCGTCATAAATGCCGTCTTTTATATTTTTCCAATCATCACGTTTATTAAGTACTTTGTCTGGATAGTTAAGAATTATTCCTGTGCAATTACTATAGTCCATAACATTTTGAAATTCATCACTTCTTGTTTTGTTATTTCCATTTGTAATACATAATACACACCAATCTCCATTTAGTAATTCTTTACCACCCCAAAGGGTTTCATCATCTGGATGTGCAACAATCATAAGATTGGATTTGTTATCTAAATTATATGTTGAGATTTTTTTTACTGTAAGTTTTTCAATATTGTAGTTTTTTAACCATATAAATAAAATTATAGCAAAAAATAAGATAATTAAAAATCCAAACGAATATATTATAAATAATAATTTCTTATTTGTTTTTTTCATTTTGTACTCCTGAATTTTTTTATTTTATTATACCATATTTATGTTGGAATGTAAATATGACAAACTTTATCAAAAAAAATAACCTATCTTTTTTGATAGGTTAAAGTTTATGTTAAAAAATTACTCTTTTGTAGCTTTGTAACGTATTCTGAATTTAGGCATCATTTCAACTAACGTATATGAATTAAATAAACCATCCTCTATATTTAAATCATTTTCACCGTTTTTTGGAGGTGCAAACAGATTAAAATTAAAAGTTTTGTTTATAAATGTTTCTTCTGAATCAAAAAATGCTGGAATTAAATCTATAACCTTAACATTTGGAGCTTTATAAAACCATTTATTGTTTATTTCAAATATATAATTATTATTATCTTCAAAATATACTTCAATAAAAATTGGATTTTTCTCTAAAAAAATCTCAATGGAAATTCCTTCTGCATCTTCAGAACTACTCCACCGTAATTTTACTGGTAAATTAATGTCTTTTATTATTTTTATTTTTGGCTTAAAAAAATCATCATTAATTATTGACTTATATGATTTTAAAATAGGTTGTTCTATTCCAACTTTTGAATTATTGGGATTTTCATTTTCAAGCCCCAATCTACCTCTATCTCTAAACTGATAAAAGCAAATTCCTGAAAACCATTTTTGTGAATCTTTTTTTATCAAATCATAAAAGTGTTCAATATATTTTTTTTGATTATATGGTCCAGTAACGTCACCATCAGCATTAAATTCAGATATAAATATAGGTTTGGATATATTATTGTTTAAAAACTTAAATCTTTCATAACTTTTTTTTGTTAAAGTGTATGTTTTTTCAACATCGGTAAATGAAAAAGTATCACCATTTGATTCAGCTATAGAATAAGGCCATCCCCAATTTAATGATAGGTACTTATCTACAGACCAAATATCTGCTTCAATTATTGTTTTTGTAAACTCTTGTTCTTTTTCCATTGTCTCGGAATTTATGTTTTCTACACCACCTATACAAATTATTGTAGAAACATTTGGAGCATGCTTTTTTATTATTTTATGAAATCTAATAAAAAAATCCGCTACTTGATGGTAGGTACAGCGTTTGTTAAATGAAAACCAATTTCCAGTTGCTTCATGATTTATTCTTAAAAACATTTTGCCAAAAGGACGTAATTCCTCTGCAATCTTAATTAAATGTATGTCATCTACAAAAGGATCTACTGTAAGTGTAAGAATTATATCTTGGCCATGAGAACGTATGTCCCGCATGGATTCAAATGCATGAGGGAGGCTATTTATGGAATCTTTATATATATGATAGTCATCATATGGATAATCCCATACAAAATCAATATTTTCTTTTTTGTGTGCAATACTTGCACGAATAGGCCATCCTATATCATTTGGATAATAGCAGTACATAATACTTATAGCTCTATGTGGGCGATTTAGTTTATCTAAAATATAGTCTTGACTTACATATTCTCCTCTTTCACTACCAACGTTTAAATCTACAGCACAGCTTGCAGGAGATAATGAAATTAAACTTAATTTATAGTACATAATAGTATCCTTTCTTTTTTAAAATTTTAGTTTATATATATGTTTTAATTTATTTAAGTAAACGATTACTGATTTAAAATAAACAAATGCAAGGATTGTATTTACATTATTTTCAACCTTGCAATTATTTAATAAATATTATTTGTCTTGATTAATAATAAATTCAACAGCTTTATTGTTATTTTTTATATTAATAATTTTTTGTGAACCACCAAATTCCCCATCCAAAGTCCAAGGTATGTCAGTTTCAGATTCTATATATATTTCAGAAGCTTTAAAAAATGTTATGTAGTCTGTATTTATAGTTTGCTTTAGATTTAAAAGTGATGATAAAACGCTTTGTAATTCAAGTAATGAGGTGGGTGTTTTGATTAAGGTTACTTCATAAAGACCGTCATTTATAGAAAAATCTCCAGTAGAGAGTAATCCACCAACTGAAGCAGTATTTGAAACCATTCCAAAAATAAATTCTCCCTCTATAATTTCACTTTTGTTAATTTTAATTTTTAATTTATACGATTTTATATTACTAATGTGTTTTAGACCTTCAAGAATATATGCAGCATGCCCAAGCATATTTTTATACTGTTGTGGAGTTTCATAAGCTACTTCGGTAAATGCACCAAATGCTGCTATGTACTCAAAGTATTTATCATTGAAACTACCTATATCACATGACAATGAGGTTCCTGTTACAATACTTTCCAGAGCACTTGTGAATTTTTTTGGAATTTTTAATGTAGTTGCAAAATCGTTTGTAGAGCCAGATGGAATATATCCTATAGGTATTTTTTTTTCGGAATTCATTAGGCCTTGTATAACCTCATTTAAAGTACCGTCTCCACCAGAACAAATAACAATATCATAAAAATTTCTTTTGCACAGTTCCAGTGTAGTTAAATATGCATCAAGAGGGGCTTGTGTAGGACGAATTGTTACTTCAAAATCATTCTGTGTTAAAAAGTCTATTATTTTATGGATTTTGTTTTTAATTAGACCTTTTCCAGAAAGAGCATTATATAAGAAAAAAGCTTTTTTCAAATAATCACCTCGTTAATAAAAATTATATACTTATATATATTATACATAAAAATTTTTACAAATTCAATATATTTATCAATTAAAATTTTAATGTTGACTAAAAAATGTTGCTATTCAGCCATTAAAGGTAAAGTTTACGGTTTTGCAAGGGTTTCGACTCGGCGGAATCGACCGGACTTTCTTGTCCCCCTAGACCTTCGGTAAAATATCTCTGCCTTACATATGGCTGAATAGTAACTAAAAAATATTAAATATATAATATAGAGGGAAACTTAATAATAAAATCTGTATTTAAAATCCAATTGAAAATTTTTTCTTTATTTTTCAAATTAAAAACAAAAAAATACTTTGATTTAAAAGTTTATTTTTAGATATACTTTAAAAAAATCAACGACAGTCGTTTATGTTAGTGAAAAAGAGGTTTGTATGTAATATTTCACCACCATTTAGTTTAAAAAAATAACAACAAATTCATTATTGATTTTATAATTCCAATTATTCCAAGAGTAGTGATGTTAATATATTGACAAATAATATATTATAATTAATATTTATAATTATAGTATAATTATAGATATTTTTTTAATGTAAATTTGACTATATTTTAGTTTGACATTTTTTTTTATTGTGATATAATTATATTCGTACATAAAATGTTTTGAAAGGGGTTTCATAGTAATGAGAGCTGTAATAACGGTAATAGGTAAAGATAATATAGGGATACTAGCAAAAGTCAGTACAGTTTGTTCTGATTATAATGCAAATGTTACAGAAGTAACACAGTCAGTTTTACAAGATATGTTTGCTATGATTATGATGGTTGATATTTCTAGAATGAATGTCGATTTTTCAAAATTATCAGATAAAATGCTTGAATTAGGTACGGAGTTAAAGTTATCCATTCATACAATGCATGAGGATATTTTTAATTCAATGCACAAAATATAAAATTATAGATAGAAGGAACATGTATGTTAAACGTATATGATATATTAGAAACCATAAGAATGATTCAGGACGAATGTCTTGATATTAGAACCATTACTATGGGTATATCGCTTCTTGATTGTATAGATAGTGATATAGATGTGGCTTGTGAAAAAGTTTACAATAAGATTGTAAACAAAGCCAAAAATTTAGTTAGCGTTGGTCAACAAATAGAAAAGGAATATGGAATTCCAATTATAAATAAACGTATATCCGTAACACCTATTTCAATGATATGTGCTGCATGTAGAGATAAAAATCCAATTAAGTTTGCATTTACTTTACAAAGAGCTGCAGATGAATGTGGTGTTAATTTTATTGGAGGATATTCTGCACTTGTTCAAAAAGGATTTAGTGCTGGTGATTTAGAATTAATAAATTCTATACCAGAAGCCCTTGCTAAAACTAGAAATATTTGTTCTTCTGTAAATGTTGGTTCAAGTAAAGCGGGTATTAACATGGATGCAGTGGCACTTATGGGGAAAATCATAAAAGAATCAGCTGAAAAAACTGCCGATAACGAGTGTATGGGTCCAGCAAAATTAGTGGTTTTTTGTAACGCAGTAGATGATAATCCATTTATGGCAGGAGCTTTTCATGGTGTAGGTGAACCAGATTGTGTTATAAATGTAGGTGTTTCTGGTCCAGGTGTTGTTAGAGCTGCTATTGCAAAATACCCAGATGCGGATATTTCGGAAATAGCAGATGTAATAAAAAAGACAGCTTTTAAAATAACAAGAATGGGTCAGCTAGTAGGTTCAAGGGCATCAGAAATGCTAAATGTTCCTTTTGGAATAGTAGATCTATCACTCGCACCTACTCCTGCGGTAGGTGATAGTGTTGCATATATATTAGAGGAAATAGGTCTTGAAATGTGCGGTACACATGGAACAACTGCTACACTTGCACTTTTAAATGATGCAGTAAAAAAAGGGGGTGTTATGGCATCTTCTCATGTAGGGGGACTTTCAGGTGCTTTTATACCAGTTTCAGAAGATGCAGGTATGATAGAAGCCGTAAAACAAGGAGTTCTTTCTTTGGAAAAACTGGAAGCAATGACAGCGGTTTGTTCAGTAGGTTTAGATATGGTAGTAGTGCCAGGAAATATAACACCAGATACTATTTCCGCAATAATAGCTGATGAAGCAGCAATAGGTATGGTAAATCATAAAACAACAGCTGTTAGAATAATCCCTGCTATAGGTAAAAAAGAAGGTGATATTTTAGAGTTTGGTGGATTGCTTGGAAGTGGTCCTGTAATGAAAATAAATGAAAAATCAGCTTCAAAGTTTATATCTAGAGGTGGAAGAATACCGGCACCTATGCACAGTATAAAGAACTAATTAATATAATATACTATATTAATAGTATATTAAGTGATTGAATAGAGGTGATTTTATGGAAAATATCATCAATAAAATTATAGAGATTGATAAAGTAGCAGATGATCGATTAAAAAATGCATACAAGGAAAAAGACGACATAATAGAAAATGCCAAAATTGAAGCGGAAAAAATAAAAACGTCTTTGTTAATGGATGCACAAAAAAGAATTGATGAAGTAGAAGCACAAAACAAGGCAGAATATAATGTGAAAATAGCAGAGTTAGATAAAATAAATCAGGAAGAAATAAGCAAAATAGAACAACAATGTTCAACAAGGTGTAAGGAAGTAGAAAAAAGTTTAATTAAAGTAATAGTAGGTGAATATTTTGAAAGATTTATCTAAAAATGCTACTGTAGTTAAGGCAAGAGCAATGTATGGCAATCGATTAAAATATGAACATTATAAAGAATTATTGAATAAAAAAAGTGTAAATGAAGTAGCCGAATATTTGAAAAAAAATACTCATTATAGTGAGATTCTTCAAAATATAAATACTGATATAATACATAGAGGATTTTTAGAAGATCTTATTAAAAAGCATTTTTATCAAAAGTATGAAAAAATAACTAGATTCCAGCTTTTACATAAAGACGGATTTTACAAGTATTTAGTTAAAATAGGAGAGATAAGAGAAATTCTAACTTCGGTAATGCTTTTAAATGCTGGTTTAAATGAAGACCACATTTCAACCATTCCTTCTTATTTAATTGATAAATCAAGCTTTGATCTTTTGGCTTTGGCAAGAATAAAAAGTTTGGAAGAGTTACTCTTAGTTATTGAAAATACACCTTATTATGACATAGTTAAAAGTGTTAAGATAATAAACAAAAAAATTGATTTTTTATCATGTGAAGTGATGTTACGAACACATTATATAAAATGGCTTTTGGATGTGGTTAATAAAGATTTTGATAAAAATAGTCAAAATATCTTATTGAAACAGATTCATGTACATATTGATCTTATTAATTTAATCAATTCTTACAGAATGAAAAAATATTTTAATGCTACAGCAGATGAAATACAGCAAAATATGCTGCCTTTTTATGGGAGGATGACTCGTAAAAAACAATTAGATCTTTATCAAGCAAAAGACATAGACGAATTTGTTAGCATTTTAAACAAAACTGTTTATGGCAATCAAATGGCCGATTCAAATAAAGATGTTTATTTTGAGTGGAAATTGACTAAACTAAGATATAGACTTGCAAAAAGGTCATTGATGTTTTCAGAAAATCCAGCAGTAAGTATTTATTCTTTATTATACTTATTTGAAATTGAAAATGAAAATATAACAAATATAATTGAAGGAATTAGATACAAAAGAGATATAAGTTATATTGAAAATTTACTTGTTTATGATTAAAAAAGTAAAGGAGGTGAACATTAAAAATGGGAATTGAAAAAATGATGTTAGTAAATATAGCAGGACAAGTCAATAAGCTAGATTTAGTAATATCTAAATGTATAAAAAGTAAGTGTTTTCATTTGGAAAATGTTTATTCAACTATTTCGCAAATGGAAGTTGATGTTTATCAACTGAATGAAAAAAATCCATATAGAGAATCATTAAAAAAAATGATGTCAATTGATTTTAGCGAAAAGTTTGAATTTAATGAAGTTGATTTTTCGGAAATAAACAATAAATCTCTTGAAGAAATTGATAAGTATATTTCAAATTTAGAATTATCTTTATATACTACAAATGAACAAATAAAACAACTAAAAGAATCCATATCTCAGTATAAGCAAATACTGATACAACTTGAACATATACAAAACATGGATATAAATCTAGAAAGTTTGTTTAGATGTAAACATATTCATATTAGATTTGGTAAATTACCGGCAAATAGTTACCCTAAATTAGAATATTATGATAAGAGTAATTTTATTTTCGTTCATTATGATAATGATATGGATTATTATTGGGGTGTATATTTTGCACCAAAAAACTTTTTAAAACAAGCGGATAAAATTTTTGGTGATCTTTATTTTGATAGAATTTGGGTTCCTGATTATGTAAGTGGAAAACCAGAAGAAGAAATAAATGAAATACGGGAAAATCTCTGCAAAGCAGAAAAGAAACTGGAAATGTTATTAAATGATAGAAGCGAGTATTTAAAATCAGAAAATAAAATGATTAATATGATTTTCTGTAAAATAAAATATTTGTATGACAGTTTTGAAATTAGAGGATATGCAACTATATACAAAGATAAGTTTTTAATGGTTGGTTTTATTGCAGAAAGAGATAAAAAATTATTTTTATCCTTATTTGATGATTTACCGAGTGTTTCTATTATTATTAAACCACCAGATAGTGAAAATAAAATTAAAATACCAGTTAAACTTAGAAATAATCCATTTGTAAAACCTTTTTCTATGTTTGTTGAAATGTATGGTTTACCTGAATATAATGGATTTAATCCAACAAATTTAGTCGCTATTACTTATACAATTTTATTTGGAATAATGTTTGGTGATGTAGGACATGGTATTGTACTGTCTTTGCTAGGGGCAATCGTATATAAAAAAACCAAAAACCAGTTGGCTGCTATAGTAACTAGAGTTGGGGTTTCAAGTGCATTTTTTGGTTTGATATTTGGCTCTATTTTTGGTTTTGAACATGCTTTAGATCCTTTATATCATGCAATAGGTTTAAAACATAAACCGTTAGAGGTCATGGATAATATAAACAATATTTTAGTGGGTGCAATAGGTATAGGTGCCGTCATGATTGTAATTTCCATACTTATAAATATAGTTATTAGTTTCAAAAAGAAAAATTTTACAGAAGCTATATTTAGTAACAATGGTATATTTGGTTTGATGTTCTTTTGTTCTTTGGTTTATGGAATAGTTTCTCTTATGCTATTAAAAACAAATGTTTTTAAATTACCATTTATATTAGTATTTTTAGTGATACCTGTATTAATGATGTTTTTGAGAGAACCTTTGGGTCATTTGGTTAAAGGCGAAAAATTCAAAATAGAGGGAATAGGTGACTTTATTGCTTCTAACTTTTTTGAGGTTTTTGAATTTTTACTTGGTTATGCAACTAACACATTATCTTTCCTAAGAGTAGGGGGATTTGTATTTTTGCATGCAGGTATGATGTCGGTGGTTATGCTTTTATCAGAAACAGCCGCTAAAGGTGTTTCACCGATAATTATAATTATTGGGAATATTTTCGTAATGGCAATGGAAGGTCTTATTGTAGGCATTCAAGTACTTAGATTAGAATTTTATGAAATATTTTCAAGATGTTATGATGGGGATGGAAAAGCTTTTTCACCTATTAAAGTTCATTATAATTCTGAAGTTAAATAAAAAAAATTATAGAAATGGGAGTTTATTATGGAAATTTTATTATTACCTATATTAGTTTTAGCATCTTTATCTCTACCTTTTATTGCTTATTACAAAAAAGCAAAAGCTGTAAATACATTTAAAAAAGCAATGATATTTAATTTATGTTCTTTTTTTGCTGTTATAGTTTTATCAGTTGTTATTCCTTTTGGTGGAGTTATAAGTGCAGAACCAGTAGAAGCGGCAACGGTTATTTCTATTGGAGAAGGTTTAGGATTTATTGCAGCAGCATTATCTACAGGATTGGCATCACTTGGTTGTGGTATAGCAGTTGGTGCTGCAGCTCCAGCAGCTATTGGTGCAGTAGCAGAAGAACCTAAATCATTTTCAAAATCTCTTATATTTGTTGCTTTGGGTGAAGGTATAGCTCTATATGGCGTTTTGATTTCAGTAATGATTTTAAGTAAATTATAAAAGGAAAATAATTATGAAATTTTTTCTTATTAGTGACAACATAGATACACATATGGGAATGAGACTTGCTGGAATTGAAGGAGTAGTAGTTCATGAAAAAGAGGAAGTTAAACAAATATTAGACAAATTGCTTCGACAAAAGGAAATAGCTATTATACTTATAACAGAAAAATTAGTTAAATTATGTTCAGAATTAATCTATGACATAAAGTTAAATAAAAAGCAACCACTAATTGTAGAAATACCAGATAGACATGGAACTTCACATATTAGTGATATAATTGCAAAATATGTTCAAGATTCTATAGGTATTAAAATGTAGGGAGATGATTTGTTTTGAACGAAAGCGAAAATAATAAATTAAATGGGTTTATTGTGGCAGTAAATAGCGATATTAATGAAAGTATTTCTAAGTTAATTGAAGAAGCAAATCAAAGACGATATGAAATAATTAAAGAAGCAAAAGATGAAGCTTTAAATGAATCGTATATTAAAATAAAAACAGAAGTAAAAAATATTGGTTCAAAATATCAAATTTTATTATCGAAAAAAGAGCAAGAGTACAAGATAAAAATATTGAAGTATAAGGAAAGCTTGTTTTTGAAAATATTCCACAATATAGAGGATAAATTAATTGAATTTACTCACAAAGAGGAGTATAAAGAATTTTTATTTAATCAAATTGAATCAGAAGAAATTGATGAAAATAGTATAATTTACTTAAATTCAAAGGATATGAAATTTAAAGAAGACATTATTAATTTTAAATCAGTAAAATGTTCTTTTGAAGTTGACAATTCAATTAAAATAGGTGGGTTATCTGTGTTTTATCCACAAAAATCAATTTTAATAAATAAAACTATTGATTTTAAATTAGAAGATCAAAAGAAAAATTTTGCAAATAATTATAAATTTAATTGATTTAAAAAACGATCAACTTTCTTTATTTAAGTCTAAATTAAAAAAAACGCAATATAAAATTCGTATTAAGAATTTAAGAGGTGAATATCATTGAATTTAAATACAATATATGCTATAAATGGTCCAGTTGTAAAAGTTAAAGATACAAAAGATTTTTCAATGCTTGAGATGGTTTATGTTGGTGAAAAAAAACTTGTTGGAGAAGTTATAGGTATAACCCAAAAGTTTACAACAATACAAGTATATGAAGTTACAACTGGGTTGCATATTGGTGAACCTGTTTTTCCAACTGGTATGCCTATGTCCGCTACTTTGGGACCAGGTATTTTGTCAAATATATTTGACGGAATTGAAAGACCATTACTAGAAATCAAAAAAATTTCAAATGGAGCTTTCATTCAAGAAGGTTCAAACGTACCAGCTTTAGATGAGAAAAAAAAATATTTTGTTAACATTTCAGTAAAAGTAGGCGATTATTTAAATAGTGGAGATATTTATGCAGATTGTCAAGAAACTCCTGTTATAAAGCACTACTGCATGTTATCTCCATTGTTGAACGGTGAAGTTGTTTGGGTAGCTGAAAATGCTGAGTACACAATTAACGATGTAGTATGTAAAATCAAAAATCAAGAGAATATCATTGAATTAACATTGTGTCAAAAATGGCCTATTAGACAAAATAGACCTATAAAAGAAAGAAAAATCATTTCTAAACCTTTGATAACTGGCCAAAGAATAGTAGACACTATTTTGCCAATAGCAAAGGGTGGAACAGCAGCAATACCAGGAGGATTTGGTACTGGTAAAACTATGACACAACATCAGCTTGCAAAATGGTGTGATGCAGATATTATTGTATACATTGGTTGTGGTGAGCGTGGAAATGAAATGACTCAAGTTTTAGAAGAGTTTTCAGAGCTTATAGACCCAAAAACAAATAAACCTTTAACGGATAGAACAGTTTTGATTGCAAATACTTCAAATATGCCAGTTGCAGCAAGAGAAGCCTCTATTTATACAGGTATTACGCTTGCAGAATACTATAGAGATATGGGTTATCACATAGCTATCATGGCAGATTCAACATCTAGGTGGGCAGAAGCCTTGAGAGAAATTTCAGGAAGACTTGAAGAAATGCCAGCAGAAGAGGGGTTTCCCGCATATTTACCATCTAGATTATCTGAGTTTTATGAAAGAGCAGGATATGTAGAAACTTTAAATGGTAAAGAGGGTTCGGTAACCATTATAGGTGCTGTATCTCCGCAAGGTTCTGATTTTTCTGAGCCAGTAACTCAAAATACCAAAAGATTCGTAAGATGCTTTTGGGCTTTAGACAAATCGTTAGCGTATGCTAGACATTACCCAGCTATAAACTGGACAACTAGCTATAGTGAGTATATTGAAGATTTGCGTGATTATTATGATGAAAATTTAGGAGAAGACTTTTTAATTTATAGGCAGGAAATAGCCACTATACTTATTGAAGAGAATAAGCTAATGGAAATAGTTAAGTTAATTGGTTCAGATGTTTTACCAGAGGATCAAAAGCTCATCATTGAAGTTGCAAGAGTTATAAGAGTTGGATTTTTACAGCAAAATGCATTTCATAAAGATGATACCTACGTTCCTTTGCAAAAACAAAAGTTGATGATGAAAGTCATACTTCATCTTTATAAAAGATCGAAAAAATTGACTTTAAGTGAAATTCCTGTAAATGCAATTTCAAATACCGGAATAATGGAAAAAATAACTAAAATTAAATATGATATTCCAAATGATAAATTAGAAATGTTTGATTCATATATTGAAGAAATAGATTCTATATGCGAGGATCTTTTATCAGATTCAGCAGAATGGAGGAGAATGTGAGTTTACAATATATTGGACTTAGCGAAATAAATGGGCCTCTTGTAGTTCTTGAAAATGTAGAGGGTATTGGATATGAAGAAGTTGCAGAAATAAAGCTTGAAGATGGAACGGAAAGAATAGGTAGAGTGGTTGAAATAATAGGGGATAAGGTTGTATTACAGGTTTTTGAAGGTACAAAAAGTTTATCCTTAAAAAATACTAGAACAAAATTTACAGGAAAATCTCTTGAAATGCCATTATCTTTAGATTTGCTTGGACGTACATTTAATGGATCTGGTAAGCCAATAGATAATTTGGGAAATGTTTATGCCGAAAAATTTGGAGATATAAATGGTAAACCGCTAAATCCCGTATCTAGAGTTTATCCTAGAAATTATATTAGAACAGGAATTTCATCTATTGATGCATTGATGACACTTATTCGTGGTCAAAAATTACCTATTTTTTCAGGCTCAGGATTATCACATAATAAACTTGCAGTTCAAATTGTAAGACAAGCACAAGTAACTGGAGAATCTAATAGTAATTTTGCTATTGTTTTTGGTGCAATGGGCGTAAAAAATGACGTTGCTGATTATTTTAGAAAAAGCTTTTCTGAAAGTGGAGTTTTACAAAATGTTGTCATGTTTTTAAATATGGCAAATGATCCAATTATAGAAAGAATACTTACTCCAAGATGTGCTCTTACAGTTGCAGAATATCTTGCTTATGAAAAAAATATGCATATACTTGTAATTCTTACAGATATGACATCTTATGCAGAAGCTTTACGTGAATTTTCATCTTCAAAAGGAGAAATTCCAGGAAGAAAAGGTTATCCAGGTTATCTTTATTCTGATTTGGCTTCTTTATATGAGCGTGCTGGAATGATAGAAGGATCAACTGGTAGTGTAACTCAAATACCCATTTTAACTATGCCAAATGATGATATAACACATCCTGTGCCAGATTTAACAGGATATATTACAGAGGGGCAAATAGTTTTAGATAGAAACTTAGATCAAACAGGGGTGTATCCATCTATATCTATATTACCTTCGTTATCGCGTTTGATGAAGGATGGTATAGGTGAAGGATATACTAGAAGTGACCATTCAGCAGTTTCAAATCAGCTTTTTGCATCTTATGCCAAAGTTCAGGAAGCACGTTCTTTAGCATCAGTAATAGGTGAGGAAGAATTGTCTGAAATTGATAAATTGTATATAAAATTTGGTGTTTATTTTGAGAAGTTTTTTATTGCTCAAGGTTTTGATGAAAATAGAACTATAGAACAAACATTGGATTTAGGCTGGGATTTATTGGCTTTATTACCTTTGTCGGAACTTGATAGAATTGATGAAAAGTTATTACAAGCAAAATATAGAAAAGAAAATGCAGATAAGTTTTTAGAATTATAGATTGATTGAGTAGGTGGTTATATGGCAGAACAAGTTTTTCCTACAAAAGGTAATTTGATAAATGTGAAAAAAAGCCTAACTTTATCTAAGCTAGGATATGAACTTATGGATAGAAAAAGAAATATTTTGATAAGAGAAATGATGTTACTTGTAGATACCGCAAAGGAAATTCGTGATTCTATTGAAGATAAATATAAGGAAGCCTATACTGCTTTACAGGATGCAAATATAACTTTAGGAGTTATTGATAAATTTGCAAAAGGTGTCCCAGTTGAAGAGGGAATAAGTGTTTCATACAGAAGCGTTATGGGTGTTGAACTTCCAAAAATAGTTTTTAAAAAAAATCCATTGAAAATTAGTTACGGATTTTATGATACAAATTCTAAGCTAGATAATGCATTTATTTGTTTTAATAGAGCAAAGGAAATGACTGTTGTACTAGCAGAAATAGAAAACAGTATTTACAGACTTGCACATGCTATAAAAAAGACACAAAAAAGAGCAAATGCACTTAAAAACATTTTAATTCCAAAGTTTGAAGGGCTTACGAAATACATTACAAATAGTTTAGAAGAAAAAGAAAGAGAAGAATTTTCTAGACTAAAAGTTATAAAATTAACTAAAATAAAAGCATCATCATAAATAATAAAAAAATAAGGCTGTAATTATTACAGCCTTATTTTATTTGAGAACGTTTATTAAAAAGAAAATTGAAGGATTTTTTAATTGTTGAGACAAAATTTATATATAAGTTTGCAAAGATTTCTAAAGTTCCGCAGTATTTATCAACTAAAACAATAATCAAGGTTTCTCTATATTTGGGGATAGAAAAAGTAAGAGGAAACATATGTTTAAGTATCATATCTTGTTCACGTTTATCAAGATTATAATATAGATTTGCATTTGTCAGAGCTTTTTTTGGGTGTTCAAAACCATGTAATCTTTCACCAGGAACTTTCTTGTAATAATGCCAATCATATAAAAATAAGTCATGAAGTAATCCCGCACGAGCACCTGCTCGAATATTTAATTTAAAAAATTTACATAATTTATAATTATAATAAGATACATTTAGACAGTGCTGGAAAGTGGTGGTGTTTCCATGTTGAATAAAGTTTTTCATTTGTAATACATATTCACTAGAGATTAAATCTTGAACTAATTCAAAGTAATCACTAGTTAGTAAATCTTTTTTTGAACCTAAAGCTCTTAACATAGATAGACCTCCAAAAATAAGTTGTTAGATAAAGTATAACATAAATAAAATAGAAATTCAATATAAAAATAGTATAAGATGATAAAAATTGAGTAAAAGGGTTACTATTACGTCATATGTATAGGTCGGAGATATTTTACCGAAGGTCCAGGGCGACCGGAAAGCCCAGTCGACTCCGCAGAGTCGAAACTCCTACAAAATCGTAAACTTTACCTTTAATGGCTGAATATCAGTCGATTTTTTACTCCTCTATTTTTACCTTGCATGACTTGTCATAAAAAGCCACACCATATTTCATAACCTTTTGATAACCATCATTTTTTAGTTCTGCTTCATAGTTTTTATCCTCTATTTGCTGTAAAGCCTCAGTGCATTTATTAGCCATATCACTGAATTTACTTGCAACTTTTATTTCTATTACAACTGCAAGTTCTCGCTCTCTTCGTTCTAAAACAAAAATATCGCTTCTACCATTTCCAGTTTCTCTGTTTGATTTAACTAAATAATCATCAAATCCTGAAAGCAAGCCTACCAAAAATCCATGATAAAAGTTTTCTTTTGTATCATAGTAGCTTATTGATCTTTGTAACCAATCAGCTAGGATACTTTTAAACTTATCGACGTCACCTTTTAACATAGCGTTAAACAAATCATCCCTGCTTATTGCCCTTATATTTTCGTTCATCCATTCCATGATTTTATTTTTGTATATACTTAAAACCTCTAGGTTTGGTATTACCAGTTCATGTTGTATATGCACTTCATCAAGCCTTTGATTGATTGTTTTTAAGTATCCTGTAAAAAGCAAGAAACTCCAGATATAATCAGTATTTATATTTACATTTTCATATACTATATCTTCATATATTATTTTTTCTACGCTACCACCGTTTATAAGTAGCTCGATTTTTTCTCTAGTATCGCTATCGCCTTTTGAAATTAAGTCCTTTATTATACTATTTGAACTAGTGTTACTCCAGTATGGTTTGGGCAGAGTGCTCGGATTTACTATTGCTTCATCCAAGAAATTTAATATACTCCATGGGTTATATATTTTTGTATTACCAAACATATAACCGTTGTACCATTCTTTTATATCATTGAAGTGATTATATACATTATAGTAATTCATAATTGTTTCGACTTCTGTTTCTGTAAACCCAAAATAGTTAGAATAATTGTGTGAAGTTATTGTATTTATTTTAAAATTATTTAATCCAGTAAAAATACTCTCTTTTGATATTCTTAAGCATCCTTTAATTACTGCAAACTCTAATGAATTATTGGTTTTAAGTGCACTTTCAAAAGCTGAACGAATTAAATCAACCATAGGTTTATAAAAACCCTCAAAATAAGCATTTTCAAGTGGAACATCATATTCATCTATTAAGATTATTACTTTTTTATTGTATGCTTTGTATAAACATTCCGAAAGAAATTTCAAAGATGTTTTATATATCATATCATTTTCTGTTTGATTTAGTATTTTCTCAAACTTCACTTTATCTTTCTCTAATAATTTATCTGAATGAATTAAATCTATATGTCTTCCAAATTCATTTGATATTAATTCCTTAAATATATAAAAAGCCTCATCATAACTAGCTTGCTTCATACTCTTTAAAGATATATTTATAACTGGATACTGACCAATATATTCAGCATATTCATTTCCTGCTTTTCCTATATCTAAGTCTTTAAATAAATAAGAATTATCTTCTTCTGTTTTTTCAAAGTAGTACTGTAACATACTTAAGTTTAAAGTTTTTCCAAATCTCCTAGGGCGTGTGTATAGATTTACATCACCTTTTTTATCTAATAAATCCTTTATAAATAAAGTTTTATCTACATAATAATAACCTTTAGTTAGTAACTTTTTAAAATCTTCTACACCTATTGGCAATGGTTTTAGATTGCTCATGATTTCAGCTCCCTTCAATATATAAATTATATCATTTATACATGATAAAAACAAGTAAAAATAGCACCTTAAAAGGTGCTATTTTGTAATCTTAAACTATATTTCCATCAGATATTTCTATAATTCTGTTGCACTGAGCGGCTACTTCCTTGTCATGTGTAACTATGATTATAGTTTTACCTTGTTTGTTTAATTCATGAAAAACATCCATTATTTCTTTTGCGGTTGAAGTATCTAAGGCACCTGTGGGTTCATCGGCGAGAATAACATCTGGTTCATTTACTATAGCTCTTGCAATAGCGACACGTTGTTTTTGACCACCAGAAAGGCAATTTACAGATTTATTTAACATGCTATCCATGCTAACTTTTTTTAGAGCTTCTGTTGATTTTTTTGTTTTTTCTTTAGAACTCATCTTTACTTCTTTTGAAAAATTTAAAGGAATCATAACATTTTCAAGGCATGTAAATTCTTCTATTAAGGCGAAATCCTGCATAACCATGCCTATTTTTTTATTTCTTATTTTTGCAAGTTCACGATCAGATTTGTTTTTTATCAAGGTATCATTAATGAAAAATTCACCGTTTTCATAACTGTCTATACAAGAAAGTATATGAAGTAAAGTGGATTTTCCTGCACCTGATTTTCCTATTATGGCTATAAGTTCACCATCGTCTATTTTTAAGCTTACATCATGCAACGCTTCAAACTCATTGGTTTTACCTTTATTATATATTTTTTTTATATTTTTTAGTTGTATCATAAAAATGTTCTCCTTTAATTTTTCTTAAGAATAGTAACTGGAGTAGTTTTTCTTATAATAAGAACAGGTAAAATCATAGATATAAGAAAATATACAATCAAAATAAGTGATGAAAAGAAAATAGTAGTGGGGTTTATGGTAAATATAAATTTTTCTGATAAGCCTGTACGTATTATAACTGCTATAGTAACTATAGTTCCAAGAGTTGCATAGGCAATAGTTATAAGAGATTGGCAGGCGTTTATAAGAACACAGTTTTTCCAGCGAGAACCACATATATAATATATGGTGTAGTTTCTGAGTTGTTTTTTTGTAGATAGGGCAGAAACACTTATAGAACTAATGATAGTGAGTGAAATAACAGATATTATAATAGGGAGGAGGGTAAGCATTTCTCTAAATAAATCAGCCTTACTGTTTTCCTTTATAACTTTCATATCTTCTCCTAAAAGAAAACCTTGTTGAATACCTGAAAGTATTTTGTGATTTTCTTCTATTTCTTTTTCAGTTATATCATCACTATATTTAATTAAAGCAGGATAAGAAACGTTATAGCCTATATTTTTCATGTTTTTTGATACAATTAAAAGAGGGTTTTCTTCAAATTCTACATTATATGTTCCATAAAAACTATTATAATTTAATTTATCATTGAAATTATTTCCGAAAAAACCTGAAATACCAGCTATTTTTGCGTTGTTATTTAACATACCAACTATTTTAATAGGTATTTTATTGTCTCCAGATGTTAAATTTATTGTATCCCCTACTTTAATATTTTCATTATTGGGCGAAATTACCGCTTCACAAAACTCTGGAGTGTTGTTAATCCATCGACCTTCAGAAAGAGAGGGTATAAATTTATTTACTATTTCATCATCATAGCTTATATAATTAAAAGGAAAGTCTTTAGAATATAAATCAGTTGAATAGCAACCTGCTATACTTTCAACTTTTTTTAATGAATTTTTAAAATATCCAGTTGATATTATTGGATAATTGTTATTTGTAGCAAAGCTAAACGAACTGAAAACCCCTTTTGATTCAAAATAGTCCTTAAAAGGTGTATAATATTTAAAACGTGAAAGTATCGAAGATGTCATGATTATAGATATTATCATTGCAAGAGTTATTTCTAAAATAATAAATGTATTTATTATTTTATTTTTTTGGAAACTGTTATAACCTAGTTTAAAAAACATCTCCATCACCCCCAATAAGTATATTGTTTATTTCTGATTTAATGGTTTTGTTTATAGATATTGATAAAATAATTATTGAAACTATCATATAAATTAAAAAAAGAGCTAAGTATATATTTAAGCTATATGCTTCTTTCATAAAAATGAAAGTTTTAGATAAAAATTTTGACATTATATTATGAAACAAGAAAACAGAACCTAAATATATAGGTGTAGTTATAAGTAAACACTCTGCTAAGCACATAAATTCGGCTTTTTTAACTGTACAACCACACATACGAAGTATGGATAAAGCTTTTCTTCTTTTTGAGATGATATACTTGTATAGTATTGAAAAATTTATTGCAGATACTAAAGAAATTAGTATGGATATGAGCAAAATGTTATTGTAAAAGTTTTTTTCATTATCTTCGGGGAAAACTATATCTTCATAATTTATTAAATTTCCGCCTTTTTCTTTTAAATCATTAAAAATAGTTCGATTTAAATTTTTTTTAAAAGTAAATCCAAGTTCTTCTATTTTTACGTTATCATCAATCGAATTAATTGGGATTATAGGGGTCGTATGGAAATTATAATGCCCAATTATTTTGTATTTTTTTTCGTTTATAGTTATTTCTTTAAAATCGTAAGTAGTTTTTCCACCACGACGCAAACACATTAAAGCAACTGAATCTCCATTTTCCTCATTTTCATTTGTAAAGAAATTCTCACTTTTAAGTTGACCATTTTTCATTATATTTTTTTCAAAAGTTTCACATTTTTGAATTTTATTGTCTTTTACTGTAAATCTAAACTCAAAATAAGAGTCGAAATCTACTTCCTTTGACTCTAAATATGCAGTACAGTAGATAATTTCGATGTTTTCCTTTGTATCATCACTTAAAGAATATAGGTAATCTAAAAGAGTACCTTTTGTTAAAGTATTGGTTTCATCTTGATTTATCAAAGTCCAAATTGAAGTTAAATCTACTTCGATTTCAGATTTTTCTTGCACATAGTTTTTATAAAGTCCATATGAAAAGTTTATAATAAAAGTAGAAACTAAAACACATAGGAACGTTATAAAAAATATGAGCTTATCGTTTTTAATAAAAGAATATATATTTTTAAAAATATATGACATAATTATTCTCCATTCAAAGATAATATAAGGTACAGTTTCCTGCACCTTATATTTATAAAAGTTATACTAATATTTAGTTAAAATCAACCCAATAACTTGTTGTTATACCAGATGCCGAACTAGTACCATTATATATAGCACCATATACCTGATAGGTGTAGTTTGAATTTCTACTTGCTATACCTTGTGTGTTGCCATATTGTGAAGCTATAAGACTATGAGGGACAGACAGAGCATGTGCACCTGATTGTCTATTAAAGAGCATAATGTTTGCGACAAGAAGTCTAGAGTTAGTATAAGGGTTTGTTGTTTTTATACTTACATAAGATGACGTATTGCTAGTAGTAAACCAAGCAGAAGTCATCATAGAAACTGAACCCATTAGCAAAGTGCAAGCCAATATACTTGCAGTGATTTTTTTAAATAATTTCATTTGTAATAACCTTCCTCATTTATAAATTTTTTTAGTAACGTTACTACATTTATTTTACTATATTTCTTTTTTTTTGTCAATATTTTTTTGTTAAAAATTTATTTTTATATATCATCACAAATTTTCTAATAAAAATCATAGAAAAAATATGAATTATTTCTATATTGTACAATAAATATTATATAAAGTCAAATGAAAAATTGATGACAAATGTAATCATAAATAATTATTATTTTATGTATGTTTTTTTATAAATTCAAGTTAAATATATACAATAAAAAAGAAAAAGATTACAAAACAATTAAAAAAGGTTAAGAAATTGATTTTTTTATAACAATACTAAAAAAAGTATTGACAATTAATTTGATATGGTGTACTATAAAATACGGAACACCAATTAAATACTTTGGTTAAACAGTTTTTTTAGGGAGGAACAAACAAATGAACGAAGACATAGAACAAAATGTAGAAGAAAAAGTTATAGAAATAAAAGATGAACTTTTTAAGAAAAATAGTAAAAAAAGTATGATTTTTTTAATCCCAAGTCTTATAGGCGTTTTGATTTTTTTTATTTTACCTTTTTTTATAGTTATATATTATTCTTTTATAGACAATCCTATAAATAAAGAATTTGTATTTCTAGATAACTTTATTAGTGTTTTTAAAAACGCATCATTTCAAAAAGCAGCATCAAATACAGCAATATTTTCTTTAATTTCTGTTCCATTGGTCACAGTTTTTTCACTGATATTGGCAATGATTTTAAACTATAAAATTCCTTTTAAAACTCAGTTTAGAACTATATTTTTATGTCCTATTATGGTTCCTATAGCATCTGTAGTTTTGATATGGCAGGTATTATTTCATTATCATGGTTCGTTAAATTCATTTACAGCTAGTTTTGGAATAGCACCTATTGATTGGCTAAAATCAGAAGGAAGTTTAGTTGTAATAGTAATTATGTTTATGTGGAAAAATCTTGGGTACAATATGATTTTGTTTTTAGCAGCTATTAACAATATACCTAGAGAAATTATAGAAGTTGCAGACATAGAAGGTGCATCTCCTTTCTATATATTTATACACTTAAAACTGAGATATCTTTCTCCAACTATTTTATTTGTAACAACACTATCACTTATAAACTCTTTTAAAATTTTTAGAGAAGTATATTTGTTAACTGGAGAATATCCATTTGACTCACTTTATATGTTGCAGCACTTTATGAACAATACTTTTGGAACTCTTGATTATCAAAAATTATCGTCTGCCGCTATAATAATGGCTATTGTTGTGGTTGCTGTAATAGCTGCATTGTTTATATTTGAAAATAAATATGGAGAGGATGTAGAATAGTTGAAAAAAGGTAAATTAAAGTCACGTATAATTGTCACGTTATTAACAATCTATGCTATAATATCCGCAATTGTCTTTCTTTTTCCAACAGTACTTACTCTTTCAAATTCATTTATGAGTACAACTGAAATAAATGCAAATTATGGAACTATGATAGACAGTTTGTCAGGAAAATCAAAATCTACATCAATATACGTTTCAGAAAAAGTAAATTTAAAACTGATACCAGATAAAGTATCGTTTAGTCAATATGCAACAGTTTTATTGAAAACCTCAGATTATCTTATTAAATTTTGGAATTCGATTATACTTGTTTTACCTATAGTAATATTTCAAATTTTTATAGCGTGTTTTGCAGCGTACTGTTTTTCACGGTATAAAACAAAATTTAAAGAAGTAATCTTTTTTATTTATGTTGTAATTATGCTTATGCCATATCAAGTTATTTTAGTTCCAAATTATTTGGTAATAGATAAGTTAGGACTTCTAAATACTAGATTAGCTATAATTTTACCAGGTATATTTGCCCCTTTTAGTGTTTTCTTACTAACTAAAATAATGAGAAGAATACCTATTTCATATGTAGAAGCAGCAAAATTAGATGGTGCAAATGAATTTCAAATATTTAGACATATTTTTATGCCTTTAGCTAGGAGTTCTATATTTTCCATTGCTTTGTTGGTTTTTATTGATTATTGGAACATGGTTGAGCAACCTTTGATTTTATTATCGGATACATATAAACATCCTTTATCCGTTTTTTTATCGAAAATAAATACTGGCGATATAGGAATGGCGTTTGCAGTAGCTACTATATATATGATTCCTACTTTACTTATGTTTTTGTATGGTGAGGAATACTTAGTAGAGGGTATTACATATTCAGGTGGAATAAAAGGATAAAAATAAAGTTACTATTCAGCCTCTAAAGGTAAAGTTTACGGTTTTGCAAGGTTTTCGACTCTGCGGAGTCGACTAGGCTTTCCGATCGCCCTGGACCTTCGGTAAAATATCTTTGCCCTATACATATGGCTAAATAGTAACAAAATAAATAATATATTTTATAAAACAATAAAAGGAGTTTTTAAATATGCAAATGGAGCAAAATAAAGCACCAGTAAAAAACAGAAGAGAATGGGTTAAAAATGCAGTAATTGTATTTTTATTAATAATGTTAGTACTAACTTTCTTTTCAAATACAATTATGAATTATACTCTCGCTGAAGTTTCAACAAAAAATATAATTTCTGGAGTAATGACTTCTGGAATAGAAGGAAATATATCAATTAAATCAACAAGAGTATATGAAGTAAATGCAGAAGATATAAGAAAAGTAAAAAGAGTTGTTGTTAGAACTGGTCAAGAGGTAAAGGAAGGTCAAACTATATTTTATCTTTCTTCTGTTGATGACGAAGCTACTGAAACACAAAAACAACAGTTAAACGAAATGAAGCTAGAATATCAAAAAGCACTCTTAGTAAATTCGCCAGATTACGCTTTGGATAATGTTTCTATAAAATTGAAAAGAGAAGAATTACAAAATGCTATCAATAAACGCTCAAAAATAATAAACAACCAAACAGAAATAAATTCACTAAAAAATGATATAAGTATATTGAAAATTCAAGAAGAAACCATAACTAATAAAATAGCGGTTATGGAAACGGATATATCCAGTATATCGGCATCTCAATACACTGCACTAAGTACTGAAATTTATTTGAAAGTTAATAATCTTGTAAGTGATTTTAATCGTAAGCAAGAAGAATATAATAGTGTAAAGGCAAAAGTAGATGAGTTACGTTTAAAACTATATAATGCAGATGTTGATTTAATTGAATCTTCAAAGAGAAATATAGAGAAACTAAATTTGGAGTTACAAAGGTTAAAAGAAGACTTGACATCAGCTTCAGCAGAAGAACAAATACAAAAGCAAAGGGAAATAAACGATAAGGAAAACGAGATTAAGTATGCAAATGATGATTTACAAAAATTATATCAATATAAACAAGAGTATGACATAAAAGTTATAGAATTAAATACAAAAAATGAAGCCATGATTCTTTCAAAAAGTAATTTAGACTTGACATTAAATTCAGAAATGATAACACTTAAAACTAGTGTTGAAAATTCTAAAAAAGAACTAAATGATATAAAATCTAAAATAGCTAACAAAGAAAATACACTAAATGAGTTACAAGGTGGTGGTACGGCATCAACACCAGAGGAATTAAATGCGACAATTAAACAACTGGAAACAGATCTGGAAACTGCAATATTAACTCTTTTAAAAACACAGAAGGAAAATCAAACTGAACAATCAAAATCTGCACTAGATATAGAAGATAAGAAGAAAAAAATAGAAGCGCTTGAACAAAAAGTCTTAAAAAAGGAAGCGGAGGTTTCAGAAATGGAATTGAAAGCACCTGTAGATGGTACTATAACAGAAATAAATGTATCACCAGGACAGCAAACTACACTGGATAAACCACTAGCAGTAATAGAAATCAAAGAGGAAAATGGATATAGTGCATCCTTAACAGGAATTGATTCTGTAAAAGCTCAAAAGTTAAAAATAGGTTCTGAGGCAGAAGTAAAAGATAATTATGATTTTAACGGAAAAGTAATTTTATCTGCAATTAACAGAGATAAAACAGATAATAAAAAAAGTGAATTGGTATTTAGCATAACTGGAAATGTTAGCCCTGGAGATTCATTGAAAATAAAATTAAGTACTGAACAAAAACCATACGAAAATGTTGTTCCAACTAGTGCAGTTAAGTCTGATTCGAAAGGAAAGTTTGTTTTAGTAATTCAAGAAAAATCGACTCCTTTAGGAACTAGGTATTATGCAAAAAGAGTTGATGTAACAGTATCAGATAATGATGATTTGAATTCGGCAATTACTGGTGATTTTAACGAAAATAACAGATATGTAATACTTACTTCAAACAAACCTGTTTCAGATGGGGATCAAGTAAGATTGGCAAAATCATCTTGATTAGAAAGGTAGTATATGAAACTAATAAAAGAGTATTTCAAAAAAAATAGTAAAAAAACTATTTTTAATGTTTTTAGTTTGCTAGTTTTGTTTATATCTTTTATTGTATTTAATCATTATAACAATTTATTGCCTTCTCAAAAAATGTCTGATAGATGGAGTTATGAAGATAATAAATTTTCTCAAGTTTCAGTTTTTTTATCAAATGATTATAAAGCTGATAAGTCTGCTATAAGTGATTATAAAAATAAAATCAATATGAAGTTAATACAACAAAGTGTAAGTAAAACTAAAAGCAAAGAAAATTTTAATATGACATATAGCACTTTCCCAGTTAGTTTAAATATAAAGAGTGAAAAAACAAATTTAGAGGTGGATTCTATTTTTGTTGGAGAAAACTTCTTCGAATTTCATCCATATGAAATACTATCAGGATATTATTTTAAAGAAAATGAAACTCTTGAAAGAAGAATAATAATTGATGATTACGCAGCGTGGGAGTTATTTGGTTCAATCGATTTATATGATGTACCTGTTGAAATAAACGGATTTGAATATAAGATTGCTGGAGTTATAAAGAGGGAAACAGATAAAGTAAATGACAAAACATACCCCAAAAAACATCTTGTATATATTTTATATGATAATATGACGGATTTAGAAGTTGAATCACCTATAAACTCAATAGAGTCAGTGATACCTGAACCTGTAAAGGGGTTTGCTAAAGGGTTAGTAAATGAATACTATAAAGAAGCTGGTGTAAATGAATTTTATTTTAAGGTTGTAAACAATACAAACAGATATAACTACGATAAGTTGTTTAAGATTATAACTTCATTTGGTGCTAGGGCAATAGTGGATGTTAGTATAAAATTTCCTTACTGGGAAAATAGTGCGAGAGTAGTTGAAAACTATTTATCACTTGTATTTTTATTACAGTTAATAATTGTTGTTTATTGGTTTATTAAATTATTAATTTTAATAATTAAAATTTTTACACATAAAAATTTTAATTTGAAATTTATAATAAATTTATTTGAAAAGAAAATTAAAAAATTAAAAGAAAGAAAAGAGAGGTCATAATCATGAGAAAGTTAAACTTAATAAAAAAAATATTGTGTGCAGTATTGGCAACTGCAATGTTATTTGGCAGTGTTTCTTGTAAAGAGCAAAATAGTAATTCATCAAATAAGGGAAGTGTGAATTTTTCTTCACAAAAAATAGAGAATTATTTTATAGCAGAGCCAATGGAGCAAAGTAGTGCCTTGTCGTATGTAAGTAAAAGTGGTGTGGCTAACGGAAAAACATATCTTATAGGACAAAGTATGGATGCTGGCGGTGGAACTTCAGAAACAATTTGTTTTATGAATAAGTCTACAGGTGAGGTTACACAATTAGATCTTCCGGAAGAAATTCAAAATTATTATGGTGCAAGACTTATAAAAGATAAAATATATTTAACTGCATTTAAGAGTGATGGGACAGAAACTTCTTTATATGAATTAAATAAAGACGGAAGTGTAATTAGAACCATAAAGTTTGAAGGTCAAAGTGGAGGAATTAGTGACTATTTTGTAAAAGAAAATGGTGAGATAGTTGCTTTATACATGGATTATTCATCTATGACTGTAAAAACTTCAATAAAAGTTTATGATGCAGCTGGTGCCGAAATCAAGTCAACTCCTATTGAAGAAATTATTCCAGATTATAAAGCAACTACGAACTCATTTTTCCAAAATATAAAAGTAGATAAAAACGGAGATGTTTACTTGCTAGAAGTAATGTACTCTATGAATGAAAAAGATGTTCCTTCATCTCAAATTTATGTGTTAGGTTCAGATTTAGCCTATAAAGATACAATAAAAGATATTACAGTAAATTCAATAAGCAGTATTCAAATGGGTAGTGATAATAATATGTTTTTAATAGCAAATGATTATACATCTGAATCACCGCTATTAATGATTGATGAAATAGATTTAGCTACTAAAACTATAAAAGGTCAATACGAAATAGAAAATATGGAAAGTGTTTATGAGGGTGATAGTACATACAATTGTTACTATTACAAGGAAAACGCTATTTATGGATATAATTTTGCAAGCGGAGAAGAAACTAAAATACAGGATTTAGTTATAGAAAGTGAAAATGTAAGTGACTTTGCAAATAGACCTTCAACTGTTTCAGTAAACGGAGATGAAATTTTTTATACTGCATATTTAGAATCATTTTCAAACAATGAAGTTTGTATTATTATGAATGAAGATGGATTTGAAGAAGCAATTTTGCCTATAACTCCTCAAAATGGTGGGTATATAAACCAATACAGTATTAACGAAGATGGAACTATTTCATTTGTGGAAAATGCATATGTAAATGAAAATGAACAAAATCTTTATATTCACACTATGGATATGTCAGGTGCTATTACTTCAACTTTAGATTTAAAAGAACTAAATTTTTCTAACAATACGTATTTAAGTTCATTTGTAAAAGATAAGGATGGAAATTTTATTATATCAACAGATACTTATGACGAGACATCATCTAAATCAAAAATAATGATATATAGCTTAGATTCTAAAGGCGATTTGTTGTTTGAAATAGAGGCTGAAGATATATTGTCTATAACAAATATTATAAAAATGAAAAACAATGATATAATTCTTTCATATTATGGAGAGAAGGGAAGAGGTTTTTCTAAACTAAACACTGAAAGTAAATCATTAGATAAAGATTATAAAATTGAAGGTTTAGAAGGAAAAAATTATAACGAAATATTTAACGGAAATGATGAATATGAGTTTTTTGTAACAGAAGGTGTTTCTGTATTGGGTTATGATTCTAAAAAGAAAGAACTTGTAGAAATAATTAACTTCATAGATTCTGATATAGAAGGAAGTGTTCAAAGTCCTTTACCTGTAAGCAAAGATAAAATAATTTGTCAAATATACAATGAAGACTCTGGGAAAATGGGTATGCCTGAAAATACTAATTACCTCCTAAAAAGAGCCGATGCTGAAACATTGAAAAAGGTACAGGAAAAGCAAATCTTAACAGCAGCTGGAAATGATGTAATATATAATTTATCATCTCAAGTTGTAAAATTTAATAAATCAAATGATAAGTTTAGAGTTAAGGTAATAGATTACTCAAAATTTAATACAGAAGATGATTATAATGCTGGAAGTAGAGAATTAAATAACGACCTTTTAAAAGGTAATGTGCCAGATATTTTACTACTTAATACAAATATGAATGCTGATACATATATAGGGAAAAATTTACTAGCGGATATGAACACATTTTTCAGCTCGGATAAGGATATAAAAAAAGAAGATTATTTAGAAAACATCTTAAATATTTTTGAATCTGATGGGAAACTATATCAAATAACACCGACTTTCGGAATTAGGACTATGGTAGGAAAAACTTCTGAAATAGGAGAAAAACAAGGATGGAACTTTTCGGAGTTTATGGCGTTTGTAGAAAAAAATAAGGATAAAGAGGTTCTAAATATAAAGGGAAGAAAAGAATTATTAAACAGTTTCTTAAGCATGACCATTGGTGAATATGTAAACTACAAAGAAGGAAAATGCAATTTTGAAAATGAAGATTTTATAAAACTAATGGAGTTTGTAAAGGAATATGGTAAAGATCAGGAAGATATAGATATTGAAGCAAAAGATAGTTACCCTATGAACGAATACAATGCATTGTTAAACATAGTAGGTATAGATGGATATCATAGATTGCATGAACTAGAAAAAGGATATATTGGAGAAGAAGTAACTTTTAAAGGACTTCCTTCACCTAAAGGTATAGGTTCAGCTATTGGATATCAAGTTTCTCTTGCTATTTCTGATAAATCAAAAAACAAAGATGGTGCGTGGGAATTTGTAAAAGAATTTTTAAAAGATGATTTCCAAGATAAAATATCTAATACTGGATGGGAATTTCCTTTAAAGAAATCATCTTTAGAGAAACTAGCGGAAAATACAAAAAATCCACCAAAAGATCAGCAAAACTCAAGGATACAACCAACTGTTTTTATTGGAGAGGAAATGAAGGAAATAGGATTTATAGATGATGCTGGTATTGAAAAAGTTAATAAACTAATAACATCAATAGATTCAGTGGTAAACTATGATGCAAATATAAGTAAGATAATAGAAGAAGAAATGGAAGTATTCTATAAAGGCGACAAAACAGCACAGGAAGTGGCTAAGTTAATACAAAATAGAGTAAATACCTATATAAATGAAATAAAATAAATTAAGACAACCCCCAAAACTGTTAGAAAATATAAACATAATAATTTTTGTTTTTATGTATAAATTTATAAAGTTACAGTTTTGGGGGTTGATATATAGAAAAGAAAGGTGAATTTATGAGAAAGTTAAGTTTAATAAAAAAAATATTTTGTGCAGTATTCGCAACTGCAATGTTATTTGGTAGTGTTTCTTGTAAAGGTAAAAATATTAATTCATCTATTAAAGAAAAAACTAATTTTACTTCACAAAAAATAGAGAATTATTTTATAGCAGAGCCAATAAAAAAAGAAAGTAGCTTGTCATATATAGAAAAATCAGGTATATCTAATGGTAAAGTATATTCAATAGGTTATATAATGGATGATGGATATAGAGAAAAAATATGTTTTATAAATAAAACCACTAACGAAGTTACTCAAGTAAAAATACCCAATGAAATCGCCAATTATGACGGTACAAAACTTATAAAAGGTAAAATATATTTAATCGGCTCTAGTAGTGATTATAAAGAAACATATTTATATGAAATAAATAAAGATGGTAGCGTTAGTAGAACTATTGACTTTGATTTTAAAAATGGAGGTATAAATGATTTCGCTTTAAATGAAAATGGCGAAATTGTTGCAATTTATAATGAAACGATGGGGTCATCTGAAAAAACATTTATAAATATTTATGATGTATCGGGTACTAAAATAAAATCTGTAGCCATTGATGAAATTATTCCAGAATATCAATTGGATAAAAATATATATTCTGTTTGTTCAAATATTAAAATAGATAAAAATGGTTGTATTTATTTGGTCGAAAATAGGAATAGTAATACTGGAAATGATAACGACTCATCTCAAATTTATATTTTTAATTCTGATTTATCTTATAAAAACACAATAAACAATATGACAGTAAGCAGAACGCATTTTATTAATATGGGAAATGAAAATAATATTTTCTTAATGGAGATAAGTTCTCAAATTCTCTTGGTTGATGAAGTAGATTTATTAACCAATGAAATAAAAGGCCAATATGAAATTGATAATGTAGGAACAATATATGGGGGCGATAGTAATTACGATTGTTATTTTTATAAAGAAGATGCTATTTATGGATATAATTTTGCCAGTAAAGAAGAAGTTAAGGTGCAAGATTTAAGTTTGGAAAATAATTATGCACCTTTAAATTTTGTTGATGATGGAGATGATTTCTTTTACACTACATTTTTTGACAATAATCAAGATAATAAGTTTTGTATTATTATGAACGAAGAAGGTATTGAAGAAACAAGATTTTCGATAACTACTCAAAATAAAGGTGATATAAGTAATTATATCATCAACGAAGATGGGACTATTTCATTTATAGAAAATGCTTATGTAAATGATAAAAAGAAAAGTTATATACATACAATGGGGATAGATGGTTCAATGGTTTCTACCGTTGAATTAAAAGAATTTGATTTTTCTAAAAATATGTATATAAGTTCATTTGTAAAAGATAAAGATGGAAATTTTATTGTATCTACAAATCATTATAATGAAACATTAAGTGAAAATAGTGCATTTATTTATAAAATTGATTTTAACGGAAAAATATTATTTGAAATTACGGACAAAAACATAAGTCATGTAAATGATATATTTATATTAAAAAATGGTGACATAATTTTATTTGGAAATGATGATAAAGGAATGGCTTTTGCTAAGTTAGATTTCACAGATAAGTCATTGGATAAAAACTATAAAATTGAAGGTTTAAATACGGAAGATTATTTTGATGCTATTTCTGGGAACGATGAATATGATTTATTTATAACAAGAGGAGTATCTATATATGGATATAATAATGAAAAAAAACAGTTAGTAGAAGTACTTAACTATATAGACTCCGACATAGAGGGAAATGTTCAAGGTGCTTTTCCTATAAATAAAGATAAAATAATTTGTCAAATATACAACTACAATGACCAAAATTCAGATGAAGTACAAAACAAAAACTATTTTTTAAAAAGAGCGGATTCAGAAACATTGAAAAAGGTACAAGAGAAACAATTATTAACAGTGGCTGGGATTTATGTTGATTATAACTTCTCATCAGAAATTATTAAATTTAATAAATCAAATGATAAATATAGAGCAAAGGTAATTGATTATTCAAAATTTAATACAGAAGATGATTATAACGCTGGAAGCAAAGAACTAAGTAATGAACTATTAAGGGGTAATATTCCAGATGTATTATTACTCAATAGGTATATGAATTCGGATATATATGTAAATAAAAAAATGTTTACGGATTTAAACGATTTTTTTAGTTCAGATAAAGAAATAAAGAAAGAAGATTATTTAGAAAACATAATTAATATCTTTGAAACTGAAGGGAAGCTATACCAAATAGCACCGAGCTTTATTATAAAATCAATGGTTGGAAAAACTTCAGAATTAGGAGAAAAACAGGGGTGGAACTTTAAAGAATTTACGGACTTTATAGAAAAAAATAAGGATAAAAAAATTTTTAATATAAACGAAAGAAAAGAAATGTTAAACTTATTTTTAGGTATGTCTTTTGATGAATATGTAAGTTTTAAAGAAGGAGAATGTAATTTTGATACTGAAAACTTTATAAATTTAATTAAACTTATAAAGGAATATGGTAATGAAAAAGATTTGTATGTTGAAAATAGAGGAGATTATTATAATTATGTAACGTATGCAAATGATGCTTTGTTAAATGTGGAAAATATATATGGATATCAAGTATTACATGAAATGGAAAAAGGATATATTGATGAACCGATAACTTTTAAGGGATTTCCGTCAATGAATGGAATTGGTTCAGTTATTAGTTATCATATTTCTTTAGCTATTTCTGAAAAATCTAATAATAAAGAAGGTGCTTGGGAATTTGTTAAAATATTCTTAAAGGATGAATTCCAAGAAAAACCAATTGAAACAGGAATGGATTTTCCAATAAAAAATCTTCAATTGAAAAAGTGGCGAAAAACGCTAAAAATCCACCGCAAAATTTAGCACATCCAAGTATTTCACCAGGCGTTATGATTGGAAATAACTATAAGGAAATAGGATTTATAGACGATGCAGGCATTGAAAAAGTAAATGACTTAATAAAGTCTATAAATACTTCTGTAAAGTTTGATGTTAAAATAGAAATGATTATAAACGAAGAACTGGAAGCTTTTTATGCCGGAGATAAAACAGCTGAGGAAGTAGCTAAGTTAATACAAAATAGAGTAAATACCTATATAAATGAAATAAAATAAATAATCACGGTCAAAAACCTTATCTAAATATTGATAAGGTTTTTGACAATAGGAGGATAAATGTGAGATTAATAAAAAAAATAATCTGTGCAATGGTAGCTATAACCATGTGTATATCTACCTCTTGTAAAGAAATAGAAACAAATAAGTATTTGGAAAATGATAAAAATAAAATAAATTATAATAATTTTCAACTAGACAATTGTTTTAAAGAAGATTCACGAAATGAAATTAATTTAGATGATATTTCATATATGGATAGTATTGATGATGAAATTTATATTTTCGGTAAATCCTATAATTATGGGATTGAAGGATTTTATGAAACTGAAAATTCAGATGAATCATATACAGGTGATAAGGATTTTTATGGAAAAGAAATTTGTACAATTAGAGATAAAAATGGAGAAGAAAAAACAAGGTTTAGAATCCCTATTTTAGACAATAAACAAGGAATGTCTTATCAAAATGTATATAGTTTAAATCAAGATAAAACTATAACATTTATAGATGGAGATTATTATGGAAAAGAAGAAATCAAAGTTCTTTTCTTAAATAAAAATGGAGAAATAACAGAAGAAATAAAGTTAAACAAAGATAAAATCTTTAAAGAACCAAATGTTTGTATTAAAGATTTTATAAAAACTAAAAATAATGATTTCTTTATATTTTATACAAAAAATGACATATACAATAATATATCTTTAAATGATATTTATAACGATGTATTACTAATAGATAGCAAAGGAAACTTAAAAAAGAAAATAGATAAATTAGATGGACAAATTATAAAAAATATCTTGTATAATGATGAGCAGTATTATGTTATTTATGAAGAAGATAGTACATATAAAATTGGAATACTAGATATAGAAAATCAAAAGATAGATGAATTAGATATTTTAGAAAATTATAATGGAGAATCAATTAAAAAATCAGATGGAAAGTATTTGTTTACCTTTGAAAATTTTAATCAAACGTCTATATGGGGTTATGAAAAAGAAAAAGGTAATATAGTTGAGATTTTCAATTTTTTAAATACAGGAATATATAATCACAAATATGGAAATGTTATTATAAATAAAGAAGGCTTGTATGTTTTAGGTCCAAATTTATATTATATTCGAAACTATAATGAAGAAGTATTTAATGACGGTGGAAATATTTATGTTTCAAAATATATACCTTTAAATAAAGATAATACAAACAATAAAAAAATAATAACTGTAGGAACATGCAAGTTGTCTGAAGATATGAATTATGCTATTGAAAAATTTAATAATGAAAATAATAATTATCAAATTTATATCAGAAACTATTCAGATTATGTAAATAACGATGATAGAGAAGCTTCAAAGCTTTTAAATGATGATTTGACAAATGGAAATATACCAGATATCATTTTATTTGGTAACTATTACGAGATTGAAAGTTTAATCAATAGAGGTATTTTAACGGATTTAAATGAATTTATAAAAAAAGATGAAATGATAAGAAAAGATGATTATTTAGAAAAAGCCTTTGGAGCGTTTGAAAAAGATGATAAGTTATATGCTTTTTTTCCTAGTTTTAGTGTAGATACTATGATTGGATTTGAATCGGATTTAGGAGAAAAACAGGGATGGGATATAGATGAATTAACAAGTTTTTCAAAAGAAAACAATGATAAAAAATTATTATTATCAAGGGATAAAAGAGAATTGTTCGAATCGTTTTTAAGTTTATATATGGATGAATACATTGACTATGACAAGAATACATGCAACTTTAAAAAGGAAAGCTTTGTTAAAATTTTAGAGTTGATAAAAGAAAATAATAATAATATCTTGACTCAAAATGATATTTTAAAAGAAGATAATTATCAATACAATTCATATCTTTCTAAATCGAAAGATGATATATACTTAAAAAAATTTAATTTTAATAATTTTCAATACATAAGAAATTATTTTGCTCAATATAATCATAACAAACCAGTTTTGAAAGGAATGCCATCAAAAGAAGGAAATGGTGCTGCTTTATTACCGAATTTTACTATAGCTATTTCTGAACAATCAGAACACAAAGAAATGGCATGGGAATTTATAAAAATATTTTTACAGGATGATTTTCAAAATAATGATGTTACTTTTCCGATAAAAAAATCATATTACGAATATAGAACTAATATGAAATTTGAAAATTCAATTTATGAGTATATCAAACAAACTTCAAAAGTAAATATTGTTGATACAAACATAATAGACATTATAGAAAAAGAATACAATGATTTTGAAAGCGATAAAAAAACAGCTACTCAAGTAGCAAAATCAACACAGAAAAAAGTAACTCAATATCTAAACGAAATAAAATAAAAAATCAAAGGTTACTATTTAGCCATTAAAGGTAAAGGACAGAGATGTTTTACCGAATGTCCAGGGCGACCGGAAAGCCCGGTCGACTCCGCAGAGTCGAAACCCTTAAAAAACCGTAAACTTTACATATGGCTGAATAGTAACAATTAAAGTCAAATACCTATCTAAAATTGATTAGGGGTGAAAAGAGGAGAATAAATTTGAAAGTGATAAAAAGCATAATTTGTATATTGTTAGTGGTTTTAATGTCGCTATTTACTTTATCATGTGAAAATATAGGTGTAGATAACTCAATTCTTAACCAAAAAAACAAAATTTCAAATAAGGTTGAATATAAAAACTTTGAAATGTTGAACTATTATAAAGAAAAAAAGGTTATTTATAGTACATACGGTTATATAAGTTCTCAACTATATATTAAAAACAATGAAATTTATATTGTTGGAAATCCATATGATTTAGAAATGAATGTGTCAATTCAAGAAAATGCCGAAAAAAATGGTTGCATAGTATTTGATAAAAATGGTGATCAAAAGGCAAGTTTTCTAATCCCAAAAAATGATTTTTCAAATTTACAAATTATTAGTGATGATGGAACGATTCTTACCTTATCTGAAGTGAAAAATCAAAGTTCATATAAAAATTATAATATTATAGAGTTTGATAATAATGGTAAAGAAATAAAAAAATATGATTTAAACGACTTTTTTTATAAAAAAAATTACAACATTATTGACTTTAAGAAAACACAGGACAATGATTTAGTCATAAGTTATTTGAAACAAGGAAATATGAAGATAGTAGTAATAGATGAAAATCAAAATATAAAATTTAAAAGTGAAGATTTAGAAGAAAAAGATTATAAATATTTTATTTTAAATGATAATAGTACAGAGGCTATATACTTGGAAAATGGAATTTATAAAATAGCAACTTTAGATATTGAAAATAAAAAAATCCATAATGAAAATGAATTATATGGATTTGATGAATTGTTTTTATTTAATTTAAAATCAGGTGTAGGCAAATATTCTTTTATTTTTATGCATAATGATTCTATTTTTGGATATGATAAAGAAACAAAAAAAATTGTTGATATTATAAATCTTACAAATGCAAATGTAGATGGAAATATTTCTGACTATGCGATGTTAAATGAAGAAGAAGTTGTAATAACAAAGTATAATGATAATTCATATGAATATGAGACTGTAATAACACATGATAGTAATATTTCATATGAAGAATTTAATAGAACTAAAAATAATAATTTAATTGAAAATGTTCTAATGAAAGGACTTAGTGACGAATATCATACAGTAGTCTCTATTTATTCTCCTATTAGTAAAGAAGAATTTTCAAAATTAGATAATAGAAAAATAATAACTATTGGTGGAGTTAATATTGAAGAAGAAGTTTTATCTTTAATTAAAGATTTTAACATTAGAAATGAAGAATATAAAATAATGGTAAAAGATTACTCTTCATATTCAGGCTATAATAATTTTACTCAGGCGGCAAGTGATCTAAATGAAGACTTAATGAGTGGAAACGTTCCAGATATTATTATTTCAAATTCAAACTATAGCATTGAACATTTAATAAATAAAGGAATTTTAACAGATTTAAATCCATACATAGAAAATGATAAAGAAATAATAAAAGACGATTATCTTGAAAAGGCATTTGAAATAGGGAAAAGGGAAAATGAATTATATTATTTTTATCCATCATTTAGAGTGAAAACTTTAGTTGGTGAAAAAGAAGAAGTAGGAGAAAAGCAAGGTTGGGATATAAACGAATTTATACAATTTTCATCTGAAAAAGGAGAAAAAAGTTCCTTTATAACATATAATAAAAGAGCTTTGTTTGAGTTACTTTTAAATTTATATATGGAAGATTACATAGATTATGAAAAAAATACTTGTAACTTTGAAAAAGAAAGTTTTGTAAAAATTTTAGAATTTATAAAGGAAAATTCTGAAAAAATGATATCTAGAGAAGTATATTTAGACGTATATTCAACTGGAGTGAATAAAAATGCATATCTAAATGAAGCAAATATATATAGTTTTGCAGATCTAATGCAAATTCTAAGAAAAGTAGATTATGGAGATGGTGATTTTCATATTAATGGAGAAAAGATAGATACAACTAAAGAAGTAACACTAAAAGGTATGCCTTCAAAATCAGGAAATGGCTCTGCATTTTTACCTGAATATATAGTGGGGATATCTGAGCATTCAGGAAATAAAGATGCAGCTTGGGAATTTGTAAAAAAATTCTTAAGTGATGAATTTCAAAATTCTAACCCAATAATATTTCCAATTAAAAAATCAGCTTTTACAGATGAAAATCATTCCGAATATAATGATTTCATAAGTTCATTATCTCAAGTATATGTTTCGGACGTAGAAATATTAGATATAATAGAGGAAGAATATTATTATCTTGAAACAGGCGAAAGTACTGCTACACAAGTAGCTAGACAGGTTCAAAAAAGGGTAATAAAATATTTAGAACAGTTATCGAAATAATTCTTTTTTCGTTGATATTAATCAGCCTTCATAACGCAAATATACGGGTTACGAAGGTCTAGGGCGACCAGAAAGCCTGGTCGACTCCACAGAGTCGAAATTCCTAACAAATTGCGAACTAACCTAAAATAGCTGAATAGTGACCAATAGTAATTTTTTCGAATATAAAACAAAAAAACTTACATGAAAATGTAAGTTTTTTAATTTAAATTATAAGTTAGTATTAAATAGAATAAACCGCCTTGCCGTACGTATAGCGTATAAAACCCGCATTAAGCAGGTGGGCATTAGCCTGAAAGCCTCACGCTCCCTTCGTCTATGGGTATAGGAGGTCTGCAATCTTCAGTCAGAGCGAAATTCCCTTTATAACTGTGTTGGATTATAAAAACTATACTTGCTCGAACAAGGCAGAAATATATCTACTTATTACGTTTATTATTATATCATAACATTTTTTACATGTCAATAGTAATTAATGTATGAAATTAATGGCAAGAACAATTATCTCCACATTCACAATCTTCTTCACAATCACAACCACAATCTTCTTCGTCAAACATTTCTTCTATTCTTTTTAAGAATATAGCACCTATTTTATCAAATTCGTTGTCGTCATCAATAGAGATAAGAGTTTTTTCTTCGCCATCCATAACAGCTTTTAATATTACTAGATCTCCATCACTTTCTACCAATTCATCTGGATTTGCTGAATAAGGTACCAAAGCGAAATATTCGTTATCGTCAATTTCAATAGCATCTAGCATCTCAAAAGTTTGTTCCACGCCTTCTTCATCTATAAGTGTATAAAGATCAGGTGTATATTCATTTTTATCTTCCATGTTATGCTCCAATCCGTCATAATTTTATATGACATTATATTAGTTGTATAAACCCAACATTATAATTGTACTATAAATCAAAATTAAAGTCAAGAGATTTTCTATTAACAACATGTTAAACATTTTCTTTTATTTTTTTTGATAAAAAGTATTGACATTGCACAATTGATATGGTATTATATATTCAAGGAAAGAGATAAAAGAAAAGTACAGGCGATAAGTACTTAAGTTTATCGAATTCTGGATCGTTTTTATAAATAATTAATACAGTTTAGAAAAGTAGTTTTTAAGTATTAATTTATTTTGGAATTTATGAAAATAATTTGATCAAAAAAGGAGGCGGGTCCGATGGAATTATCAATTGAAGCACAGCAAACCGGAGTTATCATTCATGACTCGCTGGTAGAAAAACTATTAATCAAAAAAATTGGATTAAAGTAATTTTAATCATACCTAAATGGTTAGTTTGGTTTTAATAGTTACTGAAAAGAGTCATAATTTTACTTATATATGTTGATTGAATGATAACTTCGTATTAAAGATTCGTTTAGGGACTGTAAATGTCCAATTAAGCGACCTAGTGTCTTTAAATACAAAGTTTTTTATTATTTATTATGGTAAAACGCTACGAGCGACTTATGTAATAGTGATTTAGATTATGATATTAAGTGTTTATAAGGTGTTTTCCATAAAGTTTAATTAACGCTATAAGGTTATTAAATAAAATAAATATTAAACTGTTATGTATGAAAAATATTATACAGAAAAGGTGGTTCCGATGCACTAAATTTCTTAACAAAACTCGATATTTAAATTAAGTAGGGTTTATATTAAAATTTATAATAAAAAATTAAGAAAAGGTGGTTCCAATGGCTACTTAAAAAGTAAGTTCGAAACTTAAACTTGTATATGAGTAGGGGAAGAGAAAACCTAAAAGTATATAGGTGAAAATTATTAATAAAATAAGAAAAGGTGGTTCCAATGGCTAATTAAAATAGTAGTAGTATATTAGTAAGTGCGTAAACACTCTGAAAATATATGAATGAAAAATTAACTTGGAAAAGGTGGTACCGATGAACTACTAAAAAAATACCATAGTCGTGAGACAAAGGTGATAAATCTGTTGATATTCTTAAAGGTAATTCAAAAGAATATTTAAAAGTAAGGGAAGAGAAAACCTTATTTGAACAGTAAAAACTATTAATAAAATAAGAAAAGGTGGTACCGATGGACTACTAAAATATAACTTAAACCTACGAGAGGTTAAGTAAAATATTCTGCAAATGTCATTTCTACAGTCAGACGTGATAGGATGTAGGTGAAGAGAAAAGTCTACGATGCAGAAAATATTTATTAATAAATTTTTAAAGAAAAAGGTGTTACCGATGGGCTATTAAAAATTAGTATCTGTGTAGTATGTATTAATTATTGAAAGAAAATTTGATATTAATAAAAACATGACAGGTTATAAATTAATAAAATAATAAAAAATTTAGAAAAGGTGTTACCGATGTACTAAATTAAAATATAAAATGTGATATATCAAATACTTATTGGTAATAGTGTATTAGTAAGGAGTGAGTCCTCCAAAAAGTATAGTTAAATAATGAAAGTTATTTAAATCACGAGAAGTGTAAATAGTTTAATGAAAAGGCAAATTATTAAAAATTAGTAAGGAGTGAGACCTCCACATAATTAAAATTTATGGATAGATTATTAAAAGTAAAATATTGCTAGTCTAATAATAAAAGCGGTTAACTATTTAGAAAAAAGCTTCGTAATAAAAAAAGTTTATAAAATAAAGGGACTAATTTAAAAATTAGTCCCTTGTTTTGGGTATAAACATTTCAAAATTATATTTATCTAGCTTGTTCAATACATCTTCTGTGATTTCCTTAAAAACTTTTTGAAATTCACATATTTCATTTCCAACTCTGTTACAATAATAATTTTCATCCAAACATCTATTAAACGAATATGGACCTTCTATAGTTTCTATAACTTCTTTAAGAGTTATTTCAGAAGGTTTTTTTGCAAGCTCATAACCACCCAAAGTTCCTTTATATGATTTTATAATACCTTGAGTAACTAATTTTCTTAGTATTTTTAATGAAAATCTTAATGAAACACAACTTTGTTCAGAAATAGTTTTTGCATCTAGTCTTTTTTTTGTTGTGGCAAGACAATTTACTATTCTAATAGCATAATCTGCTTCTAAAGTTAAATTCATAATTTAACTCCTTTATCATATTTTTTTACTCAATGATAGCTAAAATATAATACGATGTAAAGCTTGTCCTTTACATCGTTTATTTTTATTTTTAATCAAGAAAATCTTTGACTTTTTTACTTCTGCTTGGATGACGAAGTTTTCTTAAAGCTTTTGCTTCTATTTGTCGTATTCTTTCTCTAGTAACTTCAAATTCTTTTCCAACTTCTTCGAGAGTTCTTGAACGACCATCTTCTAGTCCAAAACGCAATTTTAAAACTTTTGCTTCTCTTTCGGTTAAGGTTGAAAGAACTTCGTTTAATTGTTCTTTTAATAAAATTAATGAAGCTGCTTCTGCAGGTGCTGGAGCATCGTCATCTGGAATAAAGTCTCCTAAATGGCTATCTTCTTCTTCACCTATTGGAGTCTCTAAAGAAACAGGATCTTGAGCTATTCTCATTATTTCTCTAACACGTTCAACTGGCATTTCAAGTTTTTCTGCAATTTCGTCTGGGGTAGCATCATGTCCATTTTCATGCAATAATTGGCTAGATACTTTTTTTACTTTTGTAATAGTTTCAACCATGTGAACAGGTATACGAATAGTTCTTGCTTGGTCTGCAATAGCTCTTGTTATAGCTTGTCTTATCCACCAAGTAGCATAAGTTGAAAATTTAAACCCTTTTGTATGATCAAACTTTTCTACTGCTTTTATTAAACCTAAGTTTCCTTCTTGAATTAAGTCAAGAAACTGCATTCCACGTCCACCATATCTTTTTGCAATACTTACTACTAGTCTTAAATTTGCCTCTGAAAGTCTTTTTCTTGCGTATGGATCACCTTTTGCCATACGTTCTGCAAGTTCTATTTCTTCTTCAGCTGACAGAAGTGGTACTCGACCAATTTCTTTTAAATAAATTTTAACTGGATCATCTATTGCTATACCCTCTGTAGACAAAGCTATTTCTAAATCGTCATTTAGTGATGAATCTAAACCAATTTTTAAATCTGTATCAGGAGAAAAGTCTTCTACAATTTCGATGTTTAAAGTTGCACAATTTTCATAAAATAAATCCATTTGTTCAACGTCAAAATCAGTTTCTTCTAAAACATCCGTTATTTCCTTTGTTGTTAACTTGCCATTTAATTTTCCTTGTTCCATCAAGCTTTCAATGGTTTTTTTGTTGTCAGCCATAATATTCCTCCTGCTTACTTGTGTTTTAAATTCTCTTGAAGCTTTAATAAAGCATCATCGGAATTTAAATCAATGTTGTTTGTTAATTTTGATTTTTTTAATACATTTATACAATCAGTTAAAGTCTTTTCAGTTAATATAAAATCTCTAGTTTTGGCATCAATGCCATATATTCGTCCAAGCTCTTTTTCTGAAAAATCGCCAGTTAATAAGGATAAAGTGAATAGAGTGCTATTTTTTATTTTATCACAAATAGCGGTATATACCTTTTTGTTAAAAGTAGTAATAAAATCATTTTCTGTTATCATGCTTGTGATTTTATTATACATATCTAAATTTTTAAGTAAATAAGCTATTATTAACTCTTCTGCTTTTGACTCTTGCGGGTACATTTTTGATTCCGGGTTTATTTCGTCTCTATAATTCATGCGAGAAGCCATTGACTGCCATTGCTTTTTTTTATCGATATTATTATTTTTCTTTATTTCATTATTTACCTGTAACTTCAAAACATCATAATGAAATTCACTTTCCTTAGCAACTTTTGAAATATAGACATCTCTTTCTAAAGGGTTATTTATATTTGCAAGTATCTTTGTTGCTTTTTTAAGAAATTCTATTTTTCCGATGTCAGAAGCAATATCAAGATTTTCTTTACATTTTTCAATTTCAAAGTTAATAGCTCCATCTGAATTTTCTAAAATCAGTTTAAAACGTGTAGCACCATATTTTTTTATGAATTCATCGGGGTCTTTTGTATCTTTGAGATTTAGAATTTTTGTAGTTATTCCAACATTACTCAATAAATTTATGGCTTTATGAGTTGCGTTTTGACCTGCTACATCGCTATCATAAGCAATGATAACCTCTTTAGAATAATGCGAAATTAAGATTGCTTGTTCTGAGGTTAAGGCTGTTCCTAAAGTAGCAACAACATTTTCAAAACCAGCTTGATTTATAGTGATTACATCCATATACCCCTCAGCGAGTATCATTTTAGTTGAAGCAGAGTTTTTTGCAAAATTCATAGAAAATAAATTTCTACTTTTTTTAAAAACAAGAGTGTCAGATGTGTTTATATATTTTGGACCATCGCCACTTAATAGTCTTCCTCCAAAAGCAATTATATTCCCCCTTAAATCAATAATAGGGAAAATAATCCTGTCTCTAAAGAAATCAACAAAATAGCCAGTCTTTGTTTTTTTACATACACATGATTCTATAATCTCTTTATCGTCATAATTTAAAGATTTTAAATGCTTGTATAAACTATCCCATGAATCATTTGCATAGCCTATCTTATATTTTTTTACAGTTTCTGCTGAAAGTCCACGAGATTTAAGATATATAAGTCCTTTTTTTGATAAATCATTTGTTAAAGATTTATAAAAAAAGATAGCGGATTCACGATTTATTTCTAAAATTTTCAATTTAGATCTTGAAATATTGTCTGTTGTTTTATCATCTGGAAGAGTTAAGCCAGCATTTTCAGCTAAAAGTTTTACTGCTTCTATATATTCAAGATTTTCTATTTTCATAACAAAAGAGATTACATCTCCACCGGCACCACAACCAAAACAATAAAAACTTTGTGTATCTTGGTATACAGTAAAAGATGGTGTTTTTTCAGAGTGAAAAGGACAAAGACCAGTATAAAGGTGACCACGTCTTTTTATTTGAAGATATTTTTCAACAACATTTTCAATTGGATTACCTAATCTTAGTTGGTATAAAAAATCGTCAGAAATAGACATATAAACACCTCTTTATTTCCATGAACAAGGAATAAATAAATTTGTAAATAATCCGACAGCATAGCTATCAGTCATTCCTGAAATATAGTCACATACTGCCTTGTGTTTATCAAAACGTTCAGATATAGATTTATAAATAGGGGGCATTTTATCAGGGCTTTTATAAAAATAATCATATAACTTTGAAACAAGCAGTTGAGCTTTTCCTTCTTCTTTTTTTGCAATAGAATTTGTATACACATTTTCAAATAAAAATGTTCTAAGCTCATCATGGGCTTTTTTGATTTCTGGAGACATTGATATTTGTGAATCGCCATTTTTAATAATAGAAGAAACTAAAGTTGTAATACGCATGCTTTTTGTGGTTCCCAGTATATTTATAGCGTTTTTAGGTAAATCAGAATCTTTTAAAATTCCTGCCCTAATAGAATCATCTATATCATGATTTATATATGCTATTTTATCTGATAGCCTAACTACGTTTCCTTCTTGAGTATCAGCGATTAAATTAGTATGGCACTTTATACCGTTAATTACAGCTTCAGTCAGGTTTAGACCCTCGCCATTTTTTTCTATTGTTTCTACAACTCTAACACTTTGCAAATAATGCTTAAACCCATGCGGGCATATTTCATTTAAAATAGCTTCACCAGTATGACCAAAAGGGGAGTGTCCCAAATCATGGCCTAAAGCGATGGCTTCTGCTAAATCCTCGTTTAATTTAAGTGCACGTGAAATAGTCCTTGCTATTTGAGAAACTTCTAAAGTATGAGTAAGTCTTGTTCTATAGTGATCTCCTACAGGTGCTAAAAAAACTTGAGTTTTGTGTTTTAAACGTAAGAATGAACGAGAATGTAATATTCTATCACGATCACGTTGAAATTCGGTCCTAAAATCACATTTTTTTTCGTCCTTTATTCTTTTTGCATCACTTTTAGATTTACACGCAAAAGATGAAAGATTTTTAATTTCAAGTTCTTCAAGTTCTTCTCTAATAAGCATATCGTCACCTACTTTATAAAAATAATTTAGTTAGGAAAAATCTTCAACGGTTTCTAAAATATTATTTATTTGTATTTTACCATTGGTAGCTTCTATTAGGTTTTGAGATAATATTTCGTATTCTTCTTTTAATACTAAAATATTTATGGTGACAATATCTTCAAAAATTGATGAAAGTTCTTTTATTTTATATTGAGGAAGTATATAAGAAATTTTACCATATAGATTGTAGTCTAAAACAAGGGATAAATTATAACATGAACACATATTTAAGATTATAGATGAATCCACAGCAATTTTTGCAGCATGTGAATATGCTCTGACTAAACCGCCTGCACCAAGCATTGTGCCACCAAAATATCTAGTTACAACACAGCATATATTTGTCAATTCTTTTTTTGATAAAATTTCAAGAACAGGAATTCCAGCTGTTCCTTGAGGTTCTCCATCATCTGAATGTCTGGAGATATTTTCTTCTTGAATAATATATGCATACACATTATGAGTGGCTTTTCTATGCATACTGCGAATTTCATTTATAAAAGATACTGCTTCTTCATTGTTTTTTACAGGAGATAAATAAGCAATAAATTCTGAATTTTTCTCAAAAAATTTTGCCTGTGTTCGTTCTTTTATAGTTTTATAATTCATAAAAAATCCCCCTGAATGTTACTATTAATCGCTAAAGGTAAAATTCGCTGTTGTAGGAGATTCCAACTCTGTTGATAGTCAACTTCGTTTTCTGGTCGCCCTAGACCTTTGTCAAAGTATCTTTGCCCACATATGGCTAAATAGTAACTCCTGAACATCTATAGTAAAAAAAGAGGCGACACCATTAGTCGCCCCTAAAAATTTTAAAGTATTACTTATCAATGCTGAAGCGCTTTTTAAATCTATCAACACGTCCGCCAGTATCGATTAATTTTTGTTTACCTGTGAAGAATGGATGGCATTTTGAACAAATTTCAATTTTGATATTGCTCTTTGTTGAACCAGTTTCAATAACATTTCCACAAGCACAACTAATAGTTGTTTGGTTGTAATTTGGATGGATTCCTTCTTTCATTTAAGTCACCTCTTTCAAAAAGTCTTATATGATTATATAGTAGCCCATCAATTGCCTTAGATAGTAGTACTATGAATAATTCACTTACGTTTTTAATTATAACATATATCCACAAAAAAATCAATAGTTATTTTTGGATAAAACGAAAATATTAGATTGATTTTTAAAGTTTTTTAATCATTATTATTATTCTTATGATGATGTATATAATTCTTTCTAAAATTGCCCCGAGCTTTTCTGTATTTAAATTTATTATTAAACCATAAATAAAGTTTATCACTAAAAAATATAGCTAAGTTTAAAAAGGACATTAAAATTGTAATTTTTACAGGAAATGAAGCTGTGACAAAAGATATAATAGTTATTCCAATATATATGTAAGTGAGGTGTATTACTTTTATTGGTATGACAAAATAAATACGGAATACTTGATTTGGAAATATAAAAGCAAAAGCTAAGAATAATGATAAATTCAAATACATATTTGAATTATAACCTGTTATAAATCCACCTATAATAGTAAGAATAACGCCAGTAAAATAAAAAAGATTAAATTTAAACTTACCCCAATAATTTTCTAAATTTCTTCCAAACATCCAATATAAGTATAAGCTTATAGCAAAGAAAATAATATTCTTTATATCAGGAAATACAATAAATGATATGAGTCTCCAAACTTGACCCTTTAATATCAAAGTCCTGTCAAAATTTAAATAGGAGAATATTTCGTATTGGGGATTTAAAAATATAAGTGCATAAATCGCACCCATTGCAATTACAATATATAACATTAAATCATGTACAGCATATTTCCCGATTTTTCTTTCCAGTTTATTTATTATTTTATCAACTATCAATTTATCACTCCTATCATAACATATGTAACTATTCAGCCATATGTGTAAGGCGGAGACATTTTACCGAAGGTCCAGGGCGACCGGAAAGTCCGGTCGACTCCGCAGAGTCGAAACTCCTGTAAAATCGTAAAATTTAACTTTAGTTGCTGAATAGTAACAAATTTAAATTAAATATTTAACAATTCTTGGAATGCGGTTGAAATTTTAAGCTCAAGAGCATCAGAATCGGCTTTTGTTTTACCAGTAGTTGTATAGTATACTTTAATCTTAGGCTCAGTTCCAGAAGGACGAATAATTGCAGATGAATTGTTTTCAAGTACAAATGTAAGAACGTCTGATTTTGGAAGGCTGATAGCAGTTTTTTCACCAGTTAATAAATTTAAAGATGTTTTTGTAGTATAATCGTCAAATCTAACAACTTTAAAATTTGATATACTTGAAGGTAAGTTCGTACGCAAGCTTTGCATGATTTCATTCATTTTATGCATTCCACTTTCACCTTCTAGAGTAATACTCTTTTGAGTATGAGTAAATACACCATATTTTTCATACATGTTTTCTCTAGCTTGTATCATTGAAATTCCTTGTGATTTATAATATGCAGCCATTTCACAAATAAGCATGGAACCAACGACAGCATCTTTGTCACGTACATAAGATCCTGCTAAATATCCGTAGCTTTCTTCAAATCCCCATATATATCTATCTTCTTCGCCTTTTGTTTCTAGAAATCCGATTTGTTCACCTATGAATTTAAAACCGGTAAGAACATCCATTACTTCAACATCGTATTCTTTTGCAATTGACTTTACTAAATCAGTTGAAACTATTGTTTTTACAACAATAGGATTTTTTGGCATAGTGCCTTTTTTCGTTCTTTCCTTACATATATATTCAAACAACATAGCTCCTACTTCGTTTCCAGAAAAAAGAACATAACCGTTTTCCGATGGAACAGCAATACCAACTCGGTCAGCATCAGGGTCAGTTGCCAATAATAAATCTGGCTTATATTGTTCGCTTAATTTTAAACCTAAATCTAAAGCTTCTGTAATTTCAGGATTTGGGAAAGGACAAGTAGGGAAGTTTCCATCTGGAAATTCTTGTTCCTTAACGACTGCAATATCTGTAATACCAATTTTATTTAAAACTGCTCTTACAGGTTTATTACCAGTTCCGTTTAAAGGAGTATACACAACTTTCAATCCACATTGTGGAATTAAATCTGTGTTTATTCCTTGTTTAATTACATTTTCATAATATTTTTCAATTACGCTTTCGTCAATATATTCTATTTGATTGTTTGCTAAAGCTGTCTCAAAATTAGCTAATTTTGGACCTTCAAACATATCTACTTTTTCAATTTTATTTAAAACATTTTCAGCAGCTTCAAGAGTCATTTGACATCCATCACTACCATAAACTTTATATCCGTTGTATTTTGCAGGATTATGACTTGCAGTAACTACTATTCCAGCTGAACAATTTAGTTCTCTAACGGCAAAAGAAAGCATAGGTGTAGGCATTAACTCTTTGTAAATGTATACTTTTATACCGTTTCCAGCCAGAACTTGAGCGGCATTTTTTGCGAATACATCTGATTTTATACGGCTATCATAAGCGATTGCAACACTTCCGTTTTTGTTTGTTTCATTTATATAATCAGCTAAACCTTGAGTAGCTCGTCTAATTGTATATACGTTTAATCTAAAACTTCCAGCACCTATAACACCTCTAAGTCCACCAGTTCCAAATTCTAAATTTCTATAAAATCTATCTTTTATTGCGTCATTATCATTTGATATAGAATTTAATTCATCTTGTAAATCTTTATCGTCAATTGCTTTTTCACACCATAAATTATATAAGTTAAGTTCGTTCATTTAAAGCACCTCATTTATAAATTTTAAAAATACTTGTTATAAAAATGTATGGTTACACATATAATGTAAACCATTTTATAAACACTTAAAATTATATCATAAAAATCAAATAAATAAAAGATATTTTTATTATTTAATTTTAATTTAATGAAAATTTATATAAAATAATTTATTAAGATAAAATATAATAGTTATTTTTAGCTTAAATCGTTATTATATTTTTTAAAAAAAGTATTTTCTTAAATTATGATATCTAAAATTTCAACTGGATTATTTATGATATAATCTGGGTTTTCTTTTTTCAAAAGTTCCAAGCTTTGAAATCCCCAAGTGCAGGCAATTGAATTTATATGTGAATTTTGTGCTGTATTTATGTCTATGTTTGAATCTCCAATCATAAAAACAGAAGAAAAGTCTTGATTTAAATTTTTTATAATTGTATTTACAATTTGTGGATCTGGTTTTGGATTTATTATGTCGCTGTGTCCTACTATTTCAGAAAAAATATCTTTAAAAAAATGTTTTGTTATTTTTACAGTAAAATTATGAGGTTTATTTGATGCAACAGCCAGTTTGACGTTGTTTTTAGTTAGGGTGTCTAAAACCTCGTATATTTGTTTATAAACAACAGTTTCGTCTAAGTAATGAGCATTGTAGTATTCAGCAAAAATTTTGTATAGCTCATCTTTTTTTTCTGCTTTATTTTCAGGTAAAGCACGTTCACATAAAGTGTCTGCACCATCACCTACAAAATCGTAATATGATTTTGTATCGTGTGTTGGTAAGTTTAATTTTTCGAGTCCATAATTTACAGCGTTTGCAATATCTTGAATAGAGTTTATAAGTGTACCATCAAGGTCGAATATAGCTAATTTTGACATAAGTAACTCCTTTTTATATTCTTGTTGCAAGTAGTTCAGAATACTTGTTTTTAAAAGAAGCAAAACTATCATTCTCTATTGCTTCTCGAATTTTTTCCATAAGTGTATTATAAAAATAAAGATTATGAATTACTGCAAGTCTTCCAGCCAACATTTCTTTTGCTTTAAATAGATGTCGTATATATGAACGTGAAAAATTTTTGCAAACATGACAATCACATTCTTCGTCTATAGGTTTTTCGTCGTACTCATAACATTTATTTGTAAGATGCATAATACCTTTCCACGTAAATACTGTAGCATGTCTTGCGTTCCTACTTGGCATTACACAGTCAAACATATCTATGCCTCGACTTACTGCCTCAATTATATTTGAAGGCGTACCAACACCCATAAGGTATCGAGGCTTATTTAGGGGCATAAAAGGCTCAACTGTTTCTATTATTCTATACATTTCTTCTTTGCTTTCTCCAACTGCCAAACCACCTATAGCATATCCATCTAAGTCAAGCTCATTTATTTGCTTCATATGATTTATTCTTAAGTCTGCATATGTCGAACCTTGATTTATCCCAAATAACAATTGGTTTTTGTTTAGGGTAGTAGGCATTTGATTTAGTTTGGTTATTTCGTTTTTACATCTAACAAGCCATCTTGTAGTTCTTTCACAAGAATCTTTAACATATTCGTGAGTGGCTGGATTTTCTACACATTCATCAAAAGCCATAGCTATAGTAGAACCTAAATTGGATTGGATTTGCATGCTTTCTTCTGGTCCCATAAATATTTTTTTTCCATCTATATGTGAAGAAAAGTATACACCTTCTTCTTTTATTTTTCTAAGTTTTGATAAAGAAAAAACCTGAAAACCACCACTATCAGTTAAAATGGGTTTTTCCCAATTTATAAACTTATGTAATCCGCCCATTTCTTTTATCAATTTATCACCGGGTCTTAAATGTAAGTGATATGTGTTACATAGTTCGACTTGACATTTTAAATCTTCCAAATCCAAAGAAGATATGCCACCTTTTATTGCTCCTGCAGTAGCGACGTTCATAAAACAAGGTGTTTGAAATTTTCCATGGACCGTTGTTATTTCTCCTCTCCTAGCTTTTTGTTCTGTTTTAAGTAAATTTAACATATTTCCTCCGATAGTAGTATTTTTGATTTTATTTAAAATAATAAATTAATTTTTTATTTACAATTAACATTTTAACATACTTTAATAAAATCCTCAATAATTTTATATAGTTTAATTTTATATAATTATCATAGCATCACCAAAACTAAAAAATCTGTATTTTTCTTCAACTGCAACTTTGTAAGCTGTCATAGTTTTTTCATAACCGTAAAAAGCTGACACTAACATAATAAGAGTACTTTCTGGGAGATGAAAGTTGGTAATTAAACCATCTATAGCTTTAAATTTATATCCTGGATAAATAAAAATATCTGTGTAACCATCACTTTCTTCTATTTTACCATTAAAAGTGGCAACACTTTCTAAAGTTCTGCATGAAGTAGTTCCAACTGCAACGACTTTATTTCCTCGAGATTTAGTTTCGTTTATTAAATCAGCAGTTTCTTTTGGCAGAAAATAATGTTCACTATGCATTTTATGCTCATGAATATTTGTAGCTTTTACAGGGCGAAAAGTTCCTAACCCAACATGTAGAGTTACATAAGCTATATTTATACCCTTTTCTTTAAGCTCGTCTAGCATTTCAGGGGTAAAATGCAAGCCAGCAGTTGGTGCAGCGGATGATCCTATTTCTTTTGCATAAACTGTTTGGTATCTGTTTTTGTCATTAAGTTTTTCTGTAATATATGGTGGCAAAGGCATTTGACCTATTTCGTCTAAACAGGCAAAAAAATTATCTTTACATTCGAATTTTACAATTCTGTTCCCATCATCTTTAACTTCTATAACTTCTGCGTTTAAAAGTCCATTACCAAAAATAAACTTGCTACCTACCCTGGCTTTTTTTCCTGGTTTACAAATTATTTCCCAAGTTTTCTCCTCTTTTTGCTCTAACAATAAAAACTCAATAAAGGATCCTGTAGATTCTTTTTCACCGTATAATCTTGCTGGTAAAACCTTGGAGTTGTTTAAAACAAGTAAATCACCTGGATTTAGTTGATTAATAAGATTATAAAAATTGTCATGTTTAATATCGTTAGTTTCTTTTGATAAGACTAAAAGTCTTGAATTGTTTCTTGGTTCTATTGGAGTTTGTGCTATTAAGTTTTCCGGTAGATCATAAAAAAAGTCTGATTTGTTCATTTGAAAATAATCCTCAATTCTTTGTATTTAATAAATTTTTTATATGTATTTTGTTTTTCATTTAGCCACAAAAGGTGATTACTACAATTTTGTAGAGGTTTCGCCTCTGCTAGGACCTTCGGGATATATCTCTCTACTTTTGCATACGTTTGAATATTAGCTTGTTTTGTGTTTATGCTTAAAAAAATTAACAAAACTGTTGACAAGAAAAAAATAAAATGATATTATAAACATATAGGTAGAGGTGCAATTGATAAGAGTAACTTATGTTAGGAAAACCATTCTGATATACATAAGTGAAAGGAGATATTGCCGAAGAGTAAGTTGTGGTAAAATTTATTCTGGTTGTAAGTTTAATAAACTTTCAACTGTCATCATAAAATGTGATGGAGAGCTATCGACATTTATATTTTTTATAATGTCAATATTTCTATTATATTCTATGATGAACTGGTTTTCAACCAGTTCTTTTTAATATTCATAAAAAGTTTAAAAAAAAGGAGTTTTTTACATGAAACAGTATAAAGTAGGTATTATAGGTGCAACAGGAATGGTAGGTCAAAGATTTGCAATTCTTCTTGAAAATCACCCTTGGTTTAAGGTGGAGGTTTTGGCCGCATCTCCAAGATCTGCAGGTAAAACATATGAAGAAGCAGTTGGAGAAAGATGGGCTATGACTAAAGGAATGCCTGTTAGCATGAAAGACATGATTTTGTTTGATGCTACAGCAGATATAGATAAAATATCAGAAAAAGTAGATTTTGTATTTTGTGCAGTAGATATGAAAAAAGATGAAATAAAAGCACTTGAAGAGGCTTATGCAAAAGCTGAGTGCCCAGTAGTATCTAATAATTCAGCACATAGATTTACAGAAGACGTACCTATGGTTATTCCAGAGGTTAATCCAGAACATATTGATGTTATTCATTCACAAAGAAATAGATTAGGTACTAAAAAAGGTTTTATTGCTGTTAAATCAAACTGTTCAATCCAAAGTTATGTTCCAGCTTTACATCCACTATACAGTTTTGGTGTTAAAAGTGTTCTAGCTTGTACATATCAAGCAATTTCAGGTGCAGGAAAAACTTTTGAAACTTGGCCAGAAATGGTAGATAATTTAATTCCATTTATAGGTGGAGAAGAAGAAAAATCCGAAAAAGAGCCTTTAAAAGTATGGGGAGAAATAAAAGATGGAAAGATTATAAATGCAACATCTCCATCTATTACAACTCAATGTTTAAGAGTTCCTGTTTCAGATGGACATACAGCAGCAGTTTTTGTTTCATTTGATAAAAAGCCATCTAAGGACGAAATTATAAAATTATGGAAAGAATTTAAAGGTGTTCCACAAGAATTAGAATTACCATCTGCACCAAAACAATTTATAAATTATTTTGAGGAAGACAACAGACCTCAAGCTAAATTAGACAGAAATTTAGAAAACGGTATGGCTGTTACTGCAGGAAGACTAAGAGAAGATTCTCAATACGATTATAAATTTGTTTGTTTATCACACAATACATTAAGAGGTGCTGCTGGTGGAGCCGTATTACTTGCAGAATTATTGGCTGCAAAAGGCTTTTTTGATTAAGAAAAGAAGGGATTAAATTATGAAAAATACAATTTATCAAGGTTCAGGAGTAGCTATAGTAACCCCAATGAACGATGATGGTTCTATAAATTATGAACAATTTCGAAATAATATAAATTATCAAATAGAAAATGGAACAGATGCTATCGTTGTTTGTGGAACTACAGGCGAATCTTCTACAATGACTGACGAAGAACATATAGAATGTATGCGTTTTACAGTTGAAGTAGTAAACAAAAGAGTTCCAGTAATTGCTGGGACAGGTAGTAATGATACAAGATACGCAATAGAATTATCACAAGAAGCTGAAAAAGTTGGAGTAGATGCTTTATTAGTGGTTACTCCTTATTATAACAAATCATCACAACATGGTTTAGTTAAACATTTCAACATGATTGCAGATAGTGTAAATATTCCTATAATATTATATAATATTCCAGGGAGAACGGGAGTTAATATAAATATAGAAACATATGTTGAGCTAGCTAAACATAAAAATATTGTTGCAGTAAAAGAAGCAAGTGGAAACATAGGTTATGTAGCACAAATTATAGAGGCATGTGGAGATGTACTAGATGTTTACAGCGGAAATGACGATCAAATAGTTCCTATAATGTCTTTAGGAGGCAAAGGTGTAATTTCTGTTGTAGCAAATATTCTGCCTCAAATGACACATGATATGACAGAATATTGTCTAAAAAATGATTTTATAAAATCATCACAAATTCAAATCCAATATTTAGATTTAATAAATAATTTATTTATAGATGTAAATCCTATTCCAATTAAAGAAGCTATGAATATGATGGGATTTAATGCTGGTGAATGCAGAATGCCTCTTGTTAGAATGTGTGACAAAAATATTGAAAAATTAAAAAATTCATTGATGAAATATGAACTTGTAAAATAGTTTGAAAAGAATAATATTTTATTTAAATAGGAGGTTTTCATGGTTAATATATCTCTTTGCGGTGCAAATGGTAAAATGGGACGTACTATTTACAATTGCATACAGAACAGAAAAGATTGTGTTGTTGTTTCAGGAATAGATATGAATACAGAAAAATATGCAGACTTTTCTATATTTAAAAATCCATTTGATTTACCAGAAGTACCAGATGTAATTATAGATTATTCACATCCTTCTTCTTTAGATAATCTAATAGAATATTCAAAGGCTAAAAATGTACCTGTTGTGCTTGCAACTACTGGATATTCAAAAGAAGAAGTAGAAAAAATTAAAAATGCATCAAAAGAAACTCCATTGTTTTTTTCATGGAATATGTCTTTGGGAATAAATTTATTGGTTCAGCTTTCTAAAAAAGCAGCGTCTATATTGGGTAATCAATTTGATATAGAAATAGTTGAAAAACATCACAATCAAAAAATTGATGCTCCTAGTGGAACAGCTCTAATGATTGCAAATGGAATAAATGAAGTTTTTGACAATGAAAAAGAATACATTTATGAAAGACAGTCAAAAAGGGAAAAAAGAGAACAAAAAGAAATAGGAATTCATGCTGTGCGTGGAGGTACTATTGTCGGAGTTCACGAAGTAATCTTTGCTGGAAATGATGAAGTTATAACTTTGTCTCATAGTGCAACTTCAAAAACAGTTTTTGCAGAAGGTTCTATAAATGCAGCTGTGTTTATAAAAGGAAAAGAAGCTGGACTATATGATATGTCAAATTTAATATAAAAGTAAACAAATCAAGAATACCTATTTTAGGTATTCTTGATTTGCATTATATCAAAAAAAGTAGTATAATTTATTAAAATTAATTTTGTGGAGGTATTTTTATGAAAAATGTTTTTATAATAGGTGGAGGTCCAGCGGGAGTTTCAGCAGCTTTGTATACAAGTAGGGCAGGAGTAGAAACTTTTATAATTAGCAAGGACAAAGGTGCCCTTGCAAAAGCGGAAAAAATAGAAAATTATTATGGACTTGAAAAACCTATAAAGGGTAGTGAACTAGTTGAAATAGGTATAAATCAAGCTAAAAAAATAGGGGCCACTCTTATTGATGATGAAGTAATAGGACTATCATATGAAAATAATTTTGTAATAGAAACTAAAAATACAAAATATAATGCAGATGCTTTAATAATTGCAACTGGTTCTTCACGTGCAAAACCAAAAATAACAGGATTAAAAGAATATGAAGGCAAAGGTGTAAGTTTTTGTGCTGTTTGCGATGCTTTTTTTTATAGAAATAAAGATGTAGCGGTTTTGGGGAATTCTGATTATGCTATTCATGAAGCACAAACATTAATTCAAACATCTAAAAGTGTTACAATACTTACAAACGGAGAAAAAATGTTAGCAAAAGTTCCAGAAAATATTTCTGTAGATACAAGAAAAATAAAAAGTATAGAAGGAAAAGATGAAGTAATAAGCCACATACTTTTTGAGGATATGTCAATACTTGACTTAAGTGGATTGTTTATTGCAGTTGGAATTGCAGGTAGCGGAGATTTAGCCAGAAAAATAGGTGCAGAAGCTGATGAAAAAAAGATAATTATAGACGCAAATATGTGCACTTCTATTCCCGGATTATTTGCAGCAGGTGATTGTACTGGCGGGTTACAGCAAATATGTAAAGCAGTATATGAGGGTGGAAAAGCCGGTTTAGAAGCAGTGAAATTTTTGAAGAAATAAATGGCTTTTTTTATTAGTTTATATGTGGTTTACAGTTCTTTAAATCAAAATAGCTATAAATAGGTTATAATTCAGCATCTAAAGATAAGGTTTACGGTTTTGCAAGGGTTTCAACTCTGCGGAGTTGACCAGGCTTTCTGATCGCCCTGAACCTTCGTTAAAACATCTCCGCCCTATACATATGGCTGAATGGTAACTGTATGTGATTAATTATTTTACTAAATTGTGTTTTGGAGATTATTTGATAAATGAAAGGGATTATTTATGGAAACTATTTATTTTGCTGGTGGTTGTCTTTGGGGCGTACAGGCATTTATCAAAACCTTAAAAGGAGTTGTTTTTACTGAAGCTGGAAGGGCAAATGGAAGCACAGATACTTTAGACGGTGAGTATGACGGTTATGCAGAATGTGTAAAAGCAGTCTTCGATCCTCTAGTTACTTCGGTTGATAAATTGATGAAATGTTTCTTTGAGATTATTGATCCTTATAGCATAAATAAGCAGGGAATTGATATAGGAGAAAAATACCGTACTGGTGTTTATAGTGAAGATAGTGTCCACTTGATATCTGCTTTAAATTATATAAATAGGCAAGATAATAAAGATAAAATCGTAGTAGAAGTTCTTCCTTTGACGAATTATGTTAGGAGTGCTGAGGAGCATCAAGATAGGTTGGATAAATTTCCTGATGACTATTGTCATATACCAAAGCAACTTTTACATAGATATAAGATGAATATTAAATGATAAAGACTAAATTTGGTGTACGAATTGAAGAATAATTAAGAAAGTAATAAATAGGAGAGTATTATGAGAAAATATCAATATAAAAAAGTAAATGCTTTTACATCAGATGATTCAAATGGAAATCCAGCAGCATATTTATTATTGGAAGAAAACGAAATAAGTCATGAAAAGATGCTTAAAGTGGGTAAAGAACATGCGGGATTTGTCTCAGAAGTAGTTTTTTGTTCAAAATCTAAAGTAGCTGATTTAAAGCTTATATATTATTCGTCAGAATGTGAAGTGGATTTTTGTGGGCATGGTACAATTGCAACAATGTATGACTTGATAAAAAATGATGCAGATTTACTTGAAAAAGATAAAATAATTATTGAAACGAATAAAAAAGGCATATTAACTGTAGTTAATAATATTAAGTATGAAGATACCATTTACATAACAGCACCTAACGCAAAACACTTATCTGTCCCAGTTAATACGGAACAAATTGTCGATGCTTTGTCAATTTCAAAAGAGGATATTGCTCATGAATATCCTGTTGATTTTATTGATGCAGGATTAAGAACACTTATTGTACCTATAGCAGAATTTAATAAGGAGATCTCTATTTTACCAAATGAATCAATACTCAAAGCATTTTGTCTCGAAAATGGAATTGACATTATACTTATTTTCTGTAAAACAGCAGGAAGTTTAGATTTTATGGCTCATACAAGGGTATTTGCTCCGAAATTTGGATATTTAGAGGATCCAGCAACAGGTTCAGGAAATAGTGCATTTGCTAATTATCTTTTGAAAAATAACCTTTGGAATGGTTCATCTATTTCAATAGAACAGGGAAGTAAGGGTTTTGCATTTAATACAATTAAATTAAAATTATTGGATAACGAAGTCCTTTTCGGTGGTAAGGCAAATGTTATTATCGAAGGTTATTATTATTTATAATGAATAAAGGGTTTTAATTACTTTGATTAAATATATTGTTTTAATTTGTAATTAATTTATAAATATGATGTTTATAAAAGCAAGTATATTATTATGACTTTTTTAATTATAACAGGAGATAATTTATGAATAATGAAAATATAATAAAATTAGCTAAATTAGAATTTGAAAAAAGTTTTTTGGAGAGAAATTATTATAACATTCAAACACAAGATGATGATCATCTTGATAGAATTGTTGAGGCAATAAATGTTAGTAATAAAAAGAGAATATTGGATTTGGGAACTGGAAGTGGCTATCTCGGATTTAAAATAGCTAGTGAATTTAAAGACAGTTTAATAACAGGACTTGATATTGTTACTCAGACACTAAAGGAAAATACAAATGAAGCATTAAAAAGAGGAATATCAAATATTGATTTCATTGATTATGATGGTGAGATTTTTCCCTTTAAAGATAACACATTTGATATAATTGTAACATGTTATACTACTAATATTCTAAAATACTTGATTGAATGTTACTATTCAGCCATATGTATAGGGCGGAGATATTTTACCGAAGGTCCAGGGCGACCGGACAATGTCGTCAACTTAAGCAAAATGCAAAAATAAAATTTAAACAAAGTTAGATTAATTTTCACATTTATCCTAAAAAACGGCACAACAAATAAACCCTCTAGAGTGAGTGGCTTTTGGAATTATTAG